>JAABUV010001870.1_pt1 | contig 29768 bp, 27 predicted proteins | sample 5559971 | NCBI WGS metagenome assembly JAABUV01 (sample SAMN10711881, study PRJNA513362) | rock metagenome | isolation source: Antarctica rocks | place: Antarctica: Victoria Land, Knobhead nord | collected 2015-12-19
CCATGTACACGCTGAAGTACGATCCCCTGGCCACCGGCTATGACCACTCCGTCTTCGGCATTGTGAAGGTTATCTTCCTCTCTCATCCCGCCATCTATGCGTTCCTCCTGCACCGCTATATGCTCAGCGTGGCACTCATCATGACAGTGCTGTTTTTCTGGCGGATCGTGCGCCTCCCCCGCCCCAACCAGGTGCTTGCACTTGTGATCGCCACCGTTCTTCTGCCGCCCACCTCCTTCGACTACACGCTCCAGAGCCTTTACGTCCCATGAGCTCTGCTTGCTCTCCTCTGTGTCGCCGCTCAATCGCGCAGCGAACGAATTCCCGGCATGATGGCGGCCATGATCTGCTTCGGCCTTCTCCTCGGCCCCGAGACTTTTCTGCAGTGGCATGGCGTGATCTTCGCTGGGCAGTTTAAGGCTCTGGTTCTGATCGCACTCACAGCAATATCTCTCCTCTATCCGTTCCATGAGAGCAAAGCCGGCAAATCTACCGCGACATTCGCATGGGCGGGCAGCTTAAAGCGGTGATCCTGCTGGTGCTGTTCTTCATCTCCTTGCGCTACCCCATCGAGCGTCAGCAGCGTGACACCCACCCGATGGAGCTTCAAGTGCCCCGGACCGCAGCCATCCCCTGAAGTGTTGGCGTAACTCCCCACCTCGCTAGCTATAATTGGGGAAGAAGCAAACCCCTGAGCCCCATACTTCCCCCGGGTTAAGTCCTCCGTTTTGACGAATTTGCGGCTAAGCCCTTTGGTTGGACGAATTTGGGCGCCCCGCAACCTATATCTAAGGCAGGGAGAGGGTTTAGCGAGAGGTACCCCCCGGGGGGGGTACCCCTGGTTTACCCGGTTGTTTACAACAAAAGGATTAGAGGACATGAGGCTGTAACGGCGCTCGCCGCGAAGCAAGCAGCCGTGATCAAAAGTTGTGTTGCTAGTGCGTATGGTACAAACGTCTGGCTGCGCACGACGATCGGATCCCCTGAAAGGCCGCCTGCCATCCCATGGTCACCAAAGCTCAAAGCGTTCCAGCTCTTATGGACGTTGCTCGCCGAGCGGGTGTAGGTGCGGCTACCGTGTCGCGGGTGATCAACGGAGGCCAGAACGTCAGCACCAGGACGATGGCGGCTGTCCAGAAGGCAATTGAAGAGCTCGGATATCACCCCAATCAAGCGGCTCGAAGCTTGAAAGGTGCACGCACAAAGACGATCGGTCTCATCATTCCGAGTGTGGCCGATCCCTTCTTTTCAGCAGCTGCGGCCGCCATCCAGGAGGTCGCGCGCGCCCACGGCAGCCTGGTGTTGCTGGCCGCCTCCGACAATCTTCCAGCACGGGAACGTGAGCAGGTGCTTACGCTCATCCAGAGGCGCATCGACGGCCTTATCCTGGCGCCATCCGACGAGGCCGAAATCGACATGTTCAAGCATGCTGGATTTCCGGTCGTCTGTTTCGATCGTCCATTTCCAGGCCATCTTTTGCCAGCCGTTCTGGGTGACAACTATGGTGGAGCGAAAACGGCCGCAGAGCACCTGGTGCGCAGTGGTTACAAGCGAATCCTCTGCATGGGTGGCGACAGCAAACTCTTCACCAGCGAAGGGCGCGTGCGGGGCCATCGTGACGTCGTGCACTCAGCGGGGCTGCCGTACCTCGCTGAACTCAATGTGCAGGACTACTTCTCTGCCGAAGCGGCATTGCTCCCATACCTGCAAGGCCCGAGCCGTATCGACGCAATCTTCAGCATCAAGAACGCTGTAACCGTGAGCGCTTATAAAATACTGCGGCAATCGAAAATCGATATACCCGGATCGGTGGCCCTGGTTGGCTATGATGATTTCGAGCTCGCCGATGCGCTCGACCCTCCGATCTGCGTGGTTCGGCAGCCCGTGGTCAGCATCGCCACACGGGCTGCCGAGATGATCTTCGAAGCGCTCGAAACCAAGAACAAAAAGTGTGAGGTCATAACTCTAAATGTGGAGCTGATCCATCGCGGTTCATGCGGCGAGTCGCTCCACCAAGGCCAATGATCTCCGGATCACAACTTACTCAGCGCCATGCAGGCCCATCGCAATGCAGATCGCCGCGATGTCGCCGATGCGTTCACCGAGCTCTGCCGGTAGTATGGAGCACGCTGCTGCCGACGACGGTAGGGCCTCTATGTGCATCCACTTGCGCGCCGGCGACAGGAGGTGCTCGCCAAAGCGCAGAGCCAGTCCGCCAATCACGATCCGTTCAGGATTGAGGATGTCAACCAGTATCGCAAGCGCCTCACCCAGGCGGCGGCCAGTATGCTCCACAATCCGAGCAGCTACGGCATCTCCCTCGGTCATCGCGATTCCGATGTCGCGCGCCGTCAGCATAGTCATCCTGTCCGCGAGTTTTGTCGATTCACCGGCTGCGATCGCCATTCGAATCGTGTCAGCGGCATGCTGTACCATTCCGCCTCCGCTGGCCCAACCCTCTATAGAACCAGCTTTGTTATAGCCGTTGGGCCCGCCTTCGGTCAGGCGCACATGCCCGATCTCTCCGGCCATCGAAGTAGCACCGCGAAAGATCTCTCCGTTCAAGATCAGTCCCGCGCCCAAGCCGGTTCCTAGGGTAAGGAACACAAGATGCCGGCAACCCCGGCCTGCACCGAATCGGTGTTCCGCCACTGCTCCGGCATTGGCATCGTTCTCCAGCGTGCATGGCACACCGAATTCGGCTTCTAGCATCGCCTTCACTGGAACCCCATCCCACGTAGGCAGGTTGGGTGGACGCTGAATAACCCCACGTATACGGTCAAGCGGGCCGCCGCAGCTTACACCGATTGAACTCGCTTCGCTGCCGCTTTCGGCGAGACCTTGCCGGATAAGGTGTGCAATCTTCGCAAGCGCGTGCTCCGGTCCTCGCTGGGGAGCGGTTGGAAACTCTGCTCGCCAGAGTAGGTGCGGCGGTTCTTTGCAGAGGACCACGGCTGTTTTGGTGCCGCCAATATCAACGCCGACGAGCAAGCGATTCACCTCCGCGCCTCTCGGTCCGTATGCGATCGCTTTCAAAGTGGGTCCTCGAGGGCATTCACCTCGGTCACCTTACGCGTGTGTCGGTCGATGCGCAGCGTCTTGATCTCGAAAGGATGGTACTCCCCAGTCCACTTCATCCCGGCGAAGTTCAGGGTAATCGTTGCGGTCGTCTTAAGGCCGGACGTCTCGTAGGACCGCACGATCAGATCTTCGCCATCTTCCGCTTGTTTCACTGCCTCCACGACCACGTCCGGCGCATCCACCGAAAGGAAAGAATCCGCTCCCTTGCGTAGACCTGGATGAATACCCTGATACACAATGGGGGTCTCGGTCACGAGCTCCTCGGCCGCCCGTACAACCCGTGCTTCTTGCCAGGTCCCGACATGAGGTATCAGCTCCATCTGAAAGGTCTGGACGCCCTGATCCATCCAGGTGTAGTCAATACCAGACTTCAGCTCGCTCGGCTCGTGATTGGCATAGACAGCAGCGCGTGCGATCGAGACCCGCATGTCGCTGCCGCTCACGCTGTACCCATACTTCGCGTCATTCAACACGGTTAATCCATATGGCTGCTCTGCTTGCGTTCCGCTTACATCGATCCATCGCTGCCCCGGATCTTCTTCACCTCTGCTGTCTCGAGCCTGTGCGCCATAGGCGGTTTCGTACGTTGCCTGCGGGCGGGTGACGTCTACGGGAAGTGAGAACTTCAGCATTTTCAGGTGCTCGTGCCAGTCGAGGGCAACGCGCATCTCTACCTTTCGGCTGCCGGCATACAGCATCCAGTCCACTGTCAAGGTAGAGGCGCCATAGCTGGATACCTCACGGAGGCGCGCTCGAAGAGGTCCGTTCTCAATCACCTTCAGAGTCGTGCGCTTGAACTCGCCAAGTTCTTTATCGTAGGCGCGCACCCGGTGTGCCCAGGTATCGTTGTCGTCATCCAGGATCACAGCCCGCATGCCCGTCTGCCCGCCGCGGAATACCTCCCGCCCCGTGTCCTTATCCAGCAGGCCGACCGTCCCACTTAGCGCAAAGGTCAGGCGAAGATGCTCGTTTTCGAGCACATCGCCCCGGGCATGCGGACCCCCGACCGGAGATGTCTCCGTTGCGCTTACCTTGTGTACGCGAATTTGCCGGTACCCCAGTGCGGGCACCTCCACTTGCGCGACCAGGCGCTGGCGGTGATTCACTACCGCAGTCGCCGGTATCCACTGGAAGGGAACTGCCCGGCCAGCCTCGTCGTCGACACGGGTGGGCGTGCCATTCTCCCATCCAAGGTCGTACTCAACGTTCAACTGTGCCGGCCATGCATGCGGGTTGAACACCACGACATACTTCGAATCGGGATCCGTTGCGGGCACCTGCCATGCCAGTCGCTGCAAGGAACTGTAGAGTGCCTCCGTAGCGATGTCGCGAGCCCGGCCAAAGCCATCGCGAACGGCCTCGTCATGCTCCGGCAATGTTGTCGCGGCCATGCTGTCGTGAAATTGCAGCAGCAGCACTCGTTCCCACGCCTTCGCGAACTCCGCATTCGGGTATGCCGCTCCCCACGCGACCGATCCCACCGCGGAGAACTTTTCCGCCGTCTCGAGCGCTGCCTCGGTGGTGCGGTTTAACTTCTTGATCTCTGAGCCTCCGGTGTACGTGCCGACCGAGTGATGCTGGAGATCTCCGGCATAGACCTGGATCTCTTTCGGCAAATGCGGCGCTACCTCGGCAAAGTATCGGTCGGGTGTCGAGAAGAAGATGTGTGGGGCTCCGGCTTCCTTCTGGATCTGGCGAATGGAACGCAGGTTCTCCTTGGTCGGACCGCCGCCGTGATCGCCGATGCCGAAGAACTCCATGTCGGTACGCTCCGGCTGGCCTGCCAGTGCTGCGAGCGTCCGTTGCATGTGCCCTCGCACGTCGGCGGGATCGTCATAGAACAGCGGGATGCGGTACGTCAGGGTGCGCGTTCCGTCGATGCCCTGCCAGAGAAACAAATTTTGCTTTATCTCGCGCTTCTCGGAGGCGTTCGGCCGCATAAAAACGTAGAAGGGCATACCCTGCAGCTTCAGTATCTGCGGCATATTGCCGTTATGGCCGAACGAGTCAGGGTTATAGCCCACATCCGCGCGCCGGCCGAAGATGCGCTGGAGGACGCGCTGACCATAGAGCCCCTGACGAATCAGTGACTCCCCGCTCGGTATGTTGACGTCCGGCTCCACCCACCAGCCGCCCACCAGATTCCACCGGCCAAGCTTCACCTGCTGGCGGATCTCCTCCAGCATAGCGGGATCGCTGCTCTCCACCCACTCATAAAACTGCGAAGAACTGGTGGTCATAGTGAGTTCGGGGTCTTCCTTCATCCTGTCCAGTGCGGAACGGAAGGTGCTGTGGACGACCGCATTGGCCTCCGGCAGCGGCCACAGCCAGGGAGCATCGATGTGCGCGTTGCCGATCATATGCAGCCGCATCGCAGCGGCATCCGGACTCCATTGCAACTGGTCAGAAGCCGGGGAAGCGGTGCTGGCTGCAGGCTTCGCCGGTGTAGGCCAAGAAGGCGCCTGTGCTGCCGCCCGTATGGCCAGGGCGCAGAGAGGCAGGGCGGCTGCCCTCATCACCCATCGCCGCGATCTCATTATCACTAACCACCCCTCCCGGCCCCTTGCATGCTAAAGGTCCACTGGCGTTATATTCTCAGCTTTTGGGACAGGTTGGAATCGGTTCCAGCGCTGGCAATCGAACTCTAGCGTTCGCCTTTCAGCCTGTCAAGAGCGGAATCGCAGAAGTACTTTGCCAAACGCGCCTGCTCCATCCCAGGCGCTTAAAAACTGCTTGACAGGGATTGGTGTGGAAGTGCATCGTCTCTTTCAGCCACAGAATTGGAACCGATTCCAAAGTTTCCCTTCCTGGTCCATCTCACTTCGCGAGGCCAACGTATGATCCCCATTCGCACCCGACAAGCCGCCGCCCAAGCCGCAGCCAGGATCCTAGCTTTCACTCTCTTGCTGGCGATCCCGCTTGTAGCCCGCGCCCAGGAGGTCCGCGCAACGGTGAACGGCCGCATCCAGGACGTCTCCAGCGCCGCCATCCCAGATGCAACCGTAATTGCGCGAAATATCGACCTCGGCACCGTGACTACGGTCAAGTCGTCCGGCGATGGAAATTACACAATTCCATTCCTGGCGCCGGGCAGGTACACCATCACTGCCGATGCGCCAGGCTTCAAAACCGCGCAGCAGAGCAATGTGGTGCTGCACGTCGGCGACAAGCTGACCGTCGACCTGGGTCTTCCTGTGGGAGCAGTCTCCGAGGTGGTGACCGTCAGCGATACGCCCACGCTACTGGATGAGGGAACTGCCAGCCGCGGTGGACTCATCGACAATGTGCGCGTCACCGAACTCCCGCTCAATGGACGCAATCCCTTGCAGCTGGCGAATCTGGTCCCTGGTGTCACGTTTCAAGGCAATCCGTCCTTTACTCGTCCATTCGACAACGGCGACAACGCAAATTTCTCCATCAATGGCGGTCTGCGTCAGACGAATGCGTTTCTGATCGACGGAGCGCCGGACGACGCAGTTTCCGATACGGCCGGTGACCGCTCCCATGCGAATCAGAACGTCGCCTACATCCCTACCGTCGACGCGACGCAGGAATTCAAGATCGTCAACAACTTCTACGACGCGCAGTACGGTCGCACCGGTGGAGGCATATTCAACGTCTCCACCAAGAGCGGCACGAACATGTATCACGGCACGGTCTACGACTTCTTCCGGCGTTACCAGCTCGACGCGAACAGCATCTCGAACAAGGTCTCCAACACGCCCCGTTATGCCGTGGATCCGGTCACGAAGGCTAACCTCGGCGGGCACACGCTTGACCAGTACGGTTTCGCGCTCACAGGACCCCTCAGCATCCCGAAGATCTACAACGCCAAGGACCGCACCTTCTTCATGTTTGCCGTTGAGAACTATCACGAAGCCTCGCCCTCGCCTTCTCTCACCAGCACCGTTACACTTGCCGAGCGCAGCGGTGACTTCTCCGCCCCGGGCGAACCGACTATCTACGATCCGTACACGACGCGGCTCGATGCGACAGGCAAATGCTGCATCCGAGACCCATTTCCGGGCAACATCATCCCCGCAGCGCGTCTCTCCGCCAGTTCGGGTTTTAAACTAGCCCAGGCCTATCCCGCGCCCAATTCAGGCGCGACCGGCGCAACCTCCAATAACTACAACACGGGCGCGAACCTCAGCCAGGACCACTTCCGGAACTGGATTGGCCGCGTCGATCAGAACTTCGGCTCGCGGGAGCGCGTCTACGTCCGTTACGCCCATGCTCGCCGCAATCAGGTGGACAACGGATCAGCTAACTTCACCGGTGCTCTGCTTGACGCGCAAGATCCTCTGGCTCGGGTCAATGACAATGGTGTCATCGATTCCACGACTGTCTTCAACGCGCATATCGTGATGGACCTCCGTGCCTCGGTCACGCGCTACGACGAGACCGTTGGTCGGCAGCGCGTGTTCGGCTTCGACGACACGACCCTCGGCTTCTCGTCCGCCTTCAACAGCTCCCGCTTCGTCCCCGTGCCTCCTCGCATCACGCTGAGCAACACCAGCATCCCCGATGCCGGCACACGCAACCCGCGCTTCAACATCAGCAACACCATCGCATTCCAGCCCAGTGTTCAGCTCGTCTACGGCAAGCACTCGTTGCATGCAGGGGCCGACCTCCGCGATTTCCGCTACAACACCGGTGGCGGATCCTTCGTCTATGGCGGCGGCGATTTCACGTTCAGTCCCAACTTCACCCAGCTCAATCCAACGGCAGCCGTCACCGGCACGCAGGGTTCGGCAGTCGCTTCTATGCTGCTCGGAGCTCCGTCGAGCGGCATCATCCAGTACACGCCGCGGCTTGGGTACAAGTGGCGCTACTACGCAACCTACCTCCAGGATGACTGGAAAGTATCGCAGCGCCTCACCTTGAATGTCGGCGTCCGTTACGACATCGAGGGCTCGCCGAGCGAGCGCCAGAACCGCCAGAACCGCGGCTTCGCCTTCAACACTCCCTCGCCGCTGGCGGCTGCGGTGAAAGCAGCCAGTGGATCGAACTGTCTCGCATGCGCGAACCTCACCGGTGGCCTCCTGTTCGCCGGAGCTAACGGCGATCCGAGCGGTGCTTTCAACACCGAGCTGAATCACGTGCAGCCACGCGCCGGCGCGGTCTATCGTGTGAGCGATAAGCTCATCGTTCGCGGCGGATATGGGATGTTCTATTTGCCCCAGGCTGCGTTTGGGGCCGCCCAGGGCTTTGCACAGGACACCGCATACATACCTACAAACATCGCCGGCGGCACAACTGCGGACAACTTTCGTCCCCGGGGAAACAATCCCGCAGCTCCGCCCTTGAACGATCCCTTTCCGACAGTTCTTCAGCCAACAGGCAGCTCCCGGGGCCTCGCCACCTTCCAGGGGCAAAGCATCATCTTCAATAACGTGAACCGCAAGATCCCGCACGTGCACCAGTATTCCTTTGGGATCGAACAGCAGTTTCCCTACGATCTTAAGCTCGATGCCGCATACGTTGGCAGCCGAACAGTGAACATCAACACCAACGATAACCAGGCGGGAAGCTCCCGCAATCTGAATGTTCTAAGCAACGCCCAGATCGCTCAGGCAAGGGCGTCGGCAGGAAGCAGCACTGCCACAGCCTACCTCGGGCAAGGTGTTCCAAATCCTTTCGCAGGCCTGCTTCCCGGCACCAACCTCAATGGGGCGACGATCTCTCGTCAGCAGCTACTGCTTCCATATCCTCAGTTTCTCGGTGTGAGCTATGGGCAGGAGTCCGTGGGCAAGATCTGGTACGATTCAGCCCAGGTTTCGATCGAAAAGCGATACTCCCATGGTCTGACGATTCTTGGCAGTTACACCTGGTCGAAGACCCTCGAGGCAGTCTCTTTCCTGAATAACCAGGATGCCGCGCCCTATAAGAACCTCTCTGCCAGTGATCGTCCTCAGCGGCTCGTGATCTCCGCCGTATACGAGCTGCCCTTCGGGCATGGACACGCCTTCGGCGCGCACGCGAACCGGCCAACCGAGCTTCTGATCGGCGGTTGGCAACTCAACTACATCGAGACGATTCAATCTGGAGCTCCGACCGGATTGAACGGCGCTGCCTACCCGATACAGGATCCCAATACCCTCGTCCAGAAGGGCTTCAACACCTGGTTCAATCCATGTGTGCGTCAGCTCAACGGCACCAGCTTGCAGCCCAATTCGGCGCACAATGGATTCGTCGGTTGCAGCAATCCTGCCTGGCAGTTGATCAACAGTGCCAACCTCGATCTGCGTGCTACCCCATTTCAGTCCGGCTACATCCGCAACCCCAACGCACCTCTCGCTGATCTATCTTTCAGCAAACGCTTCAACATCACGGAGCGCTACAACGCCCAGTTTCGGTTCGAGACGTTCAACGTCACCAATACCGCGGTTCGCGGTGCAGCCAACACCAATCCAACTAGCAATCAATTTGGATTTATCAACATCAGCCAGTCCAACATCCCTCGGCAGGTACAACTAGGGTTCAAGTTAAACTTTTAGAGTCCTCGCGCATCCGAAGTGTCCAGGCTGCCCTGTCCTTTTCATGCTGAGGCCCTCTCAACAACGTCATCGAGTATCTAAAGGCGGGATCAGGAGAACGCGTGGGAGCAGCAGGGATTAACCGTCGTGACTTGGTGAAAGCCATAACATCCGGAGCTCTGCTCACCGCGGGGCGCGTCCAAGCGATCTCCTCATCGCCGGTAGACCGGCAACGGGAGACCAGCTGGTCGCCAGTAGCTCCCGGCGTTTGGAAGGCGACTCTGGGCATACCGGAAGCACAGACACCCGTGCGCGCGCGGCAGATCGGTCCGGCTTTGGACGCAATGCGCCGTCTGGCCGAGGTGAGTACACCGCCTCTGCCATCCCCCTCTGGTTCGGTCGGCCCGCGTGGCGTGGAGTTGCGGATGCCTCTCGACGCTGGCGAGTTGATGTACGGATTCGGTCTGCAGCTCCTGTCCTTTCAGCAGCGCAACAAGAAGAGAACTCTTCGCGTGAACGCCGACCCCAAGGTGGACTCCGGCGACTCGCATGCCCCCGTGCCGTTCTATGTGACGACCCGCGGCTACGGCGTGCTGGTCGACACCTTCCGGCACGCTACCTTCTACTGCGGGGAAGCCCATCCGCGACCCGAACATGCGGTGTCGCCGGAAGTCGTTGAGGTGAATACGCCACAAACAATGCGCACTCGCGACCGCGGTCAGGCCAGCCGCGTGCTGATCGAGATTCCCCGTTGCGCGGGTGTCGATGTCTATCTCTTCGCGGGACCGAAGCTGCTCACTGCGGTGCAGCGCTATAACCTGTACTCCGGTGGCGGTGTACTCCCTCCGGAGTGGGGACTTGGCTTCTGGTACAGGCCGGAGATGCACCTCGATGCGCAGCAGGTGCTCGCGCTCGGAAGGGAGTTCCGGGCCAACAAGATCCCGTGCGATGTTCTTGGCCTGGAGCCGGGCCGGCAGACGCATGCGTATTCCTGCACCTTCGCCTGGGATAAGCATCGCTTTCCAGACCCTGCGCAGTTCATTGGCAGTGCGGGCGATCTCGGGTTTCGTGTGAACCTTTGGGAACACGCCTTTACCCATCCAGCTTCGCCGATCTTCAACGATCTGCTGCCTCACTCAGGCGACATCGGCGTTTGGAACGGTCTGGTCCCCGACTTCGCCGGAGATCCAGCGCGTCGTGTCTTCGGCGACTACCATGGCCGGGCGCTGATAGATCTCGGTATCAGCGGCTTCAAGCTGGACGAATGTGACAACTCCGACTTCACGGAAGGTTGGTCCTTCCCTGATAACAGCCGCTTTCCCTCAGGTGTCGACGGAGAGCAGATGCATGGGCAGTTTGGTCTGAGGTACCAGGACGCGATCCTGCAGCAGTTCGAACGGCGCGGGAAGCCCACCTACAGCCTCGCACGATCGAGCGGTGCCCTGGCTGCACCCTATCCGTTTGTTCTCTACAGTGACTTGTACGATCATCGGCAGTTTATACGAGCGCTGGTGAACGCTGGTTTCAGCGGCCTTCTATGGTGCCCGAAGGTGCGGGACGCAACGAGCGAAGAAGACCTCATTCGTAGGCTTCAGGGTGTGGTGTTCTCGCCGCTTGCCATGGTGAATGCGTGGTACATTCGCAATCCCCCATGGAAGCAGATTGAGCGCGAACAGAACAACGCAAGTCGTTTCAGCCCCGGCTGGGAGAGCTTGCAGGCGCGCTGCCGGGAGATCGTATCCTGGCGTATGCAGCTGCTCCCGTACCTGCGAGCAGCCTTCGCGGTGTATCAGCGCGATGGTCTGCCACCTTTTCGGGCGCTGCTGATGGACTACCCCGATGACCCTGGCCTCACGGAGGTAGACGACCAGTACCTGATCCGCGATCGCATGGTTGTGGCCCCCCTATTTGCAGGTGAACTCCAGCGAAGCGCGGTGCTCCCCAAGGGGGGCTGGCACGACTTCTGGACCGGGGCTCCTGTCGCGGGTGGAAGCAAGTTCACGATATCTGCAACGACCAAGAAGATCCCCGTCTATGTGAAGGCCGGCAGTGTGGTCCCGTGGGGCGCGATCTCTCAACATACCGCGGCACCGGAAGCACGTCGGCTTTCTGCCCGCGTCTACGGCGATGGCCACCTCGCCTGGTCCGCACCGGAGAGTGTCGGTGGGCTTCGGCTCATCTGGGAGGGTGCGAGAAAGCGGGGCAGCGTTCAACAGAACGCCGAAGCCCGTCCAGCCTTTCAGGTCACCGAGTGGCGGCACATCGGATGAACGCAGCCAGCACGTCTCAGGTGCTTCCGTTGGACTCTGGATCGCACTCCGCTAAGATCCGGTCGTACGCTGTGCGCGCATGCTCGTACGCCGCTGCCGCCGCCCTCAATTCCGCAGGACGGATCCGTTTGCGCTTCTGCTCCCAGCACACATCCACCGCTTGGCGGCACCAGGCCGCACTCTTCCTGGACGCGCGAACCGGCTTCTTTCCAACCGTCACGAATACTGGGTTGGTGTGCGACGAGGGATAGATCCGCAGCGCCATCCAACTGCTTCGGGTTACTTCCGCACGAAGGCGCACAGTCCGGACCTGGCCGTCTGCCTCGATCTCTGTCCTGTCAACGGCAACCCCGTTCACGATAAGCTCCACAAGAACTCTGCGGCTCTCCCCCATGCGTGCTCGCTCGATATGCCAGTAAGGCTTGTCATAGGACGAGGCGTGTTGGATGCGACGGGTCGCCGCATCCGGCTCTGGCTCCAGGCGGGCACACACCTGCGCAGTCACTTCGACCGAGCCAGGAGCCTCGAGTTCAAGGGGATGCGCGCTTCTCCGCTGCCCCGAGACCCGGAAGTCGAAGAGGTGACTGCGCCCATCGCCGAAGTAGCTGCTGTCATGAAGAAGTGCTTCGAGCCAACGGGCGTAACCATCATCTCCCTGCGCGGGAGCAGAGAGCGGTACGTACGAGCGGCCGCCACCCACGCACGCATCCGTGATGCACGGAAAGTCCGTCTCGCCAGCGAAGGCCGTTCCATAGCCGCAATTCAGCGTGTGATACCAGATGTTCAGCTCGGCAAAGGGCCAAAGGTCGCAGCCGGAGATGAAGTCGATTACAGAATCATGGGTTACATCCGCGATGAACTCGTTAGCCCCCATGCTGTTGAAGCTGGGCATCAGGTAGTTGGGAAGGGCAGTGCTGTCTACGACCAAACCATGCGCTGAATGCGCATACCCGACAAGCGCGCCCTGCGCCTTGGCCCAGCGAAGAATTGGAATGTTCCAGCTTGGCCAGTCGTCGATTGTGTGTGTGCCGGGATATCGCCCATCCTGCAGCCGAAGCAGGACGAGGTGTCCGCAATGGCTCGAAGGAAAGCCCGATACTTCGATGTCGTAGCGGACGAGTGAACCTACTTCGGGAGCTGCAGCCGCATGTTGCAGGGATCGGATAACATTCTCGTCCTGATCTGCCGCTATCGCCGCCGCGTCGTGCGGCATGCCTGCGTGGGTCGCCTCCAGGTTCATGCTGTTCGTTGTAGTGACGTCTGCTCGCTCAGGACTGACCGCCGCTCCATCCGAAGCGTCAGGCACGGCAGGCAAATGCCCCTTCAACCTCGAAGACGCTTCGGCCCCCTTCCCTCTACTGCCGGCGTGATGCATGGGCAACGCATGTCCAGTGAAAAACTGCTTCTGGTACTCGAAGCCCGGTCCCCAGTTCAGCACAGATCCAAGGTCAAGCGCCTCACCGTCCACCTGTCGTTCCATCACGATTGGAGTAACGCCTTCGGTCGGGCTTTCGTAGTGCGAGCAGCCCGCCGCATGGATGTGCGTGTCGCCGGAGTAGTAGCCGTGGTCGGCAGGTGTGATCCACCGCTCCAGATCAAAACGCAATGGGGTTGAGTTGCCGTTCCCGACATGGAGTGGAACTCGCTTGCGAATGTACTCCGGCCCTCGTCCGTATTCAACCGTGTACGTGCCGGCCGGTAAGGCGAGAGACTCGCCGTTGTAACGGTATATCTGAGGCTGAAAGTTCAGATCCGGCAGATCGCGCTTGGTCTGCGGGGGGTAAATACGGCCCAGCGAATCCGTCACCAGAAGCGACGCGATGGATGCCTTTCCCCCCTCGTCGCGAACCTGCAGCACCACGGTCTGCGAGGGGAGACAATGGAAGAGAACCGGCAGGGAACTGCGATAGCCAAGATCCTGCTCGCCATATCCGGTATCGGCCTGGAGCGTAGCTTCCCGCGCTCCGCTATCGCGGCTGTAGAGCTGCAGGATTCGGTACTCGAGCTCGAGTCCGGAGAGACTTGCTGTCATGGGCGGAGCATCGAAGGTGTTGATCGCGATCCATCGCGCCTGCGCCTCCACCTCATCCACGGCGCCGTTTGTGAAGTCGTGAACGCCCGTAATCGCCAGAGACGACCTGCGCCCCACCGGCGTTCCTTCGGGCGATCTTATCTTCAGGACCGGTGTCACGGTTGCCCTATTCAAGACCTTGATCAGGAAAGTGCGCCATCCGCCCTGGTAAAGCTCTGGCACGGCCGCGCCCTTCCGCACAGCAAGCCGCATCTCCGGGTTAAGCTCCACCTCAATAAGCACATGCGCTGACAGAACGTTGACGATCTCATCTACAGCGGACTGCTCCGCACTGCTGCCCTCAGCGTGGAGAGCCTTGCGAAGTTTCGACTTGTCGCCTAGCGAAAGTGGCGTACCTAGAGAGTCAAGGGCCGTGAGCAATCGCTCAATCTGCGCCGCGAACGGTTGAAATGGAACATCCCGTTGCGCTTGCCCAAAAAGCCAAGGCGCCACCAGCGTGATCGCGCCGTACGTGGAAGAGCCGAGCACGAAGCGATTAAACTCTCTTCTCGTGAACCTCATGCCCATCTCTCCGCCGAGCCGGCAACTGCTTTCATGTCAAACCTTTGTCTCGAAGGATAGATTAAGAGAACAACAAAGATCTGTATCGCTGTCATCGCCTGCCGAATCAACCGGTCATAGCAAAAGAACTGCACCGCCTGGCCCTGCTGCTTCGAGGAAAGACTTTCATCACGCTTTGGATGGAACCGCAACATAGTGAGATCTCTGGGACCGTGCTCCAGATCCTGATGATCAGTCGATTCTTCAGCGTTGCCAACTGCACGGCTGCCTCCATTATGGTGGCTATCGCACAAACACAAGCCATTGGCTTGGTGGGAGGTCTTTGAGCGGCTACAAACCTGTGCCTCAGCCTTGTGTTGGTAAAGCCATTGGTATGTATGGTGTGGCTTGGGGAACCTCGATCGCTCTCACAATGGTTCATGTCCTCTTCTGGCCGCGGTAGGTGCGCCAGGTGCTCGGTGTACCAATACAAACTTTTCTCTGGGAGGGATGGGCGAAGCTCACTCTCTGCTCCCTTCCATTCGCCGCTGTCTCTGCTTTCGCCGACAAGCATTTGGCATGCCCCCATCCTCCCCCCGCGTTCTTCGCTCAGATCCTCGCAACGCTGCCCATCTATGCGGCGTGCGTTAATGCTAACCTTCCGCCATCAGATGTGAGATCTGTTCTCAAGGTGGCGCACGTCAAAGCTCGTTCGGGCGCATGCCGTCTGATCGAAGGAGGCTTAGACTTTCCGTGACTCGTTCCAGTAATTACTCAACGAAAGTCTGCCAGACCTGAAGGTCCTTCGGTCGGATCCGCATCTTGCGGCTCCCACACACCATTACTGTCCGGCCCGCTCTCCGCGAAAGTGTTCTTGTCCGAGTTCCGCGTACGATACAAGCAGTTCCACTGCGATATCTCAAGTGCCTTGAACTACCTGGGAATTGTAGGAGAAAGTCAATGCGCTCTTCATCCGGGATAGGCGATCAATGAACCTTGATCTCCTCATTCCAACGTATAACCGCGCCCACCTACTAAGACGTTGCCTCGAGAGTGTTCTTCGTGCGACTCGGCCCAACCATCTGCACGTCACTATAACGGTGATCGACAATAATTCGTCAGATAATACTAAAGAAGTAGTCGAGTCCTTCGCGAATCAGTGGCCCATTCATGTTCAATATATGTTGGTGGTCCGGCGAGGTAAGTCTGCCGCTCTCAATGAGGCGCTCTCCCAGACAAGGGCCGAACTGGTAGGCATGATCGATGACGATGAGGAGATTGACCCTGCTTGGCTGCAGGTGATTGATCGTGAGTTTTCCGCCAACTTGACACTCGACTACATAGGTGGTCCTTGCGCGCCCAATTGGGAGCACGTCCCACCAATCTGGTTTCCAGCGAGATATGGCGGAGTCGTGGGCATTGCCGATCGCCCTGAACGTGTCTCGTTCTCACGGGAGTTCAAAGGAATGCTTATGGGTGGAAATGCCATCATTCGAAGAAACACGTTGAAGAAAGTCTTGCCTTACCCTGAACATCTTGGCAAGATTGGCTCGAAGATCCGAAGCGGCGAGGACGAAGTCGTTTATCACCGTCTGTTGGATATCGGGGCAAAGGGCATCGTCGTCCCGGATCTGATTATCCGGCACTGGGTACCGGCTCACCGCCTAACGAGGCATTATTTTCGAAAGTGGACGGTCGGCCGAGGGATTTCGGTCGGTTCACAGCTTCGTGATAGAGGCTTCGCGGAGCCCGGTTTGCTTGGGGTTCCCAGATACATGTTTGGTGCTGCCGTTAGAGGGTTCGGCGTAATGCTGAGTGCTCGATCAGCAACCGAGAGGTTTTCGGCGCAGCTTTCCATTCTCGATTGGTTCGCTACGCTCTATGGCCGCCATTTCTACAGGTCTCCTGACCATCTCCGTTCTCCTCCAAGGAAACACGAATAAAGCGTGAGCAGAGCATGAAGAGTGGCTCGCCCGCATCCACCAATTGGGCAGCCTCAAGAGAGTTCGACTTCCAATACTGCAGAGCAACGCCGATGTCTTGGCATCGGAGAGGGTGATTGTGAAGGTCGTAGTAGGCTACAAGCTGCTGCCGTATCCATTGAGGAAGCCCCAGCCTTCTTGATCTCAAATGGGTCCCATCGTCGCTGATAACGAATCGAGCGAAACAAGCTTGGAGAGTTCTGTGCAAAACGAGGGTACACCGGAAAGCTCCGCAGCTCGTCAGCCACAATCCGTCAGCACCGGCTTAGAAACCCTGGCATCCACACTCGGCTACGCTATCCAGCGACGCTCCTCGTGGATGTTCGCTCCATCCATTCACCACGGCCTCGGGCAGCGACGCTCAATTGCCCTCACGTTCGACGATGGACCCTGCCCTGGAACGAGGCCTCTGCTCGATTACCTTGAGTCTCAAAGCGTCCGTGCGACTTTTTTTCAATGCGGTGAGAATGTTCTACGCCACCCAGAAACCGCGCGCGCAGTGCACCTTGCGGGCCATGAAATAGGCAATCACACTTTCTCGCATCCGCGACTTTGCCCAAAGTTTGGTTGGCCCCCAAATCTCCTGTCCCCGTACACCATTTACAAGGAGTTCGCGCGGGCACAGGCCGTAATCGAGACTGAAACGGGCGTCCGTCCCCGCCTGCTGCGCGCTCCCTATGGTCTCCGCTGGTTTGGAATGCGGACCGTCCAGCGTCGCTTCGACCTGAAGGCGATTATGTGGACCGTAATCGGCCGCGATTGGATCCTGCCAGCGTCCGCAATTACGGAGAGAGTAGTACAAGGCGCTACTCCGGGTGGTATCGTTTGCCTGCATGACGGTCGAGAGAATCGCCCAAATCCCGACATAGATCAGACGCTCATGGCTATTCGCCATATCGTTCCGTTGCTTCGAGATCAGGGCTACACCTTTGAGACCGTGAGCGACCTCCTTCAGCCGGAGTTTACGTCGCACCCCGTGCGATTCCTTCCGTAAGTTTGCGTGCAAGGGCCTCTAAGCTTAGAGGCCGGTCTCGACCTGCCCGCAGTTGGACTTCCGTGACGGAGCGCAAAGCCAGGGAATACGCGACGCACATGTGCTGGAGAAGAGGTAAGCGGATCTCTGCTTTGCACTTTGCATCCAACATCAACTATGACGACCGCAGCCGGAACCACCGCACGAAAAATTACCAGGACGCGGGTTCCTTCGGCGTATCACCGACTCCATACACTCCTCCATACAATGCGCTGTATCGGAGAGCGCGAGGACGCATTATGCGAGATGTTGCATGAACTAAAAAGCTCCATCGGAGTCTCTGACCAGCAGGCAATCGAACTTCGCAGCATTCTGGAACACTTGCCGTCTCAGGACGACCTGAACGATCTGCGATCTCTCACAGACTTACTTGACCAGCCGCGGCGAAAGCGCGATGCAGATCCGAATAAGGCTGCCGGTGCTCTTGCGAATCAAAAGCGGTTACTCCCGAAATCGGGCACTTCTTCAAAGTCTCGACCCGTCCCCAAGAAGCAAGTGGGAAGGTAGTCGTTTCGTTAGCAAGCTAAGATCCTAACGGCAAATTGTCCACGCAGTCACGAAGGAATGATCCTGGACCTGAAGTTCACCGCTTTCCGGACAATGAGAAGAACCTGATTCGCGCCGCCCTCTTCCTCGCCCATCGAAGGATCTCGCGCCTGCACCTTCGCCAGATGCATGGGTTCTCACTTCTCCGATTCAAAATTTTCATCGACATCGTGTCAATATGGGCATAGTCTCTCGCTCAATCTCAGGGACAACGTAATGGCGCCGGATTGAACCAACCCGGGAATCCAGAAGCTGAAACACATCGTCGTGCTGATGATGGAGAACCGCCCCTTCGACCACATGCTCGGAGCGCTCCACACCCACAACCCCAACATCGATGGCCTCACCCGAGCGGAATCGAATCCCGACACCACCGGTAGTCGAGCCTCGGTCCAGCCCCTGGCCGAGTACCAAAGCCAGCTCGATCCCGACCCCAACCATGAGTTCTCCGCGGTTGACCTCCAAATATTAACGGCCAAACCGGCGCCGACCGCCAGCCCAACATGCAGGGCTTCGTCTCCAGCTACTTCCCAAAAACAGAGAAACGTCGCGCACTCGCACAAGATCCTCTACTACTTCACCCCCGACAAGCTTCCCGTCCTCTGCAACCTCGCGACCGAGTTCGCCGTCTTCAACCGCTGGTTCTCCTCCATCCCCGGACCGACCATCTGCAACCGTGCCTTCGCCCACTAGGGCACCTCCTTCGGCAACGTCGGCATGAACGTCTTCTACCTCGGCAAGCAGTACAAGAGCATCTACGAGCGCCTCCTTGCGCCAATCACACCGTCAAACTCTTCTACTTCGATGAAGCCAGCTCCACCATGGAGGTAGTCAACCTCCTCCAGAACCAGCCCAGTCTTTTCGGCACCTTTACTGATTCCCCCCACGCTTGCGAGTCCAACACTCTTCCCGACTACTGCTTCATCGAGCCTAACTACACCGACCCCTTCCACTTCGACCGCCTCGGCGTTCGCGTTCCCGCCATACTCGTCTCGCCCTGGGTCCAGAAGGGCACCGTCATCAATGACGTCTTCGAGCACGCCTCCATCCCCGCCACCGTAACCGACTTCTTCCTTGGGAAGTACGAAGCCCGCTCCCCTCGCGAAAAGGTAGCTAACACCTTTCTCGACCACATCACTCTCTGCAACATGCGTCCGGACTGCATCGACTTCGGCGTTCAAAAGCCCTGACGCGCAATGACTCATCGCCAGCCATCGTCTTAAAGGGGTGCCATGCCGACCATCCTCGTTCCGGCCCCACCGGCGTCAGCCTTCAACAAGAATCGTCCGATCTCCGACCTGCTCGCCCACCGGCTCAAGCACTTCCAGCACATGGAAGCCAAGTTGCCCAACGCGCTGCACAGCAACATGGCTCCGCGCGATCTCCTGACCGAGAATGGTGCTACCCAGTACATCGCGCATATCACCCGCGGACTGCTCTCCGTCGGACAGAGCGCCCGGCCAGCCGCCATAAGCAAACCGGTCCGCCCATCTGTCATCCGTGGCGCTGTCAAGCCCGGCCGCACCCTGGCCGTCGCTGCGAGCGCCCCACCATCCTCACGGAGCCGTTCCAGGGCGGCTATCCCTCGCTCCGCTTTGAAGAAGCCGCGGAAGCCGAAGGCCGATGCCAGCACTCCTGAACCACCGAAACCCAGCAAAGGCGGGAGGTCGAAGCCATGAACACGCGCCTCCTGCTTCTGCTAACCCTTGCCGCCCCCCACGCGCTCCTCTCGCAGGATGAGTCCCGCCTCCACTCTGATCTCCGCCGCGAATTCGATGCTCTCGAGCCCTGCGGCAAGTTCAAACTCGGTAGCGCAGCCGCCTGTGGTCAGGTGCTCGCGACCGGCCAGCCGTTCCACATCGCTGTCGGCAGCATCGCCCCGCAGAATGGCACAGCCTTCGGTCTCGCCTTTATCGAGCACACCGACCTCCAATCTCACTGGCGCCTCAACTACAACCTCGACGCAGTCGCATCCGGCAACGGCTCCTGGCGCGCCGGTGGATACCTCAAAGCCTTCCGCCAGCCCGGCAGTGCTCCCATCGTCCTTCATCCAGGCACCGCCGCCCGGTCAACACGGGCCCTCTCTACAACGTCGCTCCCCTCTTCGGCCTCTACTCCGAGACCACATCGCTCAACCGCGTCTACTTCTGGGGCCTCGGCCCCGATACCCCGCCCTCCGCCCGTTCCGCCTTCGGCTTTACCGAGAACATCACCGGCGCCCGCGCTACCATCCCGTTCACCTCTAAGCTCGGCTTAGGCATCCTCGCCGAGCTGAACGGCCGCTTCCCTCCGTTCGCCCCGGCCACTCCACCACCGCCCCTGACATCCAGCAGATCTTCACCCAAGCCACTGCCCCCGGCCTCACTCGCCAGCAAGCCTTCTTCCAGGCCGGCGAAGGCCTGCGCTTGAAGCCCACACTCCCCGGCGACATCGTCCGTCTGAACTATCTGCTCCAGTTCCAGCAGTTCGTAGCCTCCTCCGACGCCCACAACAACTTCCGTCGCTGGACCGTTGACCTCAACCACGAGATCCCCCTTTATCGAAGAGTCCGCCTCACCGCCCTCAATGAGCACAACGGCCCGGACTCCTGCGCCACTGGCTCCGGAGTGACCTCCGCGACACCCTGCCCGCACATCTCCCTCACTCAGAACCTCGAGGGCTCCGTCTCCGCCCGCCTCCTCATCTCGGAGTCGTTCGCAAAAGCCGGCAGCGCCGTCCCCTTCTATCTCATGCCCACTCTCGGCGGATCAAATATCAATGGCGAGGCACTCCTTCCCAGCTACCCTGACTACCGATTCCGCGGGCCGAATCTCATCCTTCTTCGCGGTACCATCGAGCACTCTCTAGGAAAATTCCCTGCTGGCCTTCTCTTCTCGTTCGAGGAGGGCAAGGTCGCAAACCGCCGCGATGGCATCGCCTTCGACCACCTTCGCCACAGCTTTTCAGCCGGACTCACGGTTCGCGCCGCTGGCCTTCCCGTCGTCAACCTTCTGTTCGCCTGGGGCGGCAACGAGGGCCACCATACCTCGGCCAGCATCAGCAACGCCCTTCTCGGGGCGTCACCGCGCCCATCCCTCTTCTGAAAGGCGCACGTCCACCGGCTTTAGTTTGTCGCAAGTGCTTAGCCATTGTTACTAGGAAGCTTGCACGCCAAGCGAGTGCCCAAGGGGTATCAATCCTTCACGGCCCAAGAGTGGCATTTGCGCCAAACAAAGGTGATGAGTGGACTAGCCTCTTCGTCCCGCCGGCGATCTGCGGGAGCGCTTTTATCGTGGCTGGGAGGTCTGGATGGCGCCAAATGCATGACGAATGATTCCGAGCATATGGTGGCTGTAGCGTACCATTTCACGTACATAACCCTGGTTGAGGGTGGAGATATCAAGCTTACCTAGAAGGCGACTGAGCGACACCTTAAACTTCTTTGTCACGGCGAGGCGTCTTCCACGCGGTACCGGTTTCGGCAAGTGGTCACTGAGACAGGTGCTCCCTGAGGTAACAGAAACTGAACGCGTATTTGCGGTTTGAGCAATATGGTTCGCACGAGGATTCGACGCCCCGCTACCCAGCTTCGGCCAGGACGCAGCTGCGGCTACTGCACAGGCTCAAGTCGTAGGGTGGAAGAGCCTCGCCGATGACTTTTGCTGTGTGCGTCTCGCGTCTCTGACTTTGTTCCGAAGTTTACAAACCCAGTCTTGGGTTCACACCGGCATCGCCACCGGCGATCTCTTTCCGGTACGAAACACTAGCGTTTCTTATTGCCGGGCACACGACCTACCACCTTGCGATCCCGCGAACGAGGTACGACCTTCGCATCGTTGCGAAAGTACAGGTAGCCCCAGTGTTCGGGGACGTGCATATCGATAAGGCCCTGCGGAGACCACACCCAGTTATCCTCCCTCGCCTGCCCGGCCTGCCATTCCACCCGGCTGAAGTTGATGCGCCACTCCGTCCCGGCCTGCGGGCGTGGAACGTGCTGCCGCGACTCGAAGGCATCTAGTGGGTAGGCGATCTCAAGCGTCCATCCACGGTCCGTGTCAGCGGCGTAATTGAGCGTTCCCTGGACTGAAACGGCGGTTTGCAGACCGGCGATATCCCAGCTGTTATCCGCCTTCCCGCTGAGCTTATATGGTTTGTCCAGATATAGGTCCCATCCGGTGTTCAGCGCGTTCATCTCGAACTCGTAGTAGCTCGCCGTCGCAGGAAGGGGCTTGAGAAAGACCTCGAAGTCGTTGTCACGAAACATGACTGAGTCGTGCTGGGAGAGCGTTGCATGAACGTCCGGTTCCTGAAGCTCCGCGGCGATGTAGAGATAAGAGTTATCCCACAACATCTTGACGCGCGTGCGAAAGCGAGGCTTGGGTTTCGATGAGCCTTCGATGTCGACGAAACTTTGGGTCCATTGCGCTTTTGCCCACGCGGGGTCATCCAGCTTGCCATCCACGTGAATCGGCGCTGCTGTGTACTGGCAATCGTATGACAGTGGTACGGACGCTGCGATCACCCAGCAGGGCATCGCAGATGCAAGCGCAAGCGCGACAATTGATCGGAGCATTTCCCATCCTCCTCAAAATTAGAGTTTCTATTAGCAAATCGCGGATCATGTCGGATCATGAGGTGGTGGCCAGAGACAGCATCGAACCGCGCTCTTCATGGTTCTCGGCTGGAGGCTGAGGCCAAATCCATCAGCATGCGCACGGTACGCCGGTCCGCATCGCTCTTGCTAATAAAAGTGAGCCCGGTATCTCGACCCTCTAGGAGTTTGTTGAAATAGGTACAGATTCAGAGGCTCAGTGCTGGGGAGATTGTCCGGGGAAATGACACCGTCAACAGCGACGCCTTTGACCAGGCCTGCGGAGCCGGTGAATGCAGCTGCTGTTATCTGCTCAGAGGCGTGTGGGTCCTGTGCAGCGATCAAAGAATCAACACTCGATCTGGTCGAAGCATTCACGGGACTGGGATCTTCTGTGCCGGGCGAAAGCGCCGGGCTAAGCAACGCCGAAGTGGCGAGGGCAGAAGGAGCAACGATTGGTGCGATGTTCGTTGGAAGCGGATGCGGGGATTGCAGGGTGCCGGATTGCGGATGGCGCCTTTCACCCCGAGGCGTGTCCTGGTGTGAGCTGCTCCCGGTAGAGCCGCTGGCTTGGGAAGAAGCAGGTGCCGCAGAACTCTTGTCCCTGAGGACGCCGCCAAAGGCGTGTGCGGGCGGTAAGGTGGAAGGGCGAACGGAGGTCCGGGGCGTTGTGGGGGTTGCGGTGCTCGTCGCCGATGTCAATGGCAGGTTCACGCCTGAGAAGAATGCATGTTGCGTGCCAACGGCTCGATCGCGACGTATGGAGCTGAATTGAGAAAATGCTCGCAATTTACGTGCATTCTGAGCCATCGAGGAGTAGGTGCACTGCGGGTTGGCGTGCCGGCCGGAAGAGTTTGCCTAGCGAACTGGGCATGACTGCCTAGTCGCGGAGGTAACGGGCTAGAAAGGCATCTTCATTGCGCTTGTTCTCCTGCCGCGCAAGGCCCGCGGCGTAGACGGAGCGCTGCGCGGTTTGGAGATTCTCGAGGAGCTCGCGATCGCGCCGTGCCAGCAGGTAGATCTGCTGCTGGGCCTCACGGCGGGCGCTCAGGTCAGCGATGCGCGTGAGGGTCTCCTGCCGGCCCTGCTCAAAAAGTGAGAGGCGCCCGTAGCGCTCGTGGAGGTCGGTGGCCTGCATGCTGCGAGGTGGCTCCGCGTTGCGTTCCATAGCGAGACGGCGAAGTTCCATGTTGATGCGATGGATGGCCTGCCGCGCGGTTTCGAGCTCGGAGGAGATCTGTGCGAGCGAGCGCTCCTCGGCCTGTTCGCGGCGGTGGCGAACGGCGAGAACAGAGGCGAGCGTGAAATGGAAGCCCATGCGCTAAATCGCGAGCGAGAGCAGGGCTTGTGTGGCCTCCGCGAAAGAGGAGCGCTCGTTGCTGCGCTGCTGTAAAAGGGCGTTCATCTGCGGGAGAGCATCGATGGCGCGGTCGAGGAGGCCGTCCGAGCCGCGCTGGTAGGCGCCAATACGAACGAGGTCCTCTGATTTCGCGTAAGCGGCAAAAGGGAACGCACCTCGCGGGCTCTCTCAATGTGGGCCGTGGAGGTGACGGAGGGCATCAGGCGGCTCAGGCTTTCGAGCACGGCAATCGGTGGGTAATGCCCTCGCGTGGCGAGCGCGCGATCAAGAATAATATGGCCATCGAGCAGGGAACGGACGGTGTCTACGACGGGGTCCTGGAGGTCGTCGCCTTCCATGAGGACTGTGTAGAAGGCGGTGATGCTGCCATTGCGGAAGTTGCCGGCGCGTTCGACGAGGCGAGCGAGCTTATTGAGGACGGAAGGGGTGTATCCCTTTGCGGTGGGGGGCTCGCCGGCGGCGAGACCGATCTCTCGTTGAGCCATGGCAAAGCGAGTGAGAGAGTCGACGACGAGGAGAACATTGCGGCCGGAGGCGGCGAACGACTCGGCGATAGCGGTGGCGGTAAGCGGAGCGCGAAGGCGAAGAAGCGGCGATTGGTCGGAGGTGGAGACGACGAGGACGGAGCGCTTCCGGCCTTCTTCCCCGAGCACATCGAGGAATTCACCTGCCTCACGGCCCCGTTCTCCGACCAGTGCCATCACGATCACGTCGGCAGCAGTGCCTCGGGACATCATGCCGAGGAGCGTGCTCTTGCCCACGCCGGACCCGCCAAAGATGCCGATGCGTTGGCCGCGGCCGCAGGTGACAAGCGTATCGAGGGCGCGGATGCCGCACCCGAGTGGCTCCCGGATGGGGACGCGGCTGAGGGGAAGGGGAGCGGCCGCGTCGACGGGGACCGTGCCCGTGGAAGCATAGATGCCAAGCCCGTCGATCGGCGCGCCCATGGCGTCGATCACGCGGCCGAGGAGGCCGTCGCCGACCTTGATTGAGGGGCGTAGCCCCTCCGCAAGAATGCGGTCCCCGTACCGGATGCCAACCGCATTTTCTGCCAGCATTGAAAGAACAGTTGAGCCGCGGAAGCCGATAATCTCGCCGGTGTAGCTGTTTCCGGAGGCGCCTGAAATGTCGCAGGCCTCTCCGAGAGAGGCGGCGGGACCCTGGGATTCAACAAGGTTGCCGGTGACCTGAAGAACACGACCCTCCCAGCGTATCGGGGAGCGGGCCTGTATCTGCTGCTCGAAGCGGGCGAAGAGGCCGGTCATGCGAGACTCCCCGGCGCAATCTGGGCTGCGTCCGCGAGCGGTCGCAACCGGTCTGGCCGCTGACCCAGAAGATCAAGGAAGCCGCGCTCAATCTCCTTCAGTTGGATCTCGTAGCTGAGACGGGCGGAGCCGGTCTCGGTCTCAAGCACGCACTCCTCGGGGCTGAGGGAGGGGTCGGCAAGAACCTCGAGGCGGGGACGAGATGTACTCGCGATGGAGTGATGTTGCCAAACGGAGACCTGGTCCGGAGACACGCGGAGGCGGACCGCTGGGCCGCTTTGCATACCATCCAGTGCGATGCGAACAAGGCCGGCGAGGAGCAGGGGATCGAGCTGGGCCTCGCGCTGGAGGATCTTGCGGGCAAAAGCGAGGGCAAGGTGGACGACCTCGAACTCCACACAGGCAAAGTAGGTGGAACGCTCGTCAACAAAACTGTGCAGGGCGGCGGCTATGCCTTCGCGAAGAGTAGCCCGATCGAGCGCGTGGTCGTGCTGGAGGCGTTGCTCGGTACTCAGGCGCTCGGAAAGGCAGGCGGCGGTGATGCGCGCTTGGACCTCCTCTTCCGGAACGCCAGCCGGGAGAGAAGGATCTGCAAGGCCCAGATCTTCTTTCGTAGTTAGGAGAGGCGCCGAAATCAGGGGTATGGGCGGCGCTGGTGCCACGTCCAGGTAGTGGAGACATGTGATGATGGCGGAGGCGGCGCTAGACATAGGCATCCCCTCCATCGCTGCGTAGGGTGAGCTTGCCCTGCTTCTCAAGGCTGCGGGCAAGGCTGATCATGTCGGCCTGCGCCTTATTGACGTCCGTACTCTTTATGGGGCCAAGCGAGTCGATGTCCTCCTTGAGCATCTCGACGGCGCGTCCGGACATGGTGCGGAAGAAGTGATCGCGCAACTCCATAGTTGTGCCTTTCAGAGCGATTGAGAGCACTTTTTTGTCAACGGTGGCGGAAAGCTCGCGGAGCTGGACGTCGGGAACCCGAAGAAAATCTTCAAAGGTGAACATGAGCTCGCGGATGCTGAAAGCGAGTTTGCTGTCCTGGCCTTCAATGTTTTCGAGGATCTCACGCGATGTCTCTGCATCGACACTGTTCATGAGTGCGGCGACGTTCTGGAAGCCGGAATAGGTGCGCCTATTGCTCTCGCCAAAGGAACGAAGTCTACGCTGGACGGCATTGGATCCGCTCGGCGATAGCAGGGGAGAACTGACGGAGGTTAGCCAGGCGGCGCACGGATTCGGCCCGGATCGCGGGAGGCAAGTGGGTAAGCACGGCCGACGCCTGACGGGGCTCGAGATGACCGAGGATGAGAGCGACAGTTTGTGGATGCTCGGCTTCGAGCAACCGGGCGAGTTGCTTGGGATCGGCGGTCTGGAGAGAGCCGGCGCGCGGTTGGCGTCGAGCTCATCGACACGCAAGAGTTTATGCAGCATCGATGTCGCACCATCTTCCCCGAGGACTCTCGTGAGCAGGCGGTGTGTGGTCTCCCGACCACCTTCGGACACGTAATCGCGGCCTGCGGTCATCTGCCGGTACTCTCGAAGGACCTGCTGGGAGATGTGCGAGGGGATGCGGCCAAGACGCGAGATCTCTCGTGCGACACGCTGGAGATCCTCCTCCGGCAGATGCCGGCAAATCGTCGAAGCAGCGTCGTCGTCTAACACCGCGACGAGGATGGCGGCTTTTTGCGGACCTGTGAGCTTGGCGTACTCCATGGGAGCGCTCATGCCGGGTCCTCACGAAGCCACGCCTGAACCGTGCGGGTCATGGCGACGGGTTCGGCTTGGACGAGCTCCGCAAGTTGACGCTTCAAGGCAGGACTCGCCAGCTCAGCTGAGGCTGTATCCAAGGTGATGTCGGTGAGCTCCAGTGTATCCAGAGGGGAGGCGAGCGCCGACTCCCCAGCTGCCTTGCTGGCCCCAAGCTCGCGCATCGTGACCGCAAGCTGCTTCTGCGCCGGGCGGAACATCAACGCGTAGACGATGGCGAAGAGAAGTGCCATGACGCCGTATCGAACCAGCGAAGCGTATTCCATAGCTCCCTGCCGAAATCGCGTAAGTATGGTGGGCGGAGTCTCCGGCGCGCGGCCGTCGTCGAAGCTCATGCTCTGGATGCTGATCACGTCACCTCTCTGCGGGTCGATGCCAAGCAACGCCTGCGCAAGATCCTGGAGCTGCTTCAGCTGCGCGGGAGTGCGCTTGCGGGGAGCTTCGACCCATTTCCCACCGACCATCTTGTGGTCCATAGCATCGTTCACAAGCAGCGCCGCGGAGATGCGACGAATGCGCCCAGCTGGGGAGACGGTATGGCGCACAACCTTATTCACGCCAAAGGTGGAGTTGTCCGACGTAGAGGTCTGGCCGCCATCTGTCACCGCCCCTGCATCGGCAGGTGTATTGTTCGCTCCGGGTGTGTTGGCTGAGGCACCGGCGACGCCGCCTGCGCCCGATCCGGCATTGGTTTGCTCGGAACTCTTCTGTGAGTTGAGTAAGGCGCTGACCGCCGGGTCGTACTTGTCTTGGCTCTCCTCGCTGGTGCTGAGGTCGAACTCGACGTTGACGCTGGCACGGAGGTTGTCGGCGCCGACGGCGGGGCTGAGAGTGGTGATCAGGCGCTTCGAGAGCTCTTCCTCAAGCTCGCGGCCCTCGGTTGACGCGCCCTTTCTGCCCAGCAACTGGTTGGAGTCCGCATCGATGATCGCGACGTCGGCGGGGGCGAGGTTATCCACGGCGCCGCTGACTAGGCGGCCAATGCTGTCGAGCTGGTCGGAAGAGAGGGAGGTGTGCCGGAGATGAAGCGTGACGGAGGCTTTCGCGGCGCGCTCGCGATCCAGAAAGACCGAGGTGTGCGGCAAAACCAGGTGAACGCGTGCGCTTTTTACATCACTTAGGGTGCCAATAGTTCGCTCAAGCTCCCCTTCCAGCGCGCGCTGGTAGTTCACTTTTTCGTCGAACTCGGTTTCTCCCCACGAGACCTTGTCGAAGAGCTCGAAGCCAAGACGGCCGCTGTGCGGCGTTCCCTCAGAGGCGACAGCAAGCCGAGCGGCGTCGATCTGGTCGGATGGAACATTGATGCCTTTCCCATCTGGCGTGAGCTGATAGCTGATCTTCTTGGCCGTGAGCCCAGCCGCCATGGTTTGCGCATCGGCCGGTTCCAGCCCGACCATCAAGGGCTTGTAATCCGGTGTGGCGAGCGTATGCGTCAGACCGATAAGCAGCACGATGGTTGCAAGCGTGCCCCCGCCGACGATCATGCGCTGCTTCGGTGTGAGCCGAAGCCATAACTGTTTCAGCTGCTCGAGAAATTTTATCTGTGACATGGGTCCTTACCCTAGAACTGCATCTTCTCGATGTCCTGGTAGGCGCTGACAATCTTATTGCGCACCTGCATCATGAGCTGAAAGGCGATATCCGCTTTTTCGACAGAGGCCATCACGTTGCCGACGTCGGCATTGGAGTGTCCCTGGAGAACACCGGCGACCTGCTGATCGGCCCCGGTCTGTAGTTGATCAACCTGCTTCACTGCAGCCTTGAAGACGTCTCCGAAGCCGCCGCTTGAAGCGGCGTCATCCGCTCCAGCGGTGGGTCGAGGTGTAGTGTTCAGCTGCGAGCCGATGGAGGAGAGACTGGGACCGAGAGGCGAGATCATGAACGACTCCGTTCTGTGTCGATAAAAGTTAACTCTTGAGCAAATCGATCGACTGCTGGATCAACTGCTTGGAGGCGGCGATGGCGGAGGCGTTGAGCTGATAGGCACGAACCGAGCCCATAAGATCCACCATCTCCTGCACAGGATTGATCGATGGGTATGCGACGTAGCCTTCCTTGTCGGCGTCGGGGTTGCCGGGCTCATAGCGACGAACCGGCAGAGTCGAGTCCTCGACAACACGCGTAAGGCGAACCCCACCTGGCTGGTTTCGGGCCTCGTCCCCCCCGGTACTCGCTGGCAGAAGGCCCCTAAAGCGGGATCCGCCGATGCTGGTGAGCACGACCTCCTTGCGGCGAAAAGGACCGGTTCCGTCCGTGCGGTGAGTTGTGTCTACGTTGGCTAGATTCGTGGCAGCAACCTCGAACGCTGCCGTTCGGCCGAGAGTGCGGAGGCGCTGATATTCAGTGTGCTAAATATGCCCATGGCTGTGTGTCCTTACTTGTCGTTGTTAATCGCGGTGAGCAGCTGATGGAAGCGCTGCTTGAGAAGTTGTGTCCCGAGCTGGTACTGAAGCTGGGTCTCGGAGAGCAGAAGCGACTCCCGATCCAGGTCGACATTGTTGCCGTCGGGACGCTCGAGCAGTCCCCCCACGGAATGGCTCGCAGTGCTCATCGCGGGCGTTCCGGGGGCGTTCATCGCCTTGTTCATCTCCTGCTGAAAGTTCATGTCCTGCGTGCGATACCCGGGCGTATCCACGTTCGCCATGTTGCTGGCGACCATCGTTTGCCGGCGATTGGTTAGGCTCAGAAAGCTCTCCAGTTGCGACGGTACGGGCGGTGTAGACATCTAGGAGCTTGTTGAAATAGATACCGATCCACAGGCTCTGAGCACGTGGAGGTCGTCTTACGGGTATGCGTGGAGACGAGCGGTTTCAGGATGGGATGTTCAGCTATGTGTCGTTGGA
>JAABUV010001871.1_pt1 | contig 29742 bp, 30 predicted proteins | sample 5559971 | NCBI WGS metagenome assembly JAABUV01 (sample SAMN10711881, study PRJNA513362) | rock metagenome | isolation source: Antarctica rocks | place: Antarctica: Victoria Land, Knobhead nord | collected 2015-12-19
CCCTTTGACGGGTGCGCCGCCGCGCCAGACAGATGAAGTTGGGCGCGCGAGGGCGGCGCGGCGGCGGCGCGTCAAGCCACCCCCTGCGGAGGCTGCCGCCTGACCACGGTTTAGTGGGGCGCTACCACTGGGCGTATACGTCAAGTTTATCACATCATGACCGTGTCGTTCGTAAGGGTAGTGAGGGCTCCTTCTTATACTCACCGCGTGAGGGCGCGCCAGGATACGAGACGGATGCCCTCGCGCGTCAGCGCCTCCCATAGATGCGGGCGGGAGAGGAGCAGCCACTCGCGCTCCCGCGCGTAGGTGAGGGTGTCGATAGAGAGCAACTCGTCGTCCACGTAGCCGGGGTGGCAGACCAGCTCGGTGACGCCATCGGGCAGTGCGTGCAGGAGCGCGTGCAGCGGGCGTGGCGTGCGCGCCGGACCCATCACTGTGAGCACGCTGAAATAGTCCGATTGGTATACGGGATACGGGGGCGCGCCTTGTCGCGGGAAACCCACGACGCGGGAGAATAGCGGCAGGCGCGGCGGCTGAAAGATAAAGTTGCTGGCGGCGCGGCGGACGCCCAATATGCCGTACCGGCCGGCCAGTTCCGTCGTGAGACGGTAGAGCCGTGGCAGCGCGTGCAGATGGCAGTGGCTGTCGAGGTGACTCGGTGTCGCGCCGGTAGCGAGGAACCATTCGATTTGCGCGCAGGACTCGCGCCTGACCTCGTCCAGGACCAGGCGACCGCGCAGGTAGCGCCACTGGATTTCGCCCGCGGTCGCGAAGCGGGGGCGACGTGCGCCGCCATCGGCCAGGAGGCTGGGGACGGCGGCGGGTGACGAGAGCGGCGTCCCAGCGCACAGGTTGACGTGTAACCCCAGGTCCAGGTCGACGGCGCGGGCGGCGGCGAACGCCGCCATGCTGCCCGGCATGGTCACGATGGCGCTGGCGCTCGTGACGGAGCCGCGGCGCGCGAGATCCAGAATGGCGGCGGTGACGCCCGGCGCGAGGCCGTAGTCGTCGGCATTGATAATCAGGAAGCGCTGCGAGCCCATGCCTTTATGGTAGCAAGGTTATGCCCCACGTAAAGCCAAAGCGGGTGTACAGGGACGCCCCATATATCCCCGTACACCCGCTTTGGTGAGAGCAGGACGGACATTACATCCGCCTGTTAGTACTGTATCGCTTCCCCTAGCCCTAGCTATGACAAGGACGGCGCGAATACGCGACACTATTGTCAAATAGGGCGCGGCCTATGACAAACGCTATTTACTGGGGCGTGGCGGCAGGTACTGCGCGTATTTCTGGTAGCCCTTGTTGAGCCAGGCGCCGCCGTCTATGGTCAGGTTGGCGCCGTTGATGTAGCTCGCGTAATCCGAGACGAGGAACGCCGCCGCGTCAGCGATCTCCTCGACGGTCCCGAAGCGCCCCAACGGATTCTCCTTGCTGATGACGTCGAAGAGCGCGCCGCCGCCGAAGAGTTGGCCGGTCGTGTTCTCGGTCGCTACGGGGCCGGGCGCGATGGCGTTGAGGCGAATGTGGTGGGGCGCCCACTCCACGGCCAGACTCTCGGTCAGGTTGAGTACACCCGCTTTGGCCGCGCCCGAGGCGGCCGTACCCGGCGCGCCGGTCCAGGCGTAGGTGGCGATGATGTTGAGCATGACGCCGCCGCGTCCCTGCGCGATCATCCTTTTGGCTACCGCCTGCGAACAGAACCAGGTGCCGTTGAGCACGATACCCACCACGGCGTTCCAGCCGTTGGGGGAGAGGTCGATGGCCTGCGCCACGAAGTTGCCGGCGGCGTTGTTGACTAGGATATCGACGCCGCCGAAGCGCTGCACGGTCTGCTCGACCATGGCGTCGACTCGCGCGACGTCGCGCACATCGACCTGCACGGCCAGCGCCTCGCCGCCCTTGGCAGTGATCTCGTCCGCGACCCGCTCCAGGTTCTCCATCTTACGGCTGGCCACCACGACCTTGGCGCCCAATTCAGAGAAGCGGTGCGCCATGGCCTTGCCCATGCCCGTCCCGCCCCCCGTGATGATCGCCACGCGGTCCTTCAGTGTGTTCTCCGGCAGCATCCCTTTCTCCCCCTCGCCTCTACTCTTACCCTTGGTCAAAGGCGGCGGCAACCGCGGCCGTGTCCTCGAACGTGTGGAAGCGCGCGACCTTATCACCCCGGAAGGTAATGACATGCGCCTCGGGGTTGACATACGTCCGTCCGGTCGGCAGCGCCGTCCCCTCCGTATGCACCAACGCGACCACGGTCTCGTCCTGCGCGATGAACTGACGAGGCTCAAAGACCTGGTAGGAGATATGCTGTACCAGGATACCGAACCACTCCTGCACCGCTTGTTTCCCTCGACGCGTCCCTGTGAAGGCCAGGTCGGAGGGACCCGGGATCACCCACTCGATGTCGTCGGTCAGCGCATCCAGGACGGTGGCGATGTCGCCGCGCCCGAAGGCGCTATAGATGTTTTGGACCTGCTGGACATTGTCTTGCACGGCCATGATATCTCTCCTTGCTTCCTACCTGTTGGCGGTGTGGCCAGGGACGGCCTACAGCCGTTGAGATCTATCATAGACCAATGCCGTGCGCGATGCAACACGGCTCATACCCCTGATAGACCGATGAGAGGGCCGTTAGGGCGATGGCGCACCCAGGTCGCATGATAAGATGTGTCCGGGGCACGTAGTGAGGTTGGGAGGAGGGTAGACCGATGGTGGCGGAAAGCGCATTGCACCCCGATCTAGCGGGGCGCGTCGCGGTAGTGACGGGGGCCAGCCGCGGCATTGGCAAGGCGTTGGCGTTACGCCTGGCCCGCGAGGGGGCCGATGTGGTCGTCGCGGCCAAGAGTGAGGAGTCGACCGAGCGGCTGCCTGGCTCGATCCATGAAACGGCCGAGGGGGTGCGGGCGCTGGGGCGGCGCGCCGTAGCCGTCCCAACCGACGTGCGTGACGAGGAGGCGGTGCGCGCGCTGATCGAGCGCGCCGTGGACGAACTCGGGCGCGTCGACATACTGATCAACAACGCTGGGGCGCTGTGGTGGCAGAACGTGACCGATACCCTGCCCAAGCGCTTCGACCTGATGATGGGCGTTAACGTGCGCGCGTCGTACCTGACCTCCTATTACGCCTTGCCACACATGCAACGGCAGCGCTGGGGCCACATCGTCAATATGTGCCCGGCCATCAGTACCGATCCATCGCCCGGTAAGGTCTGCTACATGATCTCCAAGATGGGCATGGCGCGCCTGGCCATCGGCATCGCCGCTGAGTATCGTGATGACAACATCGCCGCCAACGCGCTGTGGCCGCGCACGATCATCGAGAGCCAGGCCTCGATCAACTGGAATATGATGGACCGCAGCCAATGGCGCACGCCTGAGATCGTGTGCGACGCCACGATGGCTATGTTGGCGCAGGAGCCGCCCTCGTACAGCGGCCACCAGGCCCTCGATGAGGACGTGGTGCGCGAGCTTGCCGGAGTCACCAACTTCGACCACTACTGGGTCGAGGGTAAGCCACCGACCCATCCGCTGTACATCGACGGCAGCGATCCGGCGACGTGGGCATAATCCGGCGACGTGGGCATAAAAGGTGCTGAACGTCCCTACAACTCGCGTGCCCATGATAGTTTGCCATGCGACGTTAGTCGCAGGCCAAGAGTGTAGGAGTACACGTTAATGGCGACACTCGACCAACCCATAGTGGTCTCAGAGGGCGATCAGGCCCCGTCCTACCGCGCGCTACGCGTCGAGCGGCACGGGGATGGTGCGGTGGCCGAGGTCGTACTGACCGGGCCGGGCAAGGGCAACGCGTTCGGCCCCGACTTCTGGCGCGAGGCGCCGGAGGTCTTCGCGGCGCTGGACGCGGATAGCGCCGTGCGGGCCGTGGTCATTCGGGGCGAGGGCCGGAACTTCTCGTACGGGCTCGACCTACAGGCTGCGATGGGCGAGGGACACTTCAACGTGGCTGGCGAGAACTTGGCCGCCGCGCGCACCGCGCTGTACGACCAGATCGTGCGCATGCAGCGCTCGTGCGGCGCTGTGGCGGAGTGCCGCAAGCCGGTCATCGCCGCGATCGCCGGCTGGTGCATCGGCTTCGGGCTGGACCTAGCCGCGGCCTGCGACTTTCGGTTGTGCGCGGCCGACGCGCGTATCAGCTTGCGCGAGGCCAAAATGGGCATCGTGGCCGACATGGGCAGCCTACAGCGGCTGCCGTACATTATAGGGGAGGGGCGCCTGCGCGAACTCGCCTTCAGCGGCAAGGACATCGACGCCGCCGAGGCGCTGCGCATCGGGCTCGTCAACAGGGTCTACGACACGCCCGAGGACTTGTTCGTGGCGGCGCGAATGCAGGCCGAAGAGATCGCGGCCAACCCGCCGCTGGTGGTGCAGGGCGTCAAGCGCGTGCTTAACGCGGGGCGCGACCAGTCGATCGAGGAGGGGTTGCGCTTCGTGGCCGCCTGGAACGCCGCGTTCATGCAGTCACACGACCTGATGGAAGCTATGACCGCGTTTATGCAGCGGCGGCCGCCGGAGTTTAAGGGGAAATAGGTCCCTCACCCCCGACCCCTCTCCCTCAAGGGGCGAGGGGAGATACCCGTGACTCGCCAGGCGGCCCCCCTCTCCCGCGTCAGGGAGAGCCGGTTGGGCTGTCGGAGCGCAGCGGAGAGAGACCAATCCGCATGGGGTGGGGGTGAGGGGGTAAAAGGAGATACAGTGTCCGACATCATAACGCCCGAGTGGGTCAAACATGCCGTGTTCTATCAGATTTTCCCCGACCGTTTCGCCAAGAGCGAGCGCGTGGAGAAGCCCGGCAATCTGGAGCCGTGGGACAGCGACCCGACCGTGCACGGCTACAAGGGCGGCGACCTACTGGGGGTCGCCGAGCATCTCGATTACTTGCAAGACCTCGGCGTCACCGCCATCTACCTCAACCCGATCTTCCAATCGGCCGCCAACCATCGCTACCACACGCAAGACTACTATCGGGTCGATCCGCTCCTGGGCGGTCAGGCCGCTTTCGACGAACTATTGGCCGCCTGCAAGAGCCGGGGGCTGCGCGTTATCCTCGACGGTGTCTTCAACCACGCCAGCCGGGGCTTCTTCCAGTTCAGCGACATCCTGGAGAACGGCCAGGACTCACCGTGGCGCGATTGGTTCTACCTGGACGGCGGCCCCATCAACGCCTACGATGAGTCGAAGCCGGCTGGCTACCAGGCGTGGTGGGGCCTGCGCGCGCTGCCCAAACTCAACACCGACAACCCCCAGGTACGCGAGTTTATCATGAAGGTGGGCGAGTATTGGATACGTCAGGGCATCGATGGCTGGCGCCTCGACGTGCCCAACGAAATCTCCACGCCCGGCTTCTGGCAGGAGTTCCGCCGGCGCGTCAAGGCCATCAATCCCGAGGCCTATATCGTCGGTGAGATTTGGGAGGACGCGCGGCCCTGGCTACAGGGCGACCAGTTCGACGGCGTGATGAACTACCTGCTGACCGAGGCGCTGATCGAGTTCGCGATCGGGCCGCGCACGGATCTCGAGACGGTCAAGGACCGTGGGTATCACCCACAGACCCCGATTGACGCCACGGGCTACGCCGACCGCGTCGATGCGCTGCTGGGGCTGTACCCTTGGCCGGTCGAGTTGGCGCAGTACAATCTGCTCGACAGCCATGACACCGCGCGCTTCATCACCATCGCGCGGGGCGACGAGGCCAGCGTACGGCTGGCCTTGCTGCTGCTGTTTACCTTTCCTGGCGCGCCAAGCGTCTACTACGGCGACGAGATCGGGCTCACCGGCGGCCTGCCCGACCAGTGGGCGCGCAAGAGCTTCCCGTGGGACCAGCCCGACAGCTGGAACCACGGCCTGTTGCACTACTACAAAGAGATGATCCGGCTGCGCAAGGCGCATCCCGCTCTGCGGACCGGCTCCTATCACCGTCTCTACGCCGGCGAGGGCGTCTACGCCTTCGTGCGCGAACTTGACGGCGAGCGGCTGGTCGTGGCGGTCAACGTCGACGACGCGCCGCGCACGGCGCGCCTGGACCTGTCCGCCTCAGCGGAGACGCGGCGCCTCAACCCGCTGTTCGGCGCGCCGCGCATCGAAGGCGTCGACAACGCGGGACTAACGCTGGCGCTGGGGGCGCGCCGGGGCGCTATCCTGGACGTCCGCGCGTGATGCGCCAGTGACGGGTGTCCCCCATGATGGCGCCACACGGCCTGACCTTAAAAGGCCAGGCCCACGGAAGGCGCACTCGTCAGTGACTGGCACAAGGAGAGGAAGGGTCGATGGGGCGCTATACGTGTCCTGCCACAGGGACTCTTTAACGAGAGGCGTCGAGGATGCGGATGCTACCGGTCGGGGCGCCCGTAGGTGTGGGGCGAGGCGTGAGCCAGGGCAGCCTGTAGGGCCGGCCTACTCTCCCCCGTTGGTGTTTGTCCTGTTGCTGGTCACCCCGACCGCACGGAGCTACTGGTGAACCCGGCCACGCCATCGTGTCGTGCGCCGGGTTTTGTCTATCTAACGCGGGAGCGATGGGATTATTGGCCGAGGGAGGCGGCCAGCGTGGAGCGCGGTTCATGGCACAACACTGCTTGCCAGCCCATTCTCAATAGTTCAGTACAACGGGTGGTGCGCATCACTGACCCGGTGCGCATACATCGGAAGGAAGACCCGCAGTGAGAAAACGACAGTACAGCCGCACGCTCGTGGCGCCGTTCGCGCTCGTCACGAGCTTGCTGGTCGCCGGCACGGGGATCACCACTGCCGCTGCCGCTAGCCCGGCCCACCGACTCATGGCAACGACGTCGTATACGTTCCAGTCGATCGCCAACACCGCCGATCCTACCTTCAACCAGTTGCTCGGGATCAATGACCAGGGGACCATCGCCGGCTATTTCGGGAGCGGGATGCCTGCTACTTCGCACCCCAACAAGGGCTACACGGTGGTCCCGCCGTACGCGCAGGGCAACTTCACGAACGAGAACTTCCCAGGGTCTGACCAAACGCAGGTCATCGCGATCAACAACGCCGGGGACACGGGCGGCTTCTATGTCACGGGTGGTGCGACCCCTGTGACACACGGCTTCTTGGACACCGGCGGTACCTTCACGACCGTCGACGCCGCGGTCGCGCCCCTCAACCAGATCCTCGGCCTGAACAACAACCACCAGGCGGCCGGCTCCTATTCAGGATGCGGCGGGGACCTTCCACGCGTTCATCTACACCTATACCGCCGCCAACCCCGGCGGCGGCACGTTTGCGTCCCCTTCCCAGATTCCCGCCAATAGTCAGGCCACGGGCATCAACGACCAGGGGGATGTGTCCGGCTTCACCCAGGGCGGCTCTGGGTTCCTGCTCAAGAACGGCGTGCTAACGCCGCTCAACGACCCGAACGGGGCCGTGGGTACCACGATGGCGCTGGGGGTGAATAACGCGGATGAGGTAGTCGGGACGTACACCGATGCGAACGGAGCCGCGCATGGGTTTACGTATCAGAACGGGACGTATCAGACGGTCGACGTCACCCTGGCGGGCGCGACAGGGACGACCATCAACGGCATCAACAACCAGGGCCAGATCGTCTGGTTCTACACGGACTCCAGCAATCCCGCCAACATCATCGGCTTCCTCGGTACCCCCCAAAGCTCGGGCGGCCTGGGCGGCGGCGGCGCGGCGACCCCCGAACTTGGCAGCGGCGAACTCCTTGCCACCGGTCTCCTCCCCATTGGGGCCGTGCTGCTCTACCGCCGCCGACGCCGCCCCCGGCGCGTGACGCCACGGCAATAGCGCGGCGGGTACAGGCACGCCGGCACACCGAGGGGCTGGGGAGAGCGCATCTCCCCGGCCCCTTTGCTTTAGAGGATGATCGCATCCTCCTCGCCCCCCGGCGACACCCGCCATCAGCACGCCGCTGATGAGCGCGCGTCCCAAACTGATGCGCCCCGCGATCCAGCCGGCGCCTACGCCATGGCCGCGCCGTCGATGGGGAAGGCCACCCCGCTGATGAACGACGCTTCGTCGGAGGCGAGGTAGACGGCGGCGGCGGCGACATCGGCGGGGACGCCGAAGCGGCCCAGCGGGATGTCGCGGAGGAGGCGCTTGGTCATGGTCTCCTGATCGGCGCGCGCGCCGGAGATGAAGGCGTCGACCATCGGGGTCGAAGTCCATATCGGGCAGAGCGCGTTGGAGCGGATGTTGTAGCGCACGCCCTCCAGCGCCAGCGTCTTGACGAGTTGGACTACACCTGCTTTGGACGGCCCGTAGCCGCCCAACCCCGGCGTCCCGCGCAGTCCGGCCACTGAGGCCGTGGCGATGATGGACCCACCGGACCCTTGCCCCTGCATGGCGCGGAAGGCGTGCTTGGCGCACAGGAAGACGCCGGTCAGGTTGACGGCCACGACGCGCTCGAATTCCTCTTTCTTTAGATCCGCGATGAGGCCGGGCGCGCCGATGCCGGCGTTGGTCATCATGATGTCGAGCTTGCCCCAGCGTTCGACCGCCTCGGCCACCGCCGCCGCGCAGTCATCCTCGCTCGTGACATCGACGCGTCGGAAGGCGGCGTGCGCCGGGTCGCCAATGGCGTCGAGCGTCGCTTTACCGCCCGCCTCATCGACGTCGACCGCCAGCACGGACGCGCCCTCGGCCACGAAACGGGCGGCCATGGCTCGTCCCAAGCCCGAACCGCCGCCGGTGATGACCGCTACTTTGCCCGCTAATCGCGCCATACCTTCTCCTTGGAAGTCGGAAGTCGGAAGTCGGAAGTCGGAAGTCGGAAGTCGGAAGTCGGAAGTCGGAAGTCGGAAGTCGGAAGTCGGAAGTCGGAAGTCGGAAGTCGGAAGTCGGAAGTTGGAAGTCGGAAGTTGACTTGGCCTTACGTTCGTTACACTTGTTGACCGTTAGCGATACGGCTAAATTCGTGTGTACTTCCGACTTCCGACTATCGACTTCCGACTCGTCATGCGAACGCCTGCGGCGCCCCGGTGATCTCACGGCCGACGATGAGCGACTGCACGGTGTCGGTGCCTTCGTAGGTGACGACCGCCTCCATGTCGGCGAAGTGGCGCGCTACATGGTATTCGAGCAAGACGCCGTTGCCGCCGAGCATGTCGCGCGCGTCGGCCACGACTTTGCGCCCGATGCGCGCGTTGTTCATTTTGGCGAGCGAGGCTTGCCCCGCCGTCATCTCGCCGCTCTGTAGCAGTTGCGCCAGGCGCAGGCCCAGCAACTGCATACTGGTGATGTCGGCCAGCATGCCGGCGAGTCGGTACTGGATGAGTTGGTTGTTGACAAGCGGCTTGCCGAACTGCACGCGCTCTTTGGCGTAGGCGAGGGCGTACTCGTAGGCTGCGGTGGCGTGCCCGATGGCCTCGACGGCGACGCCGAAGCGCGTCGCCGTGAGCACCTTGGAGGTGTCCTTGAAGCTGTTGGCCTTCTCAAGCTTGCTCTCGGCCGGCACGCGCACGTTGTCGAGCGTGATCGACGCTTGCCACACGGCGCGTTTGGTGATCTTGCCGGTGATCACCTCGGCGGCGTAACCGGGCGTGCCCTTCTCCACGAGGAAGCCCTTGACCTTGCCGTCCGCCTCGTCGCGCGCCCAGATCACGATGACGTCGGCGAACGTGGCGTTGCCGATCCACTTCTTCTGGCCGTTGATGATCCACTCGTCGCCCTCACGGCGGCAACTCGTCTCTAGGGCTACGGCGTCAGAGCCGTGCGTGGGCTCGGTCAAGCCGAACGCGCCGATTTTCTCCATGCGCGCCATCGCCGGCAGCCACTTTTGCTTCTGCTCCTCGGAGCCCAGGATGTCGATCGTGCCCATGGCCAGGCCGGAGTGCACACCAAAGGCCGTGTGGAGGCTGCCATCCCCGCGCGCCAACTCGATGGCGACGAGCATGGCCGCGACCTCGCTGTAGCCGGGGCAGCCGTAACCGGTGATCGTGCCGCCGGCGATGCCGAGGGAGGCGAACTTCTGGAAGATGTCGAAGGGGAACTGGGCGCGGTCCCAGTAGTCGTTGATGTAGGGGATCACCTCGGCGTCGCAGAAGCGGCGGACCTTGTCGCGGATGGCGCGCTCCTCAGGCGTGAGCAGCGCGTCCAGGTTGTAGTAGTCGACGTACGAGAGGGCCGTCTCGGCGACGTCTTGCGGACTCGGCTCGGTGTCGGCGGTAGTGTTGGTGGTCAGGTCTCGGATCGTGGTAGTCATCGTTGTCCTCCTAGTTAGCTGACAGCTATCAGCCGTTGGATATCGGCACTATACCTATTTCTAAGCTACCATACGTGAAGGCGCTAGTTGCGTTACCATCAATCTTGTGGCGTGGCCGTCATCGTCGGGCTTCCTCAAGAACGGGATAATCGCGTGTTAGCGTCGAATCCATTAAGATCCAGGCACAGAGCGAAATCTCGGCTTGCGTTCTCGCCAAGTGAGCGACCGTATCGCTTCGCGTGGGTCATTGACCAAAAAGGCAAGGGTTGCAAAAGCGGCGACAGGTGTCGCTGCTTTCTTTTCGGCAAGCAAACGCTCAACCGTATAGCCTTCGATGTTGAGCGACGTATCGATAGCCCCGGTCGTCCACCAGAGCCAAAAAGCTTGCTTAACTCTCGGATCAGCTAATGCGAGCCTGCTAGCCGCTTTCTCCGCGGTCTCGGGGCTTAATTCAAATTCGGCTACCAAGCGCGGAAGGAGATCCGTAGTAGCAAAGTGAGCGGTGTCAGTTTTACTCATTGTCTCTTCCAGTCCCATAGACGCCTTGTTCTATCGTGTCTCCGTATCGAAACGCATCGCGCTCAATCGGTTGGTTGCGATACTCGTCATAATTAAACCTTTGATCGTCCGGTTCGACGTAATTGCCTGGCTGCATATTCTCTCTCCAAGATCGCACGTCATCACCATCCGAATGAAAGCCAGGATGTTCAATAGCGTAGTCCTGGTACGCATGGCGACCCTCGTGCGCGAGCGTGTTGGCAACCTCGGACACGTCGTCATTGTTGAGCGAGTGCTCACCAATTCGTATCCGCTCACCATCGTAATAGCCCTTCTCTTCGGGCCTCGCTTCTGTGTCAAGGGTGACCGGCATGGGATCGCGTCCTTGAATATTGGCCGCTCCATTCTCGGCCTTTTGTAGCGTGGCAAGACGCTCCTCTTGGCTTGCGTCCGCCCATTGGGCACGTTGCAAGCCATCGATACCTTTCCATGCTTCGACGACTTGACCCTCTTGTTCAGGCCAGTTATCTGTATTGCCCGGTGCTCGATCAAACCAGCGAGACGGAGTAGCACGGTCGTCCACCCATTCTCCTCATTCCAGCGCGATAATGTCTTAGGTCAGCAGTTGATGCTAAAGTCCCGGCGCGCCTCGTCGCGCAACTGGCGGCGCAGCACCTTGCCGGTGGGCAGCTTGGGCAGTTCGTCGCGGAACTTGATGTGTACCGGCGCCTTGAAGCTGGCCAGGTGTTGCTTGGTGTAGGCGATCAATTCTTCGGGCGTGGCGGTCTGACCCGCCTTGAGGGCGATGTAGGCGACGGGACGCTCACCGGCGTAGGGATCAGGCGCGGCCACGACGGCGGCCTCGCGCACAGCCGGGTGGCGGAACAGCACCTCCTCGACCTCACGCGGCCATACCTTGAAGCCGGCCGCGTTGATCATGTCCTTCTTGCGGTCGACGATGGTGTAGTAGCCGTCCTCGTCGATCGTGGCCACGTCACCGGTGTGGAACCAGCCGCCGCGCAACGCCTCGGCGGTGGCCTCGGGCATCCGCCAGTAGCCGGATGTCACGTTGTCGCCGCGTACGACAATCTCACCTTCCTGGCCCAGCGGTACGTTGTTGTCGTTCTCGTCGACCACGCGCGCCTCGACGCCGGGGATGGTGGGGCCGACCGTGCCCGGCTTGATGCGCGGGCCGGCTGAGTTGCTGTGTGTGGTCGGGGCGGTCTCGGTCAGGCCGTAACCCTCCTGTATCTCGATGCCGCACTGTTCCCTGAAGTGTTCGAGCACCTGTATCGGCAACGCCGCGGCGCCTGAGTTGACGACGCGTAGGCTTGAGAGGTCATACGTATCGAGCGCGCCGCTGTTGACCCAGGCTACGAACATGGGCGGGGCGCCCAGGAAGATGGTGCAGTGGTGTTTCTGGATCTCGGCCAGCACCGGCTCGGCCTCGAAGCGCGTTACTAGCACGAACGAGCCGCCGGAGCGCAGGCATGAGTTCAGGCCCACGTTCATGGCGTAGATGTGAAAGAGGGGCAACACCAGCAGCAGCACGTCGTCGGGACCGAACTTGACGCGCTCCATGCGCTCGATCTGCTCACAGTTGGCAATAAAATTGCGGTGCGTCAGCATGGCGCCCTTGGAGCGCCCGGTCGTGCCCGACGTGTAACAGATCACGGCGAGGTCTTCGGGCGTGACCTCGACGGGCGCGCGCCGGGGCGCGTCCGCCGCGCCGGCGATGAGCGGCGGGGTGAGGCCCCACGGCGTCGTCCCCGCGGGGACCGGACCCGCGCCGGCCACGATGGTTTCCTGGACGGAGGGGCTGCGCGTGATGGCCGCGGCCGCCTGCGCGTAGAAGCTCTCGTAGACGATGAAGATCTTGGCCTCGCTATCCCCCAGGATGTAGCCGATCTCGTCGTTCTTGTAGAGCACGTTCAGGGGTACCACGACCGCGCCGAGGCGCAGGATGGCGTAGTAGGCGACGATGAAGTGCGGGATGTTGGGCAGCATCACCGCGACGCGGTCGCCGTGGCGCACGCCGCGCGCGGCGAGGGCGTTGGCCGCCCGTTCGATCAGGCCGTCGAGCGCCGCGTAGCTGATCGGCCGGTCCTGGAAGATGACCGCCGTTCGTTCGCCGTCTTGTCGGGCGACATCGGCGACGAGTTCGGCCAGGGTGCGCGCGGCGGATAGGGGCGCGGCGGACGCGGTGGACATAGACATCAGGTGACTCCCTCGTTGGAGTACGCGCCACGTAGCGCGCGTATCACGCTGCCATTGTAGCGCCAATTAACCGTCACAGTACGTACCAGTAGTATAGCGCGCACGACGCGGACCATGCCCGGCCCCTACCTCACAACGTCACCGGGCGCCTTTCCCTTGGAAAGCGCGCCGATACGCTTGCGGGCTGGCGCCGACGAGTTGTTTGAAGCGGTCGCGGAAGGTCGTGGGGGAGCCGAAGCCGACCTAGCCGGCGATCCTCTCGACCGAGTGGCTGGTGGTTTCGAGCAGGTATTGGGCCTGGCGCAATCGGGCGCGGTGCAGCCAGTGGAGCGGCGTGGTCCCTGTCTGCTCCCGGAAGCGCCGGTTCAGGGTGCGCGCGCTCATCATCGCCTGGGCCGCGATGTCGGCGAGCGTGAGTTCCCGGTGCGCGTTCTCTTCCATCCAGCGCAACAGCGGTTCGAGCGTCGCCCCATCCGGGGTAGGCGGCTCACGCACGATGAACTGCGCCTGCCCGCCGTCGCGCTCCAGGGGCATCACCGCGATCCGGGCGGCGTCGGCGGCCACGGCGGAGCCGTGATCGTTCCGGATCATGTGCAGACACAGATCGAGTCCCGCGGCGGCGCCGGCGGAGGTCAGGATCTGGCCGTTGTCGACGAAGAGCACGTTCGCGTCGACGGCCACCGCGGGGTAGCGGCGCGCCAACTCGCCGGCCGCGGCCCAGTGGGTCGTCGCGCGCAGACCGTCGAGCAGTCCGGTGGCGGCCAGGGTGAACGCTCCGACGCAGATCGAGGCGATCCGCGTCCCGCTCGCCGCCGCAGACCGTAGCGCGGCCAGCACATCCTGCGCTACCTCGCCCTCCTGGACGCCGTCCTGCTGATCGCGCTCGTGCTCTCCGCGCTCGCCGGGACGAGGAGCCTCGTCCATATCCTAGGGCCGCTGCACGGCGTCAACTTCCTGATCTTGCTCGTCACCGCCGGGACCGCCGCGCTCGACGGCCTGTGGGGGTGGTGGTTCCCCGCGCTCATCCTCGTCACCGCCGGCCCGATCGGGACGTTCATCGGCGAACGGGTCATCATACGGCGTGAGGCGGCCCTCATCCCAGTGAGGGAGGGTGCGGCGCTGCCCTGTGTGTCCAGGGCCGATGGGCGTGGCGATGAGTGAGGTGGTTAGCTGGCTCGTCCGCTACGGGCACGTCCTGGGCGCGGCAGTGTGGACGGGCGGCTATGCCGCGCTCGCCCTCGTGATCGTGCCGCTCCTGGAGAAAGGCGCCAGCGCGGACGTCGCCCGGCTCGCCGTCGCGACCGTGCGCGTCGGGACCTACGCGGGCACGCTCGTGATCGGGTTCGGCGTCGTGCTCATCGGGCGCACGAACGGATACGGCCATCTCCTCGGCACGGCGTGGGGGACGCTCGTGCTCGCGTCCGCCGCGACGGCGGTCGTGCTATTCGGCATTGGGGACGGCGCGCTGCGTCCCGCGCTCGTGCGCCTGGCCGCGGGCGGAGACGGGCGCGCGGCGCGCCGCTGGTCCCTCGCCGGCCTCGCGCTGACGGTGCTGACCATCGGCCTGATGACCGGCGCTACCTACGTGGGGTAAGCGGACGCGCTGGGGCGGATGACCACCACTGGCTTCTCAGGTGATATGACACGGCAACGGGGTGAGGATGGACACGAAAAAGTCGGCCACGTTCGCCAATCAGTCGAGTAAAATTAGTATAATTTGAGGACGATACCATTTGACGCGAGAGAGGCGGGCTCAATGTCTGTATCCGAACCAGCCAATAGGGAGCCGACCACTATGGAGCCGATGTGGCAGGTACCAGCGCGCGTGCGCCTGGAATTGCTAGCCCTGCTCTCGGCCGACGCGACCAAGCCGGCGACGATGACCTACGACGAATTCATCGAGTGGGTGGACGAGGATACGTTGGCCGAGTGGGCGGACGGGAGGGTCGTTATGGCTAGTCCGGCAAGCGCGCGTCACCAATATCTAGCCATCTTTCTCTCCAACGTGCTATCGACGTACGCCGCGGTCCACGATCTCGGCGCCGTCCTCACCGGTCCGTTCCAGATGAAACTGCCGCGGTCCGGCCGCGAGCCGGATGTCTTGTTCGTGGCAAACGAACACCTCGCGCGACTACAATCGACACTGCTCCAGGGGCCCGCCGACCTTGTTGTGGAGATCGTCTCCGACGAGAGCGTCGCTCGCGACCGGGGCACGAAGTTCGAGGAGTACCGCGAGGCCGGCATCCCTGAGTATTGGTTGCTCGACCCCCGGGTCGAGCAGGCCGAGTTCTATCTATTGGACGAACGGGGCCGCTACCAACGCGCGCCTGTCGATGCGGAGGGTGTCTATCGGTCACGCGTCGTGCCCAGCCTCTGGCTGCGGGTCGATTGGCTGTGGCAGCAGCCGCTTCCCGCCCCCACCAAGGTTCTGCTCGATATAGATCGTGACGCGTACCTCGCCTATTTCCAGGAGCAACTCGGGTAGCAGTTTGTCGAAGAGTGTGCTTGGAATGCTTGTCTCCATGTATCGACAGGGGCGCCGGACGCCGCCCGGCGTGACCGATGAGGGTCGTGCTGACGGCGCCGGTCAGCGGCCTGATGACCGGCGCCACCTACGTCGGGTAAATAGAGTTGTTGTATAGCCTCCGCCGATCAGCGTTCGCCCAATACACGCTGACGCACGCGCTCACGCCACGACAGGGGCCGTGTTGGGGAGGGATCAAGATCGGTCGCCTCGGTTGCGTCCAATGGCTGGATCTCGGCGGCGGCGCGCTCGACGGCTTGATCGACGATAACGCCGCGCCGGTGCAGCGCGCTGGGCGCGGTCAGGTTGTAGTCGAGGATGGCTTTATTGAGCGCGACGAGGCTGGCGCGATACTCATCCAGCATGCGTGTACGGTAGGCGTTGAAGTCACCGGCTACCGTGGGGGTGAGCCGCGCCTCGGGGCTCGTCAACCACGCGCGGCGGCGACGCAGCTTCTCGACGATCTCCGCGGCGTCGCGCGCGGCGGCGTCGATGTCCTTGCCACGTTCGATGAGCGGGAGGGAGAAGTCGTCCCGCTTGAGCATACGATGCAGGAACCAATCGGGGCCATCGTCACCAAGGTCGAGGGGCCGGCCGTACAGATGCCGCAGTTCGCCGTTCTCCTCGATCGCGCGCACAACTTCCATCGTGGCGTCTTGCGCTCTTTTCCTGAGATCTTGCGCTCGCTCGCTTGCCATAGCCCTAACCTCCGCCATCCTCCTGTTGGTCGTGCATATGTCTCTCTGTAGTATCCCATAAATGGCCCAACGAGAACCCCAAGTACAGTATGGTTATGAGGGGACTAGTAGTGGAAGTCGTGAAAGGGCTGTGATGAGCGAGAAACTCGCGTGGGGTATTATGGGCACAGGCAATATTGCCAAAGTCTTCGCCCGCGGTGTCGCGGGGTCGCGGACCGGCGCGCTCGTCGCCGTGGGCAGCCGGGGGCGCGCCTCGGCCGAGGCGTTCGGCGACCAGTTCGGCATCCCGCGACGCCACGACAGCTATGAGGCGCTGCTGGCGGACCCGGACGTACGGGCCATCTATATCTCCACGCCGCATCCGTTGCACGCCGAATGGGCCATCAAGGCGGCCGAGGCCGGCAAGCATGTGCTGTGCGAGAAGCCGCTCACGCTCAATGGGGCGCAGGCCATGGCCGTGGTCGAGGCGGCGCGGCGCAACGATGTCTTTCTGATGGAGGCGTTCATGTACCGCTGCCATCCGCAGACGGCGCGGCTGGTCGAGTTGATCCGCGCGGGCGCGATCGGCGACGTGCGCGTGATCTCCGCCACGTTCAGCTTCGATGTCGGCGACGCCCCGGCGAGTCGCTTACTGCGCAACGACCTCGGCGGCGGCGGCATCCTCGACGTGGGGGGCTATTGCGTGTCGATGGCGCGCTTGATCGCCGGCGCCGCCGGAGGCGCGGACGTCGCCGAGCCGATCGAGGTCACGGGCTGCGCGCATATCGGCGCGGCCAGCCGCGTGGACGAGTACGCGGGCGTCACGCTCCTCTTTCCCGGCGGCATCCTCGCGCAACTGACCACGGGCGTGCGCGCTACTGGGGACAACGTGGCGCGCATTGTGGGTTCCAAGGGCAGCATCCTCGTGCCCGAGCCATGGGTCCCGGCGCGCGACGGCGGGATCACCAAGATTATTGTGCAGCGCGATGGGGAGCCCGCCCCGCGAGAGATCGTCGTCGAGACGGGCGAGGGTCTGTACGCGCTCGAGGCCGACACCGTGGCGGCGCACATTGACGCGCGGCAAGCGCCGGCGATGACGTGGGACGACACGCTCGGCAACATGAAGACGCTCGACCGCTGGCGCGCCGCGATCGGGCTGGTCTATGATGTCGAGCGGCCGGAGGCGACGCCGCCCGTGAGCGGGCGTCCGCTGGCCGTGCGCGCTGACCGCCCCATCCCCACCGGCAGGATCACCGGCGTCGATAAGCCTGTCTCGCGCCTCATCATGGGCGTGGACAACCAGACGACGATGCCGCACGCGGCCGTGATGTTCGACGACTTCTTCGAGCGTGGCGGGACCTGCTTCGACACGGCCTACATCTACGGCGGCGGGGTGTGTGAGCGCCTGCTCGGCCAGTGGATCGCCAACCGCGGCGTGCGCGAACAGGTGGTGATCCTCGACAAGGGCGCGCACACGCCGTTCTGCACGCCCGACGACCTAACGCGGCAACTCCTGGAGAGCCTCGATCGGCTACAGACCGACTACGTCGACCTCTATGTGATGCACCGCGACAACCCCGCCATCCCTGTCGGGGAATTCATAGAAACGCTGAATGCGCACCAGCGCGCCGGACGGATACGCGCTTTCGGCGCATCGAATTGGACGATCGAGCGCATCGAGGCCGCCAACGCCTACGCGCGCGAACACGGGCTGACCCCTTTCGCCGCGGTGAGCAACAACTTCAGCCTGGCGCGCATGGTCGAGCCGCCGTGGGCCGGCTGCCTCTCGGCGTCGGACGCCACCTGGCGCGCCTGGCTGACCGAGACGCAGACGCCGCTCTTGCCGTGGTCCAGCCAGGCGCGCGGCTTCTTCACCGGCCGCGCGCGGCCCGACGACCGCTCGGACGCGGAACTCGCGCGCTGCTGGTACAGCGATGACAACTTCCGTCGGCTGGAGCGCGTCGGCGAGTTGGCGCGGCGACGTGGGGTCCTGCCCATCAACATCGCGCTGGCCTATGTCTTGTGCCAGCCGTTCCCGACGTTTCCGCTGATCGGTCCGCGCACGCTGTCTGAAACGCGCACCTCGTTGCCCGCACTGGATATTGACCTGACGCCCGACGATCTGCGCTGGCTCAATCTGGAGCAAGACGCCCCGCGCGCGGACGAGCGCTAGCGCGTTCATGCGCGCGCGTCATATCCTATATAACAGACACAATTCGACGTGTAGAGCAGGAGGATTCGGATGACCTACGATCCCAAAGGCCGCAGCCGCGTGATTACCGATGGATTGACGCGGGCCGGCGCGCGCGCCATGTACAAGGCGATCGGCTTTACCGACGAGGACCTCGCCAAGCCTATTATCGGTATCGCCAACACCTGGATTGAGACGATGCCCTGCAACTTCAACCTGCGCCGCCTCGCCGCGCAGGTCAAGGAGGGTGTGCGCGCCGCCGGCGGGACGCCCATGGAGTTCAATACCATCGCCATCAGCGACGGCATCACTATGGGCACCGAGGGCATGAAGGCGTCGCTGGTCAGCCGTGAGGTCATCGCCGACTCGGTCGAGTTGACCGGGCGCGGCTACCTGTTCGACGCCATCGTCGCGCTCGGCGCCTGCGATAAGACGCTGCCCGGTCTGGCCATGGCCCTGGTACGCCTCGACATCCCCTGCGTGCTCTTGTACGGTGGCACCATCATGCCCGGCAAGTATCGCGGCCGCGATGTCGACATCCTCTCGGTCTATGAAGCCATTGGCGCCACCATCGCCGGGCGCATGAGCTCGGAGGACCTCAAGGAGTTGGAGGACCACGCCTGCCCCGGCGCCGGCGCCTGCGGGGGGCAATACACCGCCAACACCATGGCTACCGTCATGGAGGTGCTGGGTCTCTCGCCGTTCGGCAGCGCCAGCATCCCCGCCGTCGACGCGCGCAAGGACGATATCGGGCGGCGCGCCGGCGTGCTGGTGATGGAGACGCTGCGGCGCGGGCTGCGCCCTAGCGATATCCTGACGCGTGAGTCCTTCGAGAACGCCATCGCCGCCGTGGCCGCGACGGGCGGCTCGACCAACGCCGTGCTGCACCTGCTGGCGCTGGCGCGCGAAGCGGGCATCCCGCTTGAGATCGACGATTTCGACCGCGTCAGCCGGCGCACGCCCTTGCTGGCCGACCTCAAGCCGGGCGGCGTACACGTCGCGGCCGACGTCGACCGCGCCGGCGGCATCCCTGTCATCGCGCAGCGCCTCGTCCAGGGCGGCTACGCCGACGGCGCGCAGCGCACCATCGGTGGCGCGACGCTGGCCGAGGACGCGGCCACGGCCGTGGAAACGCCGGGCCAGGACGTGATTCGCCCGCTGGACAATCCCATCAAGCCGGTCGGCAGTTTGTGCATTTTGCGCGGCAACGTCGCGCCCGAGGGCTGTGTGGTCAAGATCGCGGGGCACGAACGGCCGCGCCACGAGGGTCCGGCGCGCGTGTTCGACCGCGAGGAAGACGCCATGGACGCGATTGTCGGTAAGCGCATCGTGCCGGGCGACGTGGTAGTGATCCGCTACGAGGGTCCGCGCGGCGGGCCAGGTATGCGCGAGATGCTCGGCGTTACGTCGGCCATCGTCGGTGAGGGCTTGGGCGAGTCCGTCGCCCTACTCACGGACGGGCGCTTCAGCGGAGCTACGCGGGGGCTGATGCTCGGGCACGTCGCGCCCGAGGCGGCGCGCGGCGGCCCCATCGCGATTATCGCCGAGGGTGACACGGTGACTATCGACGTAGAGACGCGCCGCGTCGACGTGGCGCTCTCCGACGACGAGATCGCCGCGCGTCTGGCCCGCTGGGACGCGCCCGCGCCGCACTACACCAGCGGCGTCTTCGCCAAGTACGCCGCGCTCGTGACCTCCGCGTCGGACGGCGCGATCACGCCGGCGCCCGCGCCGCGGCTCTAACTGACGCTTTTTGTCGGGGGAACATCATGAAATAGCTTCGCTCTTGCTATCCCCAATGCGTCGGGCGAGTGAGCGACGGCGGCAACTTTGTGTCCGCATCGCCCTTCGCCGCGTCGAGCTGGGATTGGGTGAGAAAGATACTCTCGGTGAGATCGGCGCCGCTGAGATCAGCATCTCTGACGTCAGCCCCGATGAGGTCAGCCACTCTCAGGTCGGCGCCGCTGAGGTCAGCTCCAATGAGGTATGCCCCTCGCAAGTTGGCGCCTCTGAGGTCAGCGCCTTTCAAGCCGGCCCCGATCAGGTCGGCTCCTCGGTGGTCCGTCTGCGGACGCTGGACGTCGGCTCGGACGAGTTCGCTCGTGCGTCGCAGTAAGGCGTTGACGTCTCGCCGGTGCGCTGCTACGTCCAGTTCCATGAGAGCGTCGGGACCGTTGTGGGTGAGGCGTTCGGTCTGGTCGAGCGCCAGGCGGAGCTCACCGTGGACCGAGCGGGCCGGTTGCAGCGTCAGCGCTTCGGTCAGATACCAGAGCAGCTCATGGAGTTGCCGCATGATCGGGAACACAGCGAACATCTGCCGCGCGGTTCGCGGCGCCTGCCGCCAGTCCTGTCCGCCGAAGGTGACGTGGGAGACCTGTTGCCCCGCGCCGAAGCAGTCGTACACGGCGCACCCCCGAAAGCCCTGCTGCCTGAGGCGGGTGTGAATGCCGCAGCGAAAGTCCGCTTGCAGATGGGGACAGGCCTGTCCGGCGGCTTTGTCGATCGCGAAATCCGCGGAGGCGGCGAAGGTTGGCGCGACACAGCACAGCCCAAAACAGCGTTCACAGTCAGCGCGTAGGCTGGCGTGAGCTTTATCAGGGAAGGACCCTGCATGTGCGCGTTTCTCGGACAATGTGCGTGGTCTCCTCACCCGCGCCCGTTTTCACCGGCTCCGAAGCGGTAGCCACTGCCACGGATAGTGTGCAGGAGCTTGACCGGAGCGGGGTCGTCGATCTTGCGGCGCAGGCGGCGGATGTAGACGTCGATGATGTTGGAGAAGCTGTCGAACTCGTCGTCCCACACATGCTCACTGATCATCGTGCGTGTGAGGACCTGGTCAGGGTGGCGCATGAAGTACTCCAGGATGGCGTATTCTTTGCTGGTCAACTCGATGGGCGCGCCGCCGCGCTCGACGCGGTGCGAACTGGTGTCGAGGGTGAGGTCGTCGACTTGTAATCGCGTCGACTTCGCGCTGGAATCGCGGCGCAACAAAGCGCGTACGCGCGCCATGAGTTCGCCCATGTGGAACGGCTTGACGAGATAGTCGTCGGCGCCGCTGTCCAGCCCCTGGATACGGTCTTCCGGGGCGTCCTTGGCGGTCAGCAACAGGATAGGGGTCGTGTCTCCGCGCCCGCGGATATCGGCGCAGACGCGCACCCCGTCCTTCTTGGGCAGCATGATGTCGAGGATGATCAGATCGTAGTCGTTTATCTCGCTGAGTTGTTCGCCCTCATCGCCATCATACGCCGCGTCGACCGCATACGACTCCTCGCGCAGCGCCTGGCACACCGCGCGGTTGATTTTTTGTTCGTCTTCGACCACTAGTACACGCATACTACCCCTGCTCTGTTTTATAAAGACAAGGCGTAAAACCTACTGCTTTAGCTTTGGACTAGAAGCCCTTCACCCGCTTCAGTCCCTTCCCGCCGTGCGTGGTAGACTATAGATGATAAGGGGCGTCCGTCGCGTTGGAACTGAACCGTGTCTCCTACCGTGTTGCCTCTCCATGGGGCATCTAGCGGGGTCGGGTTGCTACTGGCAGGGCGCGACACCTAGGGCGTACATCCGTCAAACCAATGGCATGTGGATGAGCATGCATGGGTGCAAGACCCTAGAAGCCCACGACTTTCAGGCGTGGGAGTCATCACCATTGTAACAAGACGCTTGTTATCGCGACAATTCTTTTGCTATACTTAACGCGGTGCGGCCGGCGCCGTCCTCCGTTTGAAGGGCGTTGCCGGGCCGCTTTTTCTTTAGTAGCCAGTTAGGACGTACCTGTAAGCTGTCCTAACTGGCTACCGACTACTGACTACTACTGTGGAGATGATACTCGTGGCGAAGGTCAAAGTTATTTTGCGGACGGATGTCGCCGGGCTCGGCGAAGAGGGCGAAGTCAAGGACGTGGCGGGCGGCTACGCGCGCAACTACCTGTTGCCCGGCGGTATGGCCATGCCCGCTACTAAGGGCAATCTGAAGGTGCTGGAGCAGCAGCGTTCACAGATCGAGGTCAATCAGGAGCAACATCGTGTTGAGGCGCGCGCCCTGGCCGACCGCCTCGTGACGATGCCGCTCGACTTTCCCGTGCGGGTGGGCGAGCAAGGGCGCCTGTATGGCTCGATCACCGCATCGGATATCGCGGAGCGCCTCAAGAGCCAGGGTGTGGAGCTTGACCGGCGCTCGATCGAGGTGCGTGAGCCGCTGCGCGCGCTCGGTACCTATGACGTGCCGGTGCGCGTCGCCCACGCGGTGACGGGCCACCTCACGGTAACGCTGCGCGACCAGAATGCGCCGGCCGCACAGGCGGCCCCGCCGACGGAGGCCGGCCCCGAGCAACTCGGCGAGGACGCTGTTCCCGTCGGCGCCGCTTCCGTCGACACCGTCGTGCCGGCCGGCGAGATTGCCCCCGAGCCATTGGGCGGCGCTGGACAGGCGACAACGGAGGACATCGAGGAGCCGGCTGTGTAGCAGTCCGTTTTCGTGCCGCGCTCAGGGGTGGGCGCACGTCTCCGCCACTTCCGGGGAGCTTGAGCCTCGCTTCTCGCCCCCCCCGCCCATGGCTGACTGGCCCCCCGGCTGCGGCCGGCGGTCCAGCGCGCCTCCGGGGGAGCCTGGGGAGATGCCTCCCCCCAGACCCCCGCCAAAAAGACATCGTGGCAGATAGTGGAGAGGGTACTGGTGAGCGCGGTAGCGGTAGTGGACGCGGCCAGTGTGACAGACAGGCGCGGCGCATGGAGAAGCCGCGGGGACCACAGGCGGTCTCCTATTGTCAGGCCCCGTGACGCCCGCGATGTGTGTATGGCGGGGGTCTGGGGGGAGGCATCTCCCCAGGCTCCCCCGGAGGGGGCGGGGGGGGCGAGGAGAGAGACCCAGGCGTGGGAAGGAGTGCGAACTCTCGTCCACCACCACGAAAATGAGTCGGCGTGGCCGGCGGTGGATATACACCGCCGGCCACCTCGCTTTTCCGGTTATCATGGAGTGCGACGTCCAAGCAGTCCTAGGGCCCTCAGGGTCCCTGGCTCTCCGGCGGCGCGGTCCAATCCCTATGTGAAGAGGTACGCCGGTGATCCCGCCCATCGAGATGACACCCGGGGGCCAGTATGTGTTGCCCCATAACCTGGAGGCGGAGCAATCCGTCATCGGATCGCTGCTGCTTGACCGTGACGCTATCATCACGATCAGCCAAGCGCTGCAGCCCGACGACTTCTATGCCGAGGCCCATCGCGTCATCTATGGCGTGATGGTCGACCTCTATGAGCGCCGCCAACCCGCCGACTACGTGACCCTCGCCGACGAGTTGGATCGCCGCGATCTACTCGATCGCTGTGGTGGGCGCGGCTACATGGCGCGCCTCGCCGGCGCCGTGCCGACCGCGATCCACGCGCAGTATTACGCCGATATCGTGGCGCGCCTGGGTACGCTGCGCCGGCTCATCGACGCCGGGCAACGCATCACCTCTATCGGTTTCGACGACAGCAAGAGCGCCGAGGATGCGGTCGACCGCGCCGAGAAGGTGCTCTTCGATGTCGCGCAGCGGCGCAACACGCACGGCTTTACGTCGATTCGCGACGTCCTGACCACGTACCTCGACCGCCTCGACTACATCCATGAGAACCGCGGCGCCGTCGCCGGCGTGCCCTCCGGCTTCGTCGACCTCGACAAGCTCACCGGCGGTCTACAGCGCTCCGACCTGATCATCCTGGCGGCAAGACCCGCTATGGGAAAAACTGCCTGCGCGTTGAGCATGTGCCACAACTCGGCCATCAAATACAAGAGCCGCGTGGCGATCTTCAGCCTGGAGATGAGCGCCGAGCAGCTGGTGCAGCGCCTGCTGTGTATGGAGGGTGGGATCGACCAGGCGCGCCTGCGCACCGGCTACATCAGCGAGGACGAGTGGGGCCGCATTATCCAGGCGGCGGCGGCGCTGGCCGAGACTGATATCTACATCGACGACAGTTCCGGTGTCTCGACGATGGAGATGCGCAGCAAGGCGCGCCGGCTGCACTCGGAGCGTCCACTCGACCTTGTCATCGTCGACTATCTACAGCTGATGCAGGGCGGGGCCACGGCGTCCGAGAACCGCGTACAGGAGATCTCCAAGATCTCGCGTGAGCTCAAGGGGCTCGCGCGCGAGTTGCAGGTGCCCGTAGTCGCGCTCTCGCAGGTGTCGCGCGCCGTCGATGCGCGCACCAGCCATATTCCGATGCTCTCTGACCTACGCGAGTCGGGGAGCATCGAGCAAGATGCGGATATCGTCATGTTTATTTACAGGGATAAAGTCTACAACCCTGACACGGAGAAGGAGCATATCGCTGACCTGATCGTGGCCAAGCACCGCAACGGACCCACGGGGCAGATCTCGCTGTTTTTCAACGAGTCGCAGACGCGCTTCATCGACCTCGCGCCGGGCAGCGTGAGCGGCGGAGGCGGTGGTGGTGGGCGCTCTGACGACCTGGGCGGGGGCATTTAACCGATGAAGGGGTTTGCCGGCTTCTCCACCAAGCGCACGCGCCTCGTGCCCGTGCCCGACCTCTTCTTTACCGAACTGCTCCCGCAGATCGACAACCTGTGGGAGTTGAAGGTCACGCTGCACCTGTTCTGGCTGCTCTTCCACCGCCAGGGCTTGCCCAAGGCCATCGCGCGCTCCGAGCTCGAAGCCGACGTCGACCTGCTGCGTTCGCTGAAGACCGTGCGCGGCCCGCGTCCCGCCAAAGATTTCCTGCGCGAGGGACTGGAGCGCGCCGTGGCCCGCGGCACGCTGCTGACGCTGACCGTGCGCGAGCTCGGCGGCGGAGCGGAGCAGTGGTATTTCCTCAATACGCCAGCCAGTCGCGACGCGCTCGGGCGCGCCGAAGACGAACCGCACGAGGTCGGGACGATGTTGCCGATGCTGCCCGTGCACAAAGTCGAACTCGTGCGCGTGCAGCGGCCCAACATCTTCACGCTGTACGAGCAGAATATCGGTCCGCTGACGCCGATCATGACCGACGAACTGCGCGAGGCCGAGCACGAGTATCCTGCGGATTGGCTGGAGGACGCCGTTCGCCACGCGGTAGAATACAATAAACGCAACTGGCGCTACGTGCGCGGTATCCTGGAACGCTGGCAAACAGAGGGTAGAGGCGATGGAATCGATTCGCGACGTGCTGGGCCGGCTGACGATCCGGCCCGCTTCCGGCAAGGGAAATATGGTCACCTCATCGAGTCCTAGCTGCCCGACATGCGGCGGAGCGGGCTGGCTGCGGCTGGACGTCGACCTCGACGACCCGCGCTTCGGCACGCTCATGCCGTGCGCGTGTAAGGCCAAGGAGCTTGAAGAGAAGAAGATGCATGGGTTGCTGGAGCGCAGCAACCTGCGTGCGCTGCACAGCCGGACCTTCGCCGGCTTCTTCGCGCAAGAGAACCAGAAGCTCGCCTACAGCCGCGCTACCGAGTTCGCCGAACACCCCGACGGCTGGCTGGTCCTGTTGGGCGGCGTCGGCACGGGCAAGACGCACCTCGCGGCGGCGATCGGCAACCGCCGGCTGGAGTTGGGCGAGCCGGCCATCTTCGTCGTCGTGCCCGATTTGCTCGACCACCTGCGCGCGACGTTCAATCCCACGAGCGACACGTCGTTCGACGACTTCTTCGAGAGCGTGAAAACCGCGCCGCTGCTGATCCTGGACGACCTGGGGACGCAGACGACGACGGCGTGGGCCACGGAGAAGTTGTTCCAGATCCTCAACTACCGCTACATGATGCGGCTGCCCACGGTCATCACCACCAACGTGCCGCTCGAGGACCTGGGCGACCGCCTGGCCTCGCGCATGGCCGACCCCGAATTGAGCATCCCCGTCTCCATCGCCGGACCCGACCTGCGTACCGGCCGCGAGAGTAGCGCGCAACGGCCCACGCCGCCCTCGGGCCGTGGCCGCTCCACGCCGCGCAACCGCTTCAGTTGAATGACTTGACTGTCTCACGCGCGGCACTGACGGCATGTTGATCAATGGAGAGAAGGAAGGGTACGAGATGCCGAAGGCGGCACGAGTATTAGCGGGGCTGCGACGGGACGGATGGGTACAGATACGTCAAAAAGGTTCACATCGGCGTTTGACCAAGGGTGACGTAGAGGCAAGCTTCGCCTTTCATGATTCCAAAGACTTAGGGCCTACTGATCACGCGCATGTCGCCAAACAGTTTGGCTATACTTTGGAAGAACTGCGAGAGCTGTTGTAGGAGGGATGACAATGGATCTGCGGGTAGAGTACTACCAAGATGTCGACACGAGACAGTGGGGATTCGTCGTGCCGCGTTTGCGTATCGTCGGCGGAGGGGTAGCGACGCGCGCGGAAGCCGAAGAGCAGGCGCGTGAAGCGATTCTCTTCGCATTAGAAAGCAACGATGACGAGCCGGACCTAGTTGGGCACGATGTTGACTACTTCCGCGTTACCGTGGAAAAGGCATCGTAGGACTAATGCGGGGCTGCACACGCCCACGGGGCAGGGCGCGACGGACGAATGACGATGGGGAGGAGAAGGACGATGACGACACACGCCTGGGCCGTCCTGCATGTGCCGGACGTGGCGGCGAGCCTCGCGTTCTACAGCGACCGATTGGGCTGGCGGCAGGGGGAGAGGCCGGCCGATGATGTCGCGTTTATCCACGACCAGGCCGGCGACGCACTTGAGCAGGACTGGTACGACACGACCAATGCGAGCGCCGCAACGCTGGATTACGCCCGACTGGCCGTCGAGCCGGCGCTGGCCCTGTTCCGCGCGCAGCGGGCGTATATCGCGTCCCTGGTGCGCCATCTCTCCGATGCATGGGATCGACACGTCCAGTTCACATGTGCCGGTCTACCCGAGGCGCAGCGCCTCACCGTCGGCTTTGTCGTCCGAATACAAGCCCGGCACGCGCTCGAACACATCGCGGATATCTGGGAGATACGGCGCGTCCATGGGCGCTGAGGAGCTAGTGGCGCGGCAGCGCAGGTCGCCCACCGGTGGCGCGGCATAGGGAATGTCCTTGAACGCCAGCACGCCATGGTCATCGCGCGGGACGCCGCGCACGATGCCTGCCTCGATGTGCGCCTCCGGCCCGAGGTCCGGCGACGGGGGCTGTGCGCCACTCACCCCAATCGTCGTCAGCGCGCTGTCACCTTGCTCAGACACCTTTCCACTCTTTCAAGGCCGATACACATCGTTCGCTTTGTCACCAGGAAACTCCTTGTCGCTCTGTCGCGGTCATGACGTATTCCTCTCACCGTACATGACGAGTGGTGGCGGGTCGTCCGGATCGCTCGCGACGGCGGGGAATCGCACGCCGGCGAGCTGCTCGGATAGGCCCCGGAGTCGGACGGCGTCAGCCTCGCTGGTGGCCGGCTTATAAATCTTCTGTTCCGCCGGCGCGCCGGCAAGGTGCGCGAACCCGCTCGGGCCATAGAACAGACCACCCCGCGCCCGCGGGCTGGTCGCCGCGTACAGGGCGGGTAGGAGGCCTCCCTCGACCGTCTGGGCCAGGACTCCGCCGCGGGACAGGCGTCGGGTCATCCGGACCGCGAAGGTGTCGCCGTCGCGGCCCATCTCAGGATGCGCGGCCAGCAAGTTCGTGGCCGTGATCCCGGGGTGGGCCACATTGCTCGTGATGCCCCACCCGCCCGCTTTGCTACGATGATCCAGGTCGAGACCGAAGACCATGAGCGCGAGCTTCGACTGGTTGTAGGCCCGCATGGGCACGTATTTCGTTGCCCACTGCAGGTCGTCCCAGTTGAACGCGCCCTGAGCGGCCCCGAAGCTGACTTGGCTGGTGACGCGCGCCTTGCCCGCCCGCAGCAGCGGCAGCAGGTGCGCGACCAGGGCGAAGTGGCCGAGGTAGTTCGTCCCGAACTGCAACTCCAGCCCGTCCGGGGTGGCCTGCCGGGTTGGCGGGGTCATCACGCCGGCGTTGTTGATGAGCAGGTCGATGGGGCGACCCTCGGCGTTCAGACGTTGGCTAAACGTCGCGACCGACGCCAACGACGAGAGGTTCAACTCGCGGATGGAGACGTTGGCCCCCGGGGTGGCCGTGCGGATACGGTCCAGCGCGGCGGCGCCCTTGGTGGGGTTACGGACGGGCATGACGACGTCCGCGCCGGCGGCGGCCAGACGACCGGCGAGGCCGAGGCCGATCCCGTCGCTCGCGCCGGTGACGATGACGAATTTTTCGGTCAGATCTGGGACGATGATATCTGGTTTCTTACGCGGCATGAGCGCTCCTATCAATGTGACATTATATATCCATATGTCTATTATTGACTATTAGACGGATTTTGTCAAGACTAGGAGGAGAGGACGGTTGTCGCACCCGCTTTATCTGGTTTTTGACCGCTGGAGTGGCGAGGCGCGCGGACGTCAGGCCGACCAGGATATCCGCGTTGATGGCGCGATGTCCGGCTAGCTGGATCACGATGGAGGAGGTGGCGATGGCGGGGAAAAACGACGACAAGATTATCGCGGCGGCCACACAAGTCTTTATGCGCTACGGGTTCAAGCGCACCACCATGGGCGAGATCGCCGCGGCGGCGGGCATGTCCAGGGCCGCCCTCTACCTTGTGTACCCGTCGAAAGAGGACGTCCTGACGGCGGTCGTGACGCGGGTGTTCGCGGCCATGCTCGACGAGATCCGCCAAGGACTGGGCCGCTTTGCCACAGCGGAGGAGCAATTAACGTTCGCGTTGGATGTGTGGTGTGTCACGGGATTTGAGTTGGTACAGGCGTCACCGGATGCGAAGGACCTCTACGAAAGCGGCTATCAGTTTGCCGCGGAGGTGACGGCCACGGCGACCGCTGACTTCGTCGTCCTCGTGGCGGACGTGCTGGAACCGCTGGTCCGCCGGCAAGCCAAGGTGGCTCTGTCGTCGGTCCAGATCGCGCGGATACTTGCGAGCGCCGTGCTGGGATTCAAAGGCTCTGTGACGACGACGGAGCAGCTCCGCACCATGATCGCCCGCCTTATCACCATCGTTCTGGCAAGCCTTGACAACCCGACGGCGCAGGCCGTCGAGCGCACGGGCTGAGGCGCCCGCGCCACCGTTGCGCTCCTGTCATCCGTCGGGCGATACCGTACCGGGCCGTCGATCGCGGGACGACAGTCGGGCAGGTCGTCAATGAAACAGTCCTGAGAGTCTATAGCCCGCGTTGTGGGGTATTCCGTGCGCTCCTATAATGGCAGCGTGGGGGATATAAGGCTTGGGTACCTAAGTTTTGTGCAAACGGGCAAAAGGCAGGGGTAATTGGACGGGTTGTGGTGGTGGAACAAGGGCGGCAATGAGCAGCGCGGCCCAGTGGGTCGCGCGCGACGCGCCGGCGCGTGGACGCAGGATGCGCAGGTGCCAGCGCCCATCATCCCAGTCCCACTGCACCTGGGCGCGGACCCGTGCGGCGTAGGAGACCAACTGGCGCGTCGTGGCGGTCGCCAGGTCA
>JAABUV010001872.1_pt1 | contig 29742 bp, 27 predicted proteins | sample 5559971 | NCBI WGS metagenome assembly JAABUV01 (sample SAMN10711881, study PRJNA513362) | rock metagenome | isolation source: Antarctica rocks | place: Antarctica: Victoria Land, Knobhead nord | collected 2015-12-19
GGTGTATCCCCCGTGGCATGCCCCGTCCCCCTCCTGTCGTGTCCTCACAGCGGCCTGTGGCCACCCCGTCCCTCACCTACTCAGTTTACCCCTCCTTGCGGAACGATTTCCGGCGAAGGGTACTAGTATCGCCTCCTCTCGCCAATCCCATTGCTCCTCACGTAGATGCGATTGCCCTGACATCAAGGATGTCGCCGCTTGCTGTCCCGCGTCGCGGTCGAGTATAGTGAGCATGGGTTCGTCCAGAGAAAGCAGTCGCGCCGATGGCCAAACCAGTCACAGGGGATGAAGAGAAAGCGGCCGCGCATCGCAAGAAACAGGGCGTCGCTTTCGAAGAGGCGCAAACCGTCTTCGGTAATCCGTTCGCAGCCATATGCGATGACGAAGAGCATTCAGACATCGAACGACGCGAGATGATCATCGGTCATTGAGTCAGCCGACCGGCTGGATCAGTGCGATTGTACAGGTTGCGGTATGCTGACGGCCGTACCGACCTATCGAACCTGTCCTCCCAGCCGGCGGCTGAACCCTGGCCGTTGGGCAGATGCACGCAGAAGGGGACAGCTGTGATCCTCCCGAAAGACCGCGACCCTCGCTTCATCACCATCCGCCGCGGGGGGACGCTCACAGACTCCGACCATCAGCTGCTCGCCCTGTGGGCCGCAACGTGTGCGGAACACGTCCTGCACCTGTTCGAGTCGGCGCAACCGTCAGACCCGCGGCCTCGCCAGGCGATCGCGCAGGCGCGGGCATGGGTGCGCGGCGAGGTCACGATGACCCAAGCTCGCGCGGCGGGCGGCCATGCAATGGGTGCGGCCAGAGACCTGCGTGGAGCAGCACGGCATGCCGCCTACGCTGCGGGCCAGGCCGGGGCCGTCGCGCACGTCGCCGCGCACGAGCTCGGAGCGGCGGCCTACGCGATCAAGGCGGCGCGGGCAGCCGCTCCTGAAGGCGAGGGTGAGAGCTCCGGGCGGCGCGAGTGCCGCTGGCAGCGCGACCAGCTCCCTGACGCGATCCGCGCGCTGGTCCTGGATGATCAGCGGTTGCGAAACGACATCTGCTGGTCGGTGTTCGACTGCTGATCGGCCTGAGTACATGTCGGCACTGCCCACCAAGCGCGTCGAGCGGACGCCGTGAGCTAGACTCATCCCGAAGCGAATGAGCGCCGCTCACGCGCAACACGTTGGGCTGCTGCTGACGCTCCTGCAGCACGCGTCCACGGCCCGGTGCGGGATCAAAGCCACACGCCTCAGGGCCGGCTGGGATCACCGCTACTTACTCCAGGTCCTTGCCAGCTGATGTAGATGCGATTGCCCTGGTTGCTGCGGGGTGCACCTTAAAATAGTGGAATCGTGCGTCAGGGAGCCTGCGACGGCGGTCGCATGGCAGACAAGCGCCGACTGCGGTCGGGTGTCGCCCTGTGATGTGACGCTCCGACGCGTTCGCCCTGGCACCGCAGTGCCCGTGGTCTGCCATGCGACCGCCGTCGCAGGCCGCGTCCCACTATTTCGAGGTGCACCCTTGCTGCGGCGCCTCGACACGCCAACGGCGCGAAACATGCTATAATAAGTAGACGTGGCACGAACTCTCCCTCCTAAAAACTCTCTCCCCAACACCATCACCCGACCCTCCCTCGCCGTCGAAACGCGCGAGATCATGCGGGCTCATGGTCTGCGTCCGCGCAAAGAGTTGGGCCAGAACTTCTTGATCGATCGCGACGCGCTTGCCGCCGTGGTGGACGCGGCGCGGGTACGTCCTGGCGACACAATCCTAGAGATCGGGCCGGGCATTGGGACGCTCACCGGCGAGCTCGCGGCGCGCGACGCGTGGGTGATCGCGGTCGAGCTCGACGAGAATATGGCGCGGGTCGTGGAGACGCGGGCGCTGACCCGGCGGAACGTGACGGTGGTGCGTGGCAACGTGTTGCACATGGATCTCGACGCCATACTGCCGCCGGCCACGCCGTACAAAGTGGTGGCCAATATCCCCTACTACATCACCGCGCCGATCCTGCGCCTGTTCCTCGAAGCCGCGCGCAAGCCGGAGTCGATCGTGCTGATGGTGCAGCGCGAAGTGGCCGAGCGGCTGGCCGCGCGGGCGGGGCGCCTGAGCATACTCGGCGTGATGGCGCAGTTCTACGCGCGGGTCGACATCGTGTGCGCCGTGCCGGCAAGCTCGTTCATGCCGCCGCCAGAGGTCGATTCGGCCATCGTCAGGCTCACGCCGTACGCCGAGGCGGCGATGCCGGCGCCGGTCGACGACCCCGACCGTTTCTTCGGATTGGTCAAGGCCGGCTTTGGCGAGAAGCGCAAGCAATTGCACAACGCGCTGGCGCACAATCTGGCGCACATTCCGTCGCCCGAGATCGACGCCGCGCTGGCGGCCGCTGGCATCGAACGGACGCGGCGCGCCGAAACGGTGATGCTGGAGGAGTGGGCCATCCTCTATGCGCTACTGGATGAGAAGCTGGGCAAGTTGGGTAAGAAGACACACAAAGCGGGCGGCGTACGGCGATGAAGATGGTCGTGGGTTTGGGTAACCCTGGGCGGCAATATGCTAACACGCGCCACAATGTAGGCTTCATGACCATCGACGCGGTAGCGACACGCCACGGCGCCACGGCGTGGAAAGAGCAGATGGGCGCGCTGACGGCAAAGGCGCGCATCGGCGCCGACGATGTGTTGCTTGTCAAACCGCAGACGTTTATGAACGACTCCGGTGAGGCCGTAGGACGGCTGTGGCGCTGGCACAAGCTGGCGTGGGAGGATGTGTTGGTGGTCTCCGACGATATAGACAGGCCGTTTGGGAAGCTACGGCTGCGCGAACGCGGCAGCGCCGGCGGCCACAACGGCCTGAAGTCGATCTTCACTCATCTGCGCTCGCAGGATATCGCGCGGCTCAAGATCGGTGTGGGCCGGCCCGATCAGCGTGAGGCGCGCGACTACGTGCTCTCGCCCTTCACACCGAGTGAGCGCGAGGAACTGCCGATCGTGATAGCCCACGCCGCCGACGCTGTCGAGTTGGCGCTGCGCGAGGGTATCGTCGCGGCCATGAATACAATGAACGGCAATCAGCCATCAGCAGTCAGCGGTCAGCTATCAGCCGTCAGCCCAACGGCCGAAAAGCTGATAGCTGATAGCTGACCGCTGACTGCTGAGAGCTATAGACAATGCGAAAAGATTGTGATCTGTGCGGCGTGACGTCGCTGTTGGCTTCCGAGCCACACCTTAAAGAATTGGCCGATGGCCTGCGCCGCAAGCGGTCCGCCCGCGTGTATGGCCTGCCGTCCGCCGCGCACGTCGCCGCGACGGCCGTGTTCGCGCGCGCCCTTGACGCGCCGGTTTTGCTGGTAACGGCCTATCCCGACCGCGCGTTGCAGCTCGTGGACGAACTGCCGTCGTGGCTCGGCGCGCGGCACGAGGCGCACTACTTCCCCGCGCTCGACGCCCTGCCCTACGATCGCGCCGAGCCCGAGCGTGGCCTGATGCAGCAGCGCCTGGCCGCGCTACAAGCGCTGGGATATACCGGCGCCGCGGGCGCCTCCCAGGAGCGCCCGGCGCCTGTCGTGGTCGCTCCGGCGCGCGCGTTGCTCCAGCCCTTGATGGACCCGCTGCGCTTCCAGGGTTTGACTGCGGCCTACAAGGTCGGGCAGCGTTTCAACATACAGGCCGAACTCGCCAAGTGGGAGCGAAGCGGCTACAGTGGCGTTGACACCGTGTCCGCGCAGGGCGAGTACGCGCGGCGCGGCGGTATCGTCGACGTCTTTCCGGGCGACGCGGCCGAGCCGGTGCGTATCGAACTGTTCGGCGACGAGATCGATTCGTTGCGCCACTTCGACCCCGAGTCACAGCGGTCGACCGCGCGCGTCGACGACCTCACCGTCACCGCCGTGCGCCAGCAGAGCGCCAACGACGCGCGCGCCGCCGTGGCCGCGTTGCGGGCGCTCGACGCCTCGGCCATGCTTCCACAGACGCGTGAGCGGTGGGAGGGCGACATCGTGGCGATTGAGAACGGCTTGCTGCCCGAGGGCCCCGAGCTCTTCGCGCCGTACCTCAACCCCGACGCCGCGTCGTTGATCGACTACCTGCCCTCGCGCGCGCTGATCCTGGTCGACGAGCCCGACGCTTGCGCCGACGCCATGGATGACCTCTATCGGCAGGCGCGCGAGATCCGCGCCGAGTTGGAAGGGCGCGGCGAGTTGCCACGCGGCCTGCGTGACGCGCTGCTGGCGCCCGATACGATACACGACCAGGTGTCCTCCTCGTTGCGGGTCGAATGGTGGACGCGTGGGCTATCCGTAGGCGCCACTGGGAGCGCGGGCGTCTCGGCCGCCCCAGTAGCGCGGGAAGTGGAGTTGCCCCTCCACGATTGGAGCGAGGGGCGCGTTTTCGTTCCGGCCCTCACGTATGCCGGGCGCCTGCGCGGCTTCCTCGACGACACGTTGGAGTTGCGCCAGGAGGCGGGGCGCGGGAACGCGCCGGGTCGCGTCGTCGTGGCGTCGTTACAGAGCGCGCGCTTGGCCGAACTCTACGAGGAGCGCGGCGAGCCTATCGGCGTCGCCGCGACGATTGGCGGGGAACCCCAGCGCGGCAGCCTCTCACTGGTGCAGGGCTCGCTGCTGGAGGGCTGGCAGGCCCCCGCGCTGGGCCTCTACGTGTTCGGCGACTCCGAGGTGTTCGGGTGGAGCAAGCCGGCCCCGGCGGCGCGCTTCAAGCGCGAGGCCACGGTGCACGTCGGGCTCGACTTCAAGCCGGGCGAGTATATCGTGCACATCGAGCACGGCATCGGGCGCTTCGATGGGGTGGTCAAGCGTGTCGCCGCCGGCATCGAGCGCGAGTACCTCGAGCTGCAGTTCGCCGGGACCGACAAGCTGTTCGTGCCCACCGACCAGCTTGACCGCGTGACGCGCTACGTCGGCATGGGCGAGGGCGCGCCGGCGTTGAGCCGCCTGGGTACGGCGGAGTGGACGCGCGCCAAGGCCAAGGTCAAGGAGTCGGTGGCCAAGACCGCGCGCGAGTTGCTGGACCTCTATTCGTTCCGTGAGCAGGCGCAAGGCCACGTCTACGAGCCCGATGGCACATGGCAGCGCGAGATGGAGGCGGCCTTCCCCTACGAGGAGACGCCCGACCAGCGGCGCGCCATCCTGGACGTTAAGCGCGACATGGAGTCGCCCAAGCCGATGGATCGCTTGGTGTGCGGCGATGTCGGCTACGGCAAGACCGAGGTGGCGATGCGCGCCGCTTTCAAGGCCGTGCTGGACGGCGTGCAGGTCGCCATCCTGACGCCGACGACGATCCTGGCGCAGCAGCACTACGAGAACTTCAGCCGGCGCATGGAGGCGTTCCCGGTGCGCCTGGCCGTGTTGAGCCGCTTCCAGTCGCGCGCCGAGCAGCGTGCGATCGCCGCCAAACTAGCCGCCGGTGAGGTGGACATCGTGGTGGGCACGCACCGGCTCTTGCAGAAGGATATTGCTTTCAAGAACCTGGGACTGCTCGTCATCGACGAGGAGCAGCGCTTCGGCGTCAAGCACAAAGAGTATCTCAAGCGGCTGCGCCGCGCGGTCGACGTGCTGACGCTGACCGCGACGCCGATCCCGCGCTCGCTGCATATGGCGCTGGTGGGCGTGCGCGACATGAGCGTGATCGAGACGCCGCCGGAGGGCCGCCTGCCCATTCGCACTTATTTGCAGCCCTTCGACGAGTACCACATGCGCGAGGCCATCCTGCGCGAGCTCGACCGCGGCGGTCAGGTATACATCGTGCATAACAAGGTGCAGACGATCCAGGCCATGGCCGAGCGGCTGCGGCGTCTGGTGCCGGAAGCGCGTATCGCGATCGGCCATGGGCAAATGCCCGAGGATGAACTCGAGAAAGTCATGAACGACTTCGCGCGCAAGGAGTACGAGATCCTGGTCTGCTCGTCGATCATCGAGAGCGGGTTGGACATCCCCAACGTCAACACGATGATCGTCAACGAGGCCCCAAACTTCGGCCTGGCGCAGCTCTACCAGCTACGCGGGCGCATCGGCCGCGGCTCGGTGCGCGCCTACGCCTACCTGCTGTACCGGCGCGACCAGCGCTTGACGCGCACGGCCGAACAGCGGCTGCGCGCCATCTTTGAATCGACCGAACTCGGCGCGGGCTTCAAGATCGCCATGAAAGACCTGGAGATCCGCGGCGCCGGCAATCTGCTGGGCGCCGAGCAGAGCGGCACGATGGCGTCGGTGGGCTTCGACCTGTACAGTAAGTTGCTGGCGCAGGCCATCCAGGAGCGCAAGGGCGAGCAGCCGGAGACGGAGCGCGCGGCGATCGCGGTCAGCTTGCCGCTGGCCATGTACATCCCAGCGGACTACGTGGAGGCTGAGAGCCCGCGCCTCGACCTGTATCGGCGCATCGCCAGCCTGGAGGACCAAGGCGGGCTTGATGAATTGGACGACGAGATCCGTGACCGCTTTGGGCCCGTCCCCGCGCCGGTCGATGGTCTGCTGTATTTCGCGCGGGTCAAGAGTTTAGCCGCACGGGCCGGGCTTGACGGCCTCTCACTCGACGACAACACGCTGACCATACGCGGCGCCGTGGACACGGTGTTCGACCGCATCGCGCTGTACAAGCGCTTCGGCGGCGACGCCAAAATTGTACGCAACGTACTGCGTCTCCCGCGCAAAAGGCTGGGAACCGACTGGCGTGGTACGCTTGTGGCTATATTAGAAGAAACGATAGAGGCGAATTATGGCAAAGAAACTGGTGATCGTGGAGTCGCCATCCAAGGCTAAGACGATCAAGAAATTCCTGGGGTCCGACTACGACGTGCGCGCGTCGGTCGGGCATGTGATTGACCTGCCCGCCAAGGGTTTGGGGATCAACGTGCGCAAGCGCTTCGCCCCGCGCTACGAGATCATCAAGGGCAAGGAGGGCGTGCTCGCCGAGTTGCGCGCGGCCAGCAAGGACGCCGAGGAAGTCTACCTCGCGCCCGACCCCGACCGCGAGGGCGAGGCTATCGCGTGGCACCTCGCCAACGCGCTCGACGCGCCCACGGCCAAGCGCGCCGTCTTCAACGAAATTACCAAGAGCGCCGTGCAGCAGGGCATCGCCGAACCGCGCGAGATCAACACCGACCTGGTCAACGCGCAGCAGGCGCGGCGCATCCTGGACCGCCTCGTCGGCTACAAGATCAGCCCGATCCTGTGGCGCAAGGTTGTCGGCAACACCAGCGCGGGACGTGTGCAGAGCGTGGCGTTGCGCCTGATCTGCGACCGTGAAGATGAGATTCGCGCTTTCACGCCGCGTGAATATTGGACGGTCACGACGCGGCTGGCCAAGGGGCGCGGCAAAGGCTTCGAGGCCGAGTTAGTGGCGCGCCTGCGTGGCGACGAACGCGAGACGCTGGCGATTGCCTCGGAGAACGAGGCCAACGCGTTGAAGAGCGAGTTGGAGGCGGCGACGGCCGTCGTCAGGGACGTGGCGCGGCGCACGCAGCGGCGACAGGCGCCGCTGCCCTACACCACGAGCACGCTACAGCAGGACGCCTCGACGCGGCTGCGCTACTCGCCCAAGAAGACGATGAGTCTGGCGCAGGAACTCTACGAGGGCATCGACCTGGGCGAACGCGGCACGCAGGGACTCATCACCTACATGCGGACCGACTCCACGCGCATCGCCGAGGAAGCCGTCGCGGCGGCGCGCGAGCTTATCACCTCGCGCTTCGGCAAGAAGTACATTTCATCTGGTCCGCGCGCCGCCAAGAAAGCCGGCGCGGCCGTACAGGACGCGCACGAGGCGGTCCGCCCGACCGAGGTTATGTTGGCGCCGGACGATATCAAGGACGCGCTTAGCGCCGATCAGTTCAAGCTCTACAGCCTGATCTGGCAGCGCTTCATGGCGAGTCAGATGGCGCCGGCGGTGCTAGAGACGGTGACGGTCGAGGTCGCCGCGGGCACGTTGTTGTCGCGCGTGAGCGGCTCGATCGTGTCTTTCGACGGCTTCTATGCCGTGTGGCCGCGTGAGGGCGACAAAGACAGCAAGACGCCCGAGTTGGCCGCTGGGGATGTCCTCAACGTACAGGGCGTCGAGGCGGCGCAGCACTGGACGCAGGGTCCGCAGCGCTACACCGAGGCCAGCCTGATCAAAGAGATGGAGGAGCTTGGTATCGGGCGGCCCAGCACCTACGTGCCGACGCTGGTGACGATCCAGAAGCGCAAGTACGCGACGCTGGAGCAGCGCCGCTTCGTACCGTTGTGGCTCGGCGAGACGGTCAACACCCTAATGAAGACCTACTTCCCCGACATCGTCGACGTGACATTCACGGCGGAGATGGAGCGCGGCCTCGACGGGGTCGAGGACGGCTCGCAAGAGTGGGTCGCGCTGCTCGGCGCGTTCTACGACGAGTTCAAGGGGACATTGAGCGAGGCCGAGGAGCACATCGACCGCGTGGAGAAGCCGGTCGAGGAGACCGACCAGATTTGCCCCGACTGCGGCAGCCCCATGGTCATCAAGATGGGGCGCTACGGGCGCTTCCTATCCTGCTCCAACTACCCGACCTGTACGCACGCCGAGCAGTTGCTGACGCGCATCGGGCTGACCTGCCCCAATGGGTGCGGCGGCGACGTGATCGAGCGCCGCACCAAGCGCGGTCGCACCTTCTATGGCTGTAGTAACTACCCGGCCTGCTCGTTCGCGTCGTGGGATCGTCCGCTGCCCGAGCCGTGCCCCGAGTGCGGTGGTCTGCAAGTCGCCCTGAGCGGGCGCCAGGCCGGCAAGACCAAGTGTATCGCCTGCGGGCGTATCGCCGAGGTCGTCGTGGAGGAGGGCGACGGTCAACTAGTCGACGGTCAGGCTCCCGCGCTGGTGAGCTCAACGTTTGACGCGTCGCCGCACGATATGTCGGAGGCGCCGGAGGCCGCGCGCGAACCTGTTGGGGCTGGCGCCCTATGATAGGGGGGAGCAAGTCAGGATTGTGAACTCGAAACCTGCGACTGCGGTCGCATGGCAGACCACGGACACTGCGGTGTCAGGATGATTGCGTCGGAGCGCCACGTCCGGGGGCGACACCCGACCGCAGTCGGCGGTGGTCTGCCATGCGACCGCAGTCGCAGGCCGGTGGTGGGTAGTCAGGCGCCGGTGGAAGCTAGGCAAGTAGACATAAATAACGTAAAATGGGTAAGTGACGTTCCCCATCACCGCGCTCTTATCGCCCGCTAATTGGGCGTTGGTCAGCGTTGATGGGTACAAAAGGCTCCCATAGGGCGGCGCTTTTGTTAGTGTATGGGTAACACAGGAATAACCGAACGGAGAAGCGGGTGGCGGGAGGAAAGATGCCGTGCATACGGGCGACGACGATCCTGGCCCTGCGGCGCGACGGCCAGGTCGCGATGGTGGGCGACGGGCAGGTGACGATGGGTGACGTGGTCATGAAGCACCACGCGCGCAAGATACGCCGTCTGCACAATGGGTCCGTCATCGCCGGCTTCGCGGGGAGCGCCGCCGACGGCTTGACGCTCGTCGATCGCTTCGAGTCGCGGTTGGAGCAAACGGGCGGAAAGTTGCGGCGGGCGGCGGTCGACCTGGCGCGAGAGTGGCGCACGGACCGTTTCCTGCGCCATCTCGAGGCCGAGTTGCTGGTCGTGGACGGCGAGGAGATCCTCGTCATCCACGGCAATGGCGACGTCATTGAGCCCGACGAGAACGTCGCCGCCATCGGATCGGGCGGTCTGTACGCGCAGGCAGCGGCGTCGGCGCTGCTACGGCACACTGAGATGAGCGCACGCGAGATCGCCGTGGCGGCCATGCGTATCGCGAGCGACATGTGCATCTACACCAACGCTGATGTGGTGTTGGAAACAATAGAGTAGTCAGTAGTCAGTAGGTAGTAGTCAGAGGGAACGACGGTGGATTATGCAGTCCGCGAAGGCCACTTCATTCGGCGCAATCTTGACCTTTCGTATTTTCTGACTACCGACTACTGACTACTCGTACAAGAGGATATTCCGATGAGTGATGTGAATCTTGAAGCCTTGACACCTGAGCAGATCGTTCGGGAGCTGGACCGCTATATCGTGGGTCAGACGAAGGCCAAGCGTGCGGTCGCTGTCGCGTTGCGCAATCGCTACCGCCGCCAGCATGTCGCGGAGGAATTGCGCGCCGAGATCACGCCCAAGAACATCCTCATGATCGGGCCGACGGGCGTGGGTAAGACCGAGGTGGCGCGCCGTCTGGCCAAGCTGGTCGACGCGCCCTTCATCAAGGTCGAGGCGACCAAGTTCACCGAAGTGGGCTACGTGGGGCGCGACGTCGAGTCCATCGTGCGCGACCTCGTGGAGAACGCCGTGGGCATGGCGCATGACCAGCGCATGGGCGAGGTGCATGAGAAGGCCGAAACGGCCGCGAACGAGCGGCTCATATCCGCGTTGATCAAGACGATGGACGAGCGTCCCAGCAGTGAGGACGACGGAGCCGAGGAGGGCGGCGCCGCGGTGCGCAAGCAGCGCGGCGCGCAGGCGCAGCAGCGGCGGCGGCGGCGCGCCGTGGCCAAGATGCTGGCCGACCAGAAGCTGGAAGAGCAGATGGTCGAGATTGAGATTGAGAGCGACGAGAACATGGCCTCGGCGATGGAGTTCGTGAGCGGCATGAGCTCGGATGACGTCAACGACGCCCTGCAAGATTTCCTGATCAACCTGCAGTCCTCGCGCAAGCGCTCACGGCAGGTGTCGGTGCGCGAGGCGCGACGCATCCTGTCACAGGAAGAGGCCAACAAGCTCGTCGACTGGGACAACGTGGTCGACACGGCGATCGACAAGGTTGAGCAGGGGGGCATCGTCTTCCTCGACGAGATCGACAAGATCGCGGGGCGTGGCAACGAGAGCGGACCCGACGTGTCGGGCGAGGGCGTGCAGCGCGACCTGCTGCCAATCGTGGAAGGGTCAACCGTCAACACGCGCTACGGCCCGGTCAAGACCGACCATGTGCTCTTCATCGGCGCGGGCGCCTTCCACCGCGTCAAGCCGAGCGACCTCATCCCCGAGTTGCAGGGCCGCTTCCCGCTGCGCGTAGAGTTGGACTCGCTCACCAAGGAGGATTTCATCCGCATCCTGGGGCAGCCGGACAACGCGCTGACCAAGCAGTACCAGTTGCTGCTAGAGGTCGAAGACGTCACGTTGAGCTTCGCCGCCGATGGGCTCGACGAGATGGCGAGTGTCGCGACCGACCTCAACGAGCGGACCGAGAACATCGGCGCGCGGCGGCTGCACACAGTGATGGAGCGCGTGCTGGAGGACCTCAGCTTCGAGGCCAGCGCGCACAAGGGCGAGACGGTCGTGATTGACCGCGACTACGTGAGTGAGCGCGTGGCCGGCATCGTCGCCGACGAGGACCTGAATAAGTACATCATCTAGCCCCTGGCCCTCCTGACAATCGATAGCCATGGCCCGCGTGGCGGCTGAATAGGCCGCCACACGGGCCATGGCCTTATCCTTGTTGTAGCGGGTTACACTGGTAGTGAGACAGGACCAATAGATTAAGAAATAAGGAGATCAGGGTATGACAAACACCCAGAGTGACGTGCAGGCCGTACCCGCCCTGGAGGTGGCGCAGCGCGACGATGAGGCGCAGACAACGTGGCTCCAGGCTGCGCGTGGCAAGCTCATTCGGGTGCGTTTCCTCGAGGGAAAGACGCTTGAGGGGCAGTTGCTGGCCTTTGACCAGAGCACGCTTGTGCTCCAGGGGAGGGGATCCGCGCCGCTGTTGGTCTACCAACAAAGCATCGCCTATCTGGCGATTGACGAGCCCGACTAACGGCCTGTCGACCTGGACAGCAGATCGCGGATTGCTACGAATTCGCCGATGGGCGCGAAGGTCGGTCTGGGCGTGGCGCACGTCTTGCCTGGCGCCGCGCGCACAGCTGGTGGCGGCCTGACCTTTCAAGGTCCGTTTTCTGCCGTGACCTTTTAAGGTCAAGCCTGCAGCGGCCGCCGGCGCCATCATGGATGACACACGGCGGCGCGGTAGGGCGCAGGCGTTGATAGAACGGGAGCATGACGATGAGTGACGACAACGCACGGCGCGAGATGATCTATACGCTGGAGGCCACGCCGCTGAAGTTCGGCCCAGGCGCCGCCGAGGAGGCGGGCTGGGAACTCAAGCGGTTGGGGGCGACGCGCGTGCTGCTGATCTCCGATGCGGGCGTAGCGCGCGTGGGAATCACCGAGCGCGTCAAGGAGTCCATCGAGCGCGCGGGCATCGCCTGTGTCGTCTACGCCCACGCGCGCGTCGAGCCGACGCTGCAGTCGCTGCAGGATGCCGTGGACGTTGCGCGCGCGGGCGGCTTCGACGGGTTCGTCGGCGTGGGCGGCGGGTCGAGCATTGATACGGCTAAAGTCGCCGACCTCGTCACGACGCATCCCGCGCCGATCATCGACTACGTTAACCCGCCCATAGGCGGCGGACGCACGCCGCCGTCGCCGCTGCGGCCGCTGCTGGCCATACCGACGACCTCCGGCAGCGGCTCGGAGGCGACTTCGGTCGCGGTGCTTGACCTGCCGGAGTAGCGGGTCAAGACGGGTATCTCGCACCGCTATCTGCGCCCGCACCAGGCCATCGTCGATCCGCTGCTCACGCGCACGTTGCCGGCGGAGGTGACGTCGTCGTGCGGACTCGACGTCATCTGCCACGCGGCGGAGTCGTACCTCGCGCGGCCCTACGACACGCGGCCGGCCCCGCGCACGCCCGACGATCGCCCGCCCTACCAGGGGGCCAATCCCATCGCGGATCTGTGGTCGGGCCGGGCGCTGGAGAACGGTGGGCGCTATCTGCGCCGGGCGGTGGCCGACGCCGACGACCTGGAGGCGCGCGGCGCGATGATGCTGACGGCTTCGCTCGCCGGCATTGGCTTCGGCTCGGCGGGGGTACACATCCCGCACGCCTGCGCCTACCCCATCGCGGGGCTCAAGCACGCCTACCAGCCGCCGGGCTACCCCAGCGATCACGCTTTCGTGCCGCATGGACACTCGGTGATCGTCACGGCGCCGGCCGCCTTTCGATTTACCTACGCGGCCGATCCGGCGAAGCATCGCCGCGCGGCCGAGTTGCTGGCCGGTCGCCCGCTGCCAGACGACGACGAGAACACGCTGCCCGATTTATTGCGTGACCTGATGCGCGACGTCGGCGCGCCGCGCGGCTTGCGCGCGCTGGGGTATGGCGAGGAGGACATCGACGCGCTCGTGACGGGCGCGCTCAAGCAGCAGCGTCTGCTCACGCTGGCCCCGCGCGCGGTTGGGCCAGACGACCTGGCGGCGATCCTGCGCGCGTCGATGGAGAATTGGTAGAGTGGCGAGTGGCGAGTGACGAGTGACGAGTGACGAGTATAGGCGCTCGTAAGTGCGACGCTGCCGCGATCAACTCACTCGCCACTCGCCACTTTGATATACTTACTAGGGACGGGCCGCCCATAGGCGGCCCGTCGTCATGCACAACACACGCGCCCGGACCGGCCTGGCTTCGTGCCCGCGCAAGTGGGTGAGCCGCCGGGGTGAACGGCGCGGAGGATTAAACGAAAGGCGAGACGACACACCATGCCACGAGTATCGATGAAGCAACTATTGGAGGCCGGCGTCCACTTCGGTCACCCGACGCGGCGTTGGAACCCCAAGATGCGCCCGTATATCTTCACGGAACGCAACAACATCCATATTATCGACCTGCAGCAGACGGTGGGCCTGCTTGACCAGGCTTTCGACTATGTGCGGGAACTGGGCGAAGACGGCCGCACGATCCTGTTCGTCGGCACCAAGAAGCAGGCGCAGGAGGCGGTGCAGGACGCGGCGGCGCGCTGCGGTATGTTCTACGTCAACCAGCGCTGGCTTGGCGGTATGCTAACCAACTTCCAGACGATGCAGCAGCGGCTGCGCTATCTCAGCACGCTCGAGGCGCAGCGCGACAGCGGTGAATTGTCCGCTTTGCCCAAGCGCGAGCAACTGGGTATCGAGCGAGAAATCGCCAAGCTCAATCGCATGCTCGGCGGCGTGAAGGGTATGCGCCGCTTGCCCGACGCGCTCTTTATTGTGGACACACACAAGGAGCGGCTGGCCGTGATGGAGGCGCTGCGTCTACAGGTGCCCATCGTGGCCCTGGCGGACACGAACTCCGACCCCGATGAGATCACGTATCCGATTCCGGCCAACGACGACGCAATCCGCGCGGTACGCCTGATTTGTGACCGCGTGGCCGACGCAGTGATCGAGGGCCGCAATATGCGCATCTCGGCGATGGCCGATACGGAGGGAGGCGCGGCCGACGAGGATCTCAACCTGCCGATGAGCTTCGCGCCCGACGAGAGCGAGTTGAGCTACGCGCCGCCCGCGCTTCCTGTAACGAATGACGCCGGCGAGCCGGCGCCCGTGCCTGAGCGCACCGCGCCGCCGGTCGAGGACACGCTGGCCCCCGGTGTCGTCGCGGGCGACGAGAAGAGCCCGGCTCCGTTCGCTTAAAGGCGTCGTTGGCCTGGCCTTAAAAGACCATGGCAGGGACTAGACCTTAAAAGGTCACGGGGGCGTGCTATGCGCCCCCACCGCCCCGCACGGCTAGCACGGCTGTTGGCGGCGTGACCTTTTAAGGTCCGTCGTCTGCCATGGTCTTTTAAGGCCAGGCCATCCAGCCGTGAGCGCCACGGTCAATCGGCAATTGATGTAGAGTAGTATGTAGTACAGCAGATAATGAGGACGAGAGATTTATGGCCGATATTACGGCAGCCACGATCAAGCAATTACGCGACGAGACGGGTGTTGGCATCATGGAGGCGCGCTCCGCGCTGACCGAGGCCAACGGCGACATGGAGAAGGCCAAGGCCGTCTTGCGCCAAAAAGGGGCGGCGACGGCAGAGAAGAAGTCGGGACGGGCGACGAGCCAGGGTTTGGTCGAAGCGTACATCCATCCGGGCGGCCGCTACGGCGCGTTGGTCGAGGTCAATTGCGAGACCGACTTTGTGGCGCGTACGGACGCCTTCAAGGAGTTGGCGCGCGACCTTGCTATGCACATAACGGCAACGAACCCCCAATACGTCGACCTCAGCGGTATCCCCGGCGATGAGGTTGAGACCAAGCGCCTGCAACTGCGGCAGGAGGCGCTGGTCGAGGGTAAGCCAGAGAGCGTCGTGGACAAGATGGTCGACGGGCGTATGAAGAAGTACGCCGAAGAGGTGTGCTTGCTCGACCAGCCGTGGGTCAAGGACCCCGAGAAGACGATTCGCCAACTCATACAGGAAACGGTCAGCAAGACCAGTGAGAACATTCAGGTGCGCCGCTTCGCGCGCTACCAGTTGGGCGAGTAAACGGTATGGAGAGTGATGGCGCGACGACGATGACCGCGAGCCCGTTTGTCGAAAGCGGAGCGGCCTACGATCGGGTGCTGCTCAAGCTGAGCGGCGAGATGCTGATGGGCCACAGCGGCTACGGCATCGACCCGGATACGGTGCAGGGTATCGCGCAGGAGTTGGCGCGCGTGCGTGAGCTCGGCGTGCAGGTCGCCATCGTGGTCGGCGGCGGCAACATCTTCCGCGGTGTGGCGGCGTCGTCGCATGGTATGGACCGCGCGACGGCCGATTATATGGGCATGCTCGCCACCGTTATGAACGCACTGGCGCTGCAAGATGCGCTGGAGAAGCGTGGTGTACAGACGCGCGTGCAGACGGCGATCGCGATGCACGCCGTGGCCGAGCCCTATATTCGCCGCCGCGCCATCCGTCACCTCGAAAAGGGCCGTGTTGTTATTCTCGCGGCCGGCTCGGGTGATCCGTACTTTACGACCGACACGACGGCGGCGCTGCGCGCGCTCGAACTGAGCGCCGACGTGTTGCTCAAGGCGACGAAGGTTGATGGTATCTACACGGCCGATCCGATGAAGGATCCACACGCCACGAAGTACGATCATCTCGACTACACGACGGCGCTTGAGCGTGACCTGCGCGTGATGGACAGCACGGCTTTCGCGCTGTGCAAGGACAATGCGCTGCCGATCGTGGTCTTTAATCTACAACAGGGCAGTATCGAACGGATCGTGCGCGGTGAACCCCTCGGTACGATCGTAACGGCAGGAGGACAGCGATGATTGAGGAGCAACTCTCGGATGGTGAGCGGCGCATGCAACGCGCCGTCGATGATTTGAAGAAAGATCTCAATACGATTCGCACGGGCCGGGCCAGCCCCAGCATCCTCGACAACGTGATGGTCGACTATTATGGCACATCTTCGCCGCTCAATGGGTTGGCGCAGATCTCGGTCGGTGACGCGCGCCAGCTTGTGATCCAGCCCTACGACCGCTCCTCGATTGGGGCGATTGACAAGGCGATCCAGAAATCGGACCTTGGCATCACCCCAACCAACGACGGGCAGGTGATCCGCCTGAACATCCCGCCGCTCACCGAGCAGCGGCGCAAGGATCTGGCCAAAGCGGTCCATAAGATGGTCGAAGAGCATAAGGTCGCGGTGCGTAACGGGCGGCGTGACGTGGCCGACAAGCTCAAGGCGGCCGAGAAGGATAAATCCGTCTCGGCCGACGAGATCAAGCGGGCGCAGGAGCGGCTGCAGAAGATCACCGACCGCATTACGGGCGAGTTGGACGCGGTCGGTCGCGACAAAGAGTCCGACATCATGGCGGTCTGACCATGGCAAGCGCGAGTGATCCGGCCGTCATGACGCCACCCGCGGCGATCCCACGGCACGTTGCTATCATCATGGATGGCAACGGACGCTGGGCGCAGCGGCGTCACTTGCCGCGCTTGGTGGGGCACCGTCAGGGTACGAACAACATCCACCCCATCGTCGAGGCCTGTGAGGACCTGGGCATCGCGGTGCTGACGCTCTATGCGTTCTCGACGGAGAATTGGGGTCGCCCTGAAGACGAGGTCAACGGACTGATGAAGATCTTTCTGGAGATCCATCGGCGGGAGACGCAGGCGCTGCACCGCAAGGGCGTCCATGTGCGCCACGTTGGCTCTCTGGAGGGGGTAAGCCCGGCGCTACAGGCGGCGATCCGGGACGCCGAAGAACTGACGTGCAATAATATGGGCTTGGTGCTCAACTTCGCGTTTAACTATGGGGGGCGGGCGGAGATCGTACACGCGGTGCGCGCGCTGATCGAGGAGGGCGCGCGGCCGGAGGACGTGACCGAGGAAACCATCTCGCGCCACCTGCACACCGGTGGGCTGCCCGACCCCGATATGGTTATCCGCACGGCCGGCGAGATGCGGCTGTCCAACTTCCTGATTTGGCAAGCCGCCTACGCCGAGTACTACTTCATCGACAAGTTGTGGCCGGACTTCAAGGCGGAAGATCTGCGCAAAGCCGTCGAGGCCTACAGCGCGCGTAAGCGCAAATACGGGCGTTTGTGATCACGCGCATTGTCAGTGGCATCGCGCTCGGCGTCGTCGCGCTCCTGCTCGTGTGGTTCGGCGGCATCCCCTATGACATTGCTATCATCGCCCTGGCGGCGGCGGCCCTGAACGAGTTTTACGCCCTGGCGGCGCGCTTGCTGCCGGCCGCGCCGCCCTTCGCCAACGCGGGCATCGGCACTATCATCATCCTCCTCGCGGTCGTCGCGTTCGCGCCCGACCCGCGCTGGCGCTTTATCGCTGTCGTGTTGGCCCTGCTGCTCTCGCTTGGCGCTCTTCTGTTCGCGCGCGGAGAGGCCGTGGCGTTGCGCTGGACCACGAGCGTCGCGGGAGTCCTCTATATCGGCGTGTTCTGCGCGCTGTTGTTGTTGCTGCGTGGCGGCGTGACGGCGCAGGGCCGCGCCTGGGTGTTCGTCGTCGCGGCGATCACCTGGGGGACCGACACGGCGGCCTACTTCGTGGGGCGCGCGCTGGGGCGCCACCCGTTTTTCCCGCGCATCAGCCCCAAGAAGACCGTGGAGGGGTCGCTGGGCGGGGTGGTCGGGGGCGTGCTGGCCGCGCTCGTCGTGGCGCGGGTCGCCGGGCTGCAGCAGTCTGAGGGGATCGTCGTGTTGGTGAGCCTGACCGGCACGATGGCTGCGCAAGCGGGCGATTTGGTGGAATCGTTGTTCAAGCGGCAGGCCGGGGTGAAGGACTCAGGTACACTGATACCGGGACACGGCGGTGTGCTCGACCGCGTAGACAGCCTCGTGTTCGTGGCGGCGCTAACCTATTGTTGGCAGCTTTTCCTTACCATTAACTACACATAATTATTTAACACCCAACATCACACAACAAACAATACTATGACCACTATCACCATACTGGGTAGTACCGGTTCAATCGGCCAGCAAACGTTGGATGTCGTCGCCGCGCACCGTGACAAGCTGCGCGTCCTTGGTATCGCCGCGCGCAACGAACAGATGCTGGCCGAACAGGCGCGCCGGTTCGCTGTCGCGCTCGTCGGCGTCGCCACCGACCCCGTGGCAGCGGCCACGGCAGCAGCCACGACAACCGTGAACATGCCTGAGGGGACGCGCGTGCTGCGGGGCAGGGCATCACTCGTCGAACTGGCGACACACCCCGACGCCGACATCGTGGTCATCGCCACGGTCGGACGCGCCGGACTGGAGGCCACGCTGGCGGCGGTGCGTGCGGGTAAGAAGGTCGCAATCGCCAACAAAGAGGCTCTGGTGATGGCCGGCGCGCTCATCACGGAAGCGGCCAAAGAGCACGGAGCCACGCTACTGCCAATTGACAGTGAGCACAGCGCCCTATGGCAATGCCTCATGGGTGAGGACCCTGAGAGCGTGGCTGAACTGCTGCTCACGGCGTCCGGCGGCGCGCTGCGCGACTATGACCCCGCTCAGTTGGACGCGATCACGCCGGAGCAAGCGTTGCGCCACCCTACCTGGGTGATGGGTCCCAAAGTCACCATCGACTCGGCTACCCTGATGAACAAAGGGCTCGAGGTGATGGAGGCGCACTGGCTGTTCGACGTCCCGTTGGAGCGCATCGCGGTCGTCATGCACCCCACCAGCACCGTGCACTCGTTGGTGCGCTTCCGCGATGGCGCGCTCAAAGCGCAACTTGGCTCACCCGACATGAGAGCGCCGATCCAGTTCGCGCTCAGCTATCCACAACGCTGGCCGCTCCAGACGCACGAGCTAGACATAACGCAAGCCGCACCGCTCACGTTCGCCGCGCCGCCGGCGGGGCGTTACCCCTGTCTGGACCTGGCGCTACAAGCTGGTCGGCAGGGCGGCACGTACCCGGCGGCGCTGTGCGCGGCCGATGAGGTCGCCGTCGACCTCTTCCTGGAGCGGCGCGTCCCGTTCACGGCGATCCCGCGGCTGATCGCGGGCGTGCTCGACGCCCATCAGCCCGGCGACGACCACGACCTCGCCGCGATCCTGGACGCCGACACCTGGGCCCGCGCGGAGTGCCTGCGCCTCGCCACGCGCTACCCATCCCTATGAGGCCAGACCATGACCCTGCGACCCAGCCGCGACCGATCCTTGAGAATGGGTCCGTGGTATTGCGTCCACCACGACCCGAGGACAAAGAGGCCCGGCTTGCCTAGGGCCACTACCCGGAGTTCGTCAGGCTCGACGGCGATGATCCTTGCCGCCTCTCCCCGTTGACGCCCGAAGATTAGGAATCCGCACGCACTCACGAGGACGAAAGCCATGCCCCTGGCCGTTACTGAGCGATATATCCACCGTCAATAGGAAGTGCGTGCCCTGTGATGAAAGACGCGGCGTCTGTACAGAGCCACAGCACGGCGGCCGCAACCTCTTCTGGCTCCCCAAGGCGACCCAGGGGCATCGCCGCGCCGCGCGCTGCCTCACGGTCAGGCCGCCCCTCATAGTGGCCCATGGGGGTCCGGATATAGCCAGGGCAGACGGCGTTGACGCGCATGCCCCGCTGGACATACTCGAGGGCAGCCGCCTTGGTCAGCCCGACAACGCCATGTTTGCTGGCCGTGTAGGCGGCGTCGCCGCGCAACGCGACAAGACCAGCCGCCGATGCGGTGTTGACGATGGCCCCGCCCCCATGCGCCAGCATGTGGATAATCTCATATTTCATGCACAGGAAGACGCCGGTGAGGTTGATGCGGAGCACGCGCTCCCAGTCCTCATCCGGATATTCATGCAGCGGGAAGTCGACCGAGATGCCCGCGTTGTTGACAGCGTAGTCCAGCCGTCCGTAGGTCTCGATGGCGCGCGACAGCATCGTGCGCACGTCACTCGCGTGGGCCACGTCCGCCCGCACGAACAACGCCTCGCCCCCGTCTGTCACAATCTGACGGACCGTCTCCTCACCACCATCCACGGCGACATCGGCCACGACAACGCGCGCCCCGTGCCGCGCAAACGCCACGGCGCAACATCGACCTATCCCCGAACCACCGCCCGTCACCACGACAACCTTTCCGTCAAACTGCCCGACCATGCCGTGTCCTCACACCTTCTACACGCTGTCTCTACTAACGCCCGCCATGAGCATATCATAGGCGTCTATCGATCGACGACGCGGTAGTAGATGACGTAGCGATAGTCCGTTTCGATCAACTTGCGCGTACCGGGGGACCGCCGCCGGTTCATCAACTTCATCAACCGCGGGGGCGGCTTCGGGGAAACGGACGCGGACGGACGCGGAAAGAATAACGGGTTCTTGCGCTGAGAGCAAGCCTGACGCACACTGTCAGAGGGGGAGTGCTATAGTCCTCCCCGGCATGACTATCCGAAAGACAACAACGCTGTGTACGTCATCATTACCGTCGTCGCCTTCATCCTGATATTGGGTGTCCTCGTCCTCATACATGAGCTAGGGCACTTTTTGACCGCGCGCCTCTTCGGGGTGCGCGTCGAGGAGTTCGGTATCGGCTTCCCGCCCCGCGTCTACCCCTCGGCGCAAAAGGCCAAGAGAATCCGGGAAAGCGGTAAGACGGTCTATTCCATCAATGCGCTGCCCCTGGGCGGCTTCGTGCGCATGGCCGGCGAGAACGGCGTAGCCTCGCCCCGCCCGGAAGCCGTCGAAGACGCCGTTGAGGGCGCCGCGCGGCATGACAGCGCGGGTTTATCGTTGAGCGGGCAGTCGGCCGCCGGCGACGACCCCGGAGCTTTCGCCAACAAAGCTCCGTGGCAGCGCATCATTATCCTCGTCGCGGGCGCGTTCAACAACATGGTCCTGGCGATCGTGCTCGTGTTCCTCTTGCTCGCGGTCATCGGCACACCACAAACCTTGGTCGAGGTAGCAGGGGTCGAAATTGGGTCGCCAGCCTATCAGGCGGGGCTACGGCCTGGCGACATCATCCAGAAGGTCGACGGACGATCCGTGCAAAACACATCCGACATCCGGCGGTTCGCCGCGCCGGGCCAGCGCGTCGCCCTAACCGTCACGCGTGCGCAACAGTCGCTTACCGTGGGGCTCGTGCCACGGCCCGCGGCAGAGCTTAATTGCGACGCGGGGCCGATCGGCGTGCTGACGAGCCCGAGCAACGAGCACAACGTGCCGACGAGTATCGGACAGGCGGCGGGGACGGCGATCGGCGTGCCGGTCGCCGTTGTCCAGGCCCTGGTCGCCATACCGGCCGCGCTGATCAATCCGCCGCAGGCGTCTCCCGCGGTCATCGACACCTGTAGCTACCCGTCGCGGTACCTGACGTTCAATGAGCGTGTCATGAAGGCCGACCAAATAACGAACATACGAGTTCCAGGCGCGGTGCAAGAGGATACATGCCTGCCGACGGCCACCAACGGCGTCGCCGTCACGGGGCCGGTGGGCATCCTGCGGCAGGTCGGCTGTGAGGCCAACGCCATCCCGACGCGGGGCTGGGTTCCGCTACTCACGTTGATCATCGAACTCAGCGCCACGCTCGCCGTGATGAACCTGTTGCCGTTCCCCGCGCTCGACGGCGGCCGCATCCTGTTCGTGCTTATCGCACTCGTCGCGCGGCGGCGCGTCAAGCCAGAGGTCGAGGCGCTCGTACACGCGCTGGGCATGGCCGCGCTGCTCACGCTCATCCTCGTCATCTCGGCACACGATGTCTCCAACTGGTTCACCAATCGCCCGACATTTTAATAATCCACGCACACGCCGACCTCGTTGCTGGCGCGCTCACATGTCGAGGCGCTCGTACACGCGCTGGGCATGGCCGCGCTGCTCACGCTCATCCTCGTCATCTCGGCACACGATGTCTCCAACTGGTTCACCAATCGCCCGACATTTTAATAATCCACGCACACGCCGACCTCGTTGCTGGCGCGCTCACATGAGGAACTACACGCGCCAGTCGCCCGGCGCGGGTCTGGGCCGAGCGCTGGTCAGGATGATAGGGTGGGCCTGCGTGCCCTGCATCTGGAGCGAAGCCCCCGACCCGGCCACCCGGATCGAGCCGCCCCCCACCCGGAGAGCGGCGCCCGGTTGGACCACGAGCGTGCCGTTGACGGAGAGGTGGAGATATCTCGTATCCATCTTGCGCGGGTCGCCGCTCATGATCAGGGTGGACCCCGACGCGAGGGTGAAGGCGGCCTTGGCAGCGATCTGGACCGAGCCCTCCTGGTAGAGGGTCACCGCCTGCGCGGGGAACGCGGCGAGGCCTGGGGAATCTTTCGTGGGCAGAATGGGCAACGTGACGCCGCCGATGTAATAGCCGCACTGACCGTTGGCGTAGCGATTCAGGTACGGCAGACCCAGCCACTGGTTCGTGCCCGGACACCCCGCCCGCGCCCGCCCGACACGAGCAGCGGCAGGCCGTCCCACGCCCACATGGGAGATCGTGGGTGGTCCCATCGCGGCAGCCGCGCGCGTAAGAGCGCGGGCGCCCTGCCCATCATGGGCGTGCGCCACGCCCACAGTGCTCGCACACCACCCCGCGGTCAGTGCGACCAGCAGAATCACCGTCGTTCGTGCCATGGCGCTCTCTCCTCCATCTCAATCATCTCAATATGCCAGCGCACTATGGCTGGCGCTACGACGTTGTCGCCCCGTCGACGGTCACGGGGTTGCTGGTCGCGCTGCCGCGACCAGCCCCGTTAAAGTATGATCCTCCTTCCGTCACATCACGCCATGACGCGCTGGGGTATGGCGAGACGTTCCCGGTATGCGCAGCAGCACGAAGCCGCCATCGTCGCCGTGGGTGTCGCTCCAGAGGCCGATCATGCGCGCGGCGCCTCGCTCCAGGGTCGCCTGCAGGCGTACCTTGCCCCTGGAAGCCGGCACGGTTACGAGCAACTCGTGCTTGGCGGTCACGTACTGCGCGCCGACGTTGTAGCGATGTTTGCCCGTCGTCACGAGCGCATACAAGCGCCCACGCTGCAGGCTCAGGGTCAGCCGCGCCACCTCCGTGCCCTGCCGCGTGAAGCCGGGCGGCGCCGTGCCGACGAAGCGCCACGCGCCGAGAATGGGCGGCGCCGCCGGGTGGGTGGGATGGGGCCGCCCGTGGCCCGGACGCGCGGTCAGGGCCAGCAAGAGGGCAACCGGCGGCCTGTGCGGCGAAGTACCAGCGTGTCCCCGGCAAGGGTGACGCCAGGGCCGTGAGCCCCTGCCTAGTCACCGACGGTGGGTCCTCCACGCGGGCGCTCGTTTGGTTGAGGGGTCGTGTGGTAGTAGGCGATGGCGACACGGTAGCGCGGGCGTGGACGCGTGTCGCCAGAGGCGCGGCCGGCGCCGGAGCGGCCGCGCCTCTGGCCGTGGCTGGGGCCGAAGTTAACACGGTCGTGACGAGCAGTAGCCACGTCAGGCAGTTGGATAAAGAGCGCCGCGCTGGCTTACCATCTAGTAGTGCTTTTTTCACGTCTGTCCCCGTCCCCAGCGCGTTCACGCGCCCATTTTATGCTGCTTCCACGCCATCGCGCCGTGGGCTGGTTATACGGCGACCAGCATCCAGCATACCCTTAGAGCGCCGTCGAGAGACATAAACAACTCATACTGTCACTGATACTGTTTGGTCTATTGACTAATTAGACCGCACGTTTTAAGATAGTCATGACCGCTGTGTGAGCCTGCGCCATCGTATGGCGCCGCGTTGCCGTGGCTAGAAAGTCGAGAAGCTAAAGGGCCAAAGGGTTATGGAGGCGACACGGTACGCTGTATTCGGCGCGCCGCTCAAACGGTTTCGGCGCGCCGCGGGCATCACGCAGGAAGAACTGGCCGAGCGCGCGGGCTACAGCGCTGTCTACGTCAGTATGCTCGAACGCGGCCAGCGCCTCCCTCACCCCTCCACCGTCGAGTCGCTGGCTGACGCCCTGGATGTTTCCACGCACGACCGTGCATTGCTCCGCAACGCGGCGCGGCGTGATGGCGCCGCCATGCCATCTGACCCCGCGGGTAAAGTGTCGCCCCAGTTACTCGTCGGACGCGCGCACGAGTTGAGTGCGATAGAACAGCATCTAGTGGGTATGGCCCCACCCCTGTTGGTGTTGGCGGGGGAACCGGGTATCGGCAAGTCACGCCTACTGCAAGAAGCGGCGGGGTACGGCGCGTCGTTCGGGTGGCAGGTATTGCGCGGCGGCTGCCAGCGGCGTGGCGGGCAGGAACCCTACGCGCCGCTCCCTGGAACGCTCGGGCGCTACGCCCGTGAGCAGGAGCCGGCGCGTCTGCGCGCCACGCTGCAAGGTTGCGCCTGGTTGGCGCGCCTACTGCCGGAATTGGCCGACCTGCTAGAGCCCTTGCCCGCGTGGGCGATACCGCCGGAGCAGGAGCGACGGTTAGTCGACGACGCGGTGATCCGCTTCCTGGGCGCCATCGCGGGTCCTGCCGGCACGCTGCTCGTGCTCGACGATCTACAATGGGCCAGCCCCGACGCCCTCGACCTATTGACCGCCCTCGCGCACGCCGCGCCTGTGGTTCCCATCCGCGTGGTCGGGGCGTACCGCGACACCGACGTCCATCCCGGCGATCCGTTGGCGGATACGCTGGCCGATCTGGCCCATGCCGGTCTGGTGACCCGCTTGGCCCCGGCGCCGCTCGCCGACCGTGACGCCGCGCGCTTGTTCGACCACCTCGTGACGGACGCGCCGCCGGCCCTCCGCGCGCGGCTGTTGGCGCGCGCGGAGGGCGTCCCCTTCTACCTGGTGAGTTGCGCTCAAGCCGTGCGCGCGGGGGCGATCAGCACCGACGCGGGCGACACGAACGATGCCGTCGCGTTGGCGACGTTCCCCTGGGACGTGGCGCAGAGCGTTCGCCAGCGCGTCGCGGCCCTACCCACGGAGGCGCGCGCGTTGCTCGATGTGGCGGCGGTGGTGGGGCGACAAGCCTCGCGCGCGCTGCTCGCGGCCGCGACTGGCTGTTCGGATGAGGAGCTGTTCGCGGCGCTGGATGAGTCCGATCGCGTGCGTCTCTTGGAGGAAACGGGGCAAGACTACCGCTTCGTGCACGACGTGATCCGCGAGGTGGTCGAGGCGGACCTGGGGGCGGGACGCCGCGCGGCCCTGCACCGTCGCGTTGCCACGATACTGGCGGAGCAATGGCGGGCGTTGGGGCTGAGCGCGGAGCCGCTTGAGCCCCTGGCCTACCACTACGCGCGCGGTGGGAGCGAGGAGAAAGCGGCGTGGTATTTGGAGCAGTCGGGCGACCGGGCGCGGGCGCGCGCGGCCCACGCGGCGGCCGAGCGCTATTACCGCAATGCCGCGGATAAGCTGGAGCGGTTGGAGCAGCCGCCGGACGCGGCGCGGGTACGCGAGAAGTTGGGGGCACTGCTGGCGACGCTGGCGCGCTTCGGCGAAGCTCTCCCCTTACTGGAGGCGGCGGCCGTCGCGTATCGTGCGCGGGGCGACCAGGATGCGCTGGGGCGCACGATCGCCCGGATCGGCGACGCGTACGGCGATTCCGGTACACCGGAGGAGGGTCTACGGCGCCTACAGCCGCTGGCGGAGATCCTCGACGAGGCCGGGCCCTCACAAGGCTTGGCCGCGCTTCATGCGTCGCTGGCCGGCCTATTCTTCTGTAGCGGACGCTACGCCGAGAGCCTGGCGGCGGCCACACGCGTGGCCGCGCTAGCCACGCTAGTGGACGACCGGAGGCTGATGCTGCAGGCCGCCCGCAAGCAGGCGACGGCGCTCACCATGCTGGCGCGTCCGGCGGAGGCCCTCCCGATCTTCGAGCAGGCGGTCCCCCTGGCCGAGAGTCTCGACGATCCCGAAAGTTTGTCCCGCATCTTCGGCAACATGGCGGCTATCTCCGCAAACGTGGGAGCGTTAGACCGGGCAAGCCTCTATCTGGACCGCGCGCTCGCCGCCGCCGAACGGGTCGGCGACCCGGTCATGTTGATCCATCTGGAATCCACTAGCGGATTCATGGCCTTCTACGCGGGGGATTGGCCGCGTGCGCGGGCCGACCTTGGGGCGGCCCTCACGAGGAGTAGGGGTATCGGCATGTCGTCGCGTTACGCCTATCCTCTCGCCTACCTCAGCTTTCTCACGCTGGGCGAAGGATCGTGGGACGAAGCGGCGCGCCTCGCCCAGGAGAGTATCGACGCGGCCACGCCGACGGGTGACCTCCAGGTCTTGCGCTACACCCATGCGCTGCGCGCGTGGTGCGATATCCTGTATGGACGGCCCGCGCTAGCGCGCGACCGCCTGGCCGCGCTCCTCGACTCCTCGGGAAAAGAGGGGAAAGGCGCTAGTTGGGTGCTGCTGATCCTGGCCCTGGCGCATCTGAAACTGGGCGACGCGGACCAGGGCGCAGATGTCGCGCTAGAGGCGACGACGCGCGCGCGCCACGACCGCGCCTACCTCGTCCTGGCCGATGCCTTATGGGTCCGGGCGCTGGTCGAAACGCGCCGGGGGCTGTGGCCCGAGGCGGAGCGCACACTGCGCGAGGGTCTGGCGCTGGCCCGGCCCATGCCGTACCCGTTCGCCGAAGGGCGTCTGCTGCACGCCTACGGGGTGCTCCATCAGGAGAAGGGGGAGCCGTGGCAGGCGCGGGCTTATCTAGAAGAGGCGTTGGCTATCTTCCAACGACTGGGCGCGTGTGCCGAGGCCGCGCGCGCCCAGCGGACGCTCGACGATGTCGATACGGCGTGGATGCGTCGCCCCGACCTGCGCGTGAGCGACGCCCAGTGGTCCGTCGTCGCGGCCCTGTTGCCGTCGGTCGCCCACACGGGTCGTCGCCGCGTCGACGACCGCCGCACGCTGGAGGCGATTCTGTATGTGCATGGCGCGGGCCGCGCCTGGTCCGCGTTGCCGCCCGATTTGGGAGACGACGCAACGGCGCACCGACGGCTGGCGGAGTGGCGGGCTAGCGGGCTATGGTCACGCATCGAGGCGATCGTGCGCGTGGACGTGGCCGGCTAAATGCTTCCATAGTGAGAGTGCGGAATAGGTCTGCGACCGCGGTCGCATGTTGACCGCGGCCGCATCCCTATCCCGTGCGGCGTCCAACCACTGCGCCTGCCGCTCTAGCACGCACGGAAACACACATTACTGTGCGTGATCAGAGCGGAATAACGGAAAAGAGAGAGAATGTAATGGTCACGCGGGAACAACTGAACGAGCGCGGCGAGGGGTTCCTGCCGGGCCTGCTCGGGCTAGAGATCATGGACGTCGCGCCAGGCCGAGTCACGGCGCGGTTGCCGTTGCGCCGTGAACTGCTGGCCCCCAACGGCTACCTGCACGCGGCTAGTGTCATCGCGCTGGCCGATACGGCGTGTGGCTACGGCTGCATCGCCACCCTGCCGGAGGGCGGACAAAACTTCACCACAATCGAGCTCAAGAGCAATTTCCTGGGCGCGGCGCGCGCGGGCGCTATCGCCTGCACGGCCACTATGGCACACGGCGGCCGCACGACGCAGGTGTGGGACGCTGTGGTGACTGACGAGGATAGCGGCCGCACCGTCGCCCTGTTCCGCTGCACGCAATTGATCATCTATCCACGCTAACCAATTATTCACCCCCCCCCATTTTGGGCATGGAGGCCGCTTCCACTATACCCTGTGCAACGCGAAAAGGAGCGCCACCGGTCTACGGCGCGAACTCGCCGAAGCCTATTTAGAGGAGCGTGCCGCCGTCGACGACGATGGTCTGGCCGGTGATGTAGCTGGAGGCCGGCGCTGCCAGGAAGACGGCGACGCCCTTGAGTTCATCGAGGTTGCCCAGCCGGCCGAGCGCGGCGCGCTCCTCAAAGCGCGCGCGGTTGGCGTTGATCGTGGCCGAGGCCATACGCGTGGGGAACCAGCCGGGCGCGATGGCATTGACGATGATGCCGTAGCGGCCCCACTCTACCGCCAGCGTCTTAGTGACCGAGATGACGCCCGCCTTGCTGGCGTTGTAGGCGATCGTCTTGGTGGCCTCAGGGTCGCCCGCTGTCAAACCCGCGACCGAGGCAATGTTGACGATGCGCCCACCCTGTCCACGCTCCATCATATGGCGGCCCACCGCCTGCGACATCAAAAAGGCGCCAGTCAAATTGACGTTGATGACCTGCTGCCACCGCTCCAGGGGCATCTCGTGGCTGGCCTGTCCCCACGTCTGCCCCGCGTTGTTGACCAGGATGTCGATGGCGCCATAGGCGTCGATCACCCGGCGCACCGTCTCCGCGACGCCCTCCGGTTGCGAGACATCCGAGACAATAGAGAGGACCTCGTAGCCCTTCTCTTTGAACTCAGCGGCTGCCGCGTCGAGAAACTCGGCGCGACGCCCCGTGATCGCCACCGTCGCGCCTGACTCCAGGTACGCCTCGGCGATCGTCTTGCCAATGCCGCGGCCGCCGCCGGTGACGAGAGCGATCTTGCCGTCCAACTTGAATAGATCCTGTATGCTCATATGACTCTCCCCGTACAAGCCTGCGACTGCGGTCGCATGGCACACCAACGCCGACTCCGGTCGGACGGCCCTGACACCGCAGTGTCCGTATTTTGCCATGCGACCGCAGTCGCAGGCTTACATTAGCCCCGATTTCTGCAAATGCGCCACGTCATTCAGCCCTAATAACAGCCGCCGCGCGCCCTTAACGCGTACCACGGAGATCGAGGTGTTGGCGCACGGAAAGAAATAGTCGCGCTCGACGCCCAGCATAGCCGCGATGTAGGCGTTGATCGTGCCGCCGTGGCTAACCATGGCCACACGTTGTCCCGGATAGCCAGCCGCCAGCTGGTTGACGACGTCCGTCGCGCGGGCACGCAGGTCGCCGGAGCCCTCGCTGCCGGGGATACTGCTCCACATGCCCGTTGTCAGAGCGACCGCCGCGATCTCGTTGAGCCGGCGCCGCAGCGCCCGCGACATGTCCTCGCCCGAAGCGCCCGGCGGCAGGTCGGGCCCGATGTGCCCGACCTCAACCTCGCGCAGCCCGTCGTCGATGCGCACGTCCAGGCCAAGCGCCTCAGCCGTCGGAGCCGCCGTCTGACGGGCGCGCGGGATCGGGCTGCTGTAGATCGCCGCGAGTGTCGTTGTGCGCAACCTTTCGGCCAGCGCCCGCGCCTGCCGGCGGCCAAGCTCACTCAGGGCCTGGCTGTTGTAGGCGCCGTCGAGCACGACTTCGGCGGCGTCGGGTAAAGCGTCGGCGTGGCGGATCAGCAAGATTTCCGTGCCGCCATTCTTCGGGCTCAGGAATGGGTCGCTGATGTCCTCCGTTTCACCTGTTGGCGTGTTGGGCTGGTCGGTTATCGTCATGTACTTCTCTATACCTCGCTACGTCACTCCTCGATCGTCCTACACTCATCCTACCCGATGGCGCCATCCCAGTAGATACAGCGACCGGCATACTAGTTCATCTTCAGAATAGGAGGCAGGATGTGCTCCCCCCTCCCCGTCGCCGGGGGCTTACGCGGCCAGACGCCGATCGCGGCGACCCGGACGGCAGCGCCGCGCGCGCAGTTCGACCACGGCG
>JAABUV010001875.1_pt1 | contig 29723 bp, 35 predicted proteins | sample 5559971 | NCBI WGS metagenome assembly JAABUV01 (sample SAMN10711881, study PRJNA513362) | rock metagenome | isolation source: Antarctica rocks | place: Antarctica: Victoria Land, Knobhead nord | collected 2015-12-19
CAGCTTATTTCACCCCCCCCCCCCCCGCATGACAGCAGCCGCATGGGGAGGCCGTGAGCTCACGCCACCGAGTCGCAGTGTCATATTCCTGCCGCGCGCTTGCGACCAAAAGTCAGCATCAGCACCCCCCCGCTCAGCAATATCAGGCCAGGACGAGCCTGGTGAGCTCCGCGAATGCCGGCGCTGTTTCGCACTCTGCCGCACCAAGCCACAGCACAGGCCGCCGTGTCACATGTCTAGTGTGAGCGCGGGCAGGCGGCGTGCGCGGCTGATAGGCCGCGCATGGCGCGCGGTGGCAACGACAACGGGCAGGCCTGGCGGGCCGACCCATGCAGGTCGCCAATGAAGCAGGCGCCTGCCAGCCGCCAGCGGCCCGGCAGTGGGAGCGCAGGGGCGGCCGGGCGGGCGCCGCACCACAGGCCGTCCGAGGCCAGGATGACAAACTCGTCGTCCTCGCTGACCGAGGCCTCGATCACGTCCGGGCGCGCCACGACGGGGTCGCCAGTGAACTTGACGCTGTCGGCAAAGCCCTGGTCCCACCACTGCTCCCTGGCGCGCGCGCGGGGCCCGCCCGTCAGACGCCGGGCCCAGGCCCGACGCCAAGTTCCGCTCGTCCCGCTGCCCCCGCAGCGGCCGGCCCTGCGCTCATGCTCCACAGCTGCCCGGCCAGGTGCGCAGTGGCCAAGAAGAGCAGCGATGTTCATGCGGCCCTCCGTCGCGTGCAGCTCGCGCCTGGTGCATTCCCATAGGCTCAGGCTGGCCCAGGGTGTGGGCACCCTGTGGCGTGCCGACGCTGCGGCGCGCAGTTCGATCACAGCCGCCCAGTGCTCGCACCAACTGGCAGGCCCCGAAGCTGGGGGCTGTGGTGCGGGGGAAGAGGGCGCCCCCGGCGTCTTGCGCCAGCACACGGCGCAGGCCGCCGCCTTGACATGGCGCCAGCAGACGCGCGCAGCATGGCCAGCAGGTTGCAAGCAGACCCACGCGGCTTTTGCGGGCTCCCAGCCGTTGCGCCCCTGAGCAAGGCGGGGCGCGCGGGCGCACTCGACGCCGCGCGCCATCATGTGCGGCAAGCCGTCGCCCTTGAACTCGCGGTCGCCGAACGCGCGCGACACGGCCAGCACGTCGCACACGCGCCCATCGGCGACCCAGCCGCCGGCCGCCTGCACGCGCGCGGTCTCCGCGTCCACCGTCTCGCCGCGGCCCCACACACGGTGCTCCGTCGACAGGTCCACCGCCTGGCCCCTGCGCGCGCGCGGTGGCGTTAAGGCGGCCGGCGCTGTCGCACCGCAGCCGCGCTCTTCACTCCACGAGCAAGGGCTCATGTTGGCCCCACAGCTCTCGGCATCCGGGGGGCCGCGCGTTTGGCGTGTGCACACATGTGCTGCTTCACCAGGAGGCTCCTTGCCATGGCTGTGCAGAATGCAGACGCTTTAACGCCAGAGCGCATACACCATGCAGCGCAAACCTTGTATAGAAGGAGCGTGCTGCGGCTGCGGAAGACGCCTACGGCGGGCGCGGGCGCGCCTGCGGCTGACCACGGCGCGCGAGTCGCCGACGTTGGCGACGACGATCTTGTCGCGCCGCACCAGCGCGACGGTCGCGGTCGCGCCCGAGTTGCCCTCCTCGCCCTGTCCGCATGCTGCGCGCAGGCGGCGCGGCGCATGCTGTGAGCTGCCCTGCTCGTCCTTACCGCACGCTGTGCGCAGGCAGCGGCGCAGACTGTGACCGCTGTCGCGACCCTGCACCGCGCTGCGTGCTACAAGCTGCATGGCAGCCGGCCGCCAGCAGCCCACGCTCCGCCTCGGCGCCAGGGCATGCGCCGCCCCTGCCTGCCTGCTCGCGCCCTGATGCGTGCTGCGTTCGTAGTGCCGAGCACGTCCCCGCCGCCAGCCTACCCGCGCTGCAAGCCCCAAGCTAGTGTCGCTGCCCCTTCTTGCGCGGTCCATTGCAGTGCCACTGCCTGTGCTGTTCAACGCAAGCGCTGCCCGCACGGAGCAGGCCGCTCCTGTGCACGTGACGGAGCTCGCATGCCCCTGCCCCGAGGCGGCCCCGCCCGTGACCGGCTTCGGGGAACGGGCCGCACCCTCCAGGTGCGCCAGCAGCTCCTTGTCCGTACGCTCGAAGCTCGTGCGCAGCACCGAGCTCAGCTCCACCGGGCAGCAGAGCCCCGTTATGTCCCGCTCTGCGCGCGCGCATCCACGGTATAGACAAGCAGTCGTAGCGCGAGCAGGCAACAGGAGGCTGCTGCAGGGTACACTTCAAGCGTGCTGCAAGTCCACGCTGTAGGCGAGCGGCCGGCGCGCGACCAGGCAGCGGGAGGCCGTCGCGGGGTCCATTTCAGCCGTGCGGCACACCTAGAGAATGGCAGGCACGTCGGCAGGCAGCCTGGGCGGGCCGTGAGCGCAGCTCGGCGCCTGCATAGTCACGCAGGGCCCGCAGGCTGCGGTCGGTGCGCGCGCGGGCGCGCCTTCCAGGGAGCACTCCTCGCCGTACGTCTCCTCGTCGATTGCGTCCGACAGCACCGAGTACAGCTCCTTGCACAGGTACTGGCCCGCGCTCACGCCGCCGTGCCCGTCAAACACCGCTGCGGGCCAGCAGAGACACAGGCCTCAGTCCTGCTGGGCGGTGGGCCCCGGAGCGCCTGGTGCTGCTACCACAGAAGGGCACGGCCCTCACAGCATGAAGGAGCACAGCACCAGGGTGGGCCTTAGACGCTCCAGCTGCGTGCGCAGGCCCTGTGCCGGGGCCGCGGGAGCGCGCCGGCGAATAGGAAGCCGCAGCGGGCCCGGGGTATGATGTGCGCAAAGTCCTCCATCTCCTCGCGCGGGCCCTGCTTCATGCTGATGCCGTACGGCAGCGTGCCAAATTTGCCCGCATACTTGTCGTCCCACACGTTCTCGTCTATGGTCTGAAACACCACGTCCTGCCAGCCACAGCACACTTGGGCTCAGGACAGCGCCCAGTCGCCGAAATTGGTGCAGGAGCGCGGGTGCGGCAGGCGGTGCAGTGTCACCTGGGTGTCTGCGGTCGCGGCCACCGCTGCTTCCCTGCTCTGCAGCCGCTCTGCGTTCACGCTAAGCACCCACTGTGCTGCGGGCAGCTGCGTGCGCCGCCTGGCTGGCGCTCGGCACCGCGCTGCCCAGCATTGGCATGCGTCTACGCTGCCCCTGCAGCATGCGGCCTGCCGCAGCAGCATCGGGCATGCAGCGACCCGGGACAGGCCAACAGGCACCACCAGTGCAGCAGGCGCGGGTACCCCGGGCGCTGGCCCCGCGGTACTTGCTAGGCAACGTACAGCATGACCGGCGTCCGGTTGACGCACCCCTCTGCACGCTCGGGCGCTAACAGTCCCGAGTCAGGACACTGCTAGCTACTGTTCTGAAGGGTGGTGTGCATGTGTATCTAGTGTGAGGTCTAGGTCTCACAGGGCCTCTCAGAGTCTGTTTCTCCAGTCCAGAGGCAAGACAGGTGCGTTTCAACAGTCTTCTGCTGGGAGCCTGTAAAAGTCCTTCTTGTAGCTGCGTTGGTCAGTTTCAGAGCGGCAGCAGGTGACCGCGAGCAGAGGAGGCAGCGTGCTCTTTCTGGCTTGGCCGCACACGGTCCCGCTTGGGCGGCGCCATGGGCGGCGGCAACGCCCAGGTGCGCCCGGTGCCTCGTGTCAAGTGAAAGACACTGCAGTTCTGCGAGCAGGCGTCACTGTGCCTCACACCTGTCGGATGGTATCTGCGCAGAAGTCCGCCACCGCGCGGGAGCGCAACGCAGAGAAGGCCAGGAAAGCGAAGGGCGGCGACAGCCAGTCGAAAAAGAACGCCGCCGCTATGTCATACATTGTGCGGCCGCCGTGACTGTGCTAGACCCTCGCGCACGTGCGTGCAGAGGTGGAGGCCAGCGACGCGTGCGTGCAGCTGACGCGTGTTTGCGCGCTGCTGCAGTGCGGGGTGTGCCGGTCTTCCTTCATATGCACGTCCACGCGGGTGAAGCTGCAGGAGCACGTGGACGGCAAGCACCCCAAGCTCAAGTTTGAGGTGCGGCGCAACTGTCTGCCTGCACGACGCTCAGGAGCTTGGCAAGTCCCACTGCAGCTTGCTGAGTATATGCAAGGTGCTGGTGCGTGCGCCTGAAGCCGTGTGTTGTGAGCAGGACTGCTTCAAGGACTACCAGGCCACCACTGCTTGATGCGTCAGCAGTCAGAGTTTGCGCCTGCGTGTGACCCCATGTGTCCGGTACAGCTGGCCTGTGTCAGGGGGTCTTGAGAGGTGGGGTGTGACGGTGCACGTGTTGTCTCAGATCAACCACGCCTGCTGCAGTATCACGCCTGCCTGCCGTCTGCGGGCTGCTGCCTTGCCCAGGCCGCGTCAGGCATGGAGGCACCTTGCAACACTGGGTAGCCTGCTGGCAGTAGGACGTGGGAGCACTGACGAAGGGAATGCACGCCCAGGAGCTAGGAACGTATGCCTTTGACCTGTTGCAGATGGCGCGTGCAGTGCACGACACAAACCCGGTGTGTAAGCTGACCAGCATTAACGTCAACAGGCGTCTGTCACAGCCTGGCCAAGCGCCAAGAAGTGCGCGTGCCGAGGACCACGGGGCCCGGCAGCCCCTACTTCTTGGCCTTCTTCTGGTTGCGCTCCTTGATGTCCGCCCTGGTCTCCAGCTTTATCAAGCGCAGTGCCTGCCGCCGGTCAAGCGCCCAAGGTCGGCACCCACACAGGCGCAGAGCGCGGCGTGCATGAATTGCTCACACTGCAGCACAAGCGGCGGTGGAGGCATGCTGGCGCGCTCGGCCGGCGCACCTCCGGCAGCGGAATGGTCTCGATGTTCCGCTCGGGGCCCAGCTTGCGCTGCAGCGAGAACAGCGGCTCCTTGGGCTTCATGATGTCCCACAGCCAGTCGGGGTAGTCGCTGTCGGGGAGCAGGGGCGGGTCGCTGCCGCCCTTCACGTAGCTGGCGCCCGTCACCACCTCCTTGGACATGGCCATGCCTGCGCCCGGGCGCGCACGCGCTTGTCGGGGGTCATGCTCGCCTTCTCGACCTGTCGAACGCTGCAACCGCGCTGCACTTTGCTGCCTTGTTGTTGCTGTTGCTAGTGCGCCCGAGTCAGTGCCCGTCGCGCATGTCGCCCGCCTCCCAGCACACGGCTCTGCCTGCGCGGCCTTGCTCCAGGGCAAGATATGCTTGCCTTTAGGCGCTCAGGTTCTCAACTGCTCTAGCCTGGGTACACAGGCGGCGACTCGCCAGTGCACCTGGTCGCTGGTAACAGCGTCAGCCGAGGGGCGCAGCCCTATCTATGCTGCACGCCTGTCGCCACGGTGTGCCATACTGCCTCCCAAGCTAGACTCTGATGGCTCTGTGACAGGCGATGTCTGCTAGCAGCGGTGAGTGAAACGTGTGCAGAGCAGGCCTAGCACATGTCCCAAGGAACTTCTACTGGGGCGAGCTCACTGTCTCACCTCTCCGGCCCAGCGGCCAGGTGGCTGTGCAGCAGCTCCGCCACGCTCGCGCGGCCAACATGGCGCAACGCCTCCAAGTGGCACAGTCTGCGGGAGGCACGGTCTGCCGCAAGCGCGCTCTAGTGTGGCGCCTAGCGGCCCAGCGCTCTTCAGCTCTTTGGCTCCAGTGGCCTGGTTTGCAGACGGCAAGCCTAGCGGCAAGGGAGCGCCTGCTGCACCACGCAACAGCAGGTGTCAAGCCGTGCCGGTTCGCCAAGGAAGTGACACCGGCTTTATTGTATGTGTATGGACTGTCTCTGCTACAGGCTGACCAGGCAAGGTCTTGGTTCGAGGTAGCTTGCTCACGCTCATGAATGAATGAATGAAAGGCCCTTTGTTATGAGCAGCAGCCCAACTCGAGTGCTGGCCGCCTTAGCCCTCAGCGGCGGGAGAGCTGGCCGCCAAAGCCCTGAGCGGCGGCAGCGGCAATTGCAACGCGAATTGCTGTGGAAGCGGATCGAGCCAGCCTCCACTGTTTCACAGAGCCATGCTCACACGGCGTGTTGCTGACGCACAGCCTATAACACGCTGCGGCTGAGCACCCTACTACTGCAGCTCGGCAGGTAGCCGGCCAGCTGGTGGTGGTGGAGAGTGCTAAGGTCTGCTTGCACACTTTTTAGCGCATTGCAAAACAACCTCCAGCAGCAGCAAGAGCATACTACTGGTGGTTGCGCCCCTGCAGCTCAGTGCAGCAACCACACAGGAAGGGCAGTGTCTGACAGGTGTACGCGACTGTGCCATCTTCCTTACTTTCTTGCACTGCCTTCATCAGCTCTGGTTGCTGTGAGGGCCCTTATCACGCCCTCCAGTGGTGAGCGAGCGCGCCCTTCGCCCGGCGCACAGTCGCTTGCCACACCGCCCCCCTCCTCACCTCTTCCCTCCTCGCCACCGCCAGCGGGCTGTTGGCCTGCTTGACGCCGCTCCGCCTCCCGCAGCCGCCTGTGCCCCGCGGCGTAGCGCCTAAGCCGGGGCTGCTGCTGCGTTGCTTGCATGTGGAGGCTGCTTGTGGGTGGAACGTGGAGCCTCACAGGTCCCAGGTGCTGTAGGCGGCCAGCAGCAGGACGCCGACGAAGAGCAGTGCGGCCGAGGGCTGCGCGGCGGGATCCACCCACCAAGGGGCAAGCTCTTGACCTGCGATCGCAGCGCAGCGCCTAGGGCCGCCTGCCCGCTGCGAGGGGGTCCTCGAGAGCTTGCTGCCCCTGCATGGAGTTGCCCACCTGCGGCTGTGCACAGCAGGCGCCTGCCGCAGCAAGTCTCTGGTCTCAGCTTGCCTGGCAGGCGAGCAGGCTGTATAGCTTGGCGGCGCGGACAGCAGCAGGGACTGGCCCCGACGCGTACACGCGCACATTAGTGGCTGCATCATTTTTTTCGCAGGTTGCAAGAAAGGAGAGAAGAGTTTCAGCCAGCCTCGACTCTTCTATTGTCGAGTGCGAGATGGATTAGCCGAGGAAAAAAGCTCGGCCTTTGCCTGCTCTCCTGCGCCCGCCTGCTCCTCCTTTCCACTCGAGCTATCAAGACCCTGAGGCCCTACATTGATCGTGCCGGAAGGGACACATGTGCATCCATGTGCACGAGCGCCCCATGTGACACCACCACTATGTGTCGGCCAGTGTGGCCGACACGGAATGCCACCACCGGGTGGTTGGTCAGCACAACCTGGCGGGACTGCATGACCGTTGTAACCATTCTTCCATTCTTTCCATGCCTAGCCCTAAGAAACGATGTAGTACACGAAGCAGTGTACTACATCGTTTGCCGCATCCCAAGACATGCACCTGCCAAGCTGCAGCGCCCGCCTGTGCACATCATGCCATGTTGAGCTCATATCACATGTGGGGCACCAGCCTGCACACAAAACTCTGGCACAGGATCCCTGAAATATGCTTGACACTGCAATCAAATGCTTGCAGAGACGCATCCCCTGCCAAACCAGAGCTGACAATACTGCAGAAACCTGCAAGGGGAGATTGACATGCAGACCGGCGTGAGTCAAGTGACCCAACCCAAGTTCCCCTGCAAAGCGCTACGGCGCATAGCCGGCTCAAACGCGGAGCCTGCTCTGGCGCTGAGGCCACACAAGCAGGCGCATGAACCACGCGCGGCACCACGCCTCGCCCCGCTCACCACACCCCTCCGCGACGGGCTCGCCCGGCCGCCACGCCCGCCCACCGCCGCCCTGGTAGCACCCCTGGCCCCGAGCATTCTGTACACATGCCCCGGCTCCACACGACTCTGTATGCAGCGGGGGCGGGGCGCTGTCAGCCGCGCGCGCGCGCCGCGCCCGCCTACGGGCGCTCATCCTTGTGCTTCTCATAGTGCCGCAGGCTCATGGGGAACACGGCCGCCGCGCGGGCCTTGCCGCCGCCGCCGTCTGACTTGGGCCCGCTGCCGCGCCCGGCGCGCCGGCCGAGCACATAGCACGCGCACGAGCACAGCAGCACCGCCGACAGCAGCACGGCGGCAGTGGCGATGAAGCGCGCGTCCGGGACCCATCCGCCCGACCTGCGCGCCAAACCACCGTGGAGATGGGACGCCCGCGCCAGCTTTGCACGATTCACTGACAGTCCCGCATCTCGTGGTCAAGTATCATTTGGGATGCAAATGGAGCGCAGGGACGGAAGCAAGGCAAAGCAGGGGTCACGGGGGCGACTGCGCCGGCCTCGGCCCACTTTCCCAGTCCGTCCGGGCATCACCTGGAGGCGCCCGCGGCAGTGACCACCGGCGCGGCCTGCGTGCTGGCGGACGCGGGGCTGGAACCCGACGCCGACCCTGCGGCCGCCTGCTGCCCCGCCGCCAGCGCGCCCGCGGCCGCGTCCGCGTCGCGCCCCGCCGCCCTGTCGCCGCCCGCGCCGACGCCGCCGCTGGCCGCAGACACCCACGCCGCGCGCGCGGAGCTCCCGCCGGACCCCGCCCCGGACTCGGACCCTGCCGTGGTGCCGCCGCCGCCGGCGAGGTCGTCGTTGCTCGTGGACGCGTAGGCGAGCCCGGCGGGGATGGGCAGGTGCTTGGACTGGCGCAGCTGCACCGCGAGCTGTGACGGGCCGCCGCCGCCAAACCTGGCGCGCGCGGCGCGCCTCAGAGCCGCGCCGGGCTGCAGCCCCGAACCTGCTGCACCGCATGCGGCCGCGCGGTGAGCCGCGGCGCGCCGCCCATGCCGGGCGCTCGCACGGCAGGGGGGGCGGGCTGGCGGTGCGACGCGGGCGCACAGGCTGAAGGTGTGGTTGGTGTCGAAGTAGTCGTCCATGCGGTAGTGCGACTCGTTGCCGATGGGGTGCCACTGGTGGTCGTCGGGCAGGTGCAGCGGGTTGTCCGGGTTCATCACCGCCTGGCCCGCCAGCAGCCGGTCGTACGTCTCGCCCAGCATGCCCTGCGCGCGCGGCTAGGGTATGTCACAGTCAACCCTAGCTCAGGCCGGTCCGCGGCGCGCGCGGCGCCGCTTGCGGCCATGCGTGCGTGGCGTGCGTCGGTTGCGTCCAGCGGCGACACCGCTGCACCGGAGGGCAGCTGCGGCGCCTTGCGGGGTGGGCGCGCCGCGCGCATGCGGTCGGGCGCGCCAGCCCGGCCGCTGTCCCTCTGGAGAGCGCTGCGAGTGCGAGGCGTTGCGCGCGCGTCGCGCGACACCCTTTGCCGAGTTGCCATCCGGGCGGCCCTACGAATCATATGAGCAGAGGAGAGACTTGGTTGAGCTGACAAGTCCCGGCACCTTCGACCGACGACCAGCGGGGTCGCGCCTGGAACTCAGCAGGCTTGGCCCGCTGCAGCAGGATGGCCTGCACGTTCAGGAACGCCGGGATGTTCATCGCGGCACCCTGCGCCGACTGCGGCGCCAGCCAGGTCGTGACCTGCAGCATGTCTGCGCGCGCGCGCCCGCCCCGCAGTTACGACCAGCACGCGGCTTTGACACGGGGCGCCGCGCGTGAGAGGGGGTTCCCGCGGCGGAGCCAGCGCCTGCACAGGGCGCACTGCCACGTGCGGGCGGCTGGCGTGGCAGGTAGCGGTCAGGGCGGTGTTCCTGTTTCAAGCGCACGCGCAGACAGGGCTCACCCTGATGACCCTGTACGCTGCAGGTCACGAGCGCGGCGCTGGCCAGGCCAGGCGCATGCCTGCACCATTGCATGTGCATGCTCTGTCAGCAAGCTCAGCAACGGCCTGCAGGGGCGCCGATGTTGCGCTGCGAAGCCCGAAGCCCGTGCACGGTCTGCGGCGTCGCCGCTCCTCTCATGCGCGCCATCTTGCTAGGGCCGTCGACACAGCCAGTTCGGGGTGGGCGGGAGGGGGGCTGGCGCGCCTGTGGTGAGCTCGGCGGTGTCGCCCAGCAGCGGGCGGTACTGCTGCCACAGCAGCAGCAGCTGGCCGCCGTCGGTGCTCGAGTAGGTGCTGCTGACCTCGTGCACGTCGGGGTCCATGACCACGACCTTGCCGTCCACCGTCACTGCGCCGCGCCCGGCCGCCGCCGTCACGGGCAATTCCCATGACCGAGACGGCCCCCCGCAGCCGGGCTGCATGCACAAGCCTGAACGCCCCGCTTGCTTGGGCTGCAGCAGGCGCGCGTCCACCGACAGCGCTGCGGCGCTGTGCGGCGGCAGAGGGAGCTCCGGAACAGCCGGAAACAGCATCTCGGATGAGAACAGCCACAGCTCTGCGCTGCGGCAGCGTGACGCCCGAAAGTTCGCTGCACAGCACATGCCGAGCGCTGCGTTTGCGGCAGGGCGGCACCGTTGAGGTAGAGGCCGTCGTCGGAGATCTCTATGCTGGCGTTGTGCTCCCTGTAGCGGAAGCCCAGGCCGACGATGTATACGGTCTGGTTGTCGGCGGTCCCGGCCTTTACGACCTTGGCCGCCACCTGCAGCGCGCGCGCGCGCCGCTGAGGGGCGCGCCCTGCACGGCGGCCTCTTTTTCAGAGCAGGCGCGCGCCGCGGCTGCGCAGGGACAAACCAACGCAGGGGCTGCAGGCTGGGGGGCCGAGGGCGCGCAAGGGCAGGCGCCGCGCCTGCTGCGTCTCGCTGGTGAGCAGGCAGTAGTAGGCGTTGGAGTCGAGGCCCGTGATGTCAAACTTGCGGCCGCCAAACCCGGTCGCCACAGGGTCCTGGCCCCGGGCGCCGGCGCAGGGCGTCGGTGCCGTGTGCGGCGCACCACGTGGCCCACGGCAAACACCTTGCCTTTGCATGCTGCCTTGAGCTTCACATGCTGGGGGCAGCGCGGGCCCGCGCATGCTGACATGTGACAGCAGGCAGAGTGTGGGCTTGTCCACAGACAGATTATACTCATCGTCAGCGCCGGTCATTGTGCCATGGCCGCTCTGGGCGCTGCCGCACCTGTGCCAAGGCCGGGTCCAAGCGCGGCCCCAAGCGGCCGTACGCGCGGGGCACGTTGTCCTTGCGGCCCACCCCGGCCGGGCGGTCTGCTGACGCCCCGTTCAGGAACACCGTGTGCACCATCGTCCCTGCCACGGGCGGTTCAGGTGGCGAGTCAGCTGCAGCGCGGCACGAAAGGCACACCAAGTTCCCAGCTCAGCCTTGTCTGATGCACCATGCCCGGGCGCCGCAGGGCTGCAAGAGAGAAATGCAGTGCACTGCTCGCACCGGCCAGTGCTATGTGCTGAACTCCAGCTACCTGGCACGCACGGGGGAGCACCTGCCCTTATCAAACTGTGCGGCAGAGCTTGGCAGGGCCGCCCGCGCACCAACAGTGATGTTGACGCCGGGCAGGTTGTTCTCGGCGTGCTGCGCCCACTGCACCACAACGTCTGGGCTGCCCTGATACGTAAAGTTCTGGACGTCCAGCGCCGTGTCGCGCACCAGCCGCTGGCCATCCACAGTCACTGCGAGCGCACGCCAGCTGTGGCAGGGGAGCTGCTGCGCACAGCCGCAACCTCTCAACAGCTCAATGCAGCAGAAGTGCACAACCAAGCCAGCTCAAGCCGCTGGGCATGGTGACACACACCCAGGAGGTCGTTGCCCATGGGTTGTTGCAAGTCCGTCTCCACTGAAACCTGGTGGCCTGACAGCACGTACGTGTAGCCGCTCATGTAGGTAGCATTGTTTGGCCCGCCCCTGCTCAGGCGCGTGCAGATCTGCAGACAGCAGGAGCTGCGTCAGAAGGCCCGGGCAGGTTTGCGCCGGGAACTTGAACTTGAGAAGCAGGGCCGCCTACGTTGCCGATTGCCGCAGTCTGTTGTACACACGGGTTCGACGCGCCAGAGAAGTAGGCTGTGTTGTCAGTGGGCACGAGCTGGCCAACGGCCGTCCGGCCCGTCGCCACGGACTGTGCGGCTGCCACCCCGAGCACCGCCAGGGCAGCCAGACCGAGCAGAGCCGCCATGATGCCGACTCGGTGCACCACCGTACACCGTGGTCTGGGACAACTTCTTCGCGACCAGCTAACTCACCCTTGGAAATGCTAGGGTTGTGGTCTAGGGTTTGATTGAAATGTGCATGCATTTTGAAGGATCAGTGTGGCTCGTTATACAAAAACCGTTGGTTCCATGCATGCACGTCCGCCGGGCAGGCACATGTGACAACGCGCTGCATGTGTTCGCCGTGTACCAAGATGCGTGTGTTGCACACTGCCACTGGTGGCAGGCCAGAACGCACTCTGATGCAGCAGCTGTTGACGGCGCTCGGCCAACTGCAAGCCGGCGCGCCCTGGCTACAACTTGCCCAAAGGGGACTGTACAGGGACGCCGCATGCGGCCGGCTGCCCTCAGCGGCGCGCCCGCTTGCCGCCGCCGCCGCCGCCGCCGCCGCCGCCCTTCTTCCGCTTGCCGCGGTCGTCGTCGTCGTCGTCGTCGCCGTTCGCGTTTTGCCGGTCCTCCCTGCGCCGCGCGCGCGCCCGCTCGCACATCGGCATCACGCTTGGGCTTTGTCGCAGGTTCAGCACACGCGCCGATCTGCAGTCCAGGCACCTGCTTGCATGCTGACCTCCCTGCGCCACGACAAGGCAGGCTGCACAGCCAGGGTAGGGTATGGGTAGGGTTAGGGGCGGGCGCGCACTGCATCGCCTCCTCCTCCAGCTCCTCCCAGGACAGGCCGGCCTCCTCCAGGTCCTCCTCCTCGTCCTCGTCGTCCTCGCCGCCCGCGTCCTCGCTGTCCACCAGCGACTCGTCCTCGCTGCTGCCGCCGCCGCTGCTCTCCTCCTCCTCCTCCTCCTCCTCCCCGCTCTCCGGCTTGAACTCGCCTGCGCGCGGCGCGGCGCGCTCGGCGCGCGCAGACGCACCCAGCCCTCTGGCAGCAGGCGATGTGGCGGCCGCGGTGCATGCTTCTGTCATCGACAGCTCTGTAGGAGAGCGCCCCCCCGCATCCCAACTGCCTTTCCAACGCCCGGTCCCTAACGCCGCCCATCACGCGTGACCGGCAGCGTCGGCCTGTGGGGGCGGGGGCGGGGGCGGGGGCGGGGGCGCATGCGCACCGTCGCCCTCACTCTCGTCCTCATCGCCCTCGGCGTCGGAGCCGCCCTCCTGGTCCAGGAAGTTCCAGCCGCCGTCCTCCACAAAGCCCTCCGGGTCCTGCGCATGCCGGCGCTCTCTTGGCGCACTGATGGCGCGACCACTCTAATCTCAGCTTCTCCCGCTGAGTGCTGCTGGATTGCATTAGAGAGAGCGAGGGTACCAGTGCGCGTTGCGCTGCAATGTCGCTGCCGCTCCAGCCTGTCTCACTGAAAGATATGATAATCTTGAAACCGCAGGTGTGCCATGTCAAGAGCAGATGTACGGTGCGGCTGAGCCTCTAAACGAAAAAGGCTCGGAGTCAATCAGGTCTGGTATACAAAGAGGTGCGAAAGCGGGCGCGCCTCGATGATGCTCTTCAGGATGGGCTTCCAGTTGAGGTTGATCTTGCTCTCATAGAACTTTATGTTGATGGAGCCCAGCCACTCCTACGCAAAGTCGGTGGCAGCCGTGAGGGCTGGAAGGAGGCTGAGCAACATGACAAGCAGCCGCCGCAGCTGTGGCACCTATGATGCGCCAAGACTTTCGAGTGCACAGAACAGCCAAGTCAAAGGCGGAAGCCAAGGAGCTCGGGACACATGCAAGCATGTGGTGCGAGTGTTGCGCAAACTGGTAAACCAGTGATCGCGCAGGGCGGTCAGTGGGGCCGGCACGCGCGCCGGCGCCGCACCCGGATCGTGTCCAGGGACGTGGACGGGATGGCGTCGATACGCACCACGTCCCGGGTCAGGTCCTGCGCGGCGGGGCGCGTTGTGACGCCTTGCGCATGCATGCACTCGACTGCAGTCGGAGCTTGCACAGCAAGCTGGCTCCAAGCACAGGCGCGCGCGCCACCACCCTGCATGCTGTCCGGTATGCCGCAGGCCACGCGGCAGCTCGTCAACAGCCCTCCTGACAGAGTGCGCCCTCGGGCAGGCCGGCCGAGGCGCGGGCAGCCGGCAGCGCGCGCCTTGAACACGACGGTCATGTCGAAGTTGCGCAGGTTGAAACCCACGCGTTCCAGGTTGACGATGTTGACCTCGGCCATCGTGATCACCGTGAACGGCATCTCCAGCAGCTCCACCTGCGCGCGGCTGCCGAGCTTGCTATCCCTGCTAACCCTAACCCTTGCGCTACTCTGCACGCACAGCCGCCTGGTTGCCGCTCGAAATAACGCATCCCGCTTGCCGCAGAGCGCATGCGCCACGCTCGCAACCCGCCTCACCTGCCAACACAATTACCTGGACACGCGGCTCTGCAGATTCTCAACCAGAAGCCCTATACAAGGGCACTCCCAGCACGATTCACGCACGCCTGTTGACATGACGGAGCCGATCTTTGAGCTCCCGGGGCGTGTCGCAAGGGGATGCGCGGCCGTGTGCAGGGCAGGCGGCCCCAGGGCGTGGGCGCGGACCAGGCAGTTGACGGTCGGCATCACGTTGCTGGCGGTGCGGTGCGGCACGCCGCTGAAGCCCAGCTCCCGGAACGGGATCTCAAACTCCAGCTCCATGTCCCTGGCGGCCGCAGTCATGCTGCAGACGCAAAAGCGACCGTGCGCGAAAGCAGGGCGCCATGCGGCGAGCGAGAGCGCAGGGACATGACCACAGGCAGCGGGACCCTGTCAGCGGCCGCGCGCTGCAGGGCCGCCACGACAAGTCGGCCGCCTGAGCCGCGCGCTGATAGCTCGAACAACAAAGCCGGGCAGGCACGCGGGGGGGGCTCCAGCGGGCGATGCGCCACCAAGGACCCCGCGTGCTGTGCGGGGTGCGGGGCAGGGGCCGCGGCCGCCGCGCACCCAAAGTCGCGCTCCCAGACGTCCTGCTGCACGCGCTTGACGAACTGGTTGAACTGCTTGTTGATCTGCGCGCGGCCGCCGGCCGCGCCCCGTCAGCCACCAGCCGACAGAGCGCCCGGTGCTGCGCCGGTCTGCCTCGCTTGCTGTAGCGTGCATCGCCCCCACGCATCCGCGCATGCTCCCACGCGGCTCTCGTTGCGAGGGCGATGCGCGGACCCGATGCTGCAGTGCAGGCGGTGCTGCGGCCGCCGCCGCATCGCGTCCACTGTCAAAAAGATGGCTCTCATACACTGAGGCTCAGCGTTATCACGGCTCACGCCAGGAGCTGCACGTGGCGACGCGGCGCATGGCCATGCTGCCCGCGAGAATCATGGCGGGGTCGGCAGGCTGGGATACTGGCACCCCGCAGCCCCGGCACCCTGCAAGTCAGCTGGCGCGCGGGCCGGGCCGACCTTGTTGCGGATCTCGCGCTCGCGCTGCTCCTCCTCCAGCTCGTCCGGGTCGTACATGGAGCGCCGCCCCGCGTCCACCGTCTGCACGGTGTCCATGACCTGCGGCGCGCGGCGCGCGCGTTTAGCCCTGATTCTGACCCTACCACAACCGCGCCTGCAGCAGTGGCTGCGCCCCGAGGCACCGGCGGGCCGGCGCGAGCCCGGGCGCTGGGCAGGGGCAGCGGGCGAGCCAGGCGGGACACGCGGGCAGGCGCGGAGCGGCAGACGCGGGGCGCGGCCGAGCCCTGCACGCCTGGCGTTGTCGCCTGGCCGGCAAGCGCGGCGCCGCCAGTGCTCCAGGGCGGCGCGGGGGCGCGGGCGCGCCTCGGTGTAGAACTGCACGTCGTTGGTCTTCTTCTTGCCGACCATGATGGGGTTGACCAGGTGGAAGTGCACCAGCGTCACCATCTCGCCGTCCGCCGGCTGGAAGAACGCGTGCTTGACATTCCTGCGCGCAGCTTGCGACCATCAGCCCGCGAACGCCGCGCCGCCCGGCCCGCGCCAGCCAGGGTGACATTGGGCACAACATCAGTCTCGCAGGCAGACCCCATGCGCGCTCGTGGAGCGGAGCAGACGCGCTCCCCGGCCGCGCACGGCCGGGTGAGCCCGCGGCGGCGGCCCGCCCGCCCCGCCTCGGGAGGCCTGCACGACAGGCGCGGCACGCAGCGCGCGGCCGGCGGCCAGCCGGCGACCGCGAGTCGCGTCAACGGTCTGCAAATCATGAATAGGCGCACGTATCAACACCCGGCACGTGCGCAGGGGCCTGGCGCGCCTGTACATGATGTCCAGCTGCTCGCCCTTGGGCGAGGTGTAGCGGAAGCCGTTGGCGTGCGCCTCCAGCTGGCCCGTCATCTTGCGGCCCTTGCCGCCAAACGGCGGCCGGATCCACACGTCCGGCAGCGTGTACATGCGGCCCTGCGCGCGGCCCGCGCCGCGCGTCACGCCTCCGCGCGCGCTGCGGCAGGCGGCTCGCAGCCGCGGGCGCCACGCGTGCAGCGCCCAGAGCAGGCCCGGGCTCTGGGCAGGCTGCCATGCTGCGCGCCCGCCCGGGGGCCTGTACCTGACACGTGACCGAAACTTGCCTCCTTCTGAATGATGTCAGTACGATATCAGTACAAAAAGGCCCTGCATTGGCAGAGCACCGGCCACCAATGCTCGCTGCCCGTGCACGGCACCGCACGGCGAGGGGCCGTGGGGGGGCGCGGGCGCGCGCGCCTTGGCCTTGACCAGGCGCTCCTGCTGCACCAGCGTCGCGCGCTCGGCCTTCTCCTTCTCGCGCTGGCTCACGCTGGCGCGCAGCACCTTGATCTCCTGCACCACCTGCGCGCGTGCGGCCGGCGCGCTCAGGGCCGGGGTTGGGGCCCTTGAGGGTCGGCGCGGCCGCGGCGCGGCGCGGCGCCTGCGGCCTCGCGCGGGCGCCGGTGCGCATGCTGACGGGTGCGCACGCGGTCGGGTGCGCTGCGTGCGCGCGCGCGCGTGCCCCGCTCGCGGGCGGCTGCGCTTCCAGAGGAGCTGAAGTGCCCCGGCGAGCGTGGCGAATGCCGGCAGAGCGGCAGGGCGGCGCCGCCTGTCACCGGGCGCGCCACTCCCCGGAACTGGACCTCCCCACCCCTGGGCCCTCGCTGCAGTGGTCGCCGACCCCGCGCAAGCAGGCCCGGGCACCCGCTGCGCAGCGCGGCGCCGCGCGCGCCTTTTGGGCGTGCCGCGTGTCGGAGGAGCGGTACGACAGCTCCTTGAGCATGATGGCGCCCGGGTGCCGCTGCCCCGGCTCCCAGCCGGGCCCAAAGTTGAAGTTGAGGCGGATGACGGCGTGGTCGCCGTCCGCGCTGTACGCGGCGCCCTTGACCGTCAGCACGTGGAAGGGCACCATGACGCCGTAGATCGGCGCCAGCACCGCCTCGCTGCGCTGGTCCACCTGCGCGGCGCGCCCGCGTCAGCGCGCGCCGCCTGGCTCGGCGCGCTCGGGCTGGCGCGCCCCCCGTGCCCGGAGACGGGGCGGAGAGAGCGGCGCTGTCGGCCCGGCACCCCCGACCGCCACCGGCACGCCCTGCTGCCTTGAGCAACTAGCAAATCCGCCGGCTGTCCACCGAAATTGGAAGCACGCAGGCAACTCGACGCCCAGGCTGCGCCCACGCACCGCGCCAGGCCAGGAACGCAGACGCCGCCTGCGCGGGACGCCTGCGCGCCGCCCGCGGCCGGTCCTAGGACGCCCCGGGCGCCCGGGCGCGCCTGCACGGCCAGGTCGCGCGCGGGCGGCACGTCGGCCGGCGCCGCGTAGGCGGCCAGGTCGCTGACGCGGCGGCCGCTGCGCCCGCCGTCGGCGCCGCCGCCGCGCGCGGCTGTCAGCGCGGCCAGCGTGGCGTCGTTCACCTTGCGCAGCAGGTCCTCCTGGTTCTCCTTCTGCTTGCGCCTGCGCGCGCGCGCGCCGGGTTGGGTTTGCTTACTTACTAGGGTTTACTCCCACCAGGAGTGGCCGCGGCCGGGCGCTGCGTGTGCGCGCTTCCCGTCTGCAGCTCTGTGGATGGCCCTGATCGGCAGTTCTGCAGAGCTGCCGGGCGGCAGCCCTGTGCAGACGCGCCGCCAGGTCCGCCGCGTCCGCGCCCCGATCGCGACGCAGTCTGTCCACCCCCTGACCCACATCCTCAGTCGGAGCTGGCGCGCGCCGGTCCAGGTCGGCCGCGCGCTGCGCCTCGTTCTCGCTGCGCAGCGCGGCCTTCTTGACCGCGCCGTTGGCGTCGTACTTGAGCGCCCCGCGCGCTGGCGTCGCCGGCTCCTCCTCCTCGCCCTCGCCCTCCTCCTGCGCGGCGGCGCGCGCTCCCGCGCCATCTGCTATGTGCATATACACCGGCCTGTGTGCTTATACACCGGTCCCGCCGGCGCCACTGCGCAGGCGCGCAGCTGCCGACGTGGCACACCGCCATGTCACACAGCGGCCCCGACCCGCGCGCGGCTCCCCGGCGCGCGCCTTGAAGTAGTACGCGGCGTCGGTCCAGCCCTTGTTGGCGAGCGCGGTGGCCACCTCCGGCGGGCCGCCGCCCTCCGACACGACCACCGTGTCCGCGACCAGCAGCGCATAGGTCGTCGCGCGGCCCTCGCCCGACGGCTCGCGCTCCAGGTCGCCCACGCCTGCGCGCGCCCCGGGGCCTCGACGGGGCCGGGGCAGGGTCCTAGCCAAGTATCTAATTTGGCCAAGAAGGCACGTTGTTGGAGCAGCTCCCGGGCAAACATGTGTCAGGTTGATGGACAGCCAAAACACGGCAGCCGCTGACCAGATTGCGGTGAACGGAGCACTCAGAGGGCGTGGGTTGCGGGGGCGCCGGCCGCGCCGGCGCGCCGCGCCCGGGCCGCGCACCCAGCGTCACGTTGAAGACCATGCCGGGCCGCGCGGGCGTGGCGTTCTCCGCGGTCAGCTGCGCCTGCGACTCGCGGAACTCCAGGCCCATGCCCCAGCCGACGGCCCTGGGCAGCCGCTCCGCCAGGTCCGCCTGGCCGCGCTCCTGCGCGCGCGGCCGCGCGCGCCGCCTCAGCCCGCCCGGCCCGCGTGGCGCGCCGCCAGCCGGTGGCCGGCACCGGGGTCTCTCATGGAAGGCCCCGTCTCCCGCCCGCACCCTCCCGGCGGCGGCTCGAGCGAGCCTGCTTGCCTGCCCCTCCGCCTGCGCGCAGGGCAGCAGCCACGCGCGGCCGCCGGCCGCGCGCGAGTCCGCGCGCTGCCAGGCCGCCAGCACTCGCGGCATCGCGCGACGCCCGCCGCACGCGCGCGCCCCCAGGGCCGCGCGCCTGCAGCGCAGCCGTGGCCGCCGCATGCGCGGCGGACAGCGGCGCGCCGTCCACCAGCGCGGCGATGGCGGCGGCCTGCGCGTCCAGCAGCGCCCGGTACTGCGCCTCCTGGCCCTTGCTGGGGTCGATGACGTACGTGCGCGCCACGTTGGCGCAGTACGACAGGTAGCGCGCGCCTGCGCGCCGCAGCGCGGGCAGGCTCAGCCGCGCGCCGCCGCGCCTGGCTGCAGCTGCAGCGCGGGCGGGCCTGAGGCCGTCGCCAAGAGTGCCATGAGGGGCCTGCCGCGCATTTGAGGAGCCTGGCGGCCGCCGGCAACAGGCCCTACCCTACCCTACCCCAGGGCCCGCGGCAGCGCGGCCCGCGCACCGATAGATGCGGTGATGACATCGTACTGCAGGTGCCGCTCGTCGCTCTGCGCGCTGGGCTTGAGGCTGTACACGCCGCCGCTCTGCACGATGGGCGGGTAGGCGACGTCCACATTGTCCGGCCGCAGCTTCACGCCCAGGCGGCCCGGGTCGGCGATGACCTCCTCCAGCTTGGCCGCGAACTTGGCGTGCCGCACCTTCTTCTCCTCGTCGATGATGCCTGCGCCGCGGCGCGCCGCGCGCGGGATGTTGGCGGCGCGCGAGCCGGCGCGCCGAGGCTGCTGCCGAACTAAAGCGCGAAGTCAGACACAGGAGGAGAATCAGCCGTGATGCCAGTGAGCAAGGACGCTCTGGATGCCGTGATTGGTCAGCGGGGCGGCGCGGGGCGGCAGGCGCGCTGGGCGCCGGCCGCGGCTGGCAACGGCCGGGCAGGGGTGGGCCCGAGCAACCCATCTGGAACAGCGCCGGCCTTGAATGCGCTGGGGGGCGCATTGGTGCGCCCCATGCAGCAGGGCTCGAGGCGGGCAGCCGCCCCCGCAATTCGCAGAATGCGTGCAGGGCACCGGCGCCCGGCCCCACGCTGCTCACTGCCCGGCCCTGAACGCTAAATGCACTGCGGGCCCCGGGGCCGGGGCCGGCAGCGCACGCTCGAGCTCCTGCACGAAGAACTTCTGCATCGCGCTGCCGGCCAGGAAGGCGGCCTTCTTGACGCAGGTCACCTCCGCCGCGTCCTTGGCCGCCAGCGGCGCGCCCAGGCCGGCCGTCACGTCCGCCGTGGCCAGGCCCGCGCCCGCCAGCGCGCCCGCCCACGCCTCCCCCAGCTTCCCCTCGTGCTTCTCCTGCGCCGCGGCGCGCGGCCCGCGGTACGCCCCCGCACGGCTGCTGAGCTGCCGCGCTCCTGCACGGCTGCTGATCTGCCGGTGCAACGGAGTCGCAGACGAGTGCAGCAGTCACTGGCGGCGTCGGCTGCGGGCGGCGCGCGCCCGCCGGCGCGCCAGCCCGCGCCCCTGCGAGCGTGCGCTCCCGCTGCCCACGGCGGGCCACGCCGCGCTCCCTGCCTCAATGCCTCCGAGCGCTGTCCAGCTCGACCCGGACCCGCACCAGGCGGGGCCAGCCTCGCGAGCGCCGGCGCGCCGCCGCCCGCGTCCCCGCCTTCCCCCGATATGCGCCGCAGCCAGGGAGCCGCGCGGCCGCAAGCCAAGAGCCAGGGCGGGCGCGCGCGCGCCTTTGGCAGCACGCCGAGCACGGGCGGCGCGCCGCTCGCGCGCGCGGCCGCCAGCAGCGCGTCGGCCTGCGCGCGGCCGTCGTCGCCCTTCTGGCGCGCGTGGAAGGTCAGCTCCACGCCGCAGCGCTGCCGGCACGGCTCCGCCAGCGCCTGCAGCAGCGCCGCTGCGCGCGGCGCGCGCGCGCCGGGCTTGCAGCTTCGCTTGAAGCGCCAAGGTGGGCGGGTCCGGGCCCAGCGTCAGCGGCGACGGCGCGGACTGCGCCAGTGCCCGTTGCGCCCCAGTGGCGCTGCTGGCACGGCCCCGGCCGTGCCCTGGCTCGCAGACGTGCAGAGTGGCAGCTTCGAGCAGGCTGGCCGCAGTTCGTCGCAGAAGCACTGCCACCAGACCCGAACGCGCCAGCCGCGCATGCACGGAGGCGCGCCTCGCGCGGCCGCGCCCTGGCAGCCCACCGAGCCTGGCCGAGGGCCGGAGCGGGCCCGGCCGGGCGCGCACCCTTCTTCGCGCTGGTGAGCACGTGAAGGGCATCCTTGGTGAAGAGCAGGATTGTGTCTGCCGCCCCAGGCAGCGCGTCAGCCGGGGCGCTGAGGGCGCTGGGGCGCGGCCCGGGCACGGCGGGGCCTGCCATTTGTAAACGCGCCCACCTGTGAGCTCGTACGCGAACAGCCACAGCTGCAGCGCGGTCGCCCTGGAGTAGTAAATCTCCTCCCGCGCCGCGCCGACGAAGATTGCGACCGCGGTTGCACGCTGATCGACGCCCCACTCATCCCCGCCGCCCTGCGCCAGGCGGCCGACATCACCCGGTGTCAGCCCAGGCCCGGGGCGCGCGGGCGTCAGCCAGCGATGGTGCGAGGCGCCAGCCAGGATGCTGATGAGCGGCGAAACGCGCGCCTGCCAGCTGGTGTACAACTTTTTCAACCTGGTGCAGAAGGTCTCTGCATCGAGTTTTACAGCGTCCGCCATGCTCTACCGACGTCCCGCGGGCATGCTGCGGGCGGCCAGGGCTGGCTCAGTACGGCTGCAGGGCTGCGCGAGCAGACGGCAGTGCTGGCGCGGCCTCTGCTTATTCTGACATGCGAGTAAAGGGGAGAGCGCATTCAAGAGCCCGATGTTCAGCTATTTAATGCACCCGCACAGCCCCCCAGGCCCCAGATGGAACATCTGTCGGAAATTTTGTACGCATTACCCCACGCCTGACGACGACATGCTGCTTCACCACATCAGCCTCATGCGCATATGCTTCCACAGCTCTTTCGTGCCATACACAAACTTGCTAATCGCGGGCTTACCTCTCTGACATCACCTAGAGGAACGACCATGGCGCCCATCAAGTTGTGGGAGCTCGCTGGCGCCGACCCGCAGCGCGTGTTCAGCCCCTTCTGCTGGGCGTCGCGCCTGGCCGTGCTCCACAAGGGCCTGGAGTATGAGAGCGTGCCATGGTGCGCACCCGGGCGGGCATGCGCCTCATGCTCGCTGATGTTGCCTGCGCGCTTGGGCGGTGGTGCATGCAGAGTGCCTTTGATCTGGCAGTGGACCCCGATGCGGTGCAGTGCAATCGAGAGCCTGGCGGCACCCGCTGCGGTGTGCGCACCTTGGCCAAGCCCACCGGGTGGGCGCGCAGGAGGTTTTGCGAGGGCGAGAAGCTGCGCGCCGCGTCGGGGCAGGGACTGGTGCGTGCAGAGCCCGCTCTGACACAGCTGTCTTGCTCTATGGCGCAAGTCACGTCCTAATAGTGAGCAATATGGCCGCCCAGGCAAACCACTTTGGTAAAGCTTGGGCAAGTTTGTGGGCCTCAAGTAGCGGTGCATAGACGTGCTCACTGTCTTGATATGCAGACATGGAGCAAGTGTCTGGCCTGAGCTAGGCTGGGGGTTGCATTTGCTGGCTCTTTCGCAAGCTTGCACCAAGTTGGGAGGTGTGTGTCACGTGCGGTCCGCAACCAGCCGGTCACGCAGGCGCCAGTAGGTATGGTGTCCTATGCACTCCAGGGGCCAGCGAGTGGGCTTTGACACAGCGCCCGCCTGCGGCCCAGGTGCCCATCATCCAGGACGGCGACAAGGTGGTCAACGACTCCTTCGCGATCGCCCAGTACCTGGAGCGCACCTACCCGGACCGGCCCAGCCTGTTCGGCGGCCCAGGAGGCGCGTCGACGCTGCCTATTTGGCCTGCCAGTCCGCGCTTTAGCTTTTATGTTGCTGCAGGCCTGTCAGCACATGCAAGTCATTGTTGGGGATCATATGATAACAATGCAGCACAAGCAAGCTCTGGACCGGGGCGTGACATGCAGCACAGTTGCGCTCTTCACCAGGTGTAAAGTCATGTCCAATTGAGCGGCCTGGGTGCTGGCGTGCAGGCGAGGGCGCGGCGCTCTTCGTGATGAACTGGGCGATGCTGGGCGTTGTGAAGCCGGCGCTGCAGCCGCTCATGATCCTGGACATCCACGGCGTGCTCACCGACGACGACAAGGCCTTCTTCCGCAAGCAGCGCGAGGAGCGCTTCGGCAGCAAGCTGGAGGAGGTGCGGCGCGCCTGGGAACCATGCGCGGCAGACACAGCGTGTGCCAGGGGCCGCCCGGTTCTGCTGTTCCTGCCGACCGTGTGGGTTCGCTGACTTTGCCGATGTAGGTTGGTAGCTGACTTTGCCGATGTGGGTTGGCAGCTGAAGACGCCGAGGTAGCCTGGTAGCCGGGAGACAGGGTGCGCAGGGCGCCTGCCCTGGGTGGGGTGTCAGTGGGCTGATACGCAGCGCGCAGCGGGCGCTGCCCCGCCCGGTGGCTCTGCCAGAGCGCGCGCGGAAGCCGCAGCGCTGGCTCATGCCATGGGCCGGCACTCGCGCACCGGGAGAGCTGGCAGGCCTGGCAGGGCTGAGGCCCGCCTGGGCTGACCCTCCTGCCCGCGCAGATCTGCCCGGAGGGCGAGCGCGCCGGCAAGCTGGCCGCCTTCCGCGCCGCGCTGGAGCCGCTGCGCGCCACGCTCGGCAAGCAGCCGTTCCTGGGCGGCGAGAAGCCGCTGTACGCCGACATCATCGTGTTCAGCTTCTTCATGATGGCCAAGAGCGTCAGCCCGACCGCCCTGCTCGAGGCGGACGACCCGGTGTTCGCGTGGCGCGAGCGCATGCTCGACGCGTACGGCGGCGCGGGCCGCAAGTCCGTGGGCCACCCGGCCAAGGCCGCGTGAGGCTGCTCTGAGCGCGGGCGGTCGTGAGAGCGCCTCCCCTTGCCTAGCAGGAGGCTTTGATCTTGCCAGGCCGCGGTCAGGCGATGCTAAATATAAATTTTGAGTTGCGTCCCGTGTTCGCAAAAGCCGGTTGCAAGGCCAGCGCACAGTACAGGCACGTCGTTACTTTTGCTGCCTATTGCAAAGGCGTGGCATCAGGGCAGCAACCAGGTACTGATAGAGCGTCGACTTGCCAACTAGCGAGGGTGTGTTGCAGCGGCGATAGACCTCACCGTGCGTGACAGCCCGCATGACCTGTGCCTGCTCGAAGCAGCGCTGCTCTGCGTGCCTTCATGCAGCCCCCACATCCATGCCCTCCCTGCTCAGGCTCCCGTGCTTGCACGCATGCAGAACAGCTCATGCGTGTAGTTGCCATCACCTATGGGATGTGTTCCGACCTTGCAAGAAATATCGTTTGCAAGAAGCTGGCTCAGTGCAGGCGGACCAGCCCTGCCTCTGTACATGCTCAGCAACGTCTTACCATCTGCGTAGCTGCAACCAATGCGCTGTCAGATTGTGTCCATGCATCTGTGCCCAGTGCAGAGCGCCACTTTGTTGGTGTGCATGATGGTCTTGCAGCTGTACCCCATCCACAGCTGCCACCTTCCTGGTCTCGGTAGCACATCTGTGGTCCCAGGGTGCACACCTCTCCACCTTTCAGACATGTCAAAGCTGTGAGCCTGACGACACGAGGCTTGGCCACAACGGCAGTCTGTTGTCATTTTGCTGCCAGTCAGCTTTAGGCCGCCTGCCGGACCTTGCTAAAGGGATGTCGGCTGTGGAGGTGGTGGCGCCTGATCATGGTGACGCCTGCAGTAACAGTACTCCATGCTGGGTGTGCACCGCAGCGGCCATGCACTGCGTCCTGACTGAGAAGCAAGGGACAGGTTACATGCCATCCAGCCTGGACCGCTTGCGGACACCGCGCGCGGACCAGCACGTCCGCTGTGCCGCTCATGCAGTGGCACGGATGGGCGCCCGCAGATGTTCAGGAGCACGCAGTGTGCGCCCTCACGAATCCCGCTCTCTGCGCAGTACGTGCTGCACGGCACGCGCGCGCCGGGGCGCGCGGAGGGCTCAAAACCCCGCCTACGCCTCCAGCAGCCCCAGCGCCTGCTTCTTGGTGTTAAGATAGCCTGTGTACAACTTTGTGAACCTGGCGCAGAAGGTCTCTGCGTCGAGCTTCACGGCGTCCGCCATGCTCTACCGACGTCCCGCGGGCATGCTGCGAACGGCCGGGGCTGGGGCTGAGTACGGACGCAGGGCTGGGCGAGCTTGATAGCAGTGCTGGCGCGTCTCCGCTCATTCAGACATATGAGGTGGGATGATGCGATGATGCGCATTCATGGGCCTGCTACTCAGCTTTCAAATGCGCCCGCAGAGCCCCCCAGGCCCCAGGTCAGACATTCTCTCGGAAGCTTCGTACGCATTACCGCCTGACGACGACATGCATGGCTTCATGCGCATATGCTTCCACAGCTCCACAGCATGCCATACACAATTTGCTCACAGCGGGCCTTCTGCTGTCTGACATCACACAGAGGAACCGACCATGGCGCCAATCAGACTGTGGGAGCTTGCGGCCGTCGACTCGCAGCACGTGTTCAGCCCCTCCTGCTGGCGGTCGCGCCTGGCCATGCTCCACAAGGGCCTGGAGTATGAGAGCGTGCCGTGGTGCGCACCCGGGCAGGCGGGCATGGCGCCTCATGCCCATGTTGCCGCCTGTGCGGCGCAGCTGTCACCTGTGGTGGGCATTGGTGCATGCGAAGTGCTTTTGATGTTACACCAGAGCTCGTTGCGGCGCCGCACATGCCTCGGCGGCACTCGCCGCAGTGTGCGTGCCTGGGCCAAGCCCAACTGGCGGGTGCGCAGGAGGTATGTCGAGGGCGAGAAGCTGCGCGCCGCGTCGGGGCAGGGACTGGTGCGCGCTGAGGCCCCTGTCACACCCCTCGAAGGCGTGGGTCCTGATGTAATGAGCAAAGCGGCCGCTCAGGCGACTCACTTTGGTTGAGCTCGGGCAGGCTTGTGCGACGCCAGCAACGGTGCACGTGCTCACAGAACTGATAGGCATGCTTGAGCAAGTGTGATGGCTTGAGCTAGGCTGGGGGCGCGTTTTCCTGGCTTCGTCGCCAGCTTGAACCGAGTTGGGAGGTGTGTGTGAGTGGCAGCCCGCAACCAGCCGGCCACGCAGGCGCCACTAGGTGTGCACCCCCAGGCCCTTCTGCACCACAGGCGCCCGCCTGCGAGCTCTGACGCGGCGCCCGCCGCCGGCCCAGGTGCCCATCATCCAGGACGGCGACAAGGTGGTCAACGACTCCTTCGCGATTGCGCAGTACCTGGAGCGCACCTACCCCGACCGGCCCAGCCTGTTTGGCGGCCCAGGAGGCGCGCCGACGCTGCCTGTTCGGCCTGCCAGGCCGCCATTCAGCGCCCGTAGAAATGCAGGCCTGCATATCCACGCGAGTCTACGCTTGGTTTCTTTTCTTCTGTGAATCAGGTTGCAGCACGCGCACGCGCCCGACCGGGGTGTGACACGCAGCATACTTGCGGTGCCCAATGCGTTGACACGACTTTTCTAACTGAGCGGCCTGGGCGCTGGCCTGCAGGCGAGGGCGCGGCGCTCTTCGTGCAGGACTGGGCAACGCTTGGGCTTGTAAAGCCGACGCTGATGCCGCTCGTGATCCTGGACATCCACGGCGTGCTCACCGACGACGACAAGGCCTTCTTCCGCAAGCAGCGCGAGGAGCGCTTCGGCAGCAAGCTGGAGGAGGTGCGGCGCGCCTGCGAACCATGCGCGGCGGGCACAGCAATGGCCAGAGGCCGAGTGATCGCATGTCCCGGATCTGCTGAGGTAGGTTGGTAGCTGAAGACGCCGATGCAGACCGGTGGCTGGGAGACGGGGAGCACAGGGCGCTCGTCCTGCATGATGTCTCGACGGGCTGGTCGTAGCGCGCAGCGCGGCCGCGCCGACCCGGCCTGTGTCTGCGCGCGGGGCTGCCTGGAAGCCGCCGCGCGCGTCATGTGCTGGGCCGGCACTTGCACACGGGCTCTGGCAGGGCTGGCGGACCGCTGCTGGCTGACCCTCCAGCGCCACTGCCCGTCCGTGCAGCTCTGTCCGGACGGCGAGCGCGCTGCCAAGCTCACCGCATGTCGGCCCACGCAGGCGCATGTGCTGGGTTGGCAGTTGCACACGGGGCCTGGCTGGGCAGGGCACGCTGTCGGCTGACCCCCCAGCGCCTGTCTGCCCGCGCAGATCTGCCCGGAGGGCGAGCGCGCCGGCAAGCTGTCCGCGTTCCGCGCCGCGCTGGAGCCGCTGCGCGCCACGCTCGGCAAGCAGCCGTTCCTGGGCGGCCAGGCGCCGCTGTACGCCGACATCATCGTGTTCAGCTTCTTCATGATGGCCAAGAGCGTCAGCCCGACCGCCCTGCTCGAGGCGGACGACCCGGTGTTCGCGTGGCGCGAGCGCATGCTCGACGCGTACGACGGCGCAGGCCGCAAGGCCGTGGGCCATCCGGTCAAGGCCGCGTGATGCCGTTCTGAGCGCGCGGGCGGTCGCGCGAGCGCCAACATGCCTTGCGGTAGGCTCTTCTCCCGCCAGGCCGTGCCTGGCAATGCGAGCCACGATTTTGGGTTGCACCCAAAGACCGGTTGAAAGGCAGCGCACACTTGCAGGAGCTGCAAGCATGACGTTTTATGCGCTGCCGGTTGCAGAGGCCTGGCATCAGGGCAGCGATCACAGATAGAGCATAGAGTGCCAACAAAGTAGGGAGGGTGCGTTGCAGTAGCAATAGACCAGACCGTGCGTGACAGCCCGCATGACGCGAGTCTGCTGAAAGCAGCGCAGCTCTCAGTGTCTTCAAGCGGCCTTCGCATCCGCGCCCCTCCCTGCTCAGGCTCCAAGTATTGCGCGCATGCATAACAGCGCATGCATATCATTACTTGTGCGTTCACATGTGAGATGCTGCGAGCTTGTAAGATGCTGCGAGCTTGCAAGGTACACCCCTTAGCATGCAGCTGGCTCAATGCAGGCGGCCCAGCCCTGCCTTACATATGCTTGTCAACATATCACCGCTATGTAGCTGTGCAGCTGCATTCAGTGCGCTGTTACACCATGTCCATGCAGCTGTACTTCAACATGGTGCAGCGCACCACTGTGTTGGTGCGCATCATGGTGTGGCAGCAGTACCCTGTCCACTACCGCCACCGTCCTCGTCCCAATAGCACATTTGCGTTCCAGGTAGCACATATCTCGACCTGTTGATAGATGTCACTCAGAAGCTTGCGTCATGAGGCTTGGCTACACTCGTTCTCTGTTGTTTGGCTGCTGCCAGTCCGATTCCGGCCGCAGGGCCTTGCCAAAGGGAAGGCGACTGCAGGAATAGATGGGGCATGATGGTGATGAAGCCTGCATTGGCAGTATCAGGTGCTGGGAGTGCACCGCGGCGGTCATGCACAGCGTCCTGATCAAGAAGCATACGCTGGCTGGGGACAGTGTTACACGTCACACTGCCTGGACCGCACACGGACCAGCGCATCTACCGTGCCGTTTATTGCAGCAGCGCGGTCGGGCGCCCGCAGGTGTTCGGAAACACGCAGCGTGCCCCCCGCTCTTTGCACAACATGCGGCACGCGTTCGCCACTACGCGGAGGGCTCCGGCCATGCGCTACGCCTCCAGCAGCCCCAGCGCCTGCTTCTCGGTGTCGAAGATCACGCTGCGGAACAGCTTGAGCACAAAGCCGGGCGCCTCCTCGTCCAGCACCGGCTGCAGCTCCGCCAGCAGCTTGGCCGCGTCCGCGTGCGCCTTCAGCTGGCCGATGATGAAGTCCACCTGCGCGGCGACGCGTGCGCGTCGGCCGGCGCCGCGCAGCTTTTGTCCCGCCGGCCCGCACGCGCGCAGCGTGCGGGCGCGGCGCTGGCGGCGGCGGGCCTGCAGGACCAGGCCGCAAGAACCAGGCCGTAGATGCGCCGGTGGCGCGTCCCTGCCTGCATGTGCGCGCCGCTGCCTGACGGCGCCCACCGGCGCGGCGCCGCGCTGCACAGGGGGCACGCAGGGCGGCGCGCTCGGCGCCGCGGGCGCATGCAGGCACGCGCCCCCGACAGGCGCGCGCCAGGGCAAGCAGTCGGCGCGAGCGGCCGGGCCCCGGCCGCGCCCAGGGGCGGCCGCACCATGGTGGGCTCCTCCACGCCCAGCAGCTCGGCGATCTTCTTGCCGACCCAGCCGGACAGCTTGGGCACGAGCGTGGCGGCCGCCGCGTCAAACGCGGCCCACTTGACCGCGTACGCAAACACGGCCTCCTGGTCGGTCGGGATGGAGCGGATGAGCTCCTTCAGCGCGGCCGCTGCGTCCTCGCGCGACGGCTTCGCGCGCTCCGCCTCACGCGCCTGCCGCCGCGCAGCGCGCCGCGTCGGCGCCGTGGGCACACGGCCTGCGGGCGCTCCTGCACCGGGCCAGAGTTGGGCGGGTGTGGCGTGCGCGCTTTGCAGCGCGGCCACACTCGCCGCGCGCGCCGGCCGCTCCGTCCGCTGTCCTGACCGGCCCACCGCGGAGCGCCGCGGGCAGTGCGGCTGAGCAAGCACGATCGCAGGTGTGCACGGCCTTGCGCCTCCTGACTGTGCGGCACTGATAGCTACGGTTCTGCCCCATGTATGCGCAGCGCCCACCGCCCTCCTCCAAAGAACTCGCTGGTTTCTCTGGGTCCACAGACGCCGCTTTCTGCCATCTGAGCCAGCCGAGCCAGCGGCGATGGGCCGCGCCTGCATCGCACGCAGCTCCTCCTCGGTGTACTGGATGGGCTTCAGCACGCGCCGCGGCTTGTCGTCCTCGTCCTCCGCGCCGAACGCCGCAAGCAGCGGCCTGCGGCCCGCAGCGCGCCGCGCGTTGCGCTGGCCCATGCGCCTGGAGCTGCTTCCATGCTCGCAGGCAGGCGCGTCGCATGCCAGCCG
>JAABUV010001877.1_pt1 | contig 29698 bp, 38 predicted proteins | sample 5559971 | NCBI WGS metagenome assembly JAABUV01 (sample SAMN10711881, study PRJNA513362) | rock metagenome | isolation source: Antarctica rocks | place: Antarctica: Victoria Land, Knobhead nord | collected 2015-12-19
GCTCGGCCAGGGCATGTTGAACACCACCAAGAGCTGTGAGCAAGCAAAGAATACCAGCACAATGCTTGACAAACTACAGTGCATATAGACTGCTTCCGGGTCACCCCAGCGAGTGACACCTCGCCCCTGGCCGCTTCGACACGCAGTCTGCCAGGCAGCCCTGCTGCTGGACCTCGTCCTCCGCCAGCGCGGGCGGGGCCTCGCCGAACACCATCTCGCACGAGTAGTCCTCAAAGTTGGGCTTCCTGTCGCCACAAACATGCCCGAGGCACAGCCGGCTCAGCCAGCTCTTCACAACTATGTGCAGCTATGTGCTGCCACTGAAGCTCGACGCAGGCGAATAGCGGTTGTCGGGTACATGCATGCTAGCTGTAAACCAGCAGCAGCAGGGCACATGCAAAATGCTGTCAAGGTCAGCGCAGGCGATGCGCAACTGTAAGGTGCAAGCAGGCTGTCAGCAACACGCTCGCGCATGCTATGCTGCCCCGAGGTGCCGGGCGGGCGACGGGCACACATGGTCAGCGGCATGCCCAGCTCCTGCGTGAAGAACTGCTGCACGGGCGCCTTGCAAAGGTTGACGCACATGCCGGCGCACGCGCTCTCGGCCAGATACCTGCGCGCGCAGGCGCGGCAGTGTTCCCCGGGCCGGTGTAGCTCGGCACCCCCCATGCGCACGCCGCCAGGCACGCAGTTCGCCCCCCGCAAAACAGCATCTGGTGAACAGCCTGTCGCCTTGGCTGTCGCATCGGCAGGGAGACCGGCCAGTATCGCAGAGACTGGGCCGGGCCGCCGCGGTCTGCACAGCAGCCCCCTCGACGGTGCTGCAGCTGGGGCGCGTGACCAGCTCACATGCACCTCTCAGCCTCTGGCGTGCTGCAGCTGCATGAGTCCACGCGAGGATGGACTACTGCATTGGCAATACGCTGCAACAACACCACACGACACAGCCACACAAGTGCATTTACATCAAACCACAGAGACGGCAGCCCCCTGGCTTCGAAAGATGATGTATGCACGTTCCCAGCCCCCTTGCGGAGCGTGTGGCAGCTGGGCGCACCTACACCGCTCGATCTTCACCGCGCTGCGCTGCGCCGTGCCGTCCGCCAGCGTGGCCTCGGCGACCTCCATCGGCCCGACGAGCCACGCGAAGAAGCGCGGCGTGATCCTGGCGTTCAGCTCCGCGCCCCAGCGCGAGTACGGGAACGCGCGCCGGAACCAGGCGGGCACACGCGGGAAGCCCGCGATGACCGCCTCGCGCTGCTCCGCCGCCGTGCGCCCCTGCGCGCACGCGTCCTGACCCCGCTAGGGCCTGGAGGCACAGGCCAGAGTGGCTGGCACGGGGCAGCTGCCAAGGAGCGCCGCCTGCGCACACTGCTGCCCAGCCGCTGGGCGCTGCCGTGTACCTGCCTGAGCGCTCGTGTGCTGACTTGACTTGGGACTGCCCCGGGCCGCAGCACGCGCATTCCAGGTATGCTCGGACCTGCTTGCGCCTGGACACACTCCTGCCCACTTCGTTGGGGACTGCTCGAGGGACACTCTGGGCTGCAAGCTCTGGAGGACTGCACAGAGGCTGCGTAGGGGTGCTCCATGAGCAGCACTGCGTAACACGGTGAGCGCGCCTTCATCAGAGCACGCGAGACCTCCACCATGCCCGCATACGTCTCGCTGCCCTCCCTCCAGGGCCGAGGCGACTGCCACCCAGCGATGTTGCCATACGCCTGCACCGCGCTTGCCCGTCAACATGGACAGGAGGTACCCGCACTGCTGAAGGAGCAGCTGCAAATAGAAGCAAACCTTGCGGCAGAGCGCTATAAAAGCAATATCCGACCAGCTGTCCTTGTACTCTACTGTGTTTGCTGTCTTCGCCTCCGCTTGGCGGGCGCAGCAAAACAGCCGTGCACGCCGGCGCTCACGGACGGGCCGGAGCCCTCTGGCACTGCATGTGCAGTGTCCCAAGGCCAGCTGGGCCATCACTGCTCTCTTTGCTTTACTTTGATTACACGTCTCCCGCTTGCAGAGCTCCATCCTTGGACGGGCGGGCACCAAGATCTTATAACCGTTTGAAAAAGCAGCCGCTGAGCGATGTCTCGGAACTCATCGTCGCTCACTCATTGGCTGGTATCCGTCTCCTGTGCAGACATAGACTGACACTGTGAACCTGTGTGCGTGCCTCCCCTTTCACTCACAAGCGTCGGCCGCCAGGCGGGGGTAGCGCCGGGCTGCGCGATAACCAAGGGCGCCTGCGCGGGCCTTGGGCCGTAGTATGGCGGTGTGTGCCGCACCCGCACCGCTACGGTGACCTGCACCTGCTGTAGCCCCCTCCTTTTCGCAGTCCCTGACGTGGCTGCGCGTGACTACAAATTAGCAGTGCGGCGGTGCTGTGACGTGTGCAGGGGCTTGCTGTGCAGTGTGCGGACACCAACGGCCAGCTGGCCGGCAACGGGGCGTCAGACAGTGGCGCAAAAAATAGTGCGGCAATGCGCATGCAGCTGTCGCGCTTATGTTCTACCTTGCATTGGCTGCTCGGGCAGTCTGGACGTGTGGGCAATGCGGGGCCGCAGGCGCTCGCCCCTTTGCGACAGTGCTCCACAAACAGAGCACGGGGTTGGCACACTATGCGCCCGGGCAGCGGCTGGACTCTGCCGCGGTCCCGTTCCCGCGGGCCAACACAGCTTTGGAAGAGGCAGTCGCCATGGTCACCATGCTGGTCGTATTCGGGTGCGCAGCAGCTCCCAGTGAGTCAACAATGTGAGAGTTATATCCTACTATGCATGTGACCTGCGTCTCTGGTGCCAGGGACAACAATGCTGTGCTGTGCAGGTCAGCCTGGCTTGCGCCGTTCGTGCTCATAGTGGCGCTCGTCTCGCTGGCATTTGGCAGCAAGCTGGGCGCCGCGGTGCTTGCTGTCTGGCTCGGTGCGGCGTTCCTGCCACCGGGGCAGGTGCGCTGCCCCCTAGCGTTTTGCAGGTGGTTTGCCACGCAACAACCTTGGCTGCCACTTCAAGCGTGCCTCACAGGGCTTGTTGCATGTGACACAGATATTTACGAGGTCAGTCCACCCCAATTCAGTGCGGTGTGCAGAACAGCATTTTATGACTGAGGTGCGGCTCAGCTGTTGCGGGCACTGAACAGCTCAATTAACGCCGCGCGCGCAGAGGCAGCAGTGGTTCTTGCACTCCACGACGTGGGACTGCTGGCGCCGATACTTCCGGTATCGGGGCGTTGTGCCAGCCGCGCCGCTGACGAGCGACCCCAGCAAGCACTTCATTTTCGTTCACGTGCCGCACGCAGTTTTCCCGTGCGCCCTGTCGCTCAGCAAGCACCCAGGCCCACCAGAAATCATACGTGACTTGCTCCGCAAGCCCTCTGTTCCTGAGCTACCCTTGCATACAGCGCGCCCTGCACCTCTTGTCCTCAGCGCATTCCTGAGCATGCATACGCATGTAGGCAAGCAGCACACGTGTGCGCTCAGACGCGGCTCGCTCTGCTCTGCCCTGCCGCACAAGGTGGCTGAATCACGCCACGCCCGAGCAGGACCAGCGTGTGCAGGAAGGCGGGCTGGCTGACCAATGCAGTGCTTTTGTATTGCTGGTTTTGTATTGCTGGTTCAAGTGCAAGTCTGCTTTGCAGAGGCCAGTGCGCGCGCGGGACTCGCAGCTGGCGATCCCGCTGCGGCGCTGTTGGGGCCCTGGCGTGGGGCAGCATGCTTGAGAGGCTGCTGCCCGTGCAGGATGGGCAGCTGGCTGTCGTTCCCGCTGTGCGGCGAGCCGGACACGCGCGTGCCCGCGCCCATGAACGGGCTGGTGGCCACCGTGCTGCTGCAGCTGCCCTTCTTCAAGCACATGTGCGGCGCCCTGCGCAGCCCTGCCGCCTGCGCGGCGGACCGCGCTGCCATGCATGCATCCCCGAGGCGCTGCTGAGTTCAAGCAGGGCTACCCATATCAGTGTGCGCTCAGCGAGTGGGTAGTCTGCATGTAAGCAATATGCAGAGTACATCACACGCGCCAGCCGTCTTGGATGAGCATCCGGGCTAGTGGTAGGAGCTAAGATCAAGCTGTGGAGGACTGTGCTTAGCGCTTGACGTGGCTGCCGCAGGTTTGGCTGGATGGGTTGCTATCCTGCAGGTGAGCGACGCGCCCCACCCTTTGACAGTTGACTAATGAATCGCGTGTCGCCATGGCAGCTAAGACGGGATGCATGCTTTGCGTGCAGACAAGCCCGTGATGCTGAAGCTATTTAAAACGCAGTCTATTGGTGTCATTGTCGAGGTGCGGAGTGGCTCAGGCCCGACCCCAGCGTCCTTGGGTGGCTGCTGGGCTGCTGGAGACAGGCTCCTCGCTCTTGTGCCCTGCACGCATGCTGTGCTCACACTCTTGTGCACACTGCACCTCATGGTGCTGCATGCATACTCCAGGTGTTGGGTGTGGTGAAGCGCTCTCGCTGCCTGCCCTCATGCGCCTCCCTGCAGCCAGCACAGGCGTGCTGACGAGAGCAGGCAGACATGCGCCCCCAGAAACAGATATCCTCCTGCCCCATGGCTGCGCACAGGCCGGCTGTCCTGGGGACCTTGCTGCGGTGCCGGCCAGGTGAGCATGCTGCGAGCGCGGGCCAGGGCGTGGCGGGCATCTTCTACGGCGCGACGCAGCAGCAGGAGCGCGTGTACCTCATGCGGCGCAAGGTGGGCTCCCTGCATGGCGGGTTGGTCGTGCGTGCGGGAGTGTGCGGCCGGACCTTGGGAAGAGCGCAAGGGCCCCCGTCAAGTGTGGCCAGTGAACTGGCGGCCGCTGTGACACGGAGGGCCCTGATGAGCCAGGGGCGTCGGCTGTGTGCGTTTGAGCCTGTCTTCGCTGCCTGCAGGTTCCATGGGCATGCTCGCGGCTCTGCCGCATGTCCCGCCCTTTACTGCAGTTGTGCCCGCTGACACTGATGCACAAAGCGCGCCTGGGTGCAGGGATTTGTGAAGATCGCCATCCAGGCTGGCGCGGATCTGGTGCCTGCCTACCACTTTGGCTCTTCACAGATGCTGAGCGTCACAGGTGCTGACCATCTAACCACTGATCCCAAGGTCGCTCTGTGCCTGTTGGTGCACCGCATGAGGACTGGAACATGCACACATCATGAATCGCATGCCAGAGCAGAAGCCTCGGCTGGAGGCGCAGTGTATGTGACAGCAAGTACACTTTGTAACAGCAACCGTTGTGGAAGAGAGGCCCTTTGTGTGTTTCAGCGAAGATGCCCTAACAGGTGAGGCGCGTGTCGAGAACGGTTGCGAGTCATCGTGCGGCAGGCACGCCGGAGCTGTCGCGCCGCCTGCGCACATCGATGTGCTTCTTCTGGGGCCGCTGCAACCTGCCGCTGCCACGCAAGCACGACATCGTCAGCGCGGTCGGGCCGACTGTTGCGGGTGCGAGCGCTGCCGCGGCGTATCAGGCTGCGGCTTGTAGTCATGCGCGTCCGGCAGTTCTCTTCAGTGTCTTCGCTCTGTTGTAATAAGCTTATTGTTTGACGTACAGGTACTTCTATGACACGCAGATAATTTGCACATCTGCAGTGGCAGGTGTATTGCGTTTGTAGGCCTGGTTTGCACGTGTCATCTGGGACACGTTGTCAACCTCTGGCCTGACACTGTGTGCCACTTAATCGCAGCACTGCATGATGCCCGCAGCACCAGCAGTGTGCGGGTGCATGTCACCCAGGGTGGAATGTTGCTGGAAGGCAGCTGTGATTTGCTGAGTCATTGCCAGCGGCGATGGATGATTCTACCAGGCAGTGCTGAATCAGGAGTGTGTCCCTACTGCAGTGACGCAGTGCGACGAGCCAAGCCAGGCGCAGATCGACGAGACGCATGCGCGCTTTGTAGAGGCGGTGCGGGTCACTTTTGACCAGCACAAGCACATCTTGGGCCCGCTGTGGGCCAGCAAGCAGCTGCTCATTGTTTGATGCTGCGCTGGTGAGGCAGTGGAGGAGAGAGCGTTAATGCATGTGTGTCGCGCGGCGCCTGTGCCGCTTCTTGGAGTCTAGCTGGGTCCCCTTTTGCGCTTGCATGGGCAGGCACAGGCGGCCGCCAGCCAATTAGCTGTACGGCTGCTGTGCTGCTCTGCTGTCAGGATTTTTTGGTTAGAATGTGTCGAGGAGTGCTTGGCTGCTAGCAAAACTGCTTCTCGCTCACGTACACTCCCCAGTGCCCAGGAGGACTTTTCGCTCGTACATCATGTACAGGTGGGTGCCAACATCATGTGCAAAGCTACCAATGATGCTCATGCGTGCTGCAAGCCGCATTCTAGGATTAGTGGCTGTTACAAGTCTGTCATGCAGACTTTGTGCTGCCCCGTCTTAGGTGGTGCTGTCGTTGCGCCTAGGCTGGTAGCTTCATGCCAGTCTGTTGTCTGGTAGCGGTGTGTGCTGTTTGGGTGTGCCATATGCACTACATGGTTGAGGGCAGGGGTGCTGGCGCGCGAAGTCCTCGCAGTCCCGCCCTGTCCTGCGATATTGTAGAGCAGAGCCGAGCGCCAGTAAAGCAAGTCAGACAGTCCACGACCATGCGGACGTGGAAGAGAAGCCCATGGGTCACTGAGCTCTGTGCCCTATGCGCATGGTCGAGCATTGCCCTAGAAACATCCTCTTTCAGCAGCTGAAACGTGGGACAGTTGCCGAGGAGGGAGGTGGCAGTGCGTTCGCCGCCAGTGAACAAGCTTGTCAGCTCTGCAGAGTTGGTTGAAGATGGGGGTCACCACGTCGCGGTGCGAGGATGCTCCTGAGGCCGCAGAGCACGTCGAGGTGCGCACGGAGTCACGCTGCAAGCAACGTCAACACTTTGCTGAGACTGTAGCAGCGCGTCACTGGTTGGGTCAAAGCTCTGGGGAGTGAATCTCGCGCGTATTGACATGCGTCTCGACCCTCAAAGAGCAGCGGGCTGCTTGCCTGTCAGGCAGGGCAGTTGGCGGCAAGCACAGCAGCTCCAACACACTCCTGCACTGTGTATGGCGGGAGGATATATTGCCGCATGCGCAGGATGCGCCTGCGGAGGAGCCTGCGGTCAAGGTCGAAGCCGAGCAGGGCGGCGAAGAGGGAGAGGAGAAGGAGGCAGGGGAGGCTGAGGACGCGGAGGAGGCCGAGGAGGACGAGGAGCCAAAGTTTGAGGTCGTGGTAGCCACCGCGCCCCACGATCCGCGCTTTCCGTCCACCAACCAAGCGCGCCACTGCTATACCCGCTACAACGAGTTCTACAGGTGCGGCTCCCGCCGCTTGTGCGGAGGGTGCTGGACTGGCAGGCGCTGCGTGTGCGCAGGCGTCTGCTGCAGAGCAGTTGAGTGTTTGAAGGTGTCGGCTGGCTCGCGTCACCTCCCTGTGCGCAACGCGCAAAGGCGTGTTCACCTCATGCCCCTGCTCGCGCCCCCAGGTGCAAGTCGCAGAAGGGCGAGGAGGACCCGCAGTGCGAGTTTTACAAGAAGGCGTATCGCAGCCTCTGCCCGAACGACTGGGTGCGCTGCTCAGGCCACCTTGCTTCCCTCGCCGTGACGCGCTGCGAGGGACGCGCATACCTATGCAGACGCGTGCCTGTCAGGAAGCGTCTACCAGAAAGCGCTTGGAACGTGTGTAAGCTCGCTGCGCACCTGGGCTGCCTTCCACGTGCCAGCGCCGCTCAGCGCACCCTAGCGGTGCTGACTGTGGGGTCACTGTGCCTGCAGTTCGCCAGCCCTCCTCCTCCCTTTGGTATCAGTGTTGACGTGGCTTTACCGCGCACTAACACCTGTAGTACAGGAACTCTCTCCCTGATCTGCTCTTTGTTGCTACCACAGGTAGAGCGGTGGGAGGAGGCGCGCGAGGGAGGGAGCTGGGCGGGCAAGTACTGAGCAGTGGCTCTGACAAGCGAGGGTGGCGCCAACGGCGCAAGGCAAGCCGGCCGCTGAGCTGGAGCAGCAGCAGGGATGGCAAGCCCGCAGTTGGGGAGCCCGCGCCCGCAGCAGCTCTGCACGGCCACCGTGTATGCGCGCAACGTGCTCAGGGGCATGCGTGAGGGGATGGAAACTTGCACGAGGAGTAAGAGCAAGCCTTGAGGCTCGTGGCGTGCGCATCGAGTTGAATTTGTGCGCAAATTGCTAGGATGTTGACAATGTGCTGCGCCTGCAGAATGACAAGTCGGCTGCTGCACGCTCATCAACCAGTTGAGCACTGGTCTCGTGAGATTGCGCTTGTTCATGGGGCGTTTGGACAGCTTGCCACGCATCTCGTGTCAGGCGAGTGTGTATGTTACACAGTTCATGCAGCAACAACCTGGCGCTCCTGGCTGCACCAGTGAGAGCACAGACCCTGCCATTCTTACTGTGACCCAGCATGCGGGCGAGCCTATCCGATGCATGCACCAAAAGGCGTACCGCCTAGTAAGGGACCTAGTGGGTGGAAAGGGATGGCATGCATTGCAGCGGCCGACTCTAGTATGCAACGTCATGCAACACAAGCAGTCCCGGCAGGAGGTGCCCCAAATACTTGTGTCAGACAGACAGTTGGGGCGGGTGACATCCCCATGGCCATGGCAATCACGCAGCTGCGCGCGCACTCTCTGTGTGGCTGGGCTTCCGCTCGCGGCCGCCCAGCCACCGCATGCAGGAGTGCATTCCTAGCAGTAGGTGCGCGTGCGGCCGTTGATGGGCCACACACTGGCCCCTGAGGGGCAGAAGGGCGGTGAGCAGATTTCTAGCAGGCAAGGCAGATAAGGTCTGCATGTAGTTGAGCAGTGCGCAGCCCGGCGGAGTCAACTTGGCCCTGACGTACCACTCCCTACCCAACCCGGGGGTGCCCCATGGCATCAGCCATCCCAGGGCCAGCATGGCCCGCGATGCAAGCCGCCGCTCGCTTATGACTACGCAGCTCCCTTTGTGATAAAAGCACCTCAGCCGTGGTATCTAACGACGACTAATAGGCACAGCAGCTCAGCCCCTGCAGACCTCTGTGCTGCCCCCTGCATAATATGCGGAAACGAGGGGACCAAAGTGATATCTTCCCGTGTGGCACCGACCATACATGGACATTGCAGCTGGCGGCCGCACACATGTAGCCTTGGACGAGCTCTCCTGCAGCAATCAGCTCTTGTGGCAGCTGCGACAAGCCTGCGCTCAACATGCTACCCCCCGGTGCGCGCGGCACGCCTTCCAGCAGCCAAGCTGGTGTGCACAGCTAGTGTGCGAGCCAGCAAGCGCACACAGACCGCCCTCACTCTGTACGCCTCACACAGGCATGGGCGTGGCTACAAAGCAGCATCCCAGGGCAGGGTGAGGCTCCCGAGGACACCCATCCTGCAGCACCACCTGCGGCGCATATCACAAGAGCATGGCCCGTCTGCCAGCGCGGCGCATGCCTGCGCGCGCGCGCGCGGCGCCTCACACGATGTCGTCCTTGGTGGGCGTGCGCGCCGCGCCGAGGCGGGCGCCCAGCTTGTTGTTGGGGCTGTGGTTGGCGTGGCGCGCCGAGTGCTGCACGACGACGTGCGCGGTCGCCGTGCCGGCGCCCTTGGCCGGCAGCAGCGCCACGGCCTCCTCCGCGTTGCTATTCTTCTTCCCGACCGTCGGCCTGGCGCGCGCGGCGCGCGTCACCGCCGCCCCCGGGCAGCCTGGCCGCACCCTGCTGTAGGGAGCCTGGGCAGCGGCCGCGCCCCGATGGCAGCCCGGCACCACGCAGCGCAGCAGCAACCTGGCGGCAGCCCAGCCATCGGGCGGCTGCAGCCCGGCGCGGCAGGCGGGGTGGGCGAGCAGGGAGGCCTGACCAGCGCACCCTGCAGCGCAAGCAGGGCGGCGGCCGGCAGGACGCGCGCGCTGTCAGGGCTGGTCGTCGGGCGGCGTGGTCGTGCTGGCTCAGCGCTGTGTGCCCTGCATCAGGGCTGGCCAAGCTGCTGCCACGGCAGGGCTTGCGCGTGGCGGGCTGGCGGCTGCTGGCTGGCGCCTCGCAGGCGTAGACGGCAGGTGCCTGCTGCCCCTGCTGCTGCCAGGGCCGCACAGGCAGCATCCAGCGCATCTACCCTAGGGTCCATGCGTGCCCGCTGAACGGGTCACGCGGGTCGCCTGCGCGGGCTGGTGCGGCGCGCCAGCGCGAGCGGCACAGCAGCCGCGATGTGCTGACTCGCGCCCATGGGCGGGCCGCGGGCGCGCGCCGCGGGGGCAGCGGGGGGGCGGCGCCGGCTGGGAGGGGGGCCGCACTGGCTGGACGCCACGCCGTATGCGACCATGCCCGCCACCGCCAGCGCCATCCCGAACGCTTGCCGGCCGGACACCCGGTCGCCCAGGAACGCCCAGCCGCCCAGCAGCACCAGGATCGTCTTGCTGTGGCCCAGCACCTGCGCGCCGCCGCCGCCGTCGGCGGCACACACGTACGGGGCTGCCGAAGCAGGGTTTCTTGCCACGGGGCAACTGCGGACGTGTGCGTGTCTCCCTCTGGCTTCCAGTCTGTGCAAGGCCTCCACGCCCAGCTTGTGTGCAGCACAGGAGCCGAGTGTTGTACCCAGCTAGGCAGCGAGGCACGCGACAACGCAAACAGGCGGCCGCAGGCGCCTCAGGCGCAGCGCTGCGTCGCGCGCGCGCGTGGGCGCGCCTGGAATGATACCGCGGAGAAGCGGCCGAGGCAGGCGAACTGCGAGATGTTGACGCCGACCGCGCACGTGCACGACAGGGCCAGGATGGCCAGCCCAGGCGTCGAGTAGGCCCAGTTGAATACCCACGCGGAGCTCACGTAGCGGTCCAGGAACGGGCCGACCAGCAGCAGGGACCAGCCCTGCACACGCGTACGCGCGCAGCAAGGTCAGGGTGTGTTTTGAGGGGCGCCGGGGCCCATCAGGCAGTGCATGTTTCGCCTGGTTCTTACATGCGTGAATCCGCGCAGCAGTCCCATTCGTGTCCTGTGCCCTGCTTGGCTGCATTCCCGCCCACCCGTCCAACAGGATGAGCGGCAGGGGCTTGGCGAAGACAGCGCAGGCAGGCACGCCCTCGCAGCTCCGGGCGAGACACTGGGGCACCCAGGGCCGCCGGGGCACGGCGGCGCCCGGCGCGCCTGCGCGGGCGCCGTGTTGGCGAGCAGCTCGTGGCTGGCCAGGCCGTGCTTCTGCTGCATGGAGCGGCAGAAGATCTGCTGCATGCCGCTGGACAGCACCGACAGGCCGGCCACCAGCACGCCCGCCAGGTTGCGCTCGCCGCCCGGCACGTCCGACACCGTCCTGCGCCCCCGGCGGCGCCGCGCCTCAGGCGCGCGCGAGCGCCGCGCGCTTTGCTTTCAGGGAGCGCCCTGGGGCTGCGCATGCGAACGGGCATGGAGCAGCAGGTCCTGTCCCCCGGGTGCGTCGCTGTTTTGAACAACTCCTTTCAGTGCAAGCACATCTCACTACCGGCACCTTAATTTCAAGGGGCGCTACTGAGACTTCTGCTGGCTGAGGTGCGCTCTGGCTGAGGCTTGAAGACCAAAAGCAGGTGCAGCAGTGCACTTGCCCGAGTTTGCTGCCTGTCAAGCAAGGCAGGCAGGGCGCGCGGGCCAGCGCCTGGCGCCGGGCGGCGGGAGGGCCGCGTACACAATGGCCACGCCCGTCACGACGGTGAGCACGGAGAGGATGACGGGCTTGGTGAACACGCGCCCCAGCCAGCAGCGCTCCACGAGGCAGACAAAGGGGATGATGAGCAGCTTTGCGATCTGCACAGGCAGACCCCGGTCAGCCGGCAGCAGGGAACGCTGCGCGGGCGCAGGCAGGCGGGCGCAGTAGCTGGTGCGGCGCCGCGGCGGGGGAGGCGGACCTGGTAGAAGCCGACCTGGTTGAGCATCAGCGACAGGTTCAGCGAGACGATGGACACGTTGGCCGTCGCGGTGAAGAGGATCAGGTCTGCGCCGACGCGTGAGCTCGGCGCTCAGCAGCTGCGCAGGCGCGGCGCACGGGTGGCGCTGCTGGAGCGGGCCAGCACCGCAAGACGCGCACAACCACACCTGAGATGGGGAGCGCGACACGCTTGACGCCGCCCAGCGTCTGCATGGTCCAGATGCTCAGCGAGCAGGCTATGTAGTGCAGCGCGCACAGCGTGGTGGCTGCGCACGCGCAGCCGAGTCAGCGCGCTCGCAGCGTCCGGCTTGTAGCCACACAACTTTCTGCTTGTTCAGAAGGCATGCACAGGGATGACGCAGCGTTCAGGATCTGCAAGGTCGGGGTGCGTTCAAATCGTAAATAATACCATGGCACACGCCGCGCACCGTATTTGAAGCCATACCCTGTGGCGTTCATAAGAATCTTGTTGACAAAGACGATGGCCACACTGGTGGACACGTTGCCCGCCCAGGCCGATATATCCCCCACGAGCTGCCCCATCACGCGCGGACGCCCCTGGCGGGCCCGGCAGCGGTCACGCACTCCGCGCGTCAGCGTCACTCGCTGCGGCCCAGCTGATCCCTGAGCCGAGGCCAGATCGCGCGCGCCAGCCGGACCAGCACCACGCAAGACCGAGCTCAGATCTGCTGACTGGTAGCGTGCAAGGCAAGGACCTTGAATGTCGAACGCGCTCTACCACTCCTGTGCTTGTATGAGAGACGCGTCAGGCAACCTTGCACCCTGACTGCACGGTACAGCCAAACCTAACCGATGTGAAAGGGGCATTCCCTGAAATGCAAAATAAGTCACCGAGGCAAAACGGCCCGTAAGTCGAGGTGCACGAGAGAGGGCTGGACGAAGCACCTGCGCATGGCCAGATCGGTAGCCTATGACGATGTCCGCTACTGGGACGGGCCCTACAGTGAGGTAATTCAGTGCAGAGCGACCGCTCATTATAGTACTCAGGTGTCACTTGTGTGAAAGAAGCACTGACCTTGGTCGACCTTGCTTCAGCTGGTTATTTTCAGCAAGATAGTGCACAGGAAGCGGCGCAGTGGGGACCGTCAAGGCAGCCTTACAGCGCGTACCGGCAAGCCTGAACGGGACGGCAGCTATGTTGGAGACTGACTGCGACAGCAGCTGGTCGTGCTGTGCTTGCGCGCGCTATAGACTTCAACTGTCCTTGCCCGCGACGTGTGCTCGGTGCGCTCCAGGCATTTGATTCAGGCATGCATCCATGCGACTGCTTGCTACGACCCGGATTACTTGCATGCAAAAATTCCCGCATCCACTGCGTGGAGCCAGTAAGTGACTAGCCACCCACGTATGCCCCTGCTGTGTGAAGTATTTTGTCTGGCTTTTTTGCAGCATCAACAGCATCATCACGTATACGTATATACGCTGCCACGGTCTCTGTGATACGTATATCACAGATACCGTGGCAGCGCCTTGCAACTACTGCATGGATGCCTGTGCTGCGCTGCATAGTATGAGTGCTCGCAGGATTTGGGCTCTCTCAACACAGAAGGAAGGAAGGAAGGCTCTGAGTGCGCGCGCCTTCATCGTGCAGTGTAGCCAACGGTGTATACTCACACCTAAACCTGGGAGGTGTAGGGGTCCAGTATGTAGTTTTTCTGTCACTTGTGCCTGTCTTCCGCCCTCAGCTGCCTCTTCTTACCTCGTGAAGACCAGCGAGGCCGTGGCAAGGTGTGGCTTCTGCACATGTTTGTTGAGGGGGGGGGGGGTTGATGCAGGGGCCGCTGCGCAAGGACTCTTGACTGCCAATGGGTGCACGCTTTTAGCATAGTGGGCACCTAATGCTTACTACACGCTTACTGCCAAGTCGCTTGCACAGCCACTGCAGATTGAGCTAAGGAGTCAGACTGGCAAATGGTGCACGCTGCAATCAAGAAAGGCAACGTATGTGTTGCACCTGTTGAGACGGGAAACGCTAGCCAGGCGTAACATCTTTACAGTGGCGCCTGTCTGTACAGTACATGCTTTGATGGCGCCGTGTGCAGCCCCAGCCCATCCGCTGCAATCGGAGCGTCTGCTTGTGCAGGATGTTGTGCAATTGCACCTGGGTGTGGGCACTGGTGCTGCACTTAAGCGCCAGCCACTGGAAAGCAAAGCTAGCCATCATGCCCACGACGTCCGTAGTCATGCTCATGCTCACTGGTGCTGCGCAGGGTCAACCGCGCAGCTAGGCGCTAGGCGTGTGTCGCTGAGACAAATTATGGAGCTGAGCTACGCAGCAGCCGCCGTCGCGCTTTTGGTCCTGGCCGCTGCCGCGCCGGCAGCGGCCATCACCACAAATGCGCCTGCCGTGGGTGACGGCTGGTACCGAGGGTGCGCTCGCGCTCAGCAGCAGACGTGCATGCTTCGCTGACTGCCATCCCTGTAGGTCCGCAGCTTGCCACCTGTCGTGCCTGGAAAGTACAATTTCTAGTACGCTTGAAGGTATTTGCACGGGTGCGCACCTAGAGCTGAAGCGCTCGGGTGTCCGACACTTCAGTGCGGCGCTTCGCAGGCGCGGCACGTTCTATGGGGGCCCGGAGTCATTCCTGTCGCACTTTTCGGACCGCGGCCCAGCGCCGGAGTACGGCTTCGGCACGACCCTGTTCGGCAGCTGCGGCTTTTACCAGCAGGTCTGCAAGCCGCACGGCACGGTGCCCCTGTGATGCAGGCACAATAGTAAGCACGCGCGGCTGCAAGTGCCCGGGTGCACAACCTTGCTGCCGAGTGAATGCTTTTGTACTTGCTTTGGTTTGCAGTAGCTGCAGCATATGGCAAGCATGCAAGGACATTGCTCATGCAAGCAAGTACATCCGCACACAGGTACTATGACACTGTGCTGTACGGGAAAGAAGCTGCCCGGCTGCTGCAGCAGTGCAGCACGCGAGCACGCGCACTGCTGCAAAGACGACTCTGTGATCGTGTGGCACAGGCAGGCGTGCTGTGCATTCAGCCACAGGACCTTATGTGCGGCCGTGCTGCTTGCCCGCCTTTTCGCGTCCGACCACGACCCCCCCATTTTGTGCGCGCAGCAAGGCAGCAACGCCGTGACGTACGCCGACGAGGTCTACCCGCGCGACTCGATCGCGGCGCTGGCCAACAACGACCCGGACTACCCGGGCAGCTGCGGGCGCTGCTATGAGGTCCGCTGCCACACCGGGCCGATCATATCCAACGGCACCTCCGTCTTCCGGACCGACCAGGGGTGCGCGGCCACGGGGCTCGCTGCAGTGCCCCGACCCCATGCAGCCGCTCCCTCCTGTGGCTCCCACTTGCTGGGTCACAAGCGATTTACCGCACAAGTCTCCAGTCATTTTCCTGGGGCTGCCACAATCTGCGTTTGTGCACTTTGTGAAATGGTGTCTTCCTTTGCAATGCTGAGCGTCACGCTTGCGCTTGCAGGTACAACATGTACGCGCGCGCGCCCAACGCCACCGATGAGTTCGGCCGCACGTGAGCCCTGCTGCACCCGACTTGCCGTGCATGGTTGCCTGGAGTTGCTGCACACCACAGGTGTCAGCGGCTCCCGTCAGCTGCTGTACGGTGCGTCGCTGGTGGGCCATGACAGCGCACCCCAGTTTATTTAGCCCCTGGTAGGCGCAGGTACGTGCAAACAGACAGGCAGACCTGCTTTCGCTCATCATGGGCATGCGCATGAACACGCCTGCACAGTGCACACGCATGCAGCACTGTGATGCCTGGCTTGGACACGGCAGACAGGTGGTGCTTGCGGATGTGCAAAGACGGTCAGCGATGCGCCGATCGGCGAGGGGCCTGGCGAGCGGCGAGACGCGGCGCGGCCCTGCGCCAGGTTCCCAGGCAACCCGCTCATGGCGGAGCATGAGGCGTACACGCGGTGCTGGAACACCAGCGACGGCCAGCCGCACACGCAGTTCCTGCACATCACCGACAATTGCCCCTGCGTGCAGTACTCGGGCGCCGAGGGCAGCGGGTCCACGCAGCAGGTGCGGCGTCGCTGTGGCCGGCCTTGGCGCTCGAAGTGCTGCGCGACTGTCTCCATGTGATTGGCGCTGCGTGTCCAGGCGGTGGGTCTGAGCAGCAGGCGCCTGTACTGCGGTGCCAAACGTCGGGCCTCATGGGGCTGCGCTGTGGCCGTTGTGCTGCTGCCCGAGGCGCTGCTATTGAGGCAGCGGGTCCATGCAGCGGGTGACGACCCCGCATGAGACGTATGCATTGCCAACTCGTTTGTGTTCTTTGCAACCTACGTGTGAAGGTGTGGTGTTTGCTGTGTGATGTTGTCACCTTTGCAGGTGCAATATGCAAGATGTCCAGGCCAGCGCTGCCAGAGCCCAGGCAAGGCACCTGGCTGCCCCTGAAGAGGACGAGCCTGTCCTGTGAGCAATCAAGCTGCCATGATGTATGGCTGCTCCATGAAGACGCTAGACAGGGTGCGGGCCTGACACCGGGGGGCCTCGCGCGCAGACCGGCACCAACCCGCCCTGCTGCGGCGACATCTACCACTTCGACCTGTCCTATTGGGCATTCCAGAACGTGCGCGGGGTTCAGTCGAGCCGTTTGCAGAGATCGCATTTGTGGTTGTGTGCTTTCTGAGAGCGCCCCCTGCAAGAGGCGAGCCCCCCCTTGTGCACGTCTGCCCACGTGTGCAGAGTGTGGAGGGTTGCTGGCGCACCCAGTGTCCAGCGTCGTTACGCCAGGCCCACCCCGCGGCGCTCGCGCGCTGTTGACACGAGGAGGAGCGGCGCCAAGCGCCCGCCCGGCCCGCGGCGCGCAGCTCGCGCACCCGCTGTACGGCATCATGATGCTGGACTTCCGGCCCGTGGACTGCGTCACGCGGCGCGCGCTCAACTTCATGCCCGGGTACATCAACAGCACCGTGTACGGCGACCGCGTGGAGGCCGGCTGGGCCTGGTTCCCCTACCAGCAGTCCGCCTCCGCGTTCTGGGCCGCGGTGCGCGCGCCCGCGCCGGCGCGCCCGGCCGGCGCGCCGGCCGGCGGCGGGCGCCGGGGAGGCTTGCCAAGCCCGCGCTGGCATTATCAGCGTTCCTCGCTTTTGCGAGCCTGCCGCGCGCTGCGTGATGCCCAACCCGACTCTTTGTGGCGCGCCAGCCCCTGCTACCTTGCCGCGCGGTGTGCTGCGGGATAGCTGCATGCGGCTGCCAGGTTGCAAGCCGGGGCGGCGCCGCGCGCAGGGCCAGGGCCTGGGCGGCAGCAACGCGACGTGCTTCACGCTGAACCGCGCGGGCGGCGTGACGTTCGCCTGCCGTGACTGCGCGGCGTCCAGCGCGTCGCCGTTCGCCAGCGCCAGCGTGCTGCGCTTTGCGGTCAAGAGCCAGGCCGGCGACAGCAGCGCAGCGGTGCCCAACCTGCGGGTGCGCGCAGGGCCTTGCAGCCCCAACCTGAAAGCATGCCGGGGGGGGCTTGCAATTATGGCCTGCAGGGTGTGCAAGGTGCTCACAATGTGCATTGTGCTCAAGGATGCAGCGCCTGCGCGACGAGCAGCAACACACAGTGTGCTGTGCTGTCGGCGCCCCCTGGCACGTGCACGCTATCAGGCACCAGAGGGGTTTTGAAAGTCTGAAAAGTGCTGCGTTCAGCCAGGAGGCCGACCGAAGCCGAAGCCTGCAGGCAGAGCAGCTGCGACAGCCGGAAGCGCGCTGGCCATGCGAGCGAGCGCCTGACCAGGGCCCGCGCGCAGGTGTCGATCGGCGACTACGACAACAAGCGCTACTGCAGCTCGGTGGCTCTGCAGAGCGCCACGCCCGCGCGCACGCAGGGGGCGTACGCGGAGTTCGCCATCCCGCTGTCGCAGTTCAACTGCCCCTTTGCCGTCAGCGCTGCGAGCCAGGTGCGCGCGCGAGACAAGCATGTGCTCCGCTGACTGCTTAACATGTACCTTGCTTCCCTCTGGCGCTTTGTAGGGACCCGGCGTGGCAAGCGTGTCTCTCTGGCGCTTCACTTGATGGTAGCATGGTGTCACTGATTCAGGCTTGCTTGTCTCTGAGACGCTTCGGCAAACTGCCTGTGGCATCCTGAGCGTTTCAGTGGTGCAGCTCTGGTGGTGCGTCGCTGGACCTTGCACAGCAAAGCCAGCTCAATAGGGCAGAACGGCTCGGTTGACCGCTGGTGAGCAAAGGTGGTAGAGCCAACAGGGAAGCGTATTTTGCCATGTTCCATGTCCGCCGGCGCGTCGTTGTGTGTCTGCACATGGCTTCTGGCTTCTCACGCGAGCATAGCGCGCAGATCGGCTTCGAAAATGCGGGCGGCAGCAGCGTGTCCTTCTGCCTGGACCAGATTGTGCTCAGCAACAGCGCCGCATCCTCCTGAGGAGCGTAGACGCGTCGCAGGAGGCCGCAGCGATCCCTTCAACCACAGCAATAGAGACAATGCAGACACTCTTGACCGATTAGCAGCTGACCGGGTTGAGCTGGTTCTAATGCGCCTTGTCTGGCGTGCTGTCGCATGCAGTGCGCTCTGCATTGGGGCCTGCAGTTGTTTATTTCTTGCTGGCGTGGGCAGAGCAACGGCATGCTCATTGCTTGCGGTGGAACAGGGGGTAGCAGCCGTGCTTGGGTGGCTCTTGGCAGAAGTGGTGGTATAATGGATCACAGTGGTTTTTGAGGGTCTATGCGTTATTTGATGCTCCTGGAAGGGATTGGTGCCGCGCGCTGCTGCGTCAGCAAGCGTGCCGTCAGTGCATAGCATGCCGCATGCATGGCCTGGTCGTGAATGTAACCGTGGGAGGGAGGAGACTGTGTTTATGTGTGGGTGATGAACATCTGGGCCTGCATGTTGAGAGGGTGGTGGCATGTGAGCCCTGCTAGGTGCTCAAAGGTGCAGCCCTGAGCATTCCCTGCGGGCAGGCAGCCAGTGCAGGGTAGGCAGCCGGTGCAGCAATAACATGATTGTAGGCAGGGCTGCAAGTTTTGCGGGGGTGGGTGTGGTGGCATGATGTCACAGTGGTGCAGCGTGGTGATCCCAACCTGCAAGATCGTGGCTGAGATGCAGATGTCACGCGCCGTGTTGCAGGCCACGCCGCTGTTGCAGCAAATCCCCGTTGTGTGTGCGTCACGACCAGCTCCCAAAAGCCGCACATCCACCAACAGTGCAAATGTTTACTACTCCTGTAGCAACAGCATGCCCACATTGCTCGTTTACATGTGCCGGCTGCCTCACTCCGTTGCATGCTGAGTCGCAGAGAAGCCAGCGATAGTTGGCTTTGGCTTCACAACTCTAGTGGTGGATGTAGCAGCTGTGCATGGCTTCGCGATGAGTGGGCCCTGGTTTGGGCCGCCAGGGGTCCTATCATAGTCCCATCCAGGGAATGCAGCACGACATGCCAGCTTGAAAAGTTGGCAGGTGCCTTTGCAGGGTCATGCAGGTAGGTCAGAGGTCCTTGTTCAAGAGACAAAAGTTTTGTGGGCGAATAAGCGTGCAAGAGTCCCAGCTGAGCTGCACGATGGCCGAGATCAGCATTTTTACGCCCTTCCTGCGCTCTGGCAGGCGGAGGTCAGGGCGACGCGCAGTTGTCCTGGACGGGGGCCTCGCCACAGAGCTGGAGCGCATGGGAAAGGACCTTGCCGGGGTGCGTGCATCTCGCAAGCCCCAGGCGCTCAATCATGTGTGTTGGGCGTGCACGGCTATGCAAGTGTGACAACATGCAACTTGGGCTATGCTGTGCAAAGCTAGTGAGTTGCAACAATGCAGCAGTGGTATAGTGTGTATTCAGCTCACTTATCGTACGCTCTCTGCTGTTAAGCAAGTCTGCTCCTCACTGCGCTCAACTCTGCGCGCAGGACGACTTGTGGAGCGCCCGCGTGCTGATGGATGACCCAGCTGCAATCGAAGCTGTGCACCTCTCCTACTACCGTGCAGGCTCGGCCCCAGTATCCCCGTCGCTCTCTGTGAGCCTTTGCAGCTCCAAGGCAGCCGTTTATACCTGCAGCAGAACACATGCATGGCTATGGCACGCCGCAGGCGCTGACACATATGCCGTGACACCTGCTATGCCGCCTGTCTAAACAGAACGTGAACAGCGTGACCAGCCTGGTGCTGGTCGCCAGCTGATTGGCCGCATGCATGCGTGCCGTAGGACCTGCGCTCGGACTGCCTGCGCACTGATGGCGCGTCAGCTCAGCAGCTCTGACAGGGTGTCTGCAGCCGAGACAGTGCAGGCGCGCAGGCTCGGACGTCGCGACCACATGCTCGTACCAGGCCTCGTTCGCGGGCTTCGAGCGCGCCGGCGTGGGCCGCGGCGACGCCGAGGCGCTGCTGCGCCGCAGCGTGCGCCTGGCCGACTCGGCGCGGCAGCGCTTCTGGGCCGAGCACTCTGAGGCCCTGGCCGACGTAGACGACGCGCGCGCCGACGCGCACGCCGACGCGGCCGGCGCCGGCGGCGCCCTGGCCAACGGCGGGGCCGCCGGCGAGGCGCAGTGCAACGGCGAGCCCGGCGGCGGCGCGGGGCGCGAGGGCGGCGGGGCGCGGTCGGGGTCGGAGGCGGGGTCGGCGCAGGGTCTGGCGGGGTGGCAGTGGGCGCGCGGGCGGCCGCTGGTCGCATTCTCGCTGGGTAGCTACGGCGCGGCGCTCGCGGACGGGTCGGAGTTCACGGGCGCGTATGGCGCGCGCGTCACCGAGGCGCAGCTCATGGCCTTCCACCGCGAGCGCATACAGGCGCGCGCTGCTTCCGGGCGCGTGCGGACCCAGGCATGTGGGGCCGCGCGTGCGCGCGCGCGCGGCGGCAGCCCAGCCTCGCCTGCTGCCTGCGTGCGGAGCATGCACTCTGCTCCATGGCTCCTGGCTCCGCCGAGAGCCGTGCGCCGGGCTCGCACGCCCACATGCCGGCATGGGCTGCGGCGCGCGCGCGAGCCGGTGCCGCGGCGAGCACGGGCGGGATGGCGCGGGCGCGCCAGGCGGGCAGCGGGGCGCGCGCAGGCCGTTGCGCACGAGCCCAGCGTGGACGTGCTGGCATTCGAGACGGTGCCGTGCGAGGCGGAGGTCCGCGCGATCGGGCGCCTGCTGCGCACCGAGGGTGATGCGGGCCACCTGCCGGCCTGGGTGTCGTGCGCGTGCCGCGACGAGGTCGCGACCGGCGCCGGCGACAGCCTGGCGGGCGAGTGCCTGCCGGCCGCGCTGGGCGCGCCGGCGGTGGCCGCGTTCGGCATCAACTGCACCGCGTCGCGCCTGGTCGCGCCGCTGCTGCGGGTGCGCGCTCTAGTGTTGGCATATACATCCCCAGCTTGGTGCGCAGCTGCGAGCCTTGACCTGGCTTAGTCAACGTCCTTGGGTTGAAGCCTCCTGGCCGGGCGCTTTGCCGCAATGCGTCTTTGCAAGCAAGCCCGCCGCGCCGCGTTGTTGCGCCCCTTCCGCGTGAGCAGCAGAAGGAGCACTCACGTCGCCACCGGAGTGACATGGAGACTTCATGGAGTGTGCCGGATGACACCCCAGCCCTAACCCCACCCGGCAACCCAGGGGCTGAACGCGGAGCGCCGCCTGCGCGGCCGCCCCGACGTGCACCTGCTGGCGTACCCCAACAGCGGCGAGGGCTGGGACGCGCGCGCGCGCGCGTGGCGCGACGGCACCGGCCTGGCGCCGGACGCGTTCGGAGCGGCCGCCGCAGGCTGGGCCGACGCGGGCGCGACCGTCATTGGCGGTGCGCGCCCCAGAAGTTTCTGTGATCAGGTGACTCTGGCTCGCTGCGCGTCCTGTCGCCGCATGTCATCGTACAGATTCCCATGAGTGCCCGCACGGCAGGGTGCTGCCGGACGGGGCCCGAGCACATCAGGGCGGTGTCGGAGGCGCTGGCCGCGGCGCCGCGAGCGGCGTACCAGTTCAGTGGATAGCGCGATGCTTGTGTCCCAGCACTGTCACAGCTGTGCAACAGATGTGAGCGGTGCAAGCACTGACACCTGGTTCTAGTCCTGCAGCAAACTGCCGGGAGTAGCCGAGGGCGGTGAAGCAGATACAGGTATAGTTTGCGGCAGTCGCCGCTCTGCTGCGTAAAAGCACTGACTCAACACAGCAGACTGTGGGCGAGCAGGAAACATGCCATCATTTCTGTGGGCTGCCAAGTAATTCAACATATGCGGCCTGCCCCACCATCATGTTTGCAGGCGACTCTTGTTCTGCAAGTTCATCTCTAATCAAGTCACGCGCTTCACAAGCAGCGGCGAGCAGCAATGAACACGGTCAGCTGCAATGCATGGGCCTCCAGTGTACAGACTGGCCACAGATGCTGATTGAGCACGCACAGCCCAGCGTTGCAGACGAGAGACCGGAACAGGTATTGCACAGTGTGCCGGCCCGCGGCGATACCCAAGTCACGGGCCCTTGAGCATGAGGGCAGCCGGCTCGAGTTCACGCCCAGGCCATCAGCAGACAGGCGCGCTCAGGTCAGCAGCAGCGCGCCGCCGCCCGCGCCCGCCCGCTGCCGCTTCCGCTTTGCGGCCTTGGCAGCGGCCGCAGCCGCCTCCTCGGCGGCCGCGCGCTCGTCCTCGCCGCGGCCCAGGCGCGCGGAGCGGCGCTCCTCGGCCTCGATCTGCGCGCGGGAGGCGACCATCGCGCGGTCGTCGCCCTCGTCCGCAAACCTGGCGCGGGACGCCAAACAAGCGTCACAGCCTGCGGCCCCTCAGCACATGACCCTCATGCCCGGCAGATCGAACCTGCTTGGTGCATATAGTTTGCAACGCTCGCACTGTCACACATGAGCACTGCTACGTATGACCATGGAGACCTGAATGAGGGTCGGTGCTGTCTAAGAGGGCACAAGGACCTGGGCATTGTATTGCCTGGTGTGCAGGCGCACCTGGACGGGTCGTAGCCGCCGGTCACTGAGCGCAGCATCGCTCGCCAGTCGCCCGACCCGCCGTCGTCATCCCCGTCGTCAAGGTCGTCCTCCAGGTCCTGGGCGGCCCGCTTGGCCCCGCCGAGCCTGGGCGGCGGCGGCGGCCGCGGCGCCGCCGCGCCCGCCGCGCCCGCCCTCGCGCCCGGCGCCGCACGGGCGCCCGCCGCGCCAGGGCCGGCCGGCGCGCCGGCGGCGGGCCGGGGCGCGGAGCCGGGGGCGGGGCGCCGCTCCGCGGCCGGCCCGGCCGCCGCGCGCTGCTCGCGCATGGCCAGGATCTGCCCGCGCAGCGCCGCGTCTGCCAGCTGCTTGCGCGTGCTGCCGCCCACCGCCTGGCGCACAAATGCTGCTTAGGCGCCCTGCAGGGCTTCGGACGCTTTCCACACGTCATGCGCGAGCACGTGTTTCACAGGCACGGGGACATGAGATGCACAGGCGGCGCGGGCCCGATGCAGGCGCCGCTGCTTGCGTGCGGTGACGGGCTGCCGGCTCACCTCCTGATCGCAATCATGCATCGGCAGGCAAGCTGGGGCACGCTTAATGCATGCACAAAAGGGGCCCACGCTTTACGCATGAAAAGAAACAGTCCCGCCGAAGGGTCAGAAGCACAGCAGAATGCGGGGCGCGCCTGCGGCATGGTCGCGGCGCCCCGCGCGCCGGCGCCGCGCCTGCCCTTTGGCTCCACAATGCGCATGGCCCCACGCCGCTCAGGCGTCAGGCTGGCGCCGCGCCGCGCGGCCCCGCCGCCGCCGCCAGGGCCGCCGCTGATATGCCTCCTGGGGCTGGGGTCCGGGGCGGACCTCCAGCCAGCGCCGCTGCTGGCGGCAGGTCTGGGCGGGCGCGCAGGCGACGCTGCTGCACCCGCCGGCGAGCAGCCCGCGCCGCCGGGCTTCTGCTTTGCGGTTCCCGCCCCCATGAGCCTGGCGACCTGCGCGCAGACCCAGCGCGCCCAGGTTCAAGCTCTGCGGCAGTTGTCAGCTGCTCACACAGAGCCTGGAGGTGGCCGGATAGGCAGCGTCTCTCCCTCCGACTCGCAAGAAAGCGGTCTGTGCAGCTCTGCAGCGCCTGCACAAATGGCCTGGCGACAGTGCAACGCCTGGCACCCTCGAACTCACTCAAGCTCTTTGGAGCAGGGCCCTGATGCAGACCCACTGCGACGTTTCCCACGTGAGGCGGGCTCCATCCACAACAGAGCTACAGCTTGCCTGAGTCGGGCCACGGGGACAATCTCCTTTCCAACAGCGTCCTCATCAGGACACAACACACAACAGCGCCGAAGCAAAAGTGCAACGCACTGGAAAGCAGCACAGTTGCAGGGCACACGCACGGCAACAAGGGGGGCGTACGGCTCCAGTCAGCTGCCCCGGCAGCGGGGCAGGTGCGTCGCAGCCATCGTCCAGGTCGGCGAAGCAGACTGCGGCCCTCCGCTGCGGCGCGGGCGCCTCCTGCTCGCGTCCCGAGGCCTCCGCAGGCGCGCCGGGCTTGCCCGACGCGCCCGCGCCTGCGCGGCGCGCCTGCCGCTCAGCCTTGCGCGCCTCGCCGCTCGCGTCCGGCACGGCCTTCTGAGCAGCGGCGCTCCAGCCGGGCGCTGCCGCTGCCTGGCGCGTGGAGACCGCTCCGCCAAAGAAAGACGTGCGCCTGTGCAGCGCAGTCCTCGGCCAGCGTTAGGAAACAAGCTTTGGAGGTTGACCTGGACACGCCGCAGCTGGGTCCACCGCGGCGGGGTGAAGAGTCGCGCGCACTTGGCCAGGCTCTCCCGTGCAGCGCGGCTGTCGAGCTGCATTCAGCAGCACGCCTGGCGCCCCCTGCGGAGGCACCGCAGCTGCGTCCGCCAGGCAATTTGCGAGTGACCCGCGCCAGCCTTATTTGTTTCAGTTCTTGGGAAAACAGCTCTCTCGGCTGTCGCTGGTTTCCAAACAATCGCGAGGTCGCTGTGCTAAGCCAGCTGTGGGGGCTCCCAGTCTGCACAAGGGTCGGGGTTCGCAGGCGGGTGGCAGGGTAGACTCTGCAGGCTGCTACGGTAGCAGTGCTACCGCCTGGCGAGGATATGTATCGGCCTTCAGTCAGCCTGTGTCAGATAAAGCGACAAAGTATTAGCAGTGCGGTATTGCTGCTGTTGATGCCTAGCGGCATCGCTCGAGCTTGCACACTGAACACAAGTATGGCCTGTGCCGTGACGATCTGGAGCAGCACAGGACGCGCTGGGCAGGTGCCTCAGGTTTGAGAGTAGAGAGCTTCCCAGATCAGAGGACGCATGGACGATCAGCCTGTATGCAACGGTACACTGTTGCCAGCGGCCAGATGGCCATAGTGCAGCCTGCAGTGCGCCGTGACGGACTGCGAGCTGTGATGGACTGCGAGCTGTGTCACAGAGCAGCCGGCTAACGTGAACATGGCGAGTGTGCGCTTTGCGCCCAGTGCCTTTCGCTGGAATGGCCGCGTCGGCGTGGCGCTGCTGCCCAGCCTCACCGTGCTCGCGGGCTTTGGCGGGCCGGTGCCTTGTGGCGTCATGCTGGTTGGCGCAATGGTGCGGTCACGTACCCAGGCACTCTCTGTGGACACTTGCGTGTCTGCCGCGCTCTTGCCAACCAATACAACCAAGAGAGCAATAGCGATGCCTCACCTGCACTGCGGCAAGGGTAGTTGAGGTGTGTTCTGCTAGCGTGTGTGTGTCAGCAGCGTCTGCGTCAGCCGCCGCACGGGAGCAGGTGGCGTACATTATGGACGCAATGCGGTACCGAGAGGGCACGCTGGGCGCCGTCTGGGTCACGCTAGGCCTGGCGAACCTGGGCATGCTCGCCGCAGTGCTCCTCCCTGCGTTCACGGGCTCGCGCCCGCTGCTGCTGGCGCTGCTCAGCAGCCTGTGCACCGGCGCCACGCTCTTCCTCACCGGTGCGCGCCCTGCGTCCGCCCCATCAGCCCACCGAGCGCGGTGAGCGAGCTGCTGCCGAGCACTGCGGGCAGTGGGATGGCCTGCGAAGCCAGGCAGCCTCTCAGCAGACTGCAGCCACCGATGCGCCACCAGTCCTCTGGTCTCCCAAGCACTTGGTGCCATGAAAACTACAGCTCACGGCACGCAGCCTGGCTTGCGGTTGCTGCACAAAGCGCCGTGGGCAGCCAGATGGCCTCGCACACGGACCCACCGAGGCGTCGCGGGGGCGCAGGCGTGTGGGCGACGCTGCAGTTCCGCTGGGTGCAGCTGCAGTACCCGGTGGTCGCGCTGGCCTTTGAGCGCCTGCTGCTCTGCGGCAGCCTGCCCGTGGCCGCCATGGCGCTCGCGTGGGGCGCCATGGCGGCCGTCGGCGCGGGCCAGGCGCCCTTCTACCTGGCCGTGCTCCTCGTGGGTGCGCCGCGCACAGGGGCCCGGCCTGCATGCCGGGCACTGCTCGTGATCCTCACAGCTGCATGGAAGCTGGGTCAGCGTGTGTGCTTGTGTCGGGGTGCCGCTGCGGGCGCGCGCAGCGGCCCCTTCGGCGCGCCCCCCGCGTGCCTGCGCGCCACCGGGCTGCGGCGGCGCGGCAGGCCTGTACGCGCTGCTGGCGCTGCCGCTGGAGTCGTCGTTTGCGGGCGCGGGCGCGCTGGGCAAGGCGGCCGCGTCGCCGCCGCCGCGCGCGCGCGGCGGACGCGAGATGGCGCGCGAGGCGCGCGTGCAGGTGCGGCGCGGGCCCGCGCCGTGCTGGCTACCTCAGCGCGAGCGCGGCTGCGCATCAGCACCGTCGGCCTTGCACTCCGCGCCAGCATCAGCGGGCTCGCGCCCGCGCTGCAGCCAAGCCGCACACCGGCAACCCTGAGGGGTGCCTGCCGACATCTGCCCGCGCTGCTCCGCGCAGGGGCCGGCGGACGGCGCGCTGGCGGCGGCGCTGGCGGCGGGCCTGCCGGCGGCGCTGTATGCGGCCGCATTCCGCGGCGCGCTGGCGCGGCCAACGCATGCGTGGTCGCTGCTGCTGCTGGCCTCCGCGCCGGTGCTCTGCCTGGCCTGCCTCAAGGCGCGCCGCCGGCGCACGCGGGGCCGCCGCACGACCCTGCATGGGAACGCACGAAGAAATGCACGAACTATGCACGAAATGGTCTCCTGCACGGCACCTGCAGCTCCGCTCCCTTCCATGCTGTGGGAGCACCCGCTACTTTAGTGCCGCGCTCAGATGCGGCAGGGGCAGCGGTCGGGCGTGGCATCGCGCCTGCGCGCCCTGGCGGCCAGGGACAGCGCCAGCTGACGCGCGCGCGGGCCGCCTGCGGCAGGACGGCCTGTGGTGGCTGCCGCTGCGGCGCGCACGCACGGACGCGCTGCGCAAACTGTTGCTCCTGCTGTCGCTCGGCGCGGCGCTGGCCGGGCTGGAGGCGCGCGCCCCCTCGCTCGCGCGCACCCCGCAGACGCGCTCCCGGCCCTGATCTTGCGCGGGCTGGACATGCGCTTCTTGACTCGTTCATTCAGTTGGAGAGGAGGCTCAGCAGAACAGATTGCTGCTGGCGGGTGGGGCTTGTCTCCTGTGCTTGCACGCGCACGCCCCGCCTCCGCAGCTGGCCTCTCTGCGGTGTTCGTGTCGGGCGAGAAAAAAACTTCCGAGGGGGGTGGATGGTCCCGCAACTCTGCCTGCTCAGGGACCCGCCAGGGCCTGCCGACCCGCCAGGCCCGCGCGCGCGCAGGGCCGGGTCATCTTCCGCGCGTTCGGGCAGTACATCCAGCTGCCGCCGCCCTGGAGCTACCTGGTGGTGACCGCCGCGCTGTACGGCGCGGCCGCGCTGGCCGTGCTGCACGCGGCGGGGCTGCTGGGCGCGCAGCTGTGGAGCACGCTCGCAGGTGATGCGCGGCGCGACGGTGCAGCGCGGCTGCGCCTGCCCGCAGGCCGCGCCGCGCCCGCCCCTGTCCTTTGAGCACATGCCCGCTTACCTTGGTCGGCAGCGCTCCGCGTGCATCATCACACGCCTGGATAGGGCCAGCTACACCTATCAGCACATGCCTGGGGGCAGGGACAGCCAAACCTGTCACACCCGCCTGGGCTTGCTGCGCGCGGCGCGGCTCTGCGCGCAGGGCGGCACGCCGGGAGAGCCGCAGCGAACTGCAGGGTTCCATGGGCGCAGCACCCACGTCCGGGGCTGCGCCGGCAGGGGGCGTGCTGGTGCTGTCGGCGGGCGCGGGCGCGCTGGCCGCGGGCGTGCCGCTGCTGGTCATGCCCGCGCCGCTGGTCGCCGCGGCCGGCCTGGCGCTCTTCCACGAGAGCGGCCTGCTGCGCGACTACGCCGTGTTTGTCGCCGCGGCGCTGCTCACGGGCGGCTGGTTCGTGCACCACCACTTCTGGTTCCTGCAGGTGCGCGCCGCGGCCCGGCCGCGCCGCGGCGACTGGGGTATGGGGCTCGGGCGCCGGGCGCCGGGCGCCCGCTGCGGCCGCCCGCGCCGGCGCCGTGCTGGGCGCTGGGCGCTGCGTGTCCTGCCCGGCGCTGCGGGTTGTTCCTATCGCTACAGGGGAAGAGCGGGCAGGCAGACCCTACCCTCAGCCTATGCGCGCGCAGGTGGACCTGGCCGACATGACGCTGCACACGCTGTGCAAGCTGCTGCTTGCGGCGCTGCTGCCCGCGCTTGCGCTGCCGGGGCTGGTCGCCGTGCGGCGTGCCCGCCCGCTGGCGACCGCGCTGCTGCTGGTCCAGGTGGCGCGCCCGCCTGCGTCCGCAGTTCACCGGCGCGCTAGTGAGAGTCTTGTAGCACTGACAGCTATCATGCGGATGCTGCGGCTGAGGCACGCGTAAGTGCGGCGCGCCCTGCATGCGCAGTCGCCCTGGCGTGGGTGCAGTGCTGCGGGTAGTGCCGCCGTAAGGCATGTCGTGCGCAGCGCTGCAGCAGACAGTGGGCGGCGCACGGTACCTCACTGAAGCGACGCTGGAGGCGCTGCGGGCAGCAGCGAGCAGGCCGGTGGCCCCGCATATGGGCCGCAGCGCCGGCGCCGGGCCCCAGCCCTGCCGCACATCGCTGTCCATGGCGGCCAAGGCCAGATGCGCTGCTGTGGCGGCCCCGCACGGTAGGGTAGGGTAGGGCTAAACCTACCGGGCCCCGCAGGCGGCGCTGGTGGCGGTGCTGGAGGAGCAGCTGTACGCGGGCGGGAGCGAGGAGGCCGGCGGCGCCGCATACCCGGCCGCGCTGGTCGTGCTGACCTCGGCGCTCGGGTTCGCGGCCGCGCACCGCCTGGCCGCGGCCGGCCTGCTCGGCGCGCCTGCCGCGTGGGCGCTGCAGGTGCTGGCGGCCGCCAAGCTGGCCATGCTGCTGCTGCCCGAGGCGCGCCTGGCGCTGCCGGTCCTGCTCGTGGCGGCCGCGGCGTCGGCGCCGCTGCTGCTCGCGCCGGCCGCCGACGCGCCGGTCAAGGACTTTGCGCCGCGCCGGCGCGGCGCGCCGGGCTGGCAGGGCCTGTTGCAGGCGGGGGTGGTGGTCGCGGCAGTGCTGCACGCGCGGCTGGCGCTATTCGACGTGCTGCGCGCCGCGCTGGGCGGCCGGCCGTCCGAGGCGGTGCTGCTGGGCGCGCTGGTGCTGGCGTGCGCGGGCGGGTGCGCGCCGATCGCGGCGGTCCAGTTCCCAGCGGCCGCGGGCGCGCGGCGCGCGCTGGCGCTGGCCGCGGCCGCCGGCGCGCTGCTGCTGCTGCTGCGGCCGCCGCTGCCGGCGCAGGGCGGCTGGGCGTGCCCGCGCTGGCTGCCGCTCGGGCTGTGCCCGCGGCTGTGGGACGAGGCGCATGTGCCGGGCGCCGAGGAGGACGACGCGGCGATCTATGGCGAGGCGCTCGCGCGGCGCAAGCACTGGCCGGCCTGGATGCTGCTGGGCGCGGCACTGACGGGGATGACGGCATCGATGTCCGGCGCGGCGCGCGGCGCTGCGGCGAGCCTGGCCGGCCGGCTGGGCTACGCGGCCGCCAGCGCCGCCTGCGTCGGAGCGTACCTGGCGCTGGAGCTGGTGCCGGGCGAGCCGCTGCTGCAGGCGGCGGTGCTGGGCGGCACGCTGCTGGTGGCCGGCTTCCTGGTGGCGCTGCAGCTGCCGGGCGGCGCCGCGCCGGGCCTGC
>JAABUV010001878.1_pt1 | contig 29692 bp, 31 predicted proteins | sample 5559971 | NCBI WGS metagenome assembly JAABUV01 (sample SAMN10711881, study PRJNA513362) | rock metagenome | isolation source: Antarctica rocks | place: Antarctica: Victoria Land, Knobhead nord | collected 2015-12-19
CGCGCCGCAGGCGCGCGCGGCGGCGGCCGCGCCGCGGAGGCGACGCCAGCGCGGCGCTCGCCGGGCTGGCGCGGCGAGCTGGAGGCGGCGGCGCCCAGCGGCGCCGCGGGGCCGGCGCCCGAGTGGGCGGGCCTGGGGCCGGAGCAGGACGCGCTGCTGGGCGCGCTGCAGGGCGGCGCAGTCGCGCGGCGGCTGCCCATCCTGAACATCCAGCATGGGCCGGGGCCGGCGGACGCGATCGGCATGCCGGTCGCCGCCTGGCTGCTCGGCGAGTGCCTGCTGCATTGGGCCGCGCGCTGGCGCGCCGCCGAGGCGCGTCCCCGCGCGCGCGCGACGTGACTGGGGCGCGTGTGGGGCGGCGTGTGGCCGTGCATGGTGGTGGGCGCACAAGCCAGTCCCTTGCACATGTGTTCACAGGCCGGCCGGCCTGTGCGCCCGGTGTCAGGATGACAGCTCGGGACTCTAGGAGGCAGCCTTTAGCGCGCGCGTGTCGCTGAACACGCACAGACGCGCTGGCTGCCTGCCCCGCTCCACGCGTGAGGCCGCCGTGCTTGTACCTGTTGGCGCGTGCGCTCGCAATTAGCCCCGGCTGCGCCCGCCTGTGCGCAGACACCGAGGGTGTTTGGAGGCGAGCGGCCGGCCGGCGCGCGCGCAGGTAGACGCGGCCGCGCTGCGGCTGCGCGACTCCATCCTGACCAGCGCGGAGACGGAGGGCCTGACCTACCAGGCATACTGGCTGTCCACCACGCTCGCGCTGGGCGCCTTCCTCAAGGCGCGGCAGCCCTGACCCTAACCCTGCCACAATCCTGACCCTGGCCCTGATCTTAGCCCTGACCCCAGCCCTAGACCAGGCGCACTGGCTGTCCCACCCCCCACACGGGCGCTGGGCGCCTTCCTCAAGGCGCGGCCGCCCGGGTAGCCCTGACCCTAGCCCTACACCAGGCACACGGGCTGTCCATCCGATGCAGGCGCTCGGCCTGCATCTCCTCAAGGCGCGGTGGCCCGGGCTAGGGCTGTGGACGCATCAGTCCCTGGTTGCCGAGGCGGGCCATTGTGCGCCGTCGCGGCCAGGCCCTGGACGCTTGCCTGCTGGACGCCGCCCTGTGTGCGTCGTGCTGGCCGTTTCCCGTCCAGCTCCTCGCGCGGGCCCTGGGCAGGCTCTTGTTCGGGCCTGGTACGCGTGTCTGCTCTGCAGCGAGTCCAGGCAGCGCTCAGCGGCGAGGTCCAAGTGCGTGTTGAGTGAAGGGCGTGCACACATCATGCATGCCCCGCGCGGCGTGCCCGATGCGGCCGCGGCGCGCCAGGTGCGCTCCATCGGCAAGCGCGATTGCGGCAACCTGTTCAAGCTGGGCGACGAGATGATCCAGTTCGCCGGCCTGCACGGCCTGCTGGCGGCGAGCGTGGCCGAGATGCTGCCCGTGTCGCTGGCCGCGCTGCTGGGCGAGGACGCCAAGCGCGCCGCGCGCGCGGCGTCCGCCAAACGCGGCGCGCCCGACGCGCCCGAGGCGGCCGCCACCAAGTCCTTCGAGGGCCTCATGAACTCGCCGTGGAAGGCGCGCCCGCGCGCGCGCCCGGCCCCTGCCTGCCGCCGCGGCCGCCGCTGCCTCGCCGCGCGCGCCGCCGTCGCCGAGATGGGCGGCCCTACAAGCGCTGCTGCGCTCGCTGCAAAGCACGCCGGGCGCGCGGCGTCGGGGCCGATTCGCTCTCGGCAGGGCCTGCGCCAAGATTAGGGTTACGGTCAGGGCTAGCGCGGCGCCGAGGCGTCGGCCGGCGCGCAGGGCCTGCTGGGCGGCCTGAGCAACGTGCTGGAGACGCTGCGCGGCGAGGGCTGCCCGCCGCCGGCGTGCCGCGCGGTGGTCGCCGCCGCGCTGTGCTACGTGGACGCCGAGCTGCTCAACGCGCTCATGCTGCGCCGCGACACGTGCTCCATCTCGGCGGTGAAGGCGCTGCAGGCGTGCGCCGGCGCGGTCGCCCGCCGGTGCTTCTGCAGCATGGCAGTTCCCCAAGTACACTGGATCAGACCCGCATGCGCAGTTTCTGCAGCGCATGCTGTTCACCTCTTGCGAGTCCAGCCGTGCACAGCTGAAGTGTCCGCAGATGCGCTCGTGGCGAACAGAAGCGGGCAAGCGCGCGAGGCAGTGGGGACCGTTGGCGGTTTAGGGTATAGGGCTTGACGCGCGCGGCGCGCGCGCGCAGTCGGGCCTGGCGGACATCCGTGCGTGGGTGGCGTACATGGGCGCGGCCTGGTGCGGCGAGGCGGCCGAGGCGGATGCGGCGCTGGCGCACAGCAGCCAGGCCGCGCGCTACCTGCTCACCGGCAAGGACGACTGCGTGCGCAAGGCGACCAAGGCGCGCGCGCGGCGCCCTGCGCCCGCCGTTGCGAGCCCGGGGCGGCGGACGGCCGGCGCCTGCGCAGCCCTGCGCCAGTGCCTCGCTGTGCTGTGAGCGCTGCGTGTTTCAAAAAAAAGTCGCGGCGCCAGCTCCGCGGCAGCGCTATGTGCATCCCGTCACCACCCCCTTCTGTGTCACTGGTGCGGAAGCCCCAGGGCCTTTGAAGGAATGTTGCACGTCAGTAGGCTCACCGCCCGCTGTCCCAGGGGCCTCTCCGCAAGTCCGCCGTCGCAGCGGGCCCCTGAGGGCCCCAGGGGGCGGCGCGCAGGGCTTCGACATCACGCCGGACCTGCGGCGCATGTGCCCCGCGCTGACGCTGCAGCAGGTGTACAAGCTGACCGAGCACCACCACGACGACTGGATCACCACCGGCAGCCAGACCACCGACACGCTCGTGCTGCTGCAGACGCTCAAGCGCATCGTGGATGCCACGGTGCGCACCGCCAGCGCCTGTCTTGAGCATGCGCCCGTCGGTCTTCGCCGGTCCGCGCTGGGCGTGCGGGCAGCACGGCGCGGCTTGCGAGGCTTGCTGCGGCACGCGGCGCCTGGGCTGGAATCGAGCCAGGGCAAGGGCGCGCCCCAGCAAGGCCGCCGGCCGCCTCCTGCCTTGAGCCCCATCGTTCCCTGCTGCCCTGCACCTGTGCGGACGCCGGGCGCGCGCCCTGAGGCGGCGCGCGTGCGGCGCGGCGCAGAGCCCGTCGCAGCCCGGGTCGCCGGTGGGGCGCGAGGCGGCTGGCAACGGCGCGCACGCGGGCGGCGGCGGCGCCTTCGCGACGCCGGCCAGTGCGGCCAGCTTCGCGTCGTTCGAGGACGAGGAGACGCTGCTGCTGGACCCGCAGGCGCGGCGCCCCCTTCGTCCCCGCTGCCCCCTCGTGGCGACGTGTGCCCGGCGTGGATAGGATAGGGTGGGATACGGTGCACCCCAGCCCAGCTCCTGCCGCCCGACGAGCCCTCTGTTTGACACCCGGGCGCACCCTCGCATGCATGACGCGTGACGCAGACCTCGTACCTGCACGTGCGTCAGGCGCTGACTCACCTCCCCTGGAGCCGCGGCGAGGTCGCCGTGCGGGGCGCCGAGCGGGCGCGCGCGCGCGCGCAGGCGGCGTTCGTGCTGCCGCGCAAGCTGCTCACGGATGCGGCGCGGTACTTCGTGCAGGCGCCGCGCGCGTACCAGAGCGCGGCGCCGGGCGTGTCGCTGCTCGACCGCATCGAGATGTGCTGCCGCTCCGACGTGCAGCTGCCGCGGCAGCTGCGCGACAAGCCCGGATTCGCCTTCCTGAAGGCCGCATGACCGCGCGGAGGGCCGGGCTGCATCCGCATGCGGGCAGGCTCGGCGGCGGCCCGGTGTGGTGTAAAGCGTGCTGCGCTGAGGCCGCCGGCAGGCTTTGGGGCAGACTTGGTGTGTAGTTTTTAGCGGGGCAGAGGGGGTGTTAGGATACGGGGGTTGAGCGGGTGAGCCGCGTCTGCCGCTGCCTTGCTCGCGCGGATGTACTATCATGCGTCAGCGTGCGCAGCTCCGTCTCACAGCTGAGCTCGGGGCCCCAGCTACTGGGCACTGCACCAGGTAGCGCCACACACATAACGCGCAGAGCCCAGGCTTGTAAGCAGCGCTCCGCGGCAGTGTGACCAGAGCGCCCGACGGGGCAGGACAAGCAGCATGTCAGTGACGCAGAAGGACGCCGTGCGCTCCGCCACAACACCCCGCATGGTAGGCGGCGACAACCGCTCACGAGAAGTCATAGACGGCCACGCTCTTGTCGTCGGACGCCGACGCCAGGTAGCTGCCGCCCGCCTGCCACGCCACGCCCCACACCTGCGGCACGCGCGCGCGGCGCTCGGGGCCAGCGGGCCAGCCGGCGCAGCGGCGGCAGCGCGCCCTCTCGCCATACCGGGCGCCCATGAGCTGGCGAGCGCCGACGCCTTCTGACGAGGGTCGGGGGTGGCGGCATGGTGTTGTGCGCGCGGTTCGCGACAGAGGAAGCAGCTGGGTATGCGGTCGCATTGCTGCATCCGCCGCACGGCTACTCGCACATATGAAGGCGCGTAGGGGCTGACAGGCGTTTGGGCCGTTCCGCCACACACGTGAAGGCGCGTGGGCCTGCCCGCACACATGAAGGCGCGAGGGCCACAGCTGCGGGCAGGTTTGGCGCGCGGGTCTGAGCGGGCGCGCCTGGTCCGTGTGCTCGGTGACGGTCTGCGCGCACGTCCGCGTCTGCAGGTCCCACAGCTTCACGCGCGCGTCGCTGGAGCCGGTCGCAAACGCGCTGCCATCCGGATGGCACGCCACGCTCAGCACCCACGACTCGTGACCTGCACGGGGTGCACGCCCAGGGTCTTTGCCGCCCATTCCCGGGTCCATGCATGCAGTCCCGCGACGCCCCGGCACGAGACACTCTCCATGCTCCCTGCCGCGCGTGGCTGGCATGTTGCGGGAGCCAGGCCCCGCTCTCAGTGCGTCAGCGACTCGCCACCTCATGCGGCCGCACCCACAGAGGGTTATGTCACGGTGCTCTCCTGTGCACGCCGGGGACCGGGCGCTGCGGGCAGCGCTGCCGCGCAGCGCCCGCGCGCGAGCAGGCGCCCGTGCAGCCGCCGGCCGCGCGGGCCCCGCACCCGAGAAGGCCTCCACCAGCGAGGCGTGCTCGATGTCGTACAGGTTGGAGTGCATGTCGTCGCACGCCGTCAGTATGAATTTGGAGTCTGCGCCAGGCGCCGCGCGTCAGCGGCGCCGCGCAGGCGGAGGTCTGCGCCACAGAGCGCAAGGGGCGATGAGCGGTTGGGCGCCGCGCGCCTGGCGTGAAGGACAGGTCCCGCACGGGGTGGTGATGGCCGCGCAGCGTGAGCAGCAGCTTGCCGGAGGGCACGTCGAAGATGGCTACCGTGCCGTCCATCGCGCCGCACGCCAGCCGCTGCCCGTTGGGGCTGTACGCCACGCTCAGCACAAACTTCTCCTGTTTCAACTTCTCCTCGGCCTGGCGGCCCCCCCGCAGCCCGCTCGGTGGCCGGGGGCGCAGGCCTTGTCTGGGCGAGAGCGAGGCAGCAGCTCCCTGCTCACGGCCGGGCGCACGCGGGCGCAGCGCGCACCGCGGGCAGCCCGAGCTGCTCCTTGACGGCGGCATCGTCGCAGCTCCACACGACCACGCGGTTGCTGCTGCCGCCCGCGGCCGCGATGGTCAGGCGGTCGGCGGTCGGGTTGAAGGCAATCTGCCACGTCTCAGAGGGCGGCGTGTCGATGACGGACTTGGTGGTGTTGTCCTGGCGCGCCGCGACGCGAGCATTGGCAAGCCATGCGCCGGCCCGGGTGCGGGCGGCGCGCCGCGCTCGGCGCGCTTACGCTTCTCACTCAGCACGCGAGTCACCTCGAGGTTCCACACGCGGATGAAGCTGTCTAGCGCGCTCGACGCAGCAAACTTGCCGGTCGCATCAATCGCCACGGAGATGACGCCGAGCGTGTGGCCTGTGTATGTGTGCGCGGACTCCACGTTCGTGCTGCCCGGCTCGCCCAGCGTCCACACCTTCACAGTCTCGTCCACGGAACCAGTAATCAGCGACCTGCTGTCGGGCTGCCAGGCCACACACCACAGCGCGTCCTCGTGCGCGTCCTCAACCTTGTTGAGCAGGGACACACGCATCCTCCCTCATGTGCAAGTGAGGAGGGCCAGCGGCAGCGCCCGCTGGCAGATGCACACACCCTTTTCAGGGCAAGCTTGCTCAGCCCTGACAGGCCTACTTAACTAGTCAAGGCTTGTACGACAGAACACACTTTCCAGGGGCTCTGCTGTTTGCTCGCTGTTGTGACGGCACAGACGGGCAGGCGTGGCATTGTCCTGTTCCAACCATCAGTGCGTCCGCAGCGCAGCGCGAGCTGCAGCGGCGCACCTTCTCTGCGGAGTCCGTGGGCATCACTGCAGTCGCACGCAGCCTGCTGTGCACCTAGAGAGACCTGCTGTGCTATGAGATAACTCCAAGCAGAGCAGCAGCTTTGCCGACCATCTGCCGCTCGGCGCCCGTGCGGCGGCGCCGCAGCCGGCGCAGACAGGCCGCAGCCCGGCAGGCATGCTGTCCGGCCTGTATGGCGATCTGCCGCAGGCGAAGAGCTCCGGCGGCGCCGACGCTGAAGCGGGGACGCCAGCGTCCGCCGCCTGGACTGCGCCAAAGTTCGCGCCGGTCGTGCGGCGCCAGGCGCCTGGGCCGTCGCCGCTCGTGCAGCGGCGGGCGCGGCCGGCCGCGCGGCCCGCAGGTGGGGCCCTTGCAGCTGGAAGGCCCCGCCGAGCGCTGCGCTCGCGCGCACGCCTGTGCGCCCAAGGGCGGACCGGTCTGTCGTGACGTGCGGCCGCGCGCTCTCCTGCGAGCCAAGAGTGTGCGAGGGGCGTGCTGGCCAGTGAGGGCCTCCGCTGAGCCTGGGCGGCCGCCGCAGCGGGCGACGTGGTCGTGGTGCGCGGCGCGGACGCGGCGACCACCCCCGGCGGCGGCTTCGGCAGCCTGGGCAGCAACGTGAAGGACGAGTACGACCCGGCGCGCCCCAACGACTACGAGGAGATCTGCCGCGAGCGCGAGCAGCAGCGCCGCGACGCCGACGCGGAGGCCGAGCGCCAGGAGCAGCTGCGCGCCGAGGCCACCGCGCGCGAGGTCCGCGCGGCGCCGCCTCTCTGCTGCGGCGGCGCGAAGGCGGCCAGCGGCGGGGCGTGCAGCGGCCCTGTCGTAGAGTAGACACCGGGAGCAGGCACAGGCTCAGTGCGCGGAGCGTCTTGGAAGCAGAGGCCCCGGGATCATCCTGTCAGGGCCTGGGGCAGCCTCATGCAGGGTGGTGACCTCGCTTTGACACTGGCCTGCTGAGCGGGCCCAGACCAGCCCCCAGTGATTGCTGCGGAGGTCTGTATGCAGGCGCCCTGCCGGTACCTGCTCACCCAGCGTCTGAAGGGCCCCGACAGCCGAGAGCGAGCCCACAGAGGCTTTCGCTGCGCAGGCAGAGGAGCGGGAGCGCGCGGCGGCGGTGGCTGCCGCGGCGCCGCCCGACGCCGCGGCCGACCGGCGCGCGGCGCTGGACGTCAGCGGCGATGAGGCGTACGCGCGGCGCGCCTGGTCCGCCTGCGCCGCGCCCGCGCTCGCGCGGCGGTCGTGCCTCCCTGGTTTGTGCTCATCATGCAGTCCTGCTGGAGCGCTCTCATGCAGTACTGCTCAGCGCTCTCATGCAGGACTGCTGAGCGCTCTCATGCAGTTCTCCTGAGCGATGTCATGCAGTTCTGCTGAGCGATGGCATGCGGCACTGCTGAGCGCGCGGCTCGCTGCTGAGAGCGCGCTGGGGCGCGGCAGGCCGGGGCGGCCGGGCTCGGGCTTCTCGGACGGCCCGCCCGGCGGCGGCGGCGGCGGCGGCATGGGCCTGGCCGCGCGCATGATGGAGAAGATGGGCTGGAAGGAGGGCCAGGGCCTGGGCCGCGCGCGGCAGGGCATGGTCACGCCGCTGGTCGCGCAGAAGACGGACGCGCGCTCGGGCGTCATCGTCAATGCGGCCGAGGACCGCGCCGCCGGGCTGCCCGAGAAGCGGCCGCGCACGGGCGCGCCCTGCCTCCCTCCGCGCGCGCGCCCCCTGCGTCTGCGGGCGCTGCGTGGGGCGCGCGCAGGCACCGGCCGCTGGCGGGGCGCTCGGAAGGCCGCGGGGTCGGCTTTTCGCCTTGCTTGACCTGTGCGGCACGTCGCTCCCGTGGCGCGCCGCCGGTGTCGGGGCCGTGACGCGGCGCCGCGCGACGCAGGCGTAGCGTTCCAGGGCGCGCCGACACGCGTGATCCTGCTGCGCAACATGGTCGGCCCCGGCGACGTGGATGACGACCTGGAGGACGAGGTGCGCAGCGCCCGCAGTCCCTGTAGGGTAGGGTATAGCGCCTACACCCTGCTGATGGTCCGCGGCGCTGCTCGTGCTTGTCCGAGCGCCCTGCCATGCGGTCGGCCGATTGCGAAAACGCAGAGGGCGCGGCCTGCGGCCGCCGTCGCTGCCGAACGGCCGACAAGCCCCTTTATGAGGTCGCCGGCCGGGGTGAGCGCGGAGCGTGCGCGGCGCGCCTGCAGGTGGGCGGCGAGTGCGGCAAGTACGGCACCGTGACGGGCGTGCTCATCTTCGAGGTCACCGAGCCGGGCTTCCCGGCGGAGCAGGCGGTGCGCATCTTCGTCCGCTTCGACCGCGCCGAGGCCGCGACGCGCGCGCTGGTCGACCTGGAGGGCCGCTTCTTCGGCGGGCGCACCGTGCGCGCGACCTTCTTCGACGAGGGCAAGTTTGAGCGGCAGGAGCTGGCGCCCGTGGCGGGCGAGCAGATGTGAGGGGAGCTTGCAGGCCGGCCTGGCTCAGCGGTGGGCGCAGGCCTGCCTGTGAGCGGCGGCCACGCGAGGCGGCAAGTGCAGCACGTTTGCTTGCTTTGTCTGCGCTGCAAACAGTCTTTGCTACGGGGTCTGCTGGCCGTAGTTGCTGCCCACTGCTTCTTGCTCTTTGCAGCATGAGGTCCAGGGCAGGTTCAGCACACCTGCCTGCGTCAGGTTGCGGACATAAAAGCGCTGCCACCCACCTCTAGTTGGCACGCTGCTGCCTGGCATGTCACAGTCAGTCGCCTGTGCGACTGCGCTTTGCTCAGTGCACAAAGGCAGAAGAGGCCGGCCAGTTCCACCCCAGGATCGCTGCAACACGGTCCACCGCCCTAGCAAGTGTGCCCGCTACTGCGCAGCGCGGGCTTTGGCACAGTGCTCAGTGCGCGTCTTCCCTGCCAAAGTCCAGCTGCTGCTTGTAGCCCTCCACCATCGGCGGGTTCCGGGCGTACAGCGACCCGCCGGGGTGGTACGGCACTGCCAGCACACCACGCATTAGCGCTGGCACGCAGACGTGGCCGCCGATATGGCCTTCCCGGCGCGCAGAAGGGGGGCTTCTGGCAGAGCTGTAAGTGCGCACCAATGTACGGGTCGGGGTGAATGTACTCGTGCAGCACTGCCTCCCCCCTCTCTACCAGCCTCCTGGCGTTATAGGGCTCGGTCTGCCGCGCCTCTGGACGTCAGCGCACCTGTGGGGCGCAAGTGCATGCCACACAGGTGCTACAAAACAAGTGGGTCAGCTTGGTGGCGCGCACCACAGCCCTATTCCGCTCGAACTCTGCCCGTATCTTCTCCGCCTGCGAGCACAGCGCCACAGGGTCAGGTGCTTTCGCGACAGTGCAGCGCCCCTCAACAAGCGCTCGCCACGCACCTCGCCAGCAAAGACGTCTCGCCGAATGGCCCAGCTCATCAGGTGCTTCAGTGAGTGCCGGTACAAGCGCAGCGCCCGCGCCGAGTGCTGCGGCGTGATGACCATCCTGGGCTCTCAGCACCGTGTCAGCTCCCACAGCTGGCGGTGGCCCCGAGATGGGCTAGCTGGCGGTGGCCCCGAGATGGGCTAGCTGTCTGTGATCTCGAGATGGAGCTCCACAGCACTTGCACAAGTGAGGTGCTGCCCTGTAAACCCCATCGGGCCCTCCAGGCGATGCTGGTGTGGGGGCAGAGCTCAGCACGAAGAGGAAAGCAGGTTGCAGGAGCGCCTGCCCTCGGCAGCATGCTGGCTGCGCGGCGATGGGTGCCCATGTGGGCGGCCGTCCTGCTCGTTGCACCGGCGCTCACCGGCCTCGCCGCGGCACAGGACTGGGCCGCCGCGTATGCGCGGGACAACCCGATGCGCTGGCTCAACTCCCTGGCGCACCTGCCGGCGCAGGTGCGTGCACTCCAGCGCTTTCCAGCAACCGCCCCGGCCCGCACCTCGCGGCCTGACCGCGCTATGGCACCAATCGGGCGGCGCAGCAACAGCGCCAGTTCCTGCTGGTCCTCGGTGCCAGCCTGCAGCAGCGGCAGCAGCTGCCCTGCAACCCGTTCGGCGCCACGGAGAGCTGCATGGCGCTGCCGGCCGACTCGACCTTTGCCAACGTGTGTCCCCACCACGACTTGAAGGTGCGACGCGCCTCTGCCGCCCAAGCTGCGGCACACGTGGTGCGGCAGGCCGTGCCGGCGCGTGAGTGCGCTGGTCAGGGGGGCACGGGGCTCGTCCGTGACAGGAGACGCCATGCAGGTGGACTGCGCGTGGTACTCTGACGACCTGCACGAGGTGGCAGAGGACCCCACCGACGTGCTGAAGGCGGCAATGAAGGCTCGCGGCGTGGCCGACCTTGAGAGCGCCTGCCCGGAGTGCTTCGACGCGCAGCGGCGCCTGTGGTGCGCGCAGACGGTGCCAAAGTGCGGTGCGCCCCTTGCTGGCCAAAGGCCGGCCTCACGCGCCTGGTGCGGGGCGCGGCCGCCCGACGCACGTGCGCGCGCAGGTAGCTTCGCGGCGACGGTGGAGGTCGCCGTGCTGCCGGCGCTGACGCAGATGGCGGCCGCCGTCGACGACGGCCAGAACCACCTGGAGGCGCTGGGCAACGCCGTGCCAAGCCTGCTCAACGCGTCCAGCCTGGCCATGCCGTGCCGCGCGATGTGCGAGGTGCGGCGCGCGCCGGGCGCCGGCCGGCAGCGCCGTCAGTGACATATGCCCGGGCTGGGAGAGCAGGCAGTGGCCGTTTTCATCCTGCTCACTTTGGAATGTTACTGCTGAGTGGATCTATGTCACATGGGGCTGATTCGGCAGCCCGAGCGTGCGGCGGCAGGCCGTCATTGGCACCTGCAGCTGCAGAAAGGACCGCACGTTTGGCGAGCTGCTCGACTCCTACATCGCGAGCCATCCAGACTCTGTGGTGCGCTCGCCTGGGCTGTTTGACCAGGCCCTGCACACTGTGCCATGCGGTGCTGCAGGTCGCCGCTTGCCAGGCATGCGCGGCCGCTTTCGCGTCAGTCTGCCGAGCCAGGGCGGCGCGTCGCGCCCCTGCGGCAGGCCCTCCCGCCCGGCTTCAGCGCGCACATCTTCCGGCACATCTACAACACGGAGCTGTGCGCGCTCTTTGCCAACGCGAGCACGCCGGGCTTCGCCGGCCACTGCGACGCGACCGTGCCGGCCGCGTGCTCCGACCGCGACCGCTGGTGCGACGGCGACGGCGGGCGCAACGTCGGGCCGCTGGCCGTCGGCGAGCTTGTGGCTGCGCAGGTGCGGCGCACGCTCCGCGCGGGGCTGAGGCGCGCCACCTGAGCGGGCTCGGCACGTGGCCAGCACGCGGTGCTCGTGCACCAAGCGCGGCCGGCCGAGCGGCACCCCGTCGCGTGCGCTTGCTTGATGTGCCACGTGCCATGCCTGCAGCGGCCCGCCCGGCTGAGGGGCGCGCGGCGCGCAGATGGCGCGGACGCTGTTCGGGTGGGTCGGCGAGCCGGGCGGCGGCCTGACGGAGGATGAGAAGGTGCAGCCCTTCTGTGGGCCATGGAATGCGCACTTGCTTGCTGCCCTGTCAGAGCGTGCGAGCACGCAGGCACCTCACTTGCTGTCGCACGTCACCCACGGGCCTGCGGGTTGCTGTCTGCTGCACCATAAAGAGCTGCGCCGAGGCGGCAATCTGACTCTGGCCGGACATCTGACTCCGGCTCTGCCCCCGCGGCTCCAGGTCGCGCTGGCGAGCGCTGGCAGCGGCGACGTGGACGCGCTGCACAGCGCGTACGTGCGCTCCGGCGGCCCCGCACCGGCGCAGAGCTCGTCGCACACCGGGCTGATCGTGCTGCTGGTGTGCGCCGGCCTGCTGGTCGCCGCGGGCGGCGCGTTCGCCTGGTTCCGCCTCGCGCGGCCGCGCCTGCTGGGCGCGCCGCGCGGCGAGTACGTGCCCATGGCGTCGCTGGAGGAGGGCGCCGACTACCGGCCGCCGCATGGCCAGGGCAACTAGCTGGCCACGTACCTGCTGGGGAGCGGGTCTGTGGTCCGCTTTCAAGACTCTGTGCGCGCCCACGGGCTCTCCTGGGTAGGGTGCTGGGTGTTGTACAGCATATGTACACCAGGTCCCCCTTGCGTCGCTCCCTGAGCACTTTAGCTATCTTTGTGTGGCCTGTGGCTAGTGTAGGTGTTGCTATGGATCATGATGTGAGGCGGCTTCCAGCAAGAAGCTGGACGGTTGACGTGATGTTGTAAGAGGCGGACAGTGGAAAGAGGTGGTCTTGCAAAGAGCTGCTCCCGGGCAAGCGCCAGCTGCACATATGGTGCGTTACCAAAGTGCCCGCTCTCTGCTGCACAGGCGCCGCACCAGCGGTGCATGCTCATGCACGTCATGCGCCCACGCACGTCCGCATAAAGTCGGTCACGGACCCCACGTCGCCCTGCAGCGCCGACAGCGCGGCGGCGCTGACGTGCGGCCCGCGCGCGCGCGCCAGCGCCTCGAACGAGAACGCCTGGCCAGGCTGCGCCAGCCCCGGGCGGCCGGGCGCGTCGCCGGCGTCGCCAGCGAGCGCGCCGCGCGTGCCGCGCAGCGCCTCCAGCTCGCGCTCCAGGCGCCGGCGCAAAAAGTCGACCGTGTGCGCGCGCGCGCCCTGGTCCGCCTTGTTGCACGCCAGCAACAGCGGCAGCCGCCGCCGGTGCACCGCCGGGTGGGTCAGCACCTGCGCCAGCCCCCGCTCGCCGCTGCTGAACGCGCTGGAGCAGCGCCGGCGTCCGCGCGCTGCGCGCCCGCCAAGCAGTGAGGGAGCGGAGGGCAGGGCCCCAGGGCGGCGCGCCTCAAACAGCTGCTCGGCGACCTCCGTCTTGTGGGGCAGAAAGTCGACTGCGTCGACCAGGAACACGACGCCGCACGCGCGGTCCGCGTGCTGCTCGAAGCGGCTGCGCACGCGCGGGTGGCCCGGCACGTCCACCACGCGCACGCTGCGCTTCTTGCCGCCCTGCGGCGCAGGCCGGGGCGCTCACTCGCTGCGCGACGGCCACAGGCGGAGCTCTGTGAGAGAAGCAGCACAGGCAGCGAGCGGCGTACCTTGTCGGCCGGCAGCTGCACAGCGTCCGCGTTCTCCACCATCGACGCCACGGTGCCCTGGTGCACGGAGCCGTCTCGCAACTGCGCCGGAGCGCAGCCGGCATCAGTATCGCGGTCCGTGCAGCAGGCAGCTTGGCCCGTGCTGTGCAGGCCGGCTCGGGTGCGCGACCTGCAGGAAGAGCGTGGTCTTGCCCGCTCCACAAGCGCCGACCAGGAGGATCAGGTCCCCTTTCTTCCTCTGCGTCAAGAACTGGACGAGGCCTGCACACTTGGCGCGTCAGGTGCGGGCCCGGTTGCACATCAGCGACTCTGTGCGGAGAGGCCGCACACGGAGTGAAGTAGTTGCGCACCGAGCACGCACAGTGCTACCAAAAGAGCGATGAACACTCTGACGGCGACCGGGCTGCCCAGCAGGTGCGCAATTGCGTTATCAGGCTCCTCTGCAGTCATGACGGGGGGCGCCTTTGCTCTCTTCTGCAGCAGGAGCGCTAACTACTTCGAAACAGAGACACTTGTGTAACCAGACTACAGGTGTGTGAAAGTGACTGTCGACTGCAGTGAAGTCGGCAACCAGCTACTTATAAGCTGGTAATTACCGATGAACATGCACCGCATGGCAGGGAACCAATGCATCAGTGGTAAAGGATCAATTGTCTATGAACAGTACATGTCACCTTCCACCACCAAGGGGCGCTCTCCAAGCAATGCAAATGACCTGTGCTTTACCTTGGTGGCTTCACCTGACATGGACATCTCAGCCACAGCCTCGCTGCTGTACACGGTGACGCGCCACAATGCAACATAGGCAAGCCCCGAACCACCGGACACGTATAACACTCTCCACATGCAGGTGCACAGCCAGTGTAAGTAGCTATGTACCAGCCACATGCCCCAGGCAGAAACTCGCTTCAGCAACAACCAATCATACCCCAGGGACACCCTCATGCTCCGTGCGTCAGCAGCCAGTGCATGACCTTGTCATGCGCCCAGCCACCACCAGAAGCTCGTCATGCGCCCTTGCCGGCGCGCGCAAACCAGTACGGCGAACGCGGTGCGAGCTTCTGCAGCACACGCCTGGTGTCAGAGCTGCCTTCCTGTATCGATGCGGCTGGCTGTGCACGCGCATGCCCTTGCTGCATGTGGGTGTGCATGGGAGGCATGCTCCCATGCATTTGCTATGCATTCAACACCCAAGACTCCTCAGTCACCCAAGGCTCCTCAGTCGGGCCAATCACACAGCTGTCTGACAACCACCATGAGGACACAGCCCTCCCACAACATGCTGTCAGGCCTAGGGACGTCCAACACGTATTCTAGGCGGCCCGCGCGCGCCGCTCGCGCTCGCTGTCTGGCAAGGGACACACGCTTGGGAAGGGCGCCCACCTTGGCGCAGCGGGCGGCTGCCGCAGGCGGCGACGGCGCCACGTTCTCCTTGCCATCCGCGAGGCTCTGCAGCACGGGCCGCGTCGGCGCGGCAGCCCCCGCGCCACGCTCAGCCGGCCCGACCGCCGTGGGCGCCGCGGCCGGCTCCGTTGCGCCCGCGCTGCTTGCCTCCTGCGGCCTGCGCATCGCAGTGCCCCGCCGCTCTGGGCAAAGTTTGTGGGCCTGCTCCACGACGCCGAGCCCTGGGTGCAGACAGCACATTGCGGGCCGCCAGCCAGCGCAGGTCGGGCGCGCGCTGCATACAGGGCGTGGGGTGCGGTGCAGTGCGCCGGCGGCAAGGGGGCCCGGGCGCGCACAGGGCGCAGAGCGCGCGCTGCCGCGACAGCTCGCCCGCGAGCGCGGTGCAGGCCGACTGGCTCTGCGTCAGCCGGCACGCCAGCGCAGCGCGCGTGGACGCCATCAGCTCCACCACCGCGCCGACCTGCGCGCGCCGCGCCGCGGCAGGCCGCGTCACCGCGCCTGCCAGCGCCCTGACGCTGACGCCCTCTGGGCAGGAATCTCTCCTGTGGCGTGCAGCCGGCTGCAACCATGCGCATGCCCGCCCGCGTGTGATGTGGCGCGCGCTCACGCTAGCTGACTGGACCAGCAGGAAGTCCGGTCCACAGCATGCACCACCCAAGCTCCCGGCGCGCACCTGGCCGGCGAGCGCCCCTGCGGCGGCGGCCTCCTCCGCGGCAGAGTGCGCTGTCTCCGCCTGCCGCGCGCCATGCTCTCAGCGGAGAGCGCCTCACCGAGCCCGCCTGGGGCGCTCGGCTGTGTGCGGGGCATGGGCGCACACACTGGATCAGCCGCTCCTGGAGCCTGGGCATCGCAGGCTTTCTTGCGGGAGCCACCTCATGATGCTGACATGCGAGGCCACGGCATCACTGGCGCGCTCACAGGGGTCCTGGCAGACACAGTGGCAGACGCAAATCGCTCACGAGACACCTTTCCATGCATCCACAAGGTGGAAGGAGCTGCAGGCGCCCGCGTGCGGCTGTTGAGCAGCCTGAGCAGCCGCCTGGGAGGGAGGCATGGGTCCCCCGCACCTGCGTGGCGGCGGCCTGCGCGCGCAGAGTCTCCAGCTGCGCGGTGAGCTGCTCCACGCTGGCGCGCGCGGCCGCCAGCTCCGCCCCGGCCGCGCGCGCGCGCTCCAGCTCGCCGTCCGCCGCCGCCTCCTGCACGCCCGTGCGACACCATCGCACGGCCGGCCCTGACTGGGCCTGGCATATGGCATCTACGCTTTCTTCGCAGGTGGTACATCAAGAGAAGGATTGAACAGCAGCCCGTGCGCTGCTGACTTGCGAGATGCACGCGACGCAGAAAGGGGCTGGCGCAAGAAGGGTATGCAAGAAGGGTACAGGGAGTGGCGCGACGCGGCGCGCCTTCAGCGCCGCTATGACAGCGTTGGCCGCGCGCAGGCGGTCCAGCAGCTCCTTGCACGCCTGTTCCTGCGCGGCACCCACGCGCGCCCTGGTCGTGCGGCGACCGCCGGACGCGGCAGGCACCTGACGCAGTTTCCTTTGCTCCAGGAGCTCATGCGGCCGGCAGCAGCGCGGAACACGCTCACCGCGCCAGTGCACGGAAACGGCCCACAACAGCCGCGACCAGCCGCGGGCGCAGGCCGGCACGCTACTTACAGCGCAGCATGCACCATGCGGCAAGAGGTGCGGCAGGAGCCGCAGCCGCGTGTCCGCACACCGGAGGCTTGCGAGTGCCGCAGGCCGCGCGGTGCGGCGCGCCGGGCCTGGAGGCGGGGCGCGGGGCGGACGCGCCTTGACGATGAGCGCGCCCTGCGCGTTCATGAGCTCGCCCTGCGTCTGGTGCAGCCACTTCTTGGTCGCCGCCATGGCGCGCTCGGCGTCCTCCCTGGCCCGCGCCTCTGCCTGCGCGGCGCCCGCGCCCGCTTGCAGCACAGCTTGCGGTGCCGTCCAGCCGCCGTGGCAAGGCCCTCGATTAAGCCCCCGCTCGAGCAACAGCCCAGGACGGGAGCGAGCGCATTGTCAGGTTGTGCGGTGCGCTGACGGGCGGCAGGCGTGCCGCGAGCTGCAGGCGCAGCCGCGTCGCCTCCTGCTGCAAGCCGGCCAGCTGCTCGCCGCCCTCCTGCTCCTCGCTCCGCGCGCGCGCGCCGGCGCCCGCCTCGCCCGGCAGCTCCCAGACCTGCGCACGGTGTCGCCGCGCGGGCGTGAGCAGCCGGCGGGTCGACGCTGCGCTGCAGCGGCCAGGGGGCAGGGCGCGCCGGGCTGTCGGGGCAGTCTGTGCGGTAGCAGAAAGCGCTGCTGACATAGTCTGCGTAGACGACCTCCGACGCCGCGACCTGTCGCGCAGCCTGTGCGCGCCGCGCCACCTGAGGCAGCACGGATGTGGCCTCGCGTTGGCCTGCTCGCTGAAGCGACCTGACATGAAGCAGCTGTTGGGGGCTGCCATACCCTGCCACGCCAGGCGACAAGCAGAAGCGCTCCCAGAGTCGTGGCCAGAAAGAGACCTGGCGCATTGCAGCGCGCGTTTAGGCGGGCGCCCGGCAAGGTTGAGGGAGCAGCTGCAGACGCTGGCGGTGGGCAGCGGTGCTCACCCAGAACTGCTGCCTGCTCGTCCGAAGAGGGGTCGGGGGACCTGCGAGGCGCATGCGAGGGTGGTTAAAGCGGCATCATGGCGTCGGGGGCGCAAAGCTGCCGAGCGGACGTGCGCGCACGCAGCGTCAAACAACGCGAGCGCTGACGCAGCGTGCGACGCGTCACTGTCCAGCTCGTCTTGCGGCACGTGCGCGCTCTGCTGGTCCACATGCACGCCCGCGAGGCCCTGCTGCTCGGCAAAGTACTCCGCCCGCCACCGCGCCAGCACGTCGGCTGGTTCCGGCGCGGGCTCCACGGCGCGTGGGGCATGCCAGTGCAGCCAGGTCGGCAGCGCACACACGGCGGCTACGTACAGCCATGCGAGCAAGAGGCGCGCGGGCAGGCGGCGCCCGCTGCGCATCCTGCTCCCCTCTCAGATTCTAGGACCCCATGCCTGGCTGTCACCTTTTGATGTTAACTTTCAAGCTTGTGTTCAGTAGGCTTGTGCGCTGCCACTTGTGTTCTCTGCAGTGCTGTGTTCTAGTAGGGCCGTTTACGCCTCGGCGAGCTGTCATTCTTGCTACTGAAACTACCCTAACAACCTAGGAAGTGGCCCAGCCAAACTTTGGAATGCTGCCAGTGGCAGCAGGGCTTTTACACGCACACCTTGCATCCTCTCCTTGACCAGGACAGGAGCCCACCACAGTGCACTAGCGAATGGGCGCCGAAAAGGCTGCTGAGGTGGAGCGACAGCAGGTCATGCTGGGCGCGCTGCTTGAGCTGCACAGCGCAAACCTCTGCACACGACAACTCTCCCGCAGCCCGCCCTCCTCCAGCGCGGCCGCTCAAAGCGGGCGGTGTCGCGGCATTGCAGCGGGCAACAAGAGCGCAAGCTCCAGCCGCCCGTGCCTGGCCGCTTTGAGGTATTCCTGCGCGAAAGCCGCGGCGCGCCGCGCCCGCGCCCGCGGCCGGCGCGCCCGCTCTGCTCACGACATCTCCCACCGCTCGGTGCCCAGCTCCCAGCGGTCGCCGGCGCCTGCGGCGGCCGGCGCCGCGCCGTCCGCCGCCGGCGACGCCGCGCCCGCCGCCTTGCCGCCCGCGCCCGCGCCGCCGTCGCGCTGTGCGCTGGCAGAGCGGCGCGAGCTGCGCCCTCGCCGGCGGCCTGGGCTGGCGCTGCGTCCGCGGCTGCGGCTGCGGCTGCGGCTGCGCCCGGGCGAGCGGCGGCGGCTGCGGCTGCGGCGGCGGCGCGCCGGGTCCGGGCCGTGCAGGCGGCGGCGCTCCTCGGTCGCGCGCACGATGTCGCGCATGGGCGGCACGTCGACCACCAGCTGCGACTGGTACGCCTTGCCCAGCACGACGGCGCCCTGCCGCGCGCCCCCACCTGTTAGGGAAGGGTTACAGACCGTCGGCGCGGCGGCCGCTGGGGCCACTCGGCCAGGGCCCAACAAGCTGAGCAATAGCCAAAGCTCGGCGTGGGCGGGCACGCAAGCTTGCTCCGGGGGCGCCGCGCGCGCGCACCTCCAGCTCCATCTCGCGCATGAAGTCCGAGAAGGTCATGCCCAGGTCGCGGATCTGCCACATGCGGTCCAGCTGCTTCATGACGTCGTTCACCTGGCCGCGCCCCAGCCAGCTGAGCCTCCCGGTCGCATGCCGGTGGGCAGAGCCCGCAGTGAGAAAGCTTGCAGTGGCACACGACTCTGCCTTTGCGACGTCAACGCGGACAGACACCCGGACGCCGCACCAGGCTGATGTTAAAGGGCAGCGGCCACGTGGCGACCGCCCGCCGCAGGCCGTCCATGAACAGCGCGTGCGCGGCGCGCGAGATCGGCGGCCGCCGCCGCGGCGGCGAGCGCGTCAGCCGCCGCCGCAGTGGGCTCCTGCTCCGTGCGCTGCGCGCTCGCATACTTTTGGCTCGGCCACGTCCTCACAGGGGTCAGAGCGCGGGTCCTGGGCGGGCTCAGCTTAGGGTCACTGCCACGCCTGGCACGCGGTGCGGGGGCCAACTACCAGCGGTCGGCAGTGGGCGACCCGTGATATAGTGTGCACAGCAGTCCCCGCTTCTGCACGACGCCACGTCACACAGCCACATCTCGCAGGCGCAGCCGCCCCACGCCCACGAACGCATGCGCAGGCTTCGGGCGCGCGCGCACCGGCGCAAGGACGCGCCGCTGCGCGCGCGGCTGCGGCTGCGCTCGCGGTCAACGCTGCGCGAGCGCGGCCGGCCGCCGCTGCCCGAGCGCCGCCGCGGGCGGTCGATGCTGCGCGAGCGCATCCGCGGCCGGCGCACCGGCGTCGACGGCGAGCGCCGCCGCACCGGCGGCGACGGCGAGCGCCGACGCACCGGCGGCGACGGCGAGCGCCGCCGCAGCGGCGACGAGCGCCGGCGCAGCGGCGGCGAGCGCCGGCGCAGCGGCGATGAGCGCCGCCGCAGCGGCGACGAGCGCCGCCGGACGGGCGAGGGGCGCGCGGCGCGCATCCGCCGGCGCTCCGCGCGCGCGCGGTCGCCGCTGTCCTCGCTGCTGCTGCGCCCGCGCCGCCGCCGGCGGCTGCCGCTGCGGCTGCGGCTGCGGCTGCGGCTGAGGCTGGGCGAGCTGGCACCGCCGCTGCGCGCCGCGCCGCCGTCGCTGCTGCTGCCGCCGCTGCTGCTGTGCGCTTCGTCGTCGCTGCCGCCCGGCTTGACCGCGCCGTTGACCTTGGCCGGCCCATTGCCCGCCTTGGCGGCGGCGCGCCGGGCGGGCGGGCTATCGCTGGGGCTGCGCGCGCGCTTCCGCCGCTTGCCGCCGCGGCTGCGGCTGCGCGAGCGCGTGCGCGGCCGCCGCTTGGACGGCCTGGTCATGCGGGCGTGACACCGGATGATGTTGACTGGGTGTAGCAGCATCTGCACGTTGCGAGCTTGACAGGCGAGGCGCCCACAAACAAAGGCACTCGGCGCACGTCGCAGCACCTCACACGCCTCCACGCACGCCACGCTTTTCTTGTCATCAGCGTCAAGAGCAGGTCCAGGGAGGAGAACATGCCTGAGCGCGCACCGCTCGCTGTCGCTGCGCGCGCCGTCCCGGGGCTCGGCCTTCGACATGGCTTTCGGCGCGGCTGCTGCCGCTGCTTTGGCCGCCGCGAGCGCCTCCTCCTGCAGCGCGAGGCACGCAGCGGCGCTCAACATCCGTCAACTTTTAGCGGTTGTCATTCAGCCGGCGTTTCCCGCCTACAAGTGCTCACAAGCACCGCCGCGGTGGTGATCCGGCGTGCGCGCCTTGGCCTTGACGTCGCCGGCCGCCCACTTGGCCGCCGCGGCCTCCTGCTGCTGGCGGACCTTGCCGACGCGCGCGAGCGCCGCGTCGCGCTCCGCATCGGCCGCTGCGGCCGCCGCGGCCGTGCGCGCCATCGCGGCCTCCCGCTCCTTGCATGTCGCCTGCGGCGCCGGCCCAGGCCGGCCTTCACCGCCGCTCGCGCCGCTTGCGCTCCGGCACAGACAAGTGGTCGCGGCCACCGCCGTCTCTGAGAAAGTGAGAAAGTGAGGGCATTGGCGGGAAGGAGCCCATGGCAAGCTGTAAGAGGATGTGGTACAGGGAGGGGGGCAGGCGCCGCGCCTGCGCGACCTGCACCGCCTGCTCCAGCGCCAGCAGCGCCGCCTGGCGCCGGCGCACGCACGCCTCCAGGCCCGCGGCCAAATGCTCGGCCACGGCCAGCGCGGTCGCGCCCGCGTCGCGCTCGCCTGCCGGCGCGCGGCGAGTCATGCGCCGGGCACGCGGCCCGTGCGGAAGCGGCCGACGCGAGCATGCAGCCACCAGAGCTGGGACTGCAGGACCGCCAAGCTGCCGGCAGCCTCGGCGACTAGGCGAAAGCAGGCAGGCGCGGGCGAGGGCGGCTGTGCAGCGCACTCGCGCTGCCCTGCCGGGCGGCCTCCGCATCATGCAGCCGACTCTTTGCGCTGGCTACCTCTGCGGCAGCCGCCGCGGTCTTCTCGGCTGCGGCCTGGGCACAGAGCAAAGCCAGTGTCAGTGCCCGAGCGCAGGAGGCTGTTCGACAGTCCTTGCCGGCAAACATGTCTCGCCTTGGCGGCTGCATTCGCTTCTTCCAGGTTCTTTGTTAGGCGCAGCTTCTCCGCCTCCACCGCCGCGGGCGGCAAAAACTTTGGCGGCCTGACCGCGCTGCTCATGGCTGCAGCAGCGGTGCCCGCCAAAACTCAATCGGCTCCGCACATATGCGCAGTGGCACCTCAGCGCCTGTTGAGCACACTGTGCTGTTCTCTGGGCTCGCAGCTCCCTCAGAAAGTCAAGAGCAATTGAACGAGAGGGAGCGGCTCGTCTCACTCTAATGCCCTAGCAAGCAATAAAACGCAAGTTTTTTTAATTTTTTTTTTTCGTACATTGTTTCCAGCATGCAGACTTGCATGGCAAGAGGCATTGCAATGATCAAATGGTCATTGAACGACTCTGACCAGTGTGGCCAGAGACCTGTAGAGGTGAAGGTCACGAGCAACAGGCAAAGCTCACTGCCCGCTGGTCCCTTACGTCCACGAGCGCTTGCAGGTCGGGGCGCTGGCGTCTCGCCGTCACAAAGTGTGAGTGTGCTGTGCATGCTGAGCCTGTTCGCACAGTATGTTTGAGCCCGTGATGGAGTGTTGTGTATCCACACAAAGTAGCATGCAGCGGTGTCTGTTTCAATGTGTGTACTGTCCTTGCATGCATGTCCATGCACTCCTTTCTGAACGGCATGCCTGCCGTAGGGACTGCTCGCGCACAACTTCACGGCGCGCCGAGCGGTGGCAGTTACCCAAGCAGGCTCTCATGCGCAGCGCCCAGCAGCGCCGTGTGCACAAAACACGCCTCCCACCGTTGCAGAGCGCAGTCACGATGCTGACACTGCCACAGCCTCGTCGCGCACGCCGGCGAGCAGCGAGGGCGGCCAGCCCTAGAAGAACCTCCAAGGGTCCTTGTCGGGCGGCACATAGTCCTGCGCGCGCGCGCGCGCGCTCGAGCCAGCCCAGCCGCCAGCCTCCGCCCGCATCCTGTCAGGTATACCAGAGAGCGGCTGTCCAGCGCGAGCGGCGCTCGGCGCGCCCTCCGCATCGCAGCCCGCCGGGGCCCCGGCCGGCGGGGGCGCGCGCCTTGGTGGGCGGCGTCAGCCGGAAGGACGCCTGGCTCTGCTGGAACCCGGGCCCGAAGGCGGGCCAGCGCTCGTCCGGGCAGGACAGCGTGAGCGTGTACAGGTAGGGCGTGCCGTCCAGGCCCGGCCGCGTCGACGTGACCGACCACGCGCGCCGGTAGTTCTCCCGGTCAGGCGACTGGATGGACGGCGAGCCCTGGCGCGCGCGCGCGCGGCAGGCGCGTCACCCCGCGCGCGCCGGCCGCGCGTCTTCGAGCGCAGGCGCCGGCGCGCGGCGCGGCTGCGTTGCGGCCGGGCGTGAGGCAGCCAGCAGGTCGCCTGCAGGAACACAGCGCCAGCTCGAACGGCCTGTGTGCCCAGACAGAGGGGCTCCGCGGCTCCGCAACTACCGGCAGCGCCGCGGCGTGCGAGCGTCGCGCAGTGGGGGCGCGCACGCACGGCGGCGCGCGGGGGCGCGGCGAGCAGGGGGGCGGCCGGCCGCGCGCGCGCCTGCGCGATGTGCTCGTACACAAAGTACGTCTGCCCATCGCGCAGCTCCGTCGCCGCGCTCTCCACCTGGTGCAGCGACACGCGCTGCCCGGTCGTCACGCGCATCGTCGACCTGCGGCAGCCCCCGCGCTCGCCTGAGTGCACGGCCCGCCTCGGGCGGCGGGCGCAGCGCTCTCTGCTCGCCTCGCGCGCAGCGCGGTGCCCCAGCGAGTGCAGCCCCGCTGCCTGGAGCGGCCAGCCCCAAGTCAGGCACGCAGCCCCTGCCGCTCTCCAGTACAATGGAGCTCGGCATGCATCGCCGCCCTTGCAAGACATGCACGCCTCGTGCCACCAGGCCGAGACACTCCTACATCAGCCCCTGCCCCCACCCCCTTAGCGCATGCTCCACCCCCCGGAGCGCGGGCAGCGCGGCGCGCGCCTGTCGATGAGCACCGTGTCAGCCACCTGCTTCGGCGTCCAGGCGCCCATCTCGCGCGCCTTCAGCACGCCCGACACTGGGCCCACCTGCGGGCCAACCAAACGCTCACAGAACTGGATCCGCCGTCAGCCTCGCGCCCCGCGTAACGGCCGCGGCCGCGCGGGGCCACCTGCGCGCGGGCGCGCGCAGCCCGGGCGGCGGGGCGGGCGGGGCGGGCGCGCACGGTCACGGAGATGGTCACGTTATCCCGGAAGTCGACGAGCTCCGCCACGATCCTCTGCGCGGCCGCGCGCAGGCCGCGTCAGCCTGCGCCCGCGCCGGCCTACCAGTGCAGCCGGGCGAGCGGCGGCTGGGTGCATGCCGCGCATCATGCCGGCCCCCGCAGCTTCCCAGGCGTGTCTGCAGAAAGGCGCGCAGGCCAGGCTGGTCGCGCCGGCCGCGCGCCTGGCGCGCGTCGGCCGTCAGCGGCGCGGCGGACGAGTAGCGCTCCGGCCGCCGCGACTGGATGACCGGCACCGGCTGCCCGCGCACCGCGACCGGGTACTGAAACTCGTACGCCAGCAGCCGGTCCGCCAGCCGCGCGTAGCGCTGCGCGCGCGCGCCGCGCTCAGCCGCCCCCCCACGCAGGCCAGCATGTCCCAGTCTTGTGCGACTCGCGCCGGCGCCCAGCAGGCAGCGAGCCTGAGCCTCACGTGGTTCGCGCCGGCGCCCAGCACGCCCATCCGACGCACGCACTCGGCGCCCGGCGCCGCCGCCGGAGGCGGCCGAGCGCGCCGCGGCGCGTCATCGGGCGCGAGCGCGGCCGGGCCCGCCCCCGCCCGTGCGGCAGCCGCCGCAGGCAGGCTCCTGTGCAGTGGGCGAGGCTCTTCCGCAGGAGCGCGCCGTGGCGTCCTCGGGCGCAGCGGGCTCGGCGGTGATGCTGGCGGCCTCCCCGGTCGCGGGCTTGCCCTCCACGGCGTCGGCATTGCCCTCCAGCGCGACGGCGGCCGCGTCGGCGGCCGCGGAGCGCGGCCTTGCCGCCAGCAGCACCGCGGCCGCTGCCAGCAGCTCCCGCCGGCCGGGCGCGAACGGGCCTGCAGCGGCACAGGGCTGCCAGTTGCCACCCGCCCGTCAGCAGTCTTGGACGGGCCGCCCTGAGCTGACAGCCGCGTCCCTGCAAGCAGCTCCTGTTGGCTGCGTGTGCATGGGCATGCAATCCATCGCAAGACAGGTGAGACAGGGGGCACGTGTGCCGTCCCGTCTGGACATGACATGACAGCAGTGCATACGAGTGCCAGGCAGCACTGCGGGCGCGCTGGTGCACCCTCGCGCGCGCCACCAGAGGACGGGCCGTCACGGCGGCAGGCGCTGGCGCTCCTCGCAGGGCGCTCGGAGCGCCTGCCTTGACCCTTGAAGGCAGAGACGTGTGCTGGCAGGGCCGCGGTCGTGCGCCATGGCCTGTTATGGCCGGGCGCGGCTGCCAATGGGGCAGCCATATGCGTCGAGGTACCAACGGTGATCCAACGGCGATGCACAGTATGGAATGCCCCACGTGCGCCAGGTGACCCAGCGCGGGCTGCCGTGAGGCAGACCCTGCGCCCAGCCCTGCACTCAATCCACAGCGTATCAGCTTGATCTTGCGGCCGACCGCCGAGTCTGAGCCAAGCCTGTGCCGAGCACAGAATCCCCAGGTGCTAGGCGCCTCAGCTCGGGCTGAGGCAGCTCGAGCTATTCGAGCGCACGGGATGATGGGCGTGCGGGCGGGCTCCTGAGGCCTCCGAGCCCCTGCACCGATGGCCTCGACCTCCCTGCTGCCCTGGGCCGGCGAGGAGGGCCTGAAGGTGCGCCCCGCATGCGCATCGGTGGGGCAGCAGTCATGTACGTGCGCCTTGTACCCAGCCTGCGGGCCCCCATGTGCTTTGTGGGGGTGCAGGATTGAGGGCTGTGGGGGTGCTGCTGCTGTAGCTGCGCCCCGCCCATCCCATGCACCCGCCTTGGTTGCGGCGCAGTCGGGGGCACTGCCCGGCTACTCGTTTACTGCGGCCCTGGCCGAGATATGTTGGGCGGCGCCGCTGCCCGCAGCGTGCTCCCGCTTGAGCTGCTGTGGGGTGGGGGCGTCTGTTCGCCGTGCATTCAAAGCTCGGCGCTGGCTCTGGTGCAGCAGCCGCCCGAACACGGACCGCAGCGCTGCCGCCCCGCAGGAGCACCAGCTGTGCTACCGCAGCGGCTGGGCCGCCGCGGCGCCCTGGCAGCCGGGCGCGGGCTTCGAGCCCAACGGCGCGCGCGCGCGGGAGCCCGCGCAGCGGCGCGACTGGCACGGCGCGCCGGCGCCGGCGGCGCCGCAGGCTGTCGGCTGGGGCGGGCAGTGCATCGAGGGCAGCGAGCAGTGCCACGCGGTGGCCGCGGGCTTTGGCCGCGGCAGCCCCGGCGGCTTCCCCAGGCGCGCGGCCCCGCCGCGTCCCCGCCAAGCGGCCCTTTGCCGCCGGGGCGTGCCTGCCCAGCGCCGTCGCAGTTTGCAGCTTTGGTCAGAGCGAACCTGCTGTGCCCTGTGATAGCCATGGTGCGCCAGACGGCCAGGATGTGTGGAGCGGGGTCCCAAGCCCCTGCGCAGTGGCCCCTGCACACACCGTCCAGGTGTAGACTGATCTGAGCCGCTGGTGAGCGCATGCCAGGGCCGGGCAGAGGGCAGCTGCAACTGCGTGCGTGGACGCGCGCAGGCATGCGGGCCGCACACGGGGCGGCTGCGGCCACGCGCGCGGCAGCGGCGGCCGGGAGGGCCTGTCGGTGGACGAGATCGTGTGGCGGATCAAGCAGCTGCCGCCGGGCGAGCCCGTGGCCGGCCTGGCCGAGGCCGCGCTGCCGGGCCTGGACTCGCGCGGCTGCGCGCACCTGTTCAAAAAGTGCGCCGAGGCGCAGATGGCGCGCCGCGCGCAGGCGCGCGCCCCGGCGCGCCCGCTCGCGGCTGCCCTGCACGCCGCTGCCCCCTTGGCGCACCGGGCCGCTCCAAAGCCATCAGACGCTCGCCCTGCCTCCGTGTGCGGCGCGGGGCGGCTGATGTGCGTGCGGGGCCGCTGCTTCGCCTCTGCACGCATGCAGGCCCTGCGCTGTCCGTGCCTGCGTGCCCGCCGAGCGCCGCCCCCTTCAGGGCGCAGCGTGACGCGCGCGCCGCCCGGGCGCGCAGGAGCTCTTCGACTGGCTGGCCGGCCTGGGCCGCGGGCACCCGGCGGCCGCGCTGTGCGACGTGTACACGTTCACGGCCGCGATCGCGCTGTGCGCGCCGGCGCACCAGCTGGACCGCGCGCTCGGCCTGGCTCGGCAGATGCGGGGCCGCGGCGTGCGCGGTAACGTGTTCAGCTACAGCGCGCTGCTCAACGTGTGCGTCAAGTGCGGGCAGCTGGACGCCGGCCTGGAGGTCTGGGGCGAGATGGAGCGCAGCGGCGTGCCCCTCAACGTGCGCCCGCCCGCCCTCCTCGGCCTCCCGGCCCGCCGCCGCAGCCGCCGCCGCTCCCCAGGCCTTTGTCAAAGTGCCTGGCTCGGAGCCGGCGCCGCTGCGGCGCGGGCTGCGCCGCCGCGAGCGCGCGCAGCGGGCCCGGCCAATTTTTAGCTGCAGGGAGGGGCGCGCCTGTGACAGTTGAGTCTGCATGGGTTTAGACTTAGGGTCGGGGCCCGGCGGCGCGGCGCTGACGCGCGCGCGCCGCGCGCGCGGCCCAGGTGGTGGCGTACAACACGGTCATCGACCTGCTCGGCAAGATGGGCCGCTGGGAGGAGGCGCTGCAGATGTACGGCCGCATGCGCCGCGAGGGCCTGACGCCCGTCACGCGCACCTACAACACGCTCATGATTGCCGCGAACAACTGCGGGCAGTGGAAGGAGGCGCTCGGCCTGTTCGACGAGCTGCTGCGCTCGCGCCAGGCGCTCAACACGACCAGCTACAACGCGCTCATCTCCGCGTACACCAAGGCCGGCAGCCTGCCCAAGGTGCTGGAGGCCTTCCGGCGCATGTTTGACGAGGCGCGCCCCCCGCGGCCGCCCGTGCGCGCCGCCGCGCCGCACGCCTGCATGTTGCTGCCCGCGCGGGGGCGGGCGATATGCGCTGCCCCCACCCTGCACTTGTATGGATGCTGTGACCAATGCACGGGCTAGCAGGCGTGTGGCGCGCGGCCTGGGTCGGCAGGCCGCCTGCTCCAAGCGGGCCCACGCGGCCCGAGCGCCGGCGGCGCGCCCGCGGGCGCGGCCGGCCGCCGGTGCGTTGCCTGGGGAGCCCCAGACGGCGCGCGCTCGCGCGCGCAGGGCTGCGAGCGCAGCGTGATCACCTACAGCTCGCTCATCACCGCCTGCGAGAAGGCCGGCGAGTGGGGCCTGGCGCTGGATTTCTTCCGCGACATGCCGCGCGACGGCTGCCGCCCCAACGTGGTCACCTACAACTCGCTGCTGTCCGCGCTCAGCAACGGCGCGCCGCCCGGCCGCGCGCCCTGCGCCCCATACCCTAATGCCGCTGCGCCATGCGCCGCCCCCGGGCTCCTGCCCAGTGCAGCGGGTGTGCGGGGGCGGGCGCTCGCGAGCCGCCCCAGACCGCGGCAGCCTCGCGTCGTCACCGAACGCCCTGCCGCGTCCAGAAAATCCCGCCCGTGCAGGCAGGGCCCCCCTCCTCGCCGCTCGTGGTCTGTGCAGTGTGGTCACCCGTGCTCCCTCCTTCCCGGACGGGCCGCCCCCTCGCCTGTCTGCTTGCATCCGCGGTCTCGCCGGCCCACCTGCTCAGCTATGTTGCGCCTGAGCTGCATGCCACCAGCTTGCCGACGCGGGTCGCGGCCGCGCAGGCGGGCAGTGGGAGAAGGCGGGCGAGATCTTTGACCAGATGCAGGCGGCCAGCTGCAAGCCGGACTTCATCACGTTCACCGCGCTCGTCAGCGCCTACGAGAAGGGCGGCCAGTGGATGCGCGCGCTGCAGGCGCGCCGGCCGCCGCGTGCTGATCTGTGCTGATCTGTGCCGATATGGCCGCCGTAACGGGCCTGAGGCTGCCGGCGCGCCGGGTGTCTCGGCGGGGGTACAGGATTTGGTTGCCTGGTGGGGCGGAGTGGGCGCGCGCGAAGCATGAGCCCCGGCCGCGGCGCGCGCGGCTCACCGGCGCCGCGCGCGCGCGCAGGCGTTTGAGGCCATGACGCGCACGGGCTGCTGCGCGGACGCGATTGCGTACGGCGCGATCATCGACGCGCTCTGGGACAGCGGCCTGGCCTGGGCGCAGCGCCGCGCGGCCGGCCTGTTCCGCGCGGCCGCGTGCGAAGGCCTGCTGCGCCGGCTGCCGCACGCGGGCGCCGACTGCCTCGAGCTCAGCCTGCACTCGCTCAGCGGCGGCGTGGCCATGCTGTCGCTGTTCGCCTGGCTGGCCGACCTGCGCGCGCGCGCCGAGCTGGAGGGGCCCGCCGCGCTGCCGCGCCGCCTGGCCGTCGTGACCGGCCGCGGCAAGCCGGGCAAGGAGGCCGGCGGCTCGGTGGTGCGCGAGGCGGTGGCCGCGCTGCTGCGCGCGCGCGGCTCGCCGTTCGCCGACGCGGGCGACGCCGCGCCGGCCGGCCGCCTGGAGGCGGCCGGGCCGGCCGTCGCCGAGTGGCTGGCCGGGCCCGACGCGGCCGCCGGGCCGGAGGGCGCGCTTCTCGCGCCGGGCGGCGCGGGGCCGGGGCCGGAGCGCGGCGGCGGCGCCGGCGCCGGCGGCGGCCCGGACCTCGCGGCCGAGGCGGCCAACGAGGCCGCGGTGGCCGAGGCGTTCGCGGCCATGCGTTTCTTCGAGACCACGCACCGCCTGGACCTGCAGGCCATGGGCGCCGGCTACATGGCCCAGCGGCCCGAGCTGGTCGCCCGCCTGCTGCACGCCGCGGCCGCGCTGGGCGCTGAGGAGGACGCCGCGTACGACGCGATGCTGCTGCTGGACCGCGCCATGTCGGCGCCCGACCCCGCGCCGGCGGCCTGCCCCGCGCTCGGCGCGGCCGCCTGCCTGGCCGCCGCGCTGCGCGGCGGCTCGGCGCCGCCCGGGCCCGCCGCGCTCGCGGCCGCGGCCGGCTTCCCGGAGGCCGCGCTGGCCGACATGGGCGCCGCGCTCGCCGCCTCGCTCGGCGGCGACACGGCCACGCTGTCCGCGCTGCGCTGCCTGAAGCTGTACCTGCGCCGCCTGGGCGCGCGCCCTGCCCTGACCCTGCCCGGCGCCGGCGCGGAGCCGGGCGGCGCGGGCGAGGTGGTGCCGCTCGCGCGCGCCGCGCTGGCCGACGCCGAGTTCCTCAACTTCCGGCCGAGCGTGCTGGCCGCCGCGCTGCTGTACGCGGAGCGGCGCGGCCGCGGCGCGCTGCCGTTCTGGCCGGCCGCGCTCGCGCAGCTGACCGGCTACGCGCACGCCGGCACGCCCGAGCTGGCCGCCGCGATCGCCGCCGCGCAGCGCCTGTGCGAGCGCGTGGGCCTGGGGCCGCCGCCGGCCGCGGCG
>JAABUV010001879.1_pt1 | contig 29690 bp, 41 predicted proteins | sample 5559971 | NCBI WGS metagenome assembly JAABUV01 (sample SAMN10711881, study PRJNA513362) | rock metagenome | isolation source: Antarctica rocks | place: Antarctica: Victoria Land, Knobhead nord | collected 2015-12-19
CCCCAGTCGTGGGGGGAGGGCAGGGGCGGTCCGGGGGGGCGGCGCGAAGGCAGCCCACCAGCCAGTTCGGGCGTACTAGGTGTGCCCTCCCTGCCGCGCGCAACACCGCGCGTGCGTGGGAGCTTTTCTTTGGTTTTCGGTCCTCCCGGTGAGGCTCGCGGAGCTGCTTCTGCCCTGATCAGGCCTCGAGACGGCGCGGCGGGGCAGCCGCCCTGCCAGCCTGCCCTCTTCTTTCCCTTGCTTTTTACAGTCGGGCGGTGCGCGCACGCGAGCTGCCTCCCCGCGCACAGCCCGCCCCAGGAGCGGGGCACCGAAGTCAGCGTGAGCGCACCACTGCGCCCTGCTTTTCGTGCCCCGCATGCGGGCGCCCAGCGCGAGGGCGCTGGCGGCTGCTGTTTGGGGCAATGTACCAGTAGGGTGGATGTTGCGAGACGGCGCAGTGTGACTCCCCTGTCGGCTCAGTGCCCCCGCGTTTCCTGCCCTGGGCAAAAAGTTTTCCTGCATCCCTAGGTGCGAGAGTCAGTGGTGTACCTTTGCATATGATGACAGGATGCGGTGCGGGGGCGCCAGCTCGGCGTGGTGGCCTGTTCTCTCCTTGGTGTGTCTCCATGGAGTGCCTGTAGCACTGGTGGCATCCTGTTATTTGAGCCCTGAAGCTGACCTGCCCTCGAGCATAATGAAACTGGTGTTCAACCGTTTGCAAGAGGCCTCAGGACAGTGTCACCCAGGCTGTGCGATGTAGCCTGCGTCGTCCATGGCACACTGTGCTGCACCACCCTCCCGCAGCACAGCAGCTTCCCAGGCCAGCGAGCCGCAAAGATGTGCGACTTCTTCGTCGACGACCTGGATGTCGGCGCCGTGCGCAAGCCCGTGCAGTGGGTGGCAGTGGCACCGCCGCTGGTCGTGCGCCACAAGCAGAAGTGCGCGTGCCGCGCAGCCCTCAGAGTGGTATATGAGCGACACATGAGCGTGTCTCGTGCTGCAGCCTGTGGGAGTGCGTTGCGCTATTGGAGGGGGTGTGCACCTTCTAGCAAGTAGCCAGCAGTCACATGCGGGGTCACTGCGAGCGCTCGTACTGTGTGGCAGACTCGAGTGCGTGTGCTCTTGCGCTGTATCGGTGAGCTGCGCATTGCACGCCATCGTTTTATCTTGGTCCAGCCCGCAACACCCTGGGCACATACACACACGTGTGCACGCGTACACTGCACGCTCTGTCTGTGGCGGTCCGTTCATCTCTTTTGTTGCAAGCGCTCCCACGCTGGTGCAGTATCTGCCGCCTTTGAGGCAGTCCTCCCTCGCTGGCGGATGCAGGGGTCCCACCCCGCGCCGCCGCTCGCGCTCTGCTGCAGCGCCGCTGGACGCGCCGCACGCCGCCGACGCCGACGCGACCGCGCGGCCGCAGCCGCAGCAGCCGCAGCCTCGGTGCGAGGAGCCCGCGGTCGCAGACGCGTCGCAGGCCGCGGCCGCGGGCGTGCAGAGCGGCGCTGCGCGGCGCGGCCAGCCCGGGGAGGCGCGCTTCCGCGGCGCGGGGAACGCACTGGGGGACCCGCCGGGCGGCGACGCGGCGCTGCAGTGGCTGCCAGCAGAGGACGACTTTGGCAACGTGGAGTACAAGCTGCGCCTGCGCGAGCCGCTGCCGGGGCACCGCTTCCAGCAGCTGGTTACGCAGATGCAGTACCGGCTGTGGGAGGGCGCCGGCGAGTGCTTCTACTATGTGGGTGCGCGCGCGCGCGCGGCGCGGGGCCCCGCGGCGCCTGCCGAGCTGTACTCTGCGTGCGGTCCGGGCGTGGACAAGGACGCGCTATGGCCAGCACTTTGGAGTATGCCGGTGCCCGCCATCCAGGCGAAGCGGCGCGGTGCACCCCGTGTGCAGCCCCGCTCCCAGGAGCGGGGCTCCCGAGTGTGGCCCGCTGGGCACGCCGCCAGGATGCGGTGCGGCGGCGGCCGGGCGGGCAACCGGCCCGGCGCGCGCAGGCGTGGAGGACGACGGCTACCCGCGCGGCCTGCCGCCAGGCGAGCTCGCCGCGTCGCTCGCGGTGCTGCGCGCACTTGCGGCCGAGGCGGGCTGCGGCGCGGCGCTGGTGCGGACGCTACCGGGCGCGCGCGCGCGGGCCTGCGCGCTGCTGCGCGTGACGCGCCTGGCCGCGGCTGAGGCCGGCCACGTGGACCTGCGCATCGCAGGTGCGCGCCCTGGGGCGGCGGCGGTGGCTGCGGTGCCCCCCGCCTGCGGCCTAGCTGCTAATCCGGCGTCGTTGTTTCCCTAGGATACCTTCCACCAATGGGTTTTTAAGTAGTGCCACATCCAAACCACACGCCTTCTGTGAATGCAGGCCCCTAAACACCCGCCTGCGCTTGGCCGCCAAGGCGGCGCGCGGCGCGGCGCTGCTGCGCGCGCCGTCGCGCGCGCGCGCGTCAACATGCGCACCGCTTCACAAGCCCCGCCTGGCCGCTGCTGATATGGGCTGTATGCCTGACACGTGCGGCCGCCGCGAGCCAGCGCTGGCAGCTCTGGACCTGTTTGGTGAGGCCCGCCGCGTCAGCGCAGTGGCGGGCGCGCGCGGGAGCGCGCCGGCGGCGGGGCTGAGGCAGGCTGCCTGAGCGCGGCCCGCGCCGCGCGCGCAGTGGCGGGCGGAATGGGCGCCGGCAAGAGCACGCTGGTGGCGGTGCTGAGCCAGGGCGCGCGGGGGCGGCCTGGCCTGGACGACGGCCGCGGCGCCGCGCGCCTGGCCGTGCTGCGGCACAAGCACGAGATCGAGTCTGGCCGAACCAGCAGCATCTGCCAGCAGGTAGGGCGCTCTCGCCCTGCTCCACTGGCAGCGTATTTCAGCGGGGTCCACGCGCGGGAGCCAGTGTGAGGGCCCAGTCCAAGTGTGTGCAGGTCAGCGGCGCGCACCGCCAAGGGTCCACTGGCATGCATGCAGGGGTGCTGGGCTGCCCTGGAACGTCCGGCGCTGATCTGTGGAGACAGATGCGGAGTGTATCGATTTAAGCTGCGCGTACATGCCCGCCGCGCCGCCGCGCCGCCGCTCCCCTGCATGCGGCGCATGCGGCCCTGCATGCGAGGCGGCTGTCGCGGCGGGCGGCAGGTGGTGGGCTACGACGCGGCCGGCCGCGTGCTCAACTACAGCGGTGTGGCAACGCCCACGCCGGCCGAGATCGCCGCCGATGCGCAGAAGGTGGGCGCGCTCCCGCGCTGCAGCGGCCGCCAGACTGTAGGGCTACATGCCCCGTGACGCGCAGGAGGCGGGCGCGCGCCCGCGCCGCAGCGGCCGCCGGGCGCCGTGCTGCTGCGCAGGGCACTCGCCCGCCCTGCCAGCGCGGGCTGTCCGCGCGTGCGCGCGTGCGCACGCGCATAATGCTGCGACAATCGCAGTTGCCTGGCAGGCGCCGCCTCTGCGGCCACCGCGCGGCGTGCCCGGCGCGCCCCGCCTGCTTGCCGCGCCGGCTGCGCGCCGCGCTGAGCGCATGCGAGCGCGCGCGATCGCAGGTGCTGTGCTTCATCGACCTGGGCGGCCACGAGCGCGTGCTCAAGACGGCCGTGTACGGCCTGACCTGCATGCTGCCGGACGCGGTGCTGCTGTGCGTCAGCGCACGGCGCGCGGCCGGCGCGGGCCGCGGCGGCGAGGAGCCGGGCGGCGGGCCGGACGGCGCGCCCGGCCGGCTGCTGCCGCGCGCCGCGCGCGAGCACCTGGCGGTCGCGCTGGCGCTGGACGTGCCGCTGGCGGTCATCGTCACGCAGGTGGGTCTGGGGTAGGGTTAGGGCATTATGGTGCGTGCAGCGGCGCGGGCATGCGAGTGGGATGTGTGAGGAGTGTGTCGGCCGCGCAGCGTGCTTGTGGCGCATAGATATGCCGCCGCGCAACGCCAGGCACGTGCCTGGCGGAGGCTGCGGTGCTGCGCGCGCCTGCGGCGGCACCTGCCGCGCGACCAGCACCTGGCTGGCACCCGCACGACTCTCCGCTTCTGCCATTAGGTCCTGCCCGGACCTACCCTGCCCAAGCCTTGGCTGCCCGCAGGTGGACGTGGCGGCGCCGGGCGCGGTGGCGGCGGCGGTGGCGGAGGTGCGGTCCGCGCTGGGCGCGGCCGTGGCCGGCGCGGGCGTGCTGGGCGGCGTGCCCGCGGGCGCGCGCGGGGCAGTGGCCATGCCGCTGGTCGCGTCCGAGGCGCAGGTGAGCGGCTCCCCGGGACAGACCCCCCGTCGCCATGGCCTGTGCCCTCGTCGTCGCAGAATGCAACGTCTGCTGCTTGTGGCGTGCGACGCTCAGATTAGGGTGGCAATGTGTGGCAAACCGCCTCGCTGTTAGGATGCACCTGTTGAGTGGGTCACAGAGGGAGGCGTCGCGCCGCTGGTTGTGTCCGGGGCACAGGCGAGGCCCCTTTTGGTGTGACAGACTCTCAGGGCGGTTGGATGCACTGTCATTTCCATGGAGCGCGTCAGCCGTGAGGTACCATACATCCGCCAGTGTCATGGGCATGGCCATGTCCTAGGCGGGGCGATCAAGTCAGCGCGTATGCAACGCAGCCTGGCGGGGTCAACCAGCGAGCCGCACGCAGCTGTGCCTGGCATGGCGCTGGCGGGGAAGCTCCCGATGCTAGGAGCGCCTGACGGATAGACAGCGTCTGTGCACTGAAGGCTTCTGGAGCGCATGGCGTGCCTGCGTCCCAACCCGGCTCCTCGCGCCGCAGGCCGCGCAGCTGGCGCTCTGCCTGCGCGACAGCAGCCTGGGCGCCGCCCTCGTAGCGCGCGGAGCCGCGGGCCCCCAGCCAGGGTCCGATGCCCCCGGCGCGGCGCCCGCGCTCGGCGGGGACGCGCCGGGCGCCCCCCCGCCGCCCACGGTGCCGCTCTTTGCGGTGTCCTGCGTCACCGGCGCCGCGCTGCCGCTGCTGCACGCGTTCCTATTCGCGCTGCGGCCCACGCGCGGCGCGGACGGCCCGGGCGCCCCTGGCACTGGGCGCCAGGGCCCGGGCGCAGGCGCCGCGCAGCCCCCGGCGGGCCAGCCAGGCGGCAGTCTGGCGGGCGCGGCCGAGCCGCCTGGCAGGTTGGGGCCGGGGCCAGCTTGCCCGCCCCATGGCCAGCGCTCAGTCTGCGCCAAGGGAATGGAGGCGGGAGCGCGCGCGGTGGGCGGCGGCGGCGCGCGCGCACCGCCGCCAGCGCCGAAGGGCCGGGGCGCGCTCGCGCGCGCGCTGGCTGTGGCGGCCGCGGGCGGCAGCCGCCCGGGGTCGCCGTGCTCTCCAACCTCTTCGTCCTCTTCGTCGTCCGGCCTGGGCTCGGCCAGCGGCGAGGCGTCGCCGGCCTCCCCTTCGTGCGGCAGCGAGCGGGGCGCCAGCCACGCAGGCGGCGGCGGCGGCGGCGGCGAGCCAGCCAGGGCGTGGGCCGAGGTTGCCTTCGCCCTGCCGCGGCCAGCACCGGCCGGAGGCGGCTGCGAAGGCTTGGACAGCAGGCTCGGCGCGCTGGAGCCATGTGCTGCGGCGGCCTGCGACGCGTCAGCGCCCTGCTTGGCGGCGACGGCGCCACACGGGCCGGCTGCTGCAGGCTGTGCAGGCTCGCCTGGCGTGACCGCTGCGGGCGCTGATGCGGCCGCGCCGGCGCACTTCCAGGCGCGCCCGGGCGCCTGCTCGGCGCATGCTGGTCCAGTGGCTGGCTGCCACGGCTCTCGGTTCTGCCAGCTGCAGCTGTTTCGGGAGTGTGCCGTTTGAGTTTGCAGATGTCGGTGCTGCACGCTGAGTTTGGAGCGCCCGCGCGATCGGCGCGCATTGGAGTTGATGGCATCCGATGCGCATGCCGCCACGGGCAGCGTGGCGATCGACACAGAAACCGCTGCTGCGGTGCACGAGCCTGGAGGTGGCTGGCGGAATGAGTAGGACCCTAAGCTTATTCTATCCTGTTGCCAGCCCGCACCTGAACATTCAGAGGGGCCGCAGGTGGACCAGAGCTTTGAGGTGGCAGGCGTGGGCAGCGTGGTCGCCGGCACGGTGGTGGCGGGCGCGGTGCGCGTCGGGCAGCGCCTGCTGCTGGGCCCCACGCAGCGCGGCGGCTTCGCGCCCGTCACCGTCACCGGCATCCAGCGCGCGCAGGCGCGGCGCGCGCTCGGCCTGCCCGCGCCGCGCCGGCGCGGCTGCGGCGGCCTCGTCAAAGCCTGCGCATGCATGCACACGCGGGCTGGCTGCTGTGGCCCTGGGCCACGCAGGCCGCCCAAGGCACCGGCATGCGATAGGGTCCTTCATAGGGTCCTTGATGCGTGCAGCACTTAAAAGCCTGTTGCAGAGGATGCAAACCGGCTTGTAGGTGCTGCGGAACAAGGTTGCCGAAAGCCTGTGGCGCCACAGCCGCCTATGCCTGCGTCCGCATGTGGCCGCGGCGCGCCTGCCAGCCATGCGCCGACTCGAGCGGGCTGGTGCTGCGGGGCCAGGCGCAGCGCTGCTCGATGCGCGCACTGAGCCCCGTCTGTCGCCGCGCGCAGCTGTCGGTCAGTGTGGTGCGCGCCGGGCAACATGCCACCCTGGCGGTCCACCCCGCGGATGGCCCCGCGAGCGCCCAGGCCGCAGCGCCCGGCGCCCCCGCGCGCTGCCACAGCGCGCACGCGGCGCGCGGCGGGGGCGCCGGAGGCGCCGCGCGCGGCGCCGGGCAGGGCGGCGAGGCCGGCGCGGCATCTCTAGAGCGCCAAGCGACGGGCCAGGGTGGGTGTGTAGGCGCCCCTGCTGCAGAGTCGGATGGCGGGTGGGGGGCTAGGGCTGCTGATCGCCTGGCCGCCCCAGACGGCCGAGCGGCCAGCGCAGAGCTGGGGGCTGCGGAGCTGCAGCGGCTGCGGCAGCAGCCGCTTGTCCACCCAAATGAGGCGTACAGGGAACCCCAGCATTTGGAGGCCGTCTGTGAGCCGCCGCGCAGCCCCAAGTGGGAAGCAGGCGAAGATTCCCCGAGGCATGGCAGAAACCCTGCAGGATGCCTGGAGGAGCTGTGCGCGCCTCCCTCACCGCGCCCGTCGCGCGGCGCGCGCGGGGCCGCCGCGGACTTTGCTGGGAACCTGGAGGTCAGCAACACCAATGGCAGCGGGCGGGGGCACCCCGGTGACCCGCCGCCGCTGCCGCCGCCGCCGGCGGCGGAGGGTGCCAGCGCCGCCGCGGGCGTTCCTTGCAGCGCAAGCCCTGCAGGAGCCTGTTCGGGCTCTCGGCCGCTGCCCCGGCCAGCGCGAGGCGCGCGCACAGCTGCCGCAGACTTTGCCGGAAATCTGGAGTTCAGCAACACCAACGGCAGTGGACGCGGGCACCCCGGCGACCCGCCGCCGCCGCCGCCGCCGCCAGAGGGCGCCAGCGCCGGCGCCAGCGCCGGCGGCCTGCAGTGGGCGCCGGAGCCGGCGCGCTGGGAGCTGCGCTCGCGCTCCGCGCCGCTGGCCGGCGCGGCCGCGGCGGCGTGCTCGCCGCCCAACTCGCGCAAGGCGCGCCCCAACCCCCGTGATCTTGGTCGCGAGCGTGGACCGGGTCTGCTGTTGTCTGCTAGCTGATTGCAGGGGTGAAAAGAGTGGCATGTTGGGTCGAACGCCCACTTTTGTTGTCGCAAGGGGCTGCAGCGTCTTAGGACTGCTGCTGCATCATGAGACAGCTGCTCTCTGTGAGCGCTGTTGTTTAGTGCGGCTGTCGCACAGCACATAGGCCATGATTTTTTTGATTTGTTTTTTTGGCACAGGGCACGGTGCTGCTGGACGCGGCGTGGCGCCCGCGCACGGTATGGCGCTTTGAGGCCGTGCTCGTGCTGCTCGGCGGCGCCTGGCCGCCGCGCGGGCTGCTGTCCGGCCGCTGGCCGCCCGCCGGCTGCGGCAGCGCAGGGGCTGGGGCCGACCCGGGCCCCGCACAGAACCCTGGCTCCAGCCACGGCCCTGCAGGCTGCTGGCCGCCCGCATGCGGCGGCAGCTCGGGCTCCAACGAGGCCGGGTCTGGTCACCGCCCAGACGCTGACCCGAGCCCTGGCCGAGGCTGCAGCCCACGCGGTGAGCTGGACGGGCGGGGGGCTCCGGACCGCGGGCGAGAGGGGGGCGCCGGAGGTGGCCGGGGCCGCTGGGCCGCGAGCGGCAGCGGCAGCGACAGCCCCAGCGGCAGTTCCGGCGACGCGCGCGCGCGCGGCGCGCGGCGACGCGTCAGGTGCGCGGGTTTTGTGCGCTGGGCCTGCTGCCTGGCCGTGAGAGGACAACGTGTTGATGGAAGCGCCTTCAGTGCTTTCAGCCCTGCTGTTTCCGAGCACCCAAACCCTTGCGGTCCGTTTCTATGCCTGTCGCCTTTACAGTGCACACCTGTTGACCTCATAGGTCCGGGTGGGCTACATGGCCAAGCATGCGCACTGACTGGGTGGACGTAACCAGATCCTTAGTAACCGGGAGGGTGGGTCCGCCCCGCAGGGTCGCGTACACTCCGGTGGTTCACTGCGGCAGCGTGCGCCAGGCGGCGCGCGTCGTGTGCGTGCAGGAGCTGCCGCCGCCGCGGCCGGGCGGCGGCGCCGGCTGCGTCGTGGACGGCTGCGACCTCGCGTGCGCCGTCACTGCCGCGGCTGCGCTGCTGGGCGCCGCGCCAGAGGCGGCCGCGCGCGCCTCCTCCTTGAGCGCGCGCTGCCAGGCGGCGAGCCCTGGCGGCGACCCTGACCAGGGTCCGGGCTCGCACGCGCCGCGCACGGCGGCCGCGGGCGCCGCCAGCACGGCGGTAAGCATCCCAGGCGCGCCGGCCGGGGGCCGAGCCCTGGACCCTGCGAGCCCGGGGACGCCTGCTCCGGGCGCGCCGTGGGCGCCCGAGCGCGGCGAGCCGGCGGGCGGCGAGGGCGGCGGCGACCTGGGCTGCGTCGCGCGGGTGGTCTTCGAGTTCTGCCACCGCCCCGAGTGGCTGCAGGCCGGCGCGCGGCTGGTCGTGCGCGACCGCGCGGACGGCTGCACCGCCGGCGCGGGCGTCGTCCGCGCCCTCGCGTAGTTCCGCGCTCGCCCGCCTGCACCGGGGGCCGTGGCGGCCTGCGCACGCGCCTTGAGCCGCCCGCGCTGGAACGAGCTGTACGTGGGTCAGGGTCAGGGTCAGGGTCAGGGTTAGGTGTAGGGTAAGCATTAGGGTCAGGGGATCGTGGCTGCCGGCGTGCGCCTGCTGCCGGCGCGCCTGCGCCACCTGCTGCAGAGCTTGTCGTGGGGCTGCCCGGCGGGTCCTGGCTGGGCGCCTGTCACGAGCTGGGGCATGCTGTGAAGGCGTGGTTGTGCAAACGTTGGTGAAGGTGGCAGGCCTGCCGCACCTGCCTGTGCCTGGGGATGTGGCGGGAACTTGGGAAGGAAAAGTGCATGAATTCGCGCCTGTGAACACGTTCCGTATTCCCTACTAGGCGCAGGAATGCGATTTGTACGAGAGTGTTTGGTAATTTTGGTAACATCCTCGACTTGCAACTGGTCAAGCAGGATACTGTTTTACTGTGTGCGCTGCTGAGGCCGTCATGATGCCCTACGTGCTGCTGGCCTGCGCTTTGGCGGCAATGCTGACCTGCACAGTGCATGCCACCGCTCCGGTCAAGGTCCTGTTGCCTCTCATACCGGGCGCTACTAGCCACCAGTTCCAGCTCCTGCGGCTGCACGAGGAGCTGGTTGCCAGGGGCCACGAAGTGATGGTGCGCCCTCCTCTGAGCCTGCTCAGGTGGCACACAGCGCACGTGCTTTTCCCAGTGAACATACGTTGGAGGCTTCAGGCACGCTTGCACGAGCACACGCTGCCCTGCCCACACTTGTGTGCGGCGACAATATAACAGCATGCAAGTGCTGGTGCGTGAGCGAGCCACATGCAGCAACACTGTGCGCCGTGCTGCAGGTGGTCATGGCAAGCTCCAACGTTGCGGGCTTGCAACAGAAAGGATACGAGCTGTCAACTGCGGCGCAGTGGAATGACACGCACCTGCTGCCCCGCTTCGCGGCAGTGCGGCAGAGGATGGCCAAGCAGGCGACCACTGGCCTATTTGCCATACGGTGGCGCATAATTATGTCCACTTTCATGGAGCACTGCGACGCGCTGCTGGGAGAGCCCGGCCTCATGGATCGAATGCAGGCGCGCTCCACACGCTACGGACGCGCTGCAGCGCGCGCCTGGCACGCTCGCGGCAGCCTGCCTGCCCAGTAGGTTGACACGCTGCGCAAATCGCGCTGCCGAAGCACAGACGGGCTTCCGCCGGCGTTCAAAGAGGTCACCGCCTAGCAGCAGCGCCCTGCCGAGCACTGAGCCGAGCACCAACCGCCTGCCGGGCAAGCGACGGCAGGCCTTTGGCGCGGACGTCATGCTGAGCGACATGTTCTTCCAGAGCTGCAACGTGCCGCTGTCGGCGCGGCTGGACCTGCCAATGGTGTCGCTGCTGACGTCGGCGCCCATCCTCCCGCTCGTCAACACGTGGTGGACGGGCAGCGGCCGCCGCGTGTGGCTGCCCGCGCCGCTCGCGTACGTGCCGCAGAGCGGCCTGGGCTACGCGCACCCCATGGCGCGGGCCCCCGCACCTAGACGACGCTCTCTTGTGAGGGGCGCCCAGTGGGTCGACGGTCAGTAGTCCATGTTGCTCGATGCGCAATGTGCCATAGTCCAATGCCACATAGTGTGGTAGAAAATTTTTTTGGCTGTCTTTTGCGTCGTCATCGCCAGAGCGCTGCGCAAGCTTGCAGTCTGTCCGCGCTGCTTGCCGCCCCGGCACGCAGTCCCCAAAGTCAGGCATGCGCGTGTGCGGCGCGGCCGGCGCGCCAGCACCCATGGCCGGTGCTCCAGTGGTTTAAAGCGACTGCGTGAGCGGTGCTCGGCTGGCGCGCAGACCTTCCTGCAGCGCATGCACAACGCCTACTCCTACGTGGCGAACGCCGCTGCAGACTACATCCTCATCCGGCCCTACATGCGGCGCGAGTGGTGCGCTCGGCTTGCCGCCCTGCGGGCCGACCCGCAGCCGAGGCGGGCAGCCGCACAGCCAAGCGGACATGCAGTGCCTGTCTGGCCCTGCGGTCGGCGATGCCAGGCCGGCATGCTGCTGCAGCGCAGAAGGGCGCGTTGCGCAGCCCGGCCCCTGTGCGTCGAGTCATGGCGCAGTCCCTCGCGTCACGCAGCGCCTCGGCGAGTGCACGTCCGCAATTGTGAGACCGGGCGACATGGCGGACATGCTCCGGGCGATGCAGGGCTTTGCTGGCAGGGCAGGCTATGCGCAGCAGGCAGCAAGCGCCCCTGCATTACTGGTGCGGCAGGGCGCGCTTGGGCGTGGACACACGGACTGCCGAGGCGCGCGCGCGCGAGGTCCTGATGCTGGTAACAGCGGACATGGCGCTCGAGCCGCCGCAGCCGCTGCCGCCCGCGTTCAAACTGGTCGGCAACGTGCTCACGCGGCCCGCCGCGCCGCTGCCCGCCGAGCTGGAGGCGCGACCCGGCCCTGACAGCCGCGCCAGCTTGATGGCCCTTCCTGCAGCGCGCGCAAGTGTGGACAGACCGCTGCGACGTCGGCACCGTGCTGGCCAGACAGGCCTTAACATATTCTGGATCCTGGAACAGAGCCTGACCCAGGCTTGGTCTGAGCCCCGTACTTCTAAGAGGCGTCGCTGCGCTGTGGGCCGGCTGCGGGTGTTGGTTTGATTTCTGTAATGCAGGAAGGGACCAGCTGCTGAGGCAATGCGAGGCACTGTCACGACCCTGCCCCGCTGCCACCATGACACACTGAGGCTGGGCCGGCCTGCCGGGCAGGACTTCGTGGCGGGCAGCGGCGAGGCGGGCGTGGTCCTGGTCGCCTCTGGGACGCACGTCGCCCGCGGTGAGCGCCTGAACGTTCAACCATAGTCGGGCAGACCTGCCCATTGCCCGCTTTCTTTGGGCAGTAACAGTCGCGCCAGGAGTGCGCAGATGCAGCACACAGCCTGTCTTGGCATTTTCGGGGACAGTGTGTCATGCTTCACGTCCCCATGGCTGTGGCCTGACAGCCAAGGGTGACAGCGCGTGCCATCTGCGCCCCCAAGCTCGGCCCCGAGCGTGCTATCGGCCCATCAGAGCTCAAGCCATGTCAAGCCCTACACGGCTGCATGCGCTATTAGCCCGGACCGGCGCGGCGCCGCCCGTTGCACACAAGCATGCTTCTCTGCAGGACATGGTCAGGGTAGGCAGGGGCGCGCCGCAGCAGCAGCGACTGCACCGCAGCACAGGCGGCGCGGCGCGGCGGGCGGCGCGCTGACGCCCGGCCGCGCGCGCGCGCGCCAGGCGGCGACGTCGTGCGGCAGCAGGCGGCCGCGTTTGCGCGGCTGCCGGCGCGCGTGCTGTGGAAACTGAGCGCGGCCGAGGTGGAGGCGCTGCATGCGCCCGGCGAGCCCGGGCTCGGCGACAACATCAAGGCGCGCCGCGGCCTGGCGTATTAGGGTTATGATCGGGCCCTATGATCATCACCGGCTGCCTGCGCGGACGCCTGCCGCGTTCGCGCGAGCGGGTGCGCGCATGCTCGGACGGTGGCTTTGGGGGCGGGGTGCTGCAGGTCCTGCACCTGGTGTGCGCCAACGCATGGGGAGCAGGTCTTGTCAGGCAGGATCGCATCATGTTGTCCCTGCAAAGATGAGGGCGCCGGGCGTTGGAGAAGGCAGTGTCGCCTGCAAGACAATGCTCTGCCTTTGCGTCACACGGGCGGAGTCCGGCTGGAGCGGCTAGCCATCCAGGGCAGGCCGCCTCTCGCAGGCGGCTGTGGTAATCGGAGGGCATGCCCCGGCCTGCTTGAGCGCTGCATTGCCTCCGATGCTGGAGCCGACATGGACTGTGGCGCTCGCAGATCGTCAGCTGGGTGCCGCAGAACGATGTCCTGGGCCACCCGCGCACGCGCGCCTTCCTGACGCACGGCGGCGCCAACAGCTTGTATGAGGCGCGCGCCGGCCGCAGCTGCGCCAGGCGCCTGCACGCGTCATGCGCACCTGGGCGCATGGCTGCACTGCCTGCGCAGTTGGCGAGGCATCGGCCAGCTCACCCTCTTGTGGAAGAGGGCATGCATGACTCGGCCACAGATCAACAATTGCCACATGCACCTGCACATGCACATACACATTCCATGCGCTCCGGTGTACAGATACTTAACGAGACTAGTATGTGGCGTAGTATTGGGCAGCAGCTGCATTCAAAGTCTTGCCCTTCCCCTTGTTCGGCGCCTGTCTGTGCCCGACGCGGCGCACGAGCCGGGGCCCAGGCCTGGCGGCGTGGAGCCGCCTGGCATGTCGCTTGGCGGGGTACAGCGCAGGCATGCTTGAACCCTGATCTGCGCAGGCCGCCTACCACGGCGTGCCGCTCGTCGCCGTGCCCGGCCACGTGGTGGACCAGGCCGACAACGCGGTCAAGGCCGCGCGCCGGGGCTTCTGCATCCCGGTCTACCTGGGCCGCAATTTCTCAACGGACGCGCTACATAGCGCGCTGCTGCGCGTGCTGACCGAGCCGGGGTTCCGCGCGGCGGCGGCGCGCGTGGCGACGCGCATGCGCGCGCGCCGCCGCTCGCCCGCCGAGGAGGCCGTCGGTGCGGGGCAGCCCCGAACATGGGCCTGTGGGATGCTTGCTCTGAGCGTGGTCCACGCCCTTGCTTCTGAGCATGCGCTGCAGCGTTTGGCCTGCGGTAGGGGCGTCCGGTGCGGCTGCATCAGCCACGCACCTGCAGAGACACACGCTGATCTGCAGGGCGACCACAGGTCCTGCGTGCATGCGCGCGACTGCTGGGACCACCATGGGGGTCGCCGCACGACGGGCGCACCACGTGGTCCGCCACGGGGCGCGAGGCCCACCCCGCCGCCGTGCGCGGCGCGCATGCGCGCGCGCTGACGCTGGCGCCGCGCCGCAGACTGGATCGAGCACGTGGTCGCCACGGGCGGCGACCCGTACCTGCACACGCCGGAGGACGACCTGCCCTGGCTGGTAAGACACTCCCTCGACACCGCCGCGGCATGGGCCGCGCTCCTGGCGGCGGCGGCGGGCGCGCTGGCGCTCGCTCTGCGCGCGGCGGGGCGGGCGTGGGCCGCGGTGGCGCGACCCGGCCTCAAGGCCAAGGCCGCGTGACGCCCGCGGCGGCCTGCCCGGGTGGAAGCGTGTGCGAGCATGTGCACACCTGGGCCTGTCATGGAGGGTTTGTGAGTCGTGGGCTGGGATCCAGCATGTTTCCGGGTTGTCTAGAACCGCATGCTGCCGAGCAGATATGGTACTGTTGGAATCTGTCTGGCTTTGTTTTGCTTTGCTGAAAGTCCCATATCGGCATGTCAGGCACGGCCAGAGGCGAGGTAGGTTAGCCCATCAGTGCACCCAGTCATGTGGCATGCAGCAGTATTTAGCAGCTGCCTGCATGCCTGGAGTGCGGGCTGTTTGCTCAATAACTTGTAATCGCTCGCTGCTAGACTACTTTGCGATCCCTCTGCTGCCTATTTGGCTTTGACTATGATAGTTTTTAGCTGTCAGTCTGTGTGGGCTGTGGTTGGAGTGTCCATGGTGCTCATGTGCCGCATATGATTTGCGCGTATATGAAGCTAGATTGCATGAGCGTATCAACTCAGCAAGCATGTTGGGTGGCCAAACCTCCCCTCGCCAGAAGGACGCCCCTCATCACTGTCCCACGCCGCACTGGTGCTCCTGCACTTTGTGCGTAGCTCCATTGATAAAATCCAATGCATAGCTTACAAGGTGGAGGTCACATGCAAAGGGGGCTTGCATGCAGGCAGGGTGGGTGATTGCCCAGCTCTCTGGCTGAAGGCTGGAACATACGTTCATACCAGTGTTTCGTTTAGTGGGGGATGTCCCCCATTTGGGGGGATTTCAAGTAATTCGGCCAAAAAGGAGCCGTTTTTCGGGGGATCCCAAAGAAAACGGGCGGGGCCGACCCCCATATTTGACCGCCTAAAAATAATGGGGGCAGGGCGGCGCCCCCACACGGTGGGGGTGCAGAAAGCTTGCTGGCCAGTGCAAGCGGCCACGTCATCGGACAGTAATTAACCTAGATGGGCACATACCCCCAAGATCACATGTGAAATGCCGCCCAGGCCCTCAATTTGCGCAAATTTGGGCATTAGTGAAATGCGGGCTCTGGTCACCCTACCCGAGAGCACCCTACCCTAGTGGCATCCCCCACATGTCCCCCACATTTGGCCGGCCAAAATTTAATTTTGGGCCTCCGGGCCCCCACGGAGTGGGGGCCCAAAAAAAATTCTGGGGTCACTGCTTCCCCCACTATAGGGACCCGCTGAACCCCCAAAAGAGACACTGGTTCATACTCTGTACTGTAGCAGCCCAGCAGCCTTCCTGGCACGTGAGCAGCACTGTGTGAGAAGAGACTAGGAAAAGGGGGGAGAGGCGGCACCTAGCGCCACTGATGCGGGTGATGCGGAGGGCTGCATGGGCCGTCTGCGCATCTCTGTGCCAAGCAGCAACCTGGGTGACAGCGCAGCACGTTTGAGCCTGCATGTGAACACCAGGAGGATGCTGCCGAGGACCGCTAGTGCAGGCATGCCCCTCTGTTGCGCCGTGAGTGCACAGAAGGCTCCTTGCTTGTGTTCACGCTTGTCTTTGTTGCGCAGGCACCGAGGAGCCCAGCGCCAATGGCACCAGCTCCGCAGGAGGACTGGAGGTGGCGCACATCCTGGAGAGCTCCTCTGCGCGGGTGGAGCCAGCTCTCACCGTCAGGCGGCCATCCACGCCCTTCGCGGAAGTGCAGAACGCTGCGGCGGCAACGCCGAGGACCCCGGCCTCAAATGCTGAAGTCTGGTTCGAAGCAAGCGCGCCCCGTTCCGCGCAAGGCGCCTGCTGAGTCTCTCAGCTCAACTGACTCTGTGGTGCAGCGCCGATAAGTCTGCCTGGGTGGCACGCCTGCGCATACCTGGGTGGCGCGCCTCAAGACAACTGTACGTGTGTTATATACAGACATCTGCCGTGCGCGCCGTTCCCCACGCAGAGCAAGACACGCAGGAGACGTGCAGCATATTTCTGCTACCTGACCTGCCGGCTGCTGCGCACAGCGGACAGCGTGTTCAGCAGCTACGACGCCGTCGCGTCCCAGATGTCGGTCGACTTCGATGACCTGCACCTGGCGCCAGCCGCGCCCGGCCCGCCTGAGCCCGAGTCCCCGGCCGCGCCGACGCCCCGCGCCGCGACGGAGCAGCGCGACGCGCTCTTCATGCCCGACCCAGGCCGACTGTGGGCGACCATGCGGCACGTCCTTGCTTGCGTGCTGCATGCCGCTGCCTGCCTGCGATGAGTCATTTATGGCTGCATGAGCAGCCTTGCGGCAATGGCCACCCTGCCCGAGCAGCCCGATGTATCGACCAAGATACAGTGCATGGCTTCATCCCATCCGTGCATGCACTATGGTGCGGACTGCATGCGAGCACCCCCGCTTGAACACTTGTTGTGCCACGGCATTGCCATTGACATTGTCTTTTGAGTCTGGACGCATGGAGCATGCTGCCGCTCATGCTTCACATGCGGCGTACAGCCATGGTACGCGCCGCCATGGCAGTGCTCCGATGCTCAGCTTGTGCTGCCTGGCGCGCACGCTCGGGGCGCGCGCGCAGGCGCGAGGCCGAGGCCGAGGCCGCGGCGGAGCCCGTGCTCAGCAGCTTCCTGCATGCGGCGGTGGTCGCGCAGCCGTCGCTGACGGCCGCGGTCGCGTGGGTGCTCGCGCACCGCCTGGATGACTGCAGCAGCAGCGGCCTGGACCCGGTGCGGCCCCGCGGGGCTGGGGTGGACGCGGCCGCGGCCGCTTCCGTGCGACCCGAACGGCCACGGGGGCCCTGCTGGGATGCGGCGCCGCAGCCCTTGCGTGGCCCGGGTGCAACGTCTGGCGTGGACCACTGAAGCGTTTCGACCGGCGGTACCGCCAGGATGCGGCGATGTCCTTGCGTCCATCGTGCTGGGTGACAAGCCCTAAGGGTTGCCGCCACCCGCGTGCAGGGCCTAACACTCGCTGCGTCCGAATAGGTTGGCCTGGCATCACTGCGGGCATCGCAGGCAATGCAGGTACCATGGTGAGGCTGCACAGCCTGACATCCGGCCGCCTGCGCGCAGGTGTTCCAGTACGACCAGTTTGCAGAGGTGCTGGAAGGCCACGAGGCCTGCATCGTGCTGGACTTGACCGCCGTTATGGCCAGGGCACGCGCGCCCGCCCGCCCGCTCGAGCCCCGCCGCTTCACGCAGCATTGGCTCGTCCGCTGTCCATGCTGTGGCACAACTGCCTTTCAGGTGCAACCAGCATGCGTATGATCAACAGCGTGACGCCAGCTGCGCCTCGCGGCGCGCCGCGCGGGCGCAGCGCCTCTTGACCGAGCGGCGCCGCACGCTGCTTAGCCGGATTAGGGTTAGGGTGAGTTGCGCTGCGCGCCAGGACCCGTCCAGCCGGTCGTAGGCGTCCGCGCTCCTCTGGCACGGCGCTTCCAGGCGCTGCAGTTGCCCAACCCTGTACTAACCCTGCTTACGCTAACCCGTCCTACCCTACCCTATTCCTATATGTACTTGCGCGCCAGGACCCGTCCAGCCGGTCGTACGCATCCGCGCTCCTCTGGCATGGCGGGTTCCAGGCGCTGCAGATGCAGCGCATTGCGCACCACTTCTGGCACGCGGGCGCGCGCACGGCCGCGCTGCGCATCCAGTCGCAGCTGAGCGGCGCGCTCGGCGCGGATATCCACCCGGCCGCAGTGTTCGGGCGGGGCGTGCTCATCCAGCACCCGTTGGGTGCGGGTCGGCTGCCTGCGGGGCGCCTCCGGCCCTCCGGGGTAACCCCGCCTGTGTTGAGCCCGCCTGCAGCCCGGCTGGCGTGCAGAGCGTGTGTGCGCCTCGCGCATGCTGCCGTCTTTCCAGTGAGGGACACATTTTCATCCTCGTGCAGGCATCCTTTGGCGGTGTTAAGTGGGACCTTGCGCGCCCGCCCAGCAGTCTTGCGGGGTGGCCAGCCGTGCTTGCTCTGGCAGTCATGCTGACGTATGGGCAGCAGGGTCGGGCACGGGCGCTGGCTTGGCGTCATGAGCCTAGCCGCCACGAGCGCCGCGCAGGCATCGTCATCGGCGAGGCGGCGCGCATCGGCGACCACGTGACGCTGATGCAGTACGTCACGCTGGGCGGCACCGGCAAGGAGGGCGGCGACCGCCACCCCAAAGTGGGCGACTTTGCGCAGATTGCAGCGCACTCCACCGTGCTGGGCGCGCCCCGCTTGCCGCGGGCCGTTGGCACCGCGGGGGGCTTTTCCGTGCAGGCTTTCTGTACCAACATCAAGCCTGCAGTGTTGGTGCATTGGCGCGGCCCGCTGCCGCCTGCAGCGCTTTTGCGTCCAGGCAGGGTGGTGCTGCTGGCATAAAACCCATGAGGCGGCGACCTGCTGGGGCGGACGGCGGGCGATGTAACGTTTTGAGGCGTGCATGCCTGCTATCCAGTCTGTCAGCACCACGCTCAAGCTCTTCTGTTTAAAGAGGTTGTAGCTGACCCCAGGCCATATTTATATGAGGGGCCGGTGCGCCTGCAGGCTCACCCTGGTCCAAGGGTGTGCATCTGAATGATCAGCATGGGGTGAAGCCCAGGCAAGCCTCATGGTGAGGGGCACGTGATCACAGTTGCAACTCGATGCCGCTCAGACTGGCAGGCCGGGCGGCGGGCGAATGGACCTCGGGGGCAGCGCGCAGGCAACATCACGATTGGGCGGCACGCGCGCGTGGCGGCCGGCTCGCTCGTGCTCAAGCCGGTGGGCGAGGGCGTGCTGGTGGCGGGGTCGCCGGCGTTGGTCATCGACAGCGTGGCTGACACCGCCTTCGATGCGACCTGCTGAGACCGGGCTGCTGGCGGCGGGCCCAATGTGGCAGGAATGCCACCTTCGGCTCAGCATACACGGGCGCTCAGTACTGGGCACGCTGGCGCTCGCGCCAACAGGCGAAGGCGAATGCAGGTTTGCCCAGGCAGGACCGTGGCTGCATGCACCTGCTCCAATTCCTTGCGCAGCGGCCGCACACTGGCAGGCGCAGCACAGAAGCGCATGTGCTGCTTGTATTGATGTCAGCGTGGCCCATGCTGGCTGGTGCCGCTGCTGCCATATTGTGCTTGTCTGGCAGTCAGAACTTTAGCACGCTGCTGACCTGTCAGTGCTTGAGGCGTTACCTCTTGCGGTGTTGTCGTCAAAAGCATGGATGTCAGGGCCAGCGAGGGCGCATGCCACCTGTTTGTGTCGTCTGGCATCGCTCCCGGGTGGCGCGGAAGCAGCATGGGCCTGTTGAATTTGTGCTCGATACAGAGTGCTCTGCACAGAAACCCTTCAACATGCCCTTCAGAACTCTTGCGCATGGCCGGTTTGCTGTTTGATTGCCCTGTGCACCCGGCGTCTGCACTCCTGCCACGTTCAGTGACTTTGTGGTTGCTAGCACATCTGTCCGTGCTGACCACGTGGGTGTCCTGTCAGTGTCATCAACTGGGGCGCTGCTCCCATTTGTCATGTGCTCGGCTGACCTGCTGACACTTCTGGCATGCAGACCTTGTTTTGGTGCTGCAGAACTCTCTTGCAACCCGGCATGCACAGCACGCAAGCAGGGCACGCCCTGTATCCTCTGCCCCAGCGCGCTCTTGTTTGAGAGACAGCGTGGGCGGCATGCATGCGTGCTGTGGCCGGCGCTGAGGCAGTGCACGGGGTGGAGTAACCTCCGCCCTGAGTGTGGATGTGCTGGGTTACCTTTACCTAGAACGGTTGGAGGATACACTGTCTGCTCCTGAGCTGGCGGGATGTGCAGGGGCAACTGTGCAGTGTGTACAGCCCCTTGTCGTGTCTGAGGCCAATTGTCACGCTATGACTGCGGGTCTTGCGGGAGCTGCGTGCATGTTGAAGATCATGTTGTAAATGGTGCTCAGCACCATACTCAGAGAGTGTGGTGCGCTGCACGCTAATGAAATTCCGAATGTACTTACATGAGTATGAGATTAGGCAACCAGCAGCAGGCATGCCAGACGGCGTGACATGCGCCCGAGCAGGCATTGGCTGAAGATGGGGGCACTCAGTGCGCACAGCGCAGCGCGGTGTACTTGCCTTCCGGGGAGGGCAGGCCTGCGTGCTAGGCCAGTGCCGCCATGCAGGACGGCTGCGCTGGCGCGCAGCTCCACCAGGTGTGTGGCCCATGCGACAGGCACCAGATCACCATCTCCTTGCCCTTCCTCCACCGCGTCGTTTGAACTGTGTTTGCTGAAAGCTGCACGTCTGCCTCTGTTGTGGCACTGCTGGTGAAGTCTAAGCCCAAGTGCAACACTCTGCAAGAGTCAGCACTAAAACTTGAGCCCCCACTTGCCTGCCTGAGGCGGCATTGGCGCAAGATGCGCACCTGACACACACCCTGGGCCCGCAGCGGCGCAGGCTGCCTGGCAACCAGGAAACGCACGTGGAGCCTGCACGGCGAGGTGGTGAACGCCGCGCTGCGCAGGCGGAAGCGCCAGGTGCCTGGGGCCCGCCTCCAGCAGGGACTAGTCTTCCACTGCAGCACCCCTTCCAGACCCAGCACGAGTGGAAGTGCTTGCGATGCTTGCTGCTACTGCGCCAACCAGCTCGTTTGACGGCCCGCCACAGGCGCCGGCGGCGGCAGCCAGGCGCTGGCCGCGTCAAGGGAGCCGCTGGGCCGCGCTGCACAGGCACGCAAGCGCAGCACAGCGGTGGCAACACCTTGCACGTTGCCGCAGGCGCAGGTGGCGTTGGCCAGCGCAACAGTGGCCGCATCGGGGGAGCCGGATGGGGCGGCCGCGCCCGCGCCTTGGCCGGGCGCCAAGCTGGGGCCGCTGGTGGCGTCGGTGGCCGTCGGCCTCGCGCTGCGCTTCCTGGTGCCCGCCCCGGCCGGCGTGTCGCTGCAGGCATGGACGCTGCTGGCCATCTTTGTGTCCACCATCGCCGGTGCGCCGACACGGCCGCTGCATGCCCGCTGTGCCGGGCGTGCGGCTGCAACACTCACCCCACGCGTACGGCGCCGTAAGCTAGGCTGCCGCACCATCCATGCATGGCAGCCGGGTTCTGCCCAAGACCGGCAAAGTAGGGGCGCCTGGAGGTCTGCCACACCGCCTGGGGCGTGATCCTCAGTGGTTACATGCAATGGTGGTGCAGTACATTCTGGTCTATCTCCTTGCGCGCGCTCTGATGCGGGCGCCGCGCCGCAGGGCTGGTGCTGGAGCCGCTGCCGACGGGCGCGTGGGCCTTTCTGTCCGTCACGACGGCGATCGCGACCAACACGCTCAGCTTCGGGCAGGCGCGGGCCGGCCAGGCTGCAAGCCCAACGACCTGGCGCTGTCAGCCAGAGCGTGGACAAGTGCCTGGGTCTGCACGAGCCTGGCGGTCGCATCCAGTCTCAATCCCATGCATGCACATCATGGAGAGGCTGTGTCATGGCGGAACTTACCCAACCCCACCCGTACACAAGGTGGGAGTGCACGGCTTTGCACCAGGTCGCTGACGTGGGGAGGGCCGACGCAGGCGTTCTCGGCGTTCACCAATGACGTCATCTGGCTCATCGTGGTGTCCTTTTTCTTTGCGGCGGTGCGGTCCCTGTCCGTCCTGCGCGCATCGGTCTGCGGCGTGTGACGCAGTGAGACGCAGTGAGTGCTTGGCGAATCAGGCCTCAGCCCGCGCTCGGGCCGCGACCGCAGGGCTTCCAGAAGACGGGCCTGGGCGAGCGCGTGGCCAACATGTTTGTGGCGGCCTGCGGCAAGAGCACGCTGGGCCTCGCGTACGGGCTGTCGGTCGCCGAGGCGCTGCTCGCGCCGGCGATGCCCAGCACAACCGCGCGCGCGGGCGGCATCTTCATGCCCATCATCAACAGCCTCAGCCTGGCCGCCGACAGCAAGCCCGGTGCGCCGCTGCTGCAGGGCATGGCAGAGGTCGGAATGCCCCACCAAGCCGGGGGGGTCGCGCGCGGGCGGCAACTTCCATTATCAACAGTCTCAGCCCGGCCGCCGACAGCAAGCCCGGTGCGCCAGGCGGCGCTGCGTGCATCGGCGGCACCTGTTCGTTGCAGGGCTGGCCGCGTGGCTTGGGCAGGCGCCACATGTCATGGAGGTGACGGGGCAGGCCCAGTGGCTGCTCACCAGCGGGTATGTGTCAGTTGGTAAGGTCCAGTGTGCTTCATCGAAATTGCTGCACCATGCAGTTGTGCCGTGCAGCACGCGCCACCTTGCAAGTGCAGCCCGACCTCGTCCGGGAGCTGCGTGCAGCAATAAGGAGAGGAGGAGAAGAAGGTGGAGAAGAAGAAGGGCCTTGAAGGACGCACGGCCGCGCAGGCACGCCGAGCGCGGGCCGCCTGGGCAAGTTCCTGGTGCAGGCGCAGTTCCAGGGCAGCGTGCACTCGTCGGCGCTCTTCCTGACCGCGGCCGCGCAGAACCTGCTGTGCATGAAGCTGGCGTCGGAGCTGGGCGTGGCCATCGCGTCGCCCTGGGTCACCTGGTTCACGGCCGCGCTCGCGCCCGCGCTTGTTGGCCTGGCCGTCACGCCGCTAATCATGTACAAGGCGTGCGCCCAATCCGAACCCTGCCATGGCACAGCCGCATACCCACGGAGCAGCGTCCGCGCCAAGGCGTGTGCGGGTCATGGCGGGGCGCTGAGCTGGCAGCCCGAGCTGGGCGCGGTCAGCATGTGGCCTGGGGACCTGGGTGCTGGCCCGCGCGGCCGACCCGCCCGCTGGCGTGCCTGTCAAGCTGCCCGTCGCGTGACCGGGCGTGACCGCTGTTGGCCGTGCGTGCGGGCCCGCCGTGCGGTGCGGTCGTTGAGCCGGGCCCGGCGCGCTGCAGCGGCTCACCAGGTCGCGGGGCAGGCGCGCGCCGGCCGTAAGCGGCACACGCGCCAGAGGCGCCGCGCGGCGCTAAGGTGAAGCAGGCCAGCCGACAGGGCGCGGCGCGCGCCAGGCGCGTCGTGCTGGGAACCGCGCTGGGCGCCCGGTGCCTGTATGCGAGCGTCGCTGGGAGCCTCTGGTGCGTCACTGGGGGTTTAGGGAAGGGTTTGCCGGCGCAGGTGTGCCGGCCGGAGGTGACGGACACGCCGGAGGCGCCGCGCGCGGCCAAGGCGAAGCTGGCCGAGATGGGCGGCATGTCGCGCGACGAGCGCATCATGCTGGGCACCATGCTGGGCGCGGTGGTGCTGTGGGTGCTGGGCGACAGCCTGGGCGTGCCGGCCGTCACGGCCGCCATGCTCGGCCTGTGCGCGCTGCTCGTCAGCGGCGTGCTCACCTGGCGCGACTGCCTCACCTACACTGCGGCGCGCCCCCTTGGGCGCGCGCTCCGGTGTACAGACGCTCCCGCTCGACTGGCATGGCACTTTGGGGAGCGCCCGCCGCCATGGCCGCCGTGCTGGGCGTGTGCGTGCCACTCGGTAGCGGCATGCTTAATTCCGTTCTCAGGATGGCGCCGCATGCCTCCAAGTCTGCTGCTGCTGCTTGGCTTGCGGCAAGTAGCTTGCGCAGCTGTGCCAAGCTGTCAGGCGCCCTGCAGCTGAGCGCAGCGGGCGCCAACTCGCACCAGCGTTGCGGCCTCCTGGGTCTCGCTGGACGCCGGAGCGCAAGCCGCTGCCGCGCGCACACTATGCACACGATGTTGGGGACTGGTCACCTAACATAACCCTAACCGTAGCCTCGGGCGAGGGCCGCCGCGGGCAGGCCTGGGACACGCTGTTCTGGTTCGCGGTGCTCGTGGGCATGTCCGGGCAGCTCAACGCGCTGGGCGTCATCAAGCACTTTGCCGACGCGGTCGGCGGGCGCCTGGTGGCCATGCACCTGGGCTGGCCGTCCGTGTTCGCGCTGCTCAATGCGGTCTACTTCGGCCTGCACTACATGTTTGCCAGCCAGACCGCGCACGTGGGCGCGCTCTACGCGGCCTTCCTCGCCATGATGCTGGCCGCGGGTGCGGTCACGGCATGTTCTAACCCTACACCATACCCTACCCACTACATGTTTGCCAGCCAGACCGCGCACATGTGCGCCGCTTTACGCGGCCTTCCTTGCCATGATGCTGGCAGCGGGTGCGGTCCCGGCATGCCCTAACCCTACCCCATACCCTACCCACTACATGTTTGCCAGCCAGACCGCGCGGATGTGCGTGTGCGCGCTGTATGCGGCCTTCCTTGCCATGATGCTGGCCGCGGGTGCGGTCCCGGTCTGCTGGCCGGGCCGCAGGAGCGATACAGTTTGACGTCCAAGTTGGCTGCGGGGCACCACTGTGCAAGCGACAGTTTTGTGAAGGCAGCGGCGCGTCGCGCTGGATGGCCGTTTTTGCGAAGTCTGAGGCTGCCTGCACCTTGCTCAATTGCGCGCGGATGCACCTCAACACACATGTGATCTGCTCTCAGCTCAGAACTGCAAGTAGATTTGCCGCTCGTCGGTCTTGCGCACATGCGGTGGCTTCGTCCCTGCAAACATCCTTGGGATCTAGCATGCGCCCACGCGCGCCGGCGAGGAGCGCGAGCGCGCCGGCGGCCGCGCGCAGGCGTGCCGGGCGTGCTGGCGGCGCTGTCGCTGGCGTACGTGAGCAACCTGTTCGGCAGCATGACGCACTACGGCAGCGGCCAGGCCGCCGTGTACTACGGCGCGGGCTACGTCAGCCTGGCCGAGATCTTCAAGGTGGGCGGGCTTATGGTGGCCGTGAACGGCCTCATCTGGGGCGTCGTCGGCGCCGCCTGGTGGAAGGTCATCGGGCTGTACTGAGCGCGCGGGGGCGAAGGAGGCCGGCGGGCGGGCCTCTCCCCGCCAGGGCGTCCACGCGCTCGTCGGGGGCGAGCCGGCGCCGCCTGGTGGAGGGTGGTCGGGCTGTGCCGTGCGCGCGTGGGCGAACGGATTGTACAGGGTTCTACCTTGCAGGCCAGCGCGCACAATGGGAGCCCGTGGGCTGGGCGCATGGCCGGCTCTTAACCTGGCAAGGAGCTGGTCCGTAAATGGCTGTCAACCCATCCTGGAGCATGCATCCACCCGCGACGGGCGTGGGGCCAGCATGGCTGGGTGGGTGCAGGACTGCTGTTCGGCACTCACTGTCCAGCTAATGCTGGCGCCGAGAATTGGAGTGTTCCCATGTCCGACTCGGTCTGTCCGCAGCGCGATCGGGAGCCTAGTGCCTGGGCTGCTGCTGTCATGCTCGAGCTACATGGGAGTGTGTGTGGTGGCACTGACCCTGGCTTCAGGAGTGCTGTGTCAGGCAATGCCCAGATGGATGTCAGCATTTGGACGTGGAATGGAAGTTGCTGTTTCACAGCACATTCATGGCATGGATGAACGGGGTCGCTGTTTCACAGCGGTCTTGTCGACTTTGTGGCTGAGCCGTCTTGTGCTAAACGAGCCTGGGCTTGCAATGCCAGGCATCACAGATGCAAGAGACGTACACGGACGCTGCTGGTCCCGAAGGACCAATGTATGTCGAACAACTACTGACAATCCATATGTTGTTGAGCTTTGCATGGGCATGAAAATTGTGCTCTGATCTATTCATTCCAGCTGAAACGCCTGAAATGAGTACATCAGAGCACGACAGATGTGCTCTGACTACTGGTGGGAGGGTGAGAGGCAGCACATTACACAGGACAGCAGAAAAAGCAGACCTCCCGAAAAAAGCAAGCCTCCTGGATACGGATGAAGAGGAAACCCAGTGAGCCACACTTCTGCCTGTACAATCAAGCATGCACATGCACGAGAGACACTTCATTGCCACCGCAACAACTTTTAACATGCCACCCAGCATCCACCGGCAGAACATATATACACCCAGCCGCTCACAAGCCACCACTATTACGCCAGAAGCACATTCCGTTGGCAACACAGAAGCGAAGTCAAGTACCAAGTTTGCAGGAATAACAGAATTCAGAAGGGAAGGTGTGGAGGGGGCACGGGGGGGCGCCGTGAACGTTGCACAAGTCCTCCAACCTCCCCGCAAACGTATCAGGACCCTGGCCGGCACCGCGCTGCGCAAACAATCCCGATAAGCAAGCAATGCCGCAAGTGATTCCATGGGCTGCAGGCCTGCCAGGCTGCTAACCCGCACTACCCGCGTGCAGCAGCCCGCCTGGTGTGGGTCTGAGGCTCATTACGTGAGCCCAAGGAAGATTCCGCGAGCCACCTTGCCACAGGAGAGCAGTTCACATGGTGTCCCCGCGGCCAGGCCGCCATACACTTACTGCAGCAGGAAGATACGCTGCGCTACCACACTCTGCCAAAGCCTAGCACACAGCTGTGTCCCCAGGAAGGGCACACCACAGGACCTACGCCCCAGTGGTGCAAAAGAAAATTGGATTTGAGCCGCGCGTCACCCTAAGGCGCGGGACGCAGACCGCGACCAGCATGGCGAGCTCTGCACCAGAGGCAAGCGCTGCTGTGTAGAAAGATGCGGGGACCCGCCCAGCTGCTGGCAGCCGGCGCCCGCAGGGGCGCCCAGCTGGGCGCTGCCCAAGCAGCACATTGCAGAGGCCCCAGGAGCCCTGTCGGAGTCAAGAAAACATTGGAGAGTATGCCTGCTCCCAGGGGAGCAGCTGGCCGGGTCAGCTTGCATCCGCCTGGGGCGACACTCCCCGAAGCACAGCTGGTTCACAGAAGAGGGGGCGCCCGGCGAGCGCGGCCCGCGGCGCCGCGAGCTCGCGGCACAGCGGGCGCCTGCTGCCGCCTGCCCGCGCCGCGCAGTGCCGCGCAGCGCCGCACAGCGCCGCACAAGCGCGCGGCCGCGGCCGGCTGCGCGTAGCAGCCAGCTTCTACACACGAAGAAAAGAGAGCCAGAGAGAGCAGGTCCAGCGTGGATGGAGATGCTGCAGTGCAGCGCCGGCTGCGCCCTCTGCAAGCCTGTGCCTGTGAAGGTGACCCCCTCGCCAGCTGCGGCTGTGCCCACGGGCTATACAAGGCGGCAGCCCGGAGCCAGAAATGCTGCTCGGCATCCTGACACAGCGTGTCAAGGCAGCCGGGACGAGGCAGTCAGTCCGGCTTGCCTGTCGTGGCTCCCCCGCTGCTGCCCCACACTGTCACGTGCCGCGCTGGTCATGGCCGCCGCACTGAGCTGCACGAGGCGTCAAGCGCTCTCCCCGCTGCGCCGCCCGGTGTCAGGGGGCGGGTAGGCAGCTGCCAGATGCCCTTGACGCGCTGCCCACTGCGCGTGAGGCGGCTGCATCCTGCTGAGACGCGCTCACAGTGCTCTGGGCGGAGGCGCCTGCGCGTTGGATGTCCGAGTCAATGTGCGAGCGATGATATACCAGAGGGCAGAGGACTGTTGGCAAGCAACTCTGCTCCAGCGGGTGGCTGACTCTGCCGCCAGTTGTGAAGCGCTCGTGCAAGGCACACCGCCTAGTGGCGCGAAGTAATATTTGAGCGCAGAACACCTGTCGTGCTTGCACGCACAAGCCACATTGGTGTGCAGCACCTGCTTGCATGCAGAGCATTACGGCCACACGCTCCATACCCCGCGCGGCGTCCGTGATGCCCGGACACCTATGCGACGCTTGATGTGCAGCCTGGTCTACCTGCTGCAGCAGCCTCAAACCCCCCTGCGCACACGTTCCCGCTCCTCAACCCGTCTGGGCTAGACGCACCAGCGTACTACCAGCATGCGCTAGCGGTGAGCACAGGGCGCGGTCAGCTAGCCCCCAACCACCAGTGCGGGGAGACCCACTGCAGCAAGAAGCAAGGCCCTGTGGCACCGACAGCAGGTGCAGGAGCCCACCACAAGCGCCCCACTCCCGCACAGCAGGCTAGACAACTAACTCGGGACATCCAGTCGCTTACGATCAAGCCCGCCAGTGCCTAGCGGTGCACACCTGCCATCACTTGCCCCACTCGAAGTCGAACGCGAGTCCGCCCGCACTGGAACGCCCGCGCCGCCGTGGCAACGTGCTGCTACACACTATCTGGCCAGAGTTGCCAGATTTACCCTGTTACTACCCTATCGGGCAGGGCACCTGAACGCTGAGACCAGCGACAGCCTGGACCACCCACTGGGAAGCATATATGAGCCGACCAGAGACGAGAGACATCACGCTTGCTACCGGCCTGCTTGGGAGCCTGGGGGCAGTGCTGTTCGGTGAGCGCCACCTCCCTGCGCATCTTTAGCAGCCGGTCACTGCACCAGCGCTAGTCCTCGCCTTCTGTAGCATGCTCTGCCAGTGCTCCTCGTTGTTGTAAGGGCTCGTGCTAGTAGTGTGCGCTGGCATCACACCCACTCTGTGGATAGGTCGCTGCGCGGGCAGCCTGACTGTGGCTGGGCAACTGAACGCCACTGTGTCATATGAGCATCTGGGGGCCAAGGCATACGCCGTGCGCCACATAGGGGCGGCTGTGGCGGGTGGCGTGCACCACCGAGCTACAGCGAAGGCACTAGCCGAGGAGGGGATCGACGCCGCAGCCCGTCTGCGTGCCTTACCAGTTGCGGTGCGCGCAGAGCTCCCCTCGGCAGCCATGCCAGTGCCCAACTCAAAGCTGCCTCTCTTGAGCTGCGCCTTCTATCAAGGGAGGTTGATCAGGGGGTGGCCACGGACGCCTGACATCTACAAGCGGTCTGTGCACTTTTACGGTTGCTTGAGTCTGGTTGGGCGCCGCACTTCACACAATGGCGAGCGTTAGGCCCGCACTTGGGCAAGGCCCTGGCGCCTGTTCACAGGCGTGCACTTGTAGGCCTAGGGCGTCAACACTTCCGATGCATACGCATCAGGACTGCGGTCAGCGCGGTTGCGTGAGGCAGAGACTGCATTGTGCAGGCGGGCAGCGCGACTCACAGCTCGGAACCCCTCCCGGTCGCGTTACAATAGCCCTGCTGCCGGGTCTGCTGGAGCACAGTAGCGACACGCATATGGAAGTAGAAATGCTTGTCGCGGGCGCAGGTCAAAGCGCTCGCGGTCAGCACCGCGGTGAGCGCGGGCGCGCTCGGCGCTGCGCTGGCGGCGCTGCACTGGAGCGGCCTGCACGCGCCCGAGGCCGCGCGCGTGTCCACCTGGCAGGTCGCCATGGCTGTTGCGGCGCAGCAGCGGGTGCGGGCCGCCCTACCACACGGCCATTGCTTCGCGCTTGCCGAGCTCCCGACCAAGGGCAGCCTGGCCTGTCCAGTGCGCCTGGCCGGCCCACTGTCCAGCAGCCTGGTCGTTCAAGATGCTCGTGCTCATGTCAGCAGCCAGGTCGCAGCCACGTTAGGGCATGCGTATGAGGCTGCGCAGCCCTGTCCCAGACTCTCTGTGGCTCGATCCGCGTGGTTCCCACCGTTTGTGGCTCTGATAGCACCCCCGGACCGGCTGTGCAGGACATGGTGCGGGCAGAGTTCCAGAGGCGCTTGCGGAGTGCCGCGCCGCCGCCCGCCGCCGGCGAAAGCCCCCGGCCTAGCAGCCACGCTGCCAGCGAACCATAATCGTTGGGCCTGAGGGCCGGCGGGCCGAGCGGGCGAGCAGCCTGGCTCGCCGCGTGCGGCGCTCTCTGTGCGCCGGCCGTTTGTGCCCGGCCGCCGCGCCCCAGTTGTCCGGCTTTGCCGCGGCGTCTGCCAGCACTGCCGTTTGCCAGAACGAAGTGCTTGTGCTTTGTGTTAGGCCATAGCGTGGTTTCGTGAGGCTGGGACGCCACATGCCAGTCAAGACTACCAACGCCCTGGCAATTTTGCTGACACAGCCTGCCATAGCACGCGCCTGCTCCGCAGCGCCTGTCAGTCACCTGGCTGCTGTGGGGTTGCCAAGGGGTTGTCCTTGGCATCAGCATCTGCCTGGTCTGGTTGGCGTCGAAGCGGTAGGCTGTTTTTAGCAGGCC
>JAABUV010001880.1_pt1 | contig 29690 bp, 27 predicted proteins | sample 5559971 | NCBI WGS metagenome assembly JAABUV01 (sample SAMN10711881, study PRJNA513362) | rock metagenome | isolation source: Antarctica rocks | place: Antarctica: Victoria Land, Knobhead nord | collected 2015-12-19
CTGCGGATACTGCTGCCATATTGGAAATCCTCTTTCCGCGCTGGCTTAATACTCCCACTTAATCTTGTGCGAAACAGCTTCTGGATAATGGGCAGTACAGGTAAATATTTATAAACTGGTAGTATTCTTGTCTGTAGGGATGTAAGATTTAATTCTACTACCCAGGTATTATAATACAATCTCTAGTCAGCCTCGCCGCCTTTGCTCAGGCGCGATTGCCTCAGAACCTCAGACGTGCGGGGCTAAGCCCCTTCGGGTTAGCTCTGCTTACTTCGCGAGCTCACGGTATTTTATCGATTAACTTTACTTTGATGTATTTACATACAAATTTTTGAATTAACTTTGCAATCACATCAACATTCAATTTCACATCATGATCATCAACACAACAACATATTCAATGATATACATTCATATGTTGATTCTAGTTTAACATCTGAATTGATCATTGATAGGATTTTAAAAATCGGAATCTATGATCTTACTTTCTAGAGAATCAGGCTCGCAAGAATTTGAAAGAAAAAGACTGTTCTTCTTGCTACTCGATCGATCTCGAGTTTTCTTTGTAAAGTTTCTCGAAGAAATACGAAGAGATAATATCATACTGGGAATTTCTCCCTGAAACAGAAGATATGATGATCTGCGCTCAATTATCGGATTAAAAGAAATGCCGTAAATTTCAAGGGACAAACCGACGACATTATCTGCAACAAAAAACTTTCAGTGATTTGAGAATAAGGTCCGCGAACGTTGACGAAGGTATAAAGTGAAAGAGAATATACGCCTACGATCTAAATCCGAACAATAAAGTTGAATTGCAGAATTATCATCTTCAGCGTCATGAAGGAATTGAGAAGAACATCGATGATCTGAAAACAAAGTTGAATGAGACTCGAAAGAAATTTGAAAATGCAGACGCCGCAGGTTTTAAACGTGCAGCACGAGATGCAAAAATCTGTCAGGAAAGATTGAAGTCTGCTAAACGACGGCTGAGACAGTGTAAGATTCTGCTACGATGAATCGAGCACGAGTGTATAGTAATGAATGCTGAGCACGCGACATCCGTTGAAGGAGACCATGTCAATCAGGATGGCGCACCGAAAGCCGTGCAAAGGACTTCCGCTCTTGACCGTCGGCAGAGACGACCGAAGGCTCGTTCGATTCTCGGCACAGCCCAGGCAGGAATTTTGAAACCCGAGCTCTGGAACGGAATATGCAGCGCCCAAAGCGCAAGGTAAGCTGAACCTGCCATCGTGGACTTGGGCGCTCCACAAAGCAGTATCTCACGGATACCGGACGGCCGAGAAACCAAGCCTCGACGTACCAAGAAAGAGGTGCCTCTTCGTTCTTTTGATTCACAAAGGGTGTTCAAGATCAGACGATCCGTTGATGCTAACGCGAAATCATCGTCAGCGACGCGGCTTCACGAGCTGAGACCTTGATAGAAACTGAACGTGAGGACAAAACCATTGCCTGATTATACACTAGCAGCGTTTGAAGTCACTGCAGACTACTACACCAGACATTGCCTAGAGGTAGCTAGAAGACGTTTAGAGGTAGATTCCCAGGCTCGATGCAGATACTACAGAGTCGAAGCAGACTACGACTGCGATGAAAGAGGTTTGAAAGCTCTCATGTTGCGTTCAAGCGATCACAGTCGAAGACGAGAGGGAAGAGTCGAGAGAATCTACACGAGATTAGGCCTGAAATTCAAGTGCAACACGAATAAGAATGACATACGCCGTTGTCACGATGAGACTCTGAAGACTCTTCTGTCCCAAAGTAACGGATATGCAAGAGTTACGACTGCTAAGCAGATAGAGATCACCACGAAGATTCAGAATTGAGATGAGATTACAATGTGTGACTCTTTGACGGGGTCGTTGACGTCGTTTGCCTGCGATTGCAAAAGACTGAAACTGAAAATAGTCTGATGAAAATGAGCTTATGACAATTCGAAAGCTGAAGATTCTACGTATCGCAATAAGAGAGGCTGGTAGATACATGATTGCGATGATGCTCAAGACTTGAACTCTTTTGAACTCTTTTTGAGTTTGTTGTGCTATTCTGGCTAATATTATGTCTTCGTGCTGAATTTGAGAGGTGATAAGCTGTAATCTGTCTAGATTGCCTTTTATGACATGATTGCTTTCTTGAAAGGTCTTGCTATCTCGATAATCTAGAATGGTAAGAAGCTATTGAGCCACGTTGCGCTTTTGTTAGTGATTTATCTTTCCTAAAAGTAAAGGCGTCAGAGATGAAAGCGTACCAGCTTGCTCGTTCCCGATGAGTACTGAATGATACGACGCAGTTCACGACGATGGTAATGTATCTGTCTCGTGTAGATTGTGATCTCGGTCAAGCAGTGTTCGCCAATATCCGTTACCTTCGAAGCAATTAGCTTGCGGCAATGAGCTTCGCAGTCTTGAACAACGTTCAAGCATGAATCGAGAACCGTAGATGTCCTGAGGAGCTTCTGTCGAAATAGCTGTAGATTCTGGCTGTCTAAGAAAGTGACAGAGTAGTCGTGGCTGAAGCTACGGTCAATCGACGAGAAACATGCTTTTTCATCCTTCATGAGACCAAGTCAGTGCGAGCCCCAAGGTGTGAGACGAGGTGATGAACTTACAAAGAATGCAAGTTGTGAGCGCAGGTACTCAAGATAGTCCTGCCAGTTTCCTGCCATAGCTGAAAGAAATATCATATGAGGAAGCATGAAGTCAACTCCCAGATGAGCATTCTTGTAAATCTTGCTTCTCAATGCTTGATTCAGCGTTGCGCGCATTCTGGTTGAGACATGCAAGAGAATTCAACTCGAGCGTTGGGTTTTAAGACAGACCTGTTGATATACTGCGCATTGGCGTAACGACCATGAAACTCCTTCGCTTCGCCCGTTTAGCTTCACGTACTGCAAATTATAACAAAACTCTGCATTAACAGATCAATTCACGAATCGACAGACTAACACATGGGGAAAGTTCTTGCCATGCACCTGACGATTGTTCTCGTCTACCGACCTTTGAGAGACCTTCCAACGAGCTTCACTTCAACTGTGTTGATCGGCGTGTCTCTTTGAGCCATAAGCTTGAACGAAATCTAAAAATGGTATAAAAACATGATGTGAGGCAAGAATTAGTCTGAGTGCGTGAGACGAGACTCGTAATGAACCTCAGGAGATTTGTTGTGAAATCAAACTAACAAGTAAATCAGCTATAATGCTTTTCGGTATATGTAGATCAGGTCTTTTACTAGAATGCGTCCTGTGTGAAGAAGCTTGTGTTGATCTAGCATCGTAAATGGGAGCTCGAATTTCTTCTTTTCATATGAGCGCTTTTCAGTCTCACCTTTACATGACTGTCGAGTGCACTGACGCTTTCTACCAAATATGATTCTTTCTCTGTAGAAAATCAGTCACCTTGATGAGTTCAATAACATTGACTGCAGAAATTCTCACCCTCACTTTCTGACAGTACTCGCGTAATCTTCAAATGTTCTTCCTGACTGGCAAACAAACGTCGCGAATCGTTCAGGAAGCGAAGGCTATACCTTTCTTCATCAACCCTCACTGAAACAAGGAATTTGTCACCGAGTGGGTAAAGCTTGCATAAATCACTCTGAACATCGTTCATGTTGTCGCTGTGATTTTTCTCTCTTTCTTTCAAAAATGTGACGGAAAGAACGTTTATGCAATTTACAAGCCTTAAGCAGTGATCATCGTCACAGAGTAACATCAAACAAGAATATAAAGGTCGCCTTGTTGAAAAGATCATGTTCATGTGATAGCATTTGACGCGCCTTGTATCGAACATGATAGAAGGTCATGAAATGAATGCGAGTCAAGACAATTAGAATTTATGCGTGTTAGACGCATGTCTACGGCAGACCATATCGTGCAAACTGAAATAACTCGAATCTCAGATATCGAACGTCGAACGTCAGACGGGCGAAGCTGTGAACCCACCTCAAAGATGTTAACCTGATGTTCATCGCAATTAGTTAATGTAAATTGTAGTATAATCTTTAGGTCAATCTACACAGTTTCTACATGCTCACCACCCTACCCACCACTCTACTCACCACCATACATGCTCACCACCCTACTCACCACCCTGCTCACCACCCTACATGCTCACCACCCTACTCGTCACCCTACATGTTATCACTCTACCTCTCGCCTACCTACATGTTCAGCTACCAACTCAGCTATCTACTTGTTCGCCTACTCATCAGCCTACTCGCTTCAAAACATGCTTCATGCAACGCGTTTGAATACGCGTCATTCGCTTCATAGTCTACTTCATAGTATGCTTCATACATGCTTCATAGCACATGCTAATTAGCTCAATAGAAAGCACTCTTCATGACTCGATATCAAACTTCCTATCAAAACTCTCTATCAAACACTCTTCATGACTCTCTTCATGACTTTCTACCAAACTCTCTACATGCTTCAAATTACGCGTCGATCGAGCGCATAACACACGTCAAACAGTGCTTCAAACAATGCTTTCTACATGACTTTCTACCTACTTGTCACTCTACATACTCATCTAACAGAGTGTTTGATAGAGATTCATAAAGAGAGTCATGAAGAGTGTTTCGTAGAAATCATATTTGATGCTCGATAGAGATCAAATTTGATTCTTGAATTTGAAGCAATTCAAAGCTTGATAGAAAGTCATGTAGATAGATGAGCATGTAGATGAGCAGATAGAAAGTCATGTAGAAAGCATTGTTTAAAGCACTGTTTGACGTGTGTTATGCGTTCAATCGACGCGTAATTTGAAGCATGTAGAGAGTTTGGTAGAAAGTCATGAAGAGAGTCATGAAGAATGTTTGATAGAAAGTTTTGATAGAAAGTTTTGATAGAGAGTTTGATAGAAAGTTTGATAGAGAGTTTGATAGAAAGTTGATAGAGAGTTTGATAAAGAGTTTGATATCGAGTCATGAAGAGTGCTTTCTATTGAGCTAATTAGCATGTGCTATGAAGCATGTATGAAGCATACTATGAAGTAGACTATGAAGCGAATGACGCGTATTCAAACGCGTTGCATGAAGCATGTTTTGAAGCATGTTTTGAAGCGAGTAGACTGATAAGTAAATGAACAAGTAGATAGCTGAGTTGATAGCTGAACATGTAGATAGACAAGAGGTAGAATGATGAACATGTAGAATGATGAGCAGCATGATGAGCATGTAGAGTGATGAGTTGAATGATGAGTAGTGATGAGCATGTAGAAACTGTATAGATTGATCTAAAGATTATACTACAATTTACATTAACTAACTACAATGAACATCAGATTAACATCAGCTTCGCTCGTCTGATGTTCAACGTTCAACGTTCAACATCTGAGATTCAAGTTATTTCAGTTTGCATGATATGATCTGTCATATATGTCGATTGTAATCGCGTCTCATTTATCGTTGTATCATTGTATTTGAAAGTCTGATTCAGTTTTCAAATTTTAGCGAATTTGACGAGAAAAACACACAAATCAGCCTCAAATTTGATGCAAATAGAGCAAATATTCTCACACTCTCAAAACATTCTCAAGCTTTATTTTTGAAGCTATCGTGATATGCGAAACCTGTGTCGTTTCTTAGAATTTGTTGAGAGTCTCATCAAAATTAGTGATAAATCTTCAAATTGTAAAATCAATCTCACTGTCTCTCTTTTCTCAGTGCTATATGTAGTATATTCAATGCTTTATATGTAGTACATTCGATGCTTCATATGTGATCTACTCAATGCTTTATATGTAGTATATCTAGTGCTTTATATATAGTATATTCAGTGCTTCATATGCAATTTATTCAGTGCTTCATATGTAGTTTATTCAATGCTTCATATGTGATCTATTCAATGCTTCATATGCAATCTATTCAGTGCTTCATATGTAGTATATTCAGTGCTTCATATATAGTACATTCGATGCTTCATATATGATCTACTCAGTGCTTCATATATAGTATATCAAGTGTTTCATATGTGATCTACTCAGTGCTTCATATGTGATATATTCAGTGCTTTATATGTAATACATTCGATGCTTCATATGTGATCTACTCAATGCTTTATATGTAGTATATTTAGTGCTTTATATATAGTACATTCGATGCTTCATATGTAATCTACTGTCAGAGACTGAACTAGACTAGAAATACTATCAATATAGAAGATTGATATTATTATTATTACTTTGATAGAATCTAGATACAAGACAATACATCAGATAATGTATAAAATGAAAGACAAAGAGTGAAAGAAAAGAACGAGAGCTCGACTTCTATATACATGAATCAAGCAGAATCAAGACTAGACAGTAGTTCTATTGACTTAAGATTGCAGAAGTTCGCGCACATGACTGAGATGATCAAAACAGAATTGCTGAGACTGTTACAAGCATGCTCAGTCTTCTACTGAGACGCACGTTCTTGAAGCAAGCCTAGACTCTATCAAGTCTAACGCTTTTCTTTCTTCTGTACATATAGTCTTCGCATTTCAATAGATCTCGCTCTTTAGCTTTGAATTCTCGTTTATCTGATTTACTCTTCGTTTATCTGTATTTCTATGACTTGCTTTAGACATGATTCTAACATTATTCAAAGCTTCGTACATATCACACGACAGTGATTCGCTTTCTAGTTTAGTCGAGTTTTGCAGCTCTATGATCGAAAGCAAAGAATGATTCTAAATGATCTCTTTATTGAGTCAGTCATCGAACAGAACAAGCTTTATCAAACGTGATAGACATGAACAGAACAAGCTCTATCGAATGCAATAGACATGAACAGAACAAGCTCTGCAACACGTTGCAGACATGAATTAGAAGATCACGATTGATCTCTTGATTGAGCAAGTCAACGAACAGAACAAGCTCTGTGACGTGTTGCAGACATGAATCAGAAGTGAGTCTGCTACAAGAGCAGATAATGATTGATCTCGTTATTGAACTCATCACTCGATAGTTAGTCTGCTTGAACGACACTTGAAGTAAGTCTGCTACAAAGACATGAATGAAACAAGCTCTGCTACATGCGTGTAGTAGACATGAATCAAAAGTCAACAATTGATCTCATCATCGAGCTCGTCACTCGATAGTGAGTCTGCTTCAATGACAATTCACTCGATTCAGCAACGAATCTCTTACTCGTACCTTCTACGATTTACCTCTATTCACGACATTGACAACAACAGCAAAGATGATATGTACTGCAGACAGAATAGCATATACTATATGTTTCAAAAGAATAGAACATATACTATATGTCTGAAAACACAAAGATATGAGCTGAAATTCATTCATCATTAAATATTTGAAGCTGAATAGAAAGAGTTTGCTTGAATGACAAGAATAATGAGTCTGCTACAACGACACTTGATAGTGAGTTTACTTCAAGAGCAGATAACGATTGATTTTGTCATCAAGCTCGTCACTTGAAGTGAGTCTGTTACAATGACAAGTCGATAGTTGATCTTTTGACTGAGTTCGTCAACAAACAAAACAAGCTCTACTACATGCATGTAGTAGACATGAACGAAACAAGCTCTGCTACATGCGTGTAGTAGACACGAATGAAACAAGCTCTACTACATGCATGTAGTAAACATGAACGAAACAAGCTCTGTTACATGCATGTAGCAGACACGAATCAGAAGACAACGATTGATCTCATCAATTGAGCTCGTCACTCGATAATGAGTCTGCTACAATGACATCAGAACTCGATAGTGAGTCTGCTTCAATGACACGTTCAATAGTGAGTCTGCTACAAAGACATGAACAGAACAAGCTCTGCTACATACGTGTAATAAACACAAATTAATAGTGAGTTTGCTTCAATGATATCAAATATCAAGAAGAAATAAACTTGAAACGTCTGATAAAATGAGTTTGAAACACTTTATGATGTCAAGAAGAAATAGACTTGAAACGTCTGATGAAATGAGCTTGAAACGTTTGAATAAAATGATAACAAAATGAACAAGAAAGAAAGAACTGATTGAAGCAATGAGATCATTGCTTGACTGAGAGAAGAGAGTAATGTTACGAGCGTGCTCAGTCTTCTACTGAAATGTGCATTCTCGAAGCAAGTCTAGATTTTATCAAGTCTAATGCTTTTCTTTCTTCTGTACATATAGTTTTTGCATCTCGATAAATCTCACTCTTTAACTTTGAATTCTCGTTTATCTGATTTACTCTTCATTTATCTGTATTTTTATGACTTGCTTTAAACATGATTCTAACAAAAATTAGATTAAAATGATGATGATTAGATTGATGACTTGATTCATTGAACTAGTTCAATGAATCGAAGTTATCTAAAATATTGATGATTTATGTTTTAAATTAAATTAATGATCTGACATCATAACAGTAACTTCTCTTTTCAAGACTGAGCTTCTGCAAAACAATAAGAAGAAACAAGATGAAATGAGAAAGAATTGAAAATAAAGACTGAAATGAAACAAGAATTGATGTGAACGCATTTTAATGTAATGAAGCACAGATGAAACTAGAATAGATCTGAGTCACATCTGAGTCAGATCTGAGCAAGATATCTGTAAAATGAGATGAGATGAGACGCATTTTAATGTGATGATGCACAGCAAAATTGAAACACATTTGAAACACATCTGAATCAGATTTAAACGAAATGTCTGAGTCAAATTTAAACAAGATCTGAGTCAGATCTGAACAAAAGAAAGACAAAATACAATTTAATGTAATGATGCACAGATGAAACTAAAATACATCTGAGTCACATTTGAGTCAGATTTAAACAAAATATTTGAAATAGATTTGAACTAAATTGAAATGATGAAGATTGAACTTAAAGTTCTTGATATTAACATTGAGATATCATACATGACAGTACATGTGATTCTTCAACGACAGAGTTGACGAGATGATATTCATTGAGCGTTTGCTTACAATTATTCAGAAGATGAAAAAACTTTCAAGTAAAGAAGTGATCTTCTCAATTGACATAATACTTGAGCAAAGATGAATTATAGTATTTATCATGCTTGAAGTTTAATATGCTGTTTACATATCAGAATCTTTTATCATTCTCAATGATAATGAGTTTTTGAAGTTTCTGATGTTGATTTGAAAGAAAGTCACTTGTGATATGATTCAAAAAAGTGACATGAAAGATTGAATGAATCTTCATGAATGCTGAAAGATTTAACTCAATGATCAGAGAATTGTTCTTGAAGACATGCTTGATCTTGAAGAAATCAATGTTATGATCATTTAACTTAACAGCAAGACAAGCAATGTTGAGATTATGAGCATTCAATCAGACTTCATCTTCGACGAAGTATTTAAAACAAGAACGACAAGAGAGATTAACATTGAATTCGTAGATGATCTGAGCTATAAGCATCTCATCACGTAGATGCTCAGTTAGTTTCTTCATCTTCTTGATGAACTCTTTAACATTGATTAACTTGTTTCAAGCTTAAGATGTAAAATTCTTAAACAGAAATTCAAAAGATTCAAAGTTTAAATGTAAGTTCTGACTTAAATTGATCAAGAAGAATAATGTTAAAGTGATTAATGATGATGTGTTATTGATAATGAATTTGACTTCAGAAAGTCACTTAACTCAGTCATCTTGCATGTAGTTGACGAAGATTCAAAGATAATGCTTTATGACAGCATTGATTTTCTCGATTTAATCATCAATCTCAGAGTGATATATCATTGATAACTTAGCATTTATCTTCAGCATTTTACATATATGCTTTGAAACATTGAAAATGAATTGTGTGTCTCAATCAGAAAGAAAGAATTCAGGTAAATCATGATGTTTTCAAACATAAGCATAGAAGCAGTTGATAACTTCTTCAACTTTCATAAAAGTGATGAGAACTAAATATCTCATTTTGATAAAATGATTGACGAAGACTAGAACATATTTATATGTGATATTCATGAAAATACTGAGCGATAAAGAATTTACATAGTTCATGAAGATATCATGTCAACGATGTTTGAAAATTGAAAGAAAACACAATCATTCTTGAGTTCATTGTTTAAAGAGCTTGAAACGTGTGCATACATGACAGTTTCATACAAAGCATTAAACATACTTATAAATGTTTGATCATCAGTAAACTTGATTGATCAGTTCATAACTTTTTGCTCTTTCTGAATGATCATTGATGACATTATCATGAGCGAGCTGAATGATACAAAGACGTAATTTATCTAAGTTGAGCACATACTTTCTTTCTTGAAAGTACAGATGATTCTTGTATTCTTTACACTCAACTAGAGAAATCTTTTTGTGATGTCATGCTTCATTGTAAAGCACTTCAATTATCTGAGTTGCAAATTTATCATTGATTTCAACTTGCTTTTACAATGTTTAAGTGAGAGTATCAGCAAAATCTTCATCAAGATTCAGAATGTCTTAATTTAGCTGAAACTTGATGTTTTCAACGTTGAATTCTTTGATTTCTAAATTCATGAAAGCTAGAATTTGCAAAAGTGCTGAAATAATTGAAAACAGATGTAACTGAACTGAATTTAAAGCAATAATTTGTAATTAAAGCTTCATGACTTTGATGTTAAAAACATTGAAGATGAGATTCTCAACAATATTGAAGTCTAAAACATGAGTTTTCAGAATTGTCTGATGTTGATATTGATGTTGAGAATCAAATGTATTTCTCTTTTTAAAAAGATCTTCTGAGCAACGTGTCAGAGCATTCAACTTATCATCGATCTTGTCAAAACAATAAGTGATGTGATAGTTGAATTTAGACAGAAACTCACTTCAACGAGCTTGATGATAACTCGACTGCTTAATTGACATAAAATACTCAAGATTTTTATGATTCATGATCATCTTAACAAAATAGATAAAGTCTTCAAGCTTTGATCATCATTTCTTGAAAGTGCAAACAATGATTATGAGTTCTTTATCATAGATCTTGTAATTACACTTGATTGAGTTATGCTTCTTTGAAAAGTAAGTGACTGAATGAAGAATCTCATTCTCATTATATTGAAAGAGAATGTCTTTGAACACATAGTTCAAAGCATTGATTTCTATCACAATCTTGTGATCTGAATTATAGTGATGAAGAATAATCTTGAAAGTGAAGACTTTCTTAAAAGTGTTGAATGCAATCTGATATTTCTGAGATCAAACAAAGAATACATCTTTTCTGATGAAATGAGTGAGCGAGATAGCTATTCTACTATAGTCATAGATGAATCTTCTATAGAAGTTCAGAAAATTTAGAAAACTTTGAACATCTTTAACGTTGATCAAGATGAGTCAATTGACAATGATGTTTATCTTAGAAGAGTTCATTTTGATCTCTTCAATGATGATTATCAATTCTAAATACAAGACTTGAGTGATGTGAAACTCATGTTTGATTATATTTATTTGAAGATCTGCTTCTTACAGCTTTCACAAAATGAGCTTGACATGAATTTCGTGCTCAAGTTCATTGTTGAAATAGATCAAGATGTCATTCAGATAAGCTGTACAGAATTTATCTAAATGTTCACGAAGAGTATTGTTGATATACTTCTAAAATGAGACAGACTTATTACATAAATTGAAAAGCATGACTAGATACTTGAATAATTCAAATCGAGTGCAAAAAACGATGAGAGTTTCATCTTTTTCTTTGATTTGAAGTTGATTGAATGCAAAGATGATATTCAGCTTGATAAAGATTTTAGCTTGACTCAGATGATTCAGCGTTTCTGAGATCAGAGACAGAGAATATTAATTCTTGACTGTGATAGCATTCAGATTTCAATAGTTCACGCAGAAGCAAAGTTCTTCTTCGAGTTTCTTGATGAAGAGAACAGAAATGATTGTCTGAAAGTGATTGACTTGAATGAAATCTTTGCTCAGATTTTCATTCAGATAACGACAAAGTTCTAGAATTTCATCACGACTCATGTTGTACAAAGCAAAGACTGAGAATTGAGCATCTTCTTTAAAATGTATGACATGATCATGAGCTTGATGCAAAAACAAGATATCAACGTTCTTCTTAAAGAAGACATTTAGAAACTCAAAATATCTGAATGATAGAATTATAATTGAATCAACATTCTTACTTTGTCAATAGACTTCAAGATCTTTTTGTGTCATGAATGCAGTCAAATGAAATTTCTTTTTCATTTCATGAAGATTCAAATGATGATTCTTATCATACATACTGTCTTGAGAATAAGATGAGAATTGAGCAAGAGTTGAACTGTTTTTTGAATGAACAGTCAAAGTTGTGTGACGTGATGTTAACTCATCAGAATCTAAATTAGAAAACGAGATTAACTCAAGATTCAAGAAGACATTGATTTTCTTTAAAGTGATGTTAAACACTTTAATGTTTTTGACATGAGCAACATGATCAAAGCTTTGAACTCTCAACTCAACTATGTCAAGTTTTATAGAAAATTGATCGAATTGATCTGCTTGAAAGATAACAGAAGTTCTAGAAAGAGAAAAATTTTGACACTTGATTTTTAATAAATATTCTTTTTGAATGACTTGAAAAATACAATTAAAAGCTTCTTGTTTCAGATGAGAGACAAGATTGAACAAGATTTGTTTCTTGTGAATGAGCTGAATATTAGTTGACTTTTCATAAGCAAAAGAAAGATTATATTACTTCTTGTGAGCAGATGAGAAACTGAATTACTTCTTGCAAGTGAATTGAGAACTGAATTGCTTCTTGTGAGTGAATTGAAAACTGAGTTACTTCTTTTAAGTGAATGAGAGACTAAATTACTTCTTGCGAGTGAACTGAAAACTGAGTTACTTCTTTCAAGTGAATGAAAGACTAAATTACTTTTTACGAGCAAATTGAGTGCTGAATTACTTCTTGTGAGTAATCTGTAAATTGAATTATTTCTTGTGAGTAATTCATGAACTGAGTTACTTCTTGTGAGCAAATTGAGAACGAGACTGAAAGAAAGTTACTTTGTTAACTTTGAACAAGAAATTTTCTTCTGATTGATTAAGATCATAAATCTTGACGAAAGATGAGCAACAATGATTAAAACAAAAGAAGAAAGACAAAATGAGAATATTGTGCTCAAAATTGACATCAATGACGTGATGATGAAGTCATGATAAACTCATGATAATGAGATATTGACTTAATTCAATGACATAAAAGAATAGTCTTTCAATGTGTTCATCGAGAATCATTGTGATTTCAATGACATGAGTAATGTTATTGATTAAAGCGACTTGATCATCAAATTCTTAAAGTCTGCGAAAGTGAGTTAATTGATGCAAGAGAAGATCATGTTGTTGCGTGAAGAATTTATTCATAAAGACATAAGCAAAGACTTCACTATCAATCAGAGCGAAAGTGAGAACTCTAGATTGAGCTTGACGTAAAATACAGAATACTATCATGTGACTATCTTTGAATGTCGAATTGAATTCAAAGAGTTTTAAGACAGATTTAGCAAAAAACTTTCTATATGATTAAAGTGAGAGTGAAAAGATTGAGACTAATAGACAAAATGATATGTATACAGATCTCTGAGCGTAACTTAGCTCAGAAACTAAACTTTTTTCATGAACAGACTTCTTCATTTATATTGATGATGTCATTGTCGTAGATGTTCATGATATGCAAAGTGAAGAACTTCTTATTTGAGCATTCTTTAGTGATTTTGCTCAAATGTTGCAACTTGCAATAGTAGCAAAGCTTTCACTTGTTGCAGATTTTCTTGATCTTAAAAATGATCAGAGTCTTATTTTGAACAATGATAATGATGAAGCTTAAATTCATTGATTCATTGAGAAACAAGAGAGAAAGAGACGAAGATACTGTCAAAACAACAGTCACAAAAATGATGATCTTTGAACTCAAAGAGTTACTAGTCAACGCAGAGATGTTCTTGACTTTGATGAATGAAACAATGATGAAGATGAAGTGAGATTGATGATGCTTAAGCTGCTGAAACTCTTCATTGATGTTAAAAAATGTTTGAACTCATTGATGAAAGATGAATGATTGAATTTCATCAAGATTTCATCAGAAAAAGATGATGACTTGAGTGAAATAATTGACATTATGCTTCAGACAGTCAATCAACAAGAAATCTTTCATCAAAAAACATTCTTTCTTTTGATAGAAGAAATTGTAGTAATCAACAAAGCTATTCATGTCTTGCTTCAAAGTTTCGCGAAAATATAAATGAGCATTTTCTGTCTTGAAAGAATTGTCGCAGTAATGATGCAACTTATGTCATCAATCTGCAAAGATGAAAATGATATAAAGATTATTGACTTAATATTGATTCATTAGATTGTGAATCTTCTTATCTATGATGAGTCGTGACTCAACATAGATGATCTTGACTTGATGAAAGAAATAATGATCATCGTTCATGTTCATGCGCTGTATCAGACTCTGCTTTCATGCATTCAATCAATCTTTGTCTTTCTCATATTCAGATATGTCAAGAAGCTTCTTGAATCTAGAAGTAATGATGACAGTGACAGAATTTGCAAAGAGATAAATGATGAAAAAAGATTGATTATTCAAGATTTGTGTGATGATCTGAGCTATCATTATGAGAGACTGAGAATTCAATTCTATATAAACTGAAGAATTAAGAATGATGAATGAGAACAAAATAATAACATCATGTTATCGAACTTGATTTTGAAGCTTTTGCATTATGTGAAAGATCTCAACTGAATTTTTGATCACACTTTGAGCGAACTGTTTAACAGCATGCTCATCGTCAATCAAGAAATTGTGAGATGACTTCATTTAAGTGAAAGAATAACTAGATGAAATTTCAATGTATGAAAACGTTGCAGAAAATGTAGATCTTTCATAATGTCAGAAATTGAACTAGACTAAAGATACTATTAATATAAAAGACTGATATTATTATTATTACTTTGATAAAATTTAGATACAAGACAATACATCAGATAATGTATAAGATGAAAGATAAAGAGCAAAAGAAAAGAATGAAAGCTCAACTTTTATATACATGAATCAAGCAAAATCAAGACTAGACAGTAGTTTTATTGACTTAAGATTGCAGAAGTTCATGCATATGACTGAGATAATTGAAACAGAATTGCTGAAACTAAATTAAGATGATGATGACTAGATTGATGACTTGATTCATTGAACTAGTTCAATGAATCAAGATTATTTAAGATATTAACGATTTATGTTTTAAATTGAGTTAATGATCTGACATCATGACATCTACTCAATGCTTTATATGTAATATATCTAGTGTTTCATATGTAATCTACTCAGTGCTTCATATGCAATCTATTCAGTGCTTCATATGTAGTATATTCAGTGCTTCATATGCAATCTATTCAGTGCTTCATATGTAGTATATTCAGTGCTTCATATGCAATCTATTCAGTGCTTCATATGTAGTATATTCAGTGCTTTATATGTAGTATATTCAGTGCTTTATATATAGTACATTCAATGCTTCATATGTAATCTACTCAGTGCTTCATATGTAATATATCTAGTATTTCATAGATGATCTACTCAATGTTTCATATATAGTACATTCGATGTTTCATATGTGATTTACTCAATGCTTTATATGTAGTATATCTAGTGCTTCATATATAGTATATTCAGTGCTTCATATGTAGTATATTCAGTGCTTCATATGCAATCTATTCGGTGCTTTATATGTAGTATATTCAGTGCTTCATATGTAGTATATTCAGTGCTTCATATATAGTACATTCGATGCTTCATATATGATCTACTCAGTGCTTCATATGTAGTATATCTAGTGTTTCATTAGACTGATCGCGTCAAGTCGAGTACTTGACTCAAAAAGTATCAAGTTGAGTTGAAATTCTTTTGAAAAAGTGTCGAGTCGAGTTGAGAAGTTGAACTCAAGCACTTGAGTTGAGTTGAGAAGCTTGATTTGATAACTTGATTCAAAAACTCAATTCGATTCAACAAGATATTAGATAGATGTAAATAGCTTGATTGAACAGTCTTCATGATTTTCTTCATGACTTTCTACCATGTTTTCTCGTCATGACTCTCTATCAAAGTCAAACGATCTTCATGTTTCTCTTCATGACTCTCTATTAAAAGATAATGCAAAAAGATAATGCAAAAGTCAAAAACCGGAAAACTTTCTATATTTAACTCTCTTGACGTCAAGCTTAAGTTCTTGACGAGTCGAGTCAAATTGACTCAATTCTCAGTCGAGTCGAGTCGCGTCAAGTTGAAAATATGAGCAATTTGACTTAAGTTGAGTTGAAAATGTGAGCAACTCGACTCGATCTTGATTCAAGTTCAAAATGTCAATTTGAAAATCGACTCGACGATTAGTCTATGTTTCATATGTGATCTACTCAGTGCTTCATATGTGATATATTCAGTGCTTCATATGTAGTACATTCGATGCTTCATATGTGATCTACTCAATGCTTTATATGTAGTATATGTGATCTATTCAGTAAGTCGCATAAGAATACTAGATAAATCACATATAAAGCATTGAATATATCACGTATGAAGTACTGAATAGATCACATACGAATCATTAAGTAGATCTCATATGAAGCATTGAATGTACTACATATAAAGCACTGAATAGATCACATATGAAGCATCTCATTGACTTTCTCATTGACTTTCTCATTGACTTTTGATAGATCACATATGAAGCATTTCATTAACTTCTTCATTGACTTTTGATAGATCACATATGAAGCATCTCATTGACTTCTTCATTGACTTTCTCATTGACTTTCTCATTTGCTTTCTCATTAACTTTCTCATTGACTTTCTTCTTGACTTTCGATAGATCACATATGAAGCATTGAATGTACTATATATGAAGCACTAGATATACTACATATAAAGCGTTGAGTAGATCACATATGAAGCATTGAATGTACTACATATGAAGCATTGAATATTCACATATGAAGCACTGAGTAAATCACATATGAAATACTAGATATACTACATATGAAGCACTGAGTAGATTACATATGAAGCATCGAATGTACTATATATAAAGCACTGAATAGATCACATATGAAGCATCTCATTGACTTTCTCATTGACTTTCTCATTGACTTTTGATAGATCACATATGAAGCATCTCATTGACTTCTTCATTGACTTTCTCATTGACTTTCTCATTTGCTTTCTCATTAACTTTCTCATTGACTTTCTTCTTGACTTTCGATAGATCACATATGAAGCATTGAATGTACTATATATGAAGCACTAGATATACTACATATGAAGCACTGAGTAGATTACATATGAAGCATCGAATGTACTATATATAAAGCACTGAATATACTACATATGAAGCACTGAATAGATTGCATATGAAGCACTGAATATACTACATATGAAGCACTGAATAGATTGCATATAAAGCACTGAATATACTACATATGAAGCACTGAATAGATTGCATATGAAGCACTGAATAAATCACATATAAAGCACTGAATAGATTACATAAGAGACACTGAATATACTGCATTTAATATACTACATATGAAGCATTGAAGAAGCAGTGAGATTGATTTTACAATTTCTTTTCTTATTTTGCACTTTTTGAAGATTTATCACTAATTTTGATGAAACTTTCAACAAATTCTAAACGACACAGGTTTCGCATATCACGATAGCTTCAAAAATGAAGCTTGAAGATGTTTTGAAATGTGAGAATGATATCTAGATATTTGCTCTATTTGCATCAAATTCAAGACTGATTGTTAGAACTTTTTTGCAGATGATTAGATAAAGCAATGATTAAATAATCATTGTGTAATCAGAGTCTTGAAGTGATCGCTCTGATCGTTTGAATCAGAAGTAATCACAGTGAGCATGATGAGCATAATGCTCATCTTGCTCATCTTGCTCAAGAATGATCAGAAAGATCATTCAGAGCAAAAACAACTTGACATAATTCTTCTATGTTTATATAATGATGATTATTCTCTTAGATAGAAGCTTCATGCTCAACTCATGTAATAGTCAATACAGTCTATTGTCTTAGCTATTTTCAGATCTTCAATCTAGTGATTAGTTTGTTACTATACTGATCTCTGTTTATATCTTATGTTGTTAAAGAGACAATCATTACACTGATTTGTGTGTTTTTCTCGTCAAATTCACTAAAACTCGAAAACTGAATCAGACTTTCGCATACAATGATACGTCTGCGTTAATTTAGCGTAGACGAAGATGAAACATCAGACAGCTATGATCAGCATAGTCGAGCGTAGTTCTCATGATCAATAGAAATCAATCGTTCTTTTAGAACGTGCTGAGTCTTCAAAAAGACATTGAAATGCAAACAGAATGTTGAAAATCTTTCGTGATGTCATGATGAATTGACACATAGAGATTAGATCAAAGACTAGAGTCAAAGACTGAGTCAAAGATCATATTCAAGTTAGCTCTGAGACTCTGTGACTTTGTCAAGACATCATTTAAATCACGTCATATCTTCGACTTAATATGTCATGAGTTATGTTGTGTTCAACTTGACAATGCTTGACAAACTCTTTATAGTCGATCAATTCTCTCAAGTTATCGAGAACTTCTTAATAATTAGCTCTATCATAATATATACTCATTCTGTGTCTGCTTAAAATATTACATTGTCATATTACTTTTATAAATCTCATTTATTCATTTAGTAGACTTGATCATCACAGTTCTAATTATTTCAAACTCTTCTTAAAAGTGATGATTTGATATTCAAGCATGATAACAGCAATGTGATTGCAACAAAGTTGAAATGATGATGTCTCAATCTTGCAAAACATCATATCAGAAAACGAACGTCGTATAACAAAATTAGAAAGTGAAGAAGCAGAAGATGAACTTTCTCTTAATGTTAATGAACAGCTGATATAAACAATGCTTCAACATGATGAACTGCAAAAGAAACAGAAGTTAGCAACTCTTTGATCAGAGATTGAGATTCTGCAAGTCATTGAAACAATGAAGAGAAGTCATTGAATCTTCACTTAAGTTCTTACGAAGAATTCGAATGATCTACGCATCATCTTCATAGTGTCGATGATGACAAAACGAAGTTATTACAAGATCATTTTGCAAAAGCAAAGACTCTCAATGTCTTTGAAGAAGTATCATGATAAAATCATAAGAGAACATAAAGAGTGAATTCGTGATGTCAAAATCTCATTTCAAAATATCTTTTAACATTTTGAAAGTGATAAGAAAAAGATTTTGTACTGCATGATTTATTTGAAGAGTGAATCAAAGAAACTTTGATTCAATCATGAAGAAACTATGTCTGCAGCTCAGCAGATGTGATTCAATTTTATTGACTTTCTTCTGAATCTAATCGAGAACTCGATGAATCAAGACATAGACGTGACTCAGCAGTACGTGAACGCATTGCAACGTTCAAATCAGATGATATGAACGTTTGCAACTCATTTGAGCACTCTGAAACATTAACTTTCGTTGTATAATGATGAACATAAGTGAGCTCATTTATTCATCAAGTTGAGATTTGAGCTGCATGTGATCATTACTAATGTGCAGTCGATTTCTATCACATGAAATGCATTAATTGATCTTGTCGCTCGATTGAAAACAAATTTGCGAAAAGAACATGTCTTGTCATCAAAATAATTTTAAGATGAGAACTTGCATGATTGAGATAAAATCAACAAGAAGACTCATTCAAAGCGAAAAGAATCTCATTGATCAACTAGACTTGATTCTTCGTCAAAGACAAGTTCACATGCTTCGTCACATTATAGCAAGAATTTGTTCAACATAACATGTTACATGTGCAATCAAAAGAATCATTACTCTACTGATTATAAAGACGAAAAGATCAAGAATAGATCAAAAGAATTTGATGTAAATTGAGTACTCATTGATTCAATGTCACATATGAGTCATTTCAAGATTTCGAGAAAAAACAAGCTCTTGATGAACACTTCAAATCATCAAGGAAAAAACAAGAAGTTCTCTTCGTAAAGACTCTTATATATAAAGAGCATGTAATTCAGAGAAATCAGAAGACAGAAACGAAGATTCACATGAATATTGATGTTGAGATGAACGTAATTAGTCAACGTTTCATCATCAAGCAAAATATGTCATTGCTGAACGTTGATCTTTCAAGATTTATCTGAATGAATGATCAGAATGTTTATTGTTATAACGTCTATAAGATGTGTTATCGACTGAGAGACAGCTGAAACATAGAGAAAAAAAATATAAGTATCTTCTATGTTATTAACAAGAAAGAATCTTTTCTGATTCTGAATATATCAAGTATGCAATTCAAGCGTATTTAAATAAACATGATTGCAAGAACATGATGTTTCGACGTGAATGAGCACGTATTTGAGTTGTTCTTCGCACAAGTATTTGCAAAAGCTCTACAAGATGAGTTTACTGTGTATGCTCTTGTCATGATCAACATCATCAAAGAGTTGATCATTGAACATCAAGTGAAAGCAATGAATAACATGATGAGTTGTATCACAAACACACTTGAAACGCAAATTCTACTTGTTGAATTGAAAGAGTACAAAGATGTATTCTTAACAGAAAGTATTGACAAATTGTTCTTGCATGAAGATCACGATCATGCAATTGAAATCACTGCAGAGTCATTGTATGAATCATTGTATAATCTGTTGAACACAGAGTTAGCGACTCTGAGACAGTATTTAGACGATGTCTTAGCAAAAGAATGAATTAAACATTCTGTCAGCTCAACTGATGCATCTATTCTATTCATTCTTAAAAAGAACGATAGTTTTCATCTATGCATGAACTATCAAGATCTGAATAAAATTACTGTCAAAAATCGTCATTCACTGTCTTTAATTAGTGAAACTTTAGACAGACTCAGTAAAGTCAAGCAGTTCACTAAGTTAGATTTGAAGAACGTTTATCATCGTCTCAGAATTTGACGTGAAGACGAGTGAAAAATGACGTTTCATACTCATTATGATCACTTTGAATATATGATCATGTTGTTTGATTTAATTAACACGTTTGTCATCTTTCAAACTTATATTAATAAGATCTTGACAGAGCTTTTAAACAACTTTTATGTTGTCTATCTGAAGAACATTCTAATCTTCTTCGTAGAGAAGACTGATCACGTAGATCATGTAAAGCAGATTCTTGAGAGATTAAGAAAGTTCAAGCTATATGCTAGCTTGAAGAAGTGTGAATTCTTCATCACTAAAGTGAACTTTCTAGAATTTGTCATATTCACAGAGAGCATTTCGATGAATTTAAGTAGAATAAACATCGTCAAAACGTGATTCAAATCAAAGATGTATCAAGAAATACAAGTTTTTCTGAAATTCATCAATTTCTATCTACGTTTTATACATCATTACTCTCAGATAACAGAGTCTTTAACAAAACTGCTGCAAGATAGTGTAAAAGATGTAAAAATGAGCTCATTCATATAATTAAGCGAAGCGAAACAAGCTTTTAATCAGCTTCGCGACGTCTTTATGAAAGTGTCTATTCTAAGACACTTTGACTCAGAGCGACATATACACATCGAGATTGACACATTCAATTATGCAGTCGCGAGTATTTTGTCTCAGTCAGATGACGAAAATCAGTGACATTTAATTACATTCTGATTCAGAATGATAATAAACGTTGAAAGAAATTATGAAACATATGATCAGAAGTTTCTAGTCATAGTAGCGATGTTTAAACATTAACGACACTATGTGAAAAACAATTATCATACTGTCGAAGTTCTGACTGATCATAATAATCTGAAGAATTTTATGAATGTTCAAGAGCTAAACGAAAGACAAGTCAGATGAGTCATGAGATTGTTGATCTGTAACTTTGAAATAGCACATAGATCAGAAAAGACAAACTCGATCAATGCATCATTGAGATGATCTGACTATAAGAATGAAAACATCTCTGCAAATTATTTGCTGTTCACTCTGCAGCGAAAGCTGACTAGAATAGAAAGCTTAAATAGCTTTATATTCGTAGCAATCAGAGAATTATACTGTATACAAGTGATTAACGATGTTGAGAAGATGTTCATTCACAGTATAAGTATGAACAGATATTCAGCAGAACATGTCGAGAGCAGACTGCAAAATGAAACTCACTGATGAACATAAGTGATTAACGATGTTAAGAAGATGTTCATTCACAGTGTTAGTGAACGAAAATATTTAGCGAAACATGTTGAAAGCAGATCACAAGATGAAATCTACTGTACATGAATGATTAATGAAGTTGAGAAGATATTTGTTCACAATGTCAGTGAAAACACAAGTACGTGTTCAGCAATGCATGTCAGAAGTATGCTGCTGAGAATCATGATTTTAGCAATGCAAGAAACACATTTAGATGAAGTACATTTCTTGAAAGATAGAATTTCTCAATTCGAATCAACAACTTCAAAAAGCACAGACATCAAAACGTTGACTTATAGAAATCACAACGTAGTTGAGAAACAGCTTAATTCTGTTGCTGAAACTGTTGATTGCAAACAACTCATTTCACGTGCAATTGTCAGAGTACTGATAATTCATGAAACAACATACAACTTCAGTAGTAAATTTGTAGTCAAGCTCATCAAGATTTTACAGCAAGAAGATGAATTTGCTGTAGAACTAAAAGCAAACGAGACGATGAATATACAAAAGAGTGATGTCGAAGCTTAAACATTAAATAGTCAAGAAATGATAGAGTACAATGAATCATTGTATGTTTCAGAAGATCTTTCTGTCAGAAAAGAGTTATTGAAACGTCATCATGATGATTTATTAGCGAAGCATTTTGATGCTGACAAGATCAGCGAGCTATTAGATTGCAAATATTACTGAAAAAGTATGATCAAGAATGTCAAAGAGTATATAAATACTTGTGACATTTGTCAGAGAGTAAAGATGAAACATCATTTATCATATGATGAGTTGAGATTATTATCTCAACTTACAAATCTCTGAAAAGAGATCACTATGAATTTCATAACAGATCTGTCGTCTAGTAAATGAAAAGAAGTCGTATATGACTCAATTCTTGTGATAGTCAATCACTACATGAAGATGACACGTTATCTGTCTATGAAGAAAACTCTGACTGTTGTAAAGTTAGCAGAGTTGTTCTTTGAGAAGATTGCTTTAAAATATGAGATTTCAAATGATATAATCATCAATAAAGATACTCTATTTATCAGTGTGTTCTGATCAGAAGTCTGTTTTCACACGAAGATGAAACGATAATTAAGCATCGTTTTTCATTCGCAAACAGATGATCAGACTGAACGATAAAATCAAATGCTGAAACATTATTTAAGAGTGTATTGTTTCAAAAAGCAAGACGACTGAGCTATGCTTCTACTCATAGTCGAGTTCATGTATCATCAGACGAAGCACGCTTCATTGAGCTGTAATCTCTTTAAAGTCATGTATAACTATGAATCAATCTTTAACATACACATCAAGAACAATGCTATGAAAGAAGAAGTGTCAGCAGCAAAAAAACGTGTTGAAATGCTGCAAGATATGTGAAACACGTTGATGTAATAATGACAAAACGCGATCGATGCTCAGACAAAGTACTATAATCAAAAACATAAGTTTAAGTTCTTTAATATTGATGATTTAATCATGTGATTGTGATTGATTGTGATTGTAATTCATACATTCTTGTGACATTGATTTAGACTCGACTCATGAGAAACTCTATGCTATTTATATCGAGTGAACAAAACTCTTTGAGAAAGAAAATCACTCGTCGTCTATACGATTGCTTCGCGTAGTCGAAACAATGAGATTGACACTGTGTTATCAAGTAATGAATCTATAACTTCTATTCAGCGTGTGACGCTCGAGTAAACTCTTGATGAAAGTGTCTGTGCTGTTTGATTATGATGCATCGTCTTTGCTCTGCTCTTTATTGACAATATTCTATACAACGATGTCTCGATTCAATTCTTGATTCAAAGATGAAAAATGTTTTCTTTGCATTTGTGATGCTCGTGATTGTAACGTATGTAGAGCTGTGTTCTCTTACTCAATGATTGTCATTCATTGAGCAGAGAAATATGTGATGAAAGAGAGATGCACATGATGAGAAGATAGAGTGTGATTGTACTGAGTAACTCTTTTCTTCTCTTGATTTGACTTGTGTCACGTAGACGTTAAATGAATTGTTAGTATAAACGTGCAATCGCAATCGTTCAATGTTTGACTCTGATCAATGAAAGAGAATGCGTTCTGATCGTTCTCTTGAGCTCTCAATTTTTCACGTGAATAAATGAATAACTTGACATCAAGTAAAGAAGATGAGTTCAAGCTCTCTCAGTATATCAGCGTGATCAACGAGTCACTACTTCTTCAAGCACTGTAGTCACGTCTTTCAATACTTGAAACAACTATTCTATCTGATATCTTTTCATCAATTACTCAATGATACTGTCGATATGATAAAGGTGTTTCGATATCAACGCAGTCGATGAATTGCAAATTCTTCGATCACTTGTAATCACAACTCGCAGACTCTTCATCTGAGTTGTCTTTTTCACTAGTAGTATCTTTTCATCTTTTACTGACATCGACATGTCATTAATCTTCTTCGTAGATCAATTGTGACTGTTAGAAAAAGTGTTGTTGCATGAGTGAAAACTTTGCATGATGACTTTTCTGATCATGCAATGTTCTAACATCGTTTGAACTGCGTCGAATTGAAATCTCTTGACTCTTCTGACTTTTATTTGAACACAGAATAGAATTAAAAGATTCGTAGTTGACATCATGTACAGATGAATCTCGTTATCAGTCGATTTAATCATGTTATCAGCAAAAAATCTGAAGCAGAAGAAGTCAAGCAAGAAGTTATCAAATAAGATGATAAAGCTCTTTCATATACAAGAATTCATAGACAAGCAGATGTATCATTTTGATCTTTTAATTATTTATAAAGTTTATTCTGTCTTTCATGTATTTCTTTTAAAGTTGTATAATTGTAGATTAAATGATGATTCTATACTCAAGTGTTTCACTCTTGAACTCATTGATGATGAGTAAGAATGAGAAGTAGAAAAGATTCTACAGAAGCAAAAAAGAAAAAGGATCTTATATTATAAGATACAATGAAAAGAGTATTTCATGAAATTTAATTAATGAATATCAAGCGAAGATATGAAAAAAGTCTTGAAGCTTAGAAAAGCTTTCAAAATGAGACTGAAACGTGAGCGAAAAGTATAGTCACTCACTTTCAAGCATAAACTCATGATTAGAAAGAAAGAGAATCATTGTATTATAATGATTCTCACTCTTTAATGAGACGATCACGTAGAAATATTAACACTCAAACAAAAGAAAAAAACACAGACAGAAGAAAAAAGCGCAGAGACGCAAAAATGCGCTTGACACAAAAGCATAATCTCAGCATAATCACATCAACTTCATCAGTTATCTTTCGCAGAAGACACAATCACAGTCTTCTTCTTCTTCTCACTCATCTCGAGAAGTCGAGATTTACATTGAGACGTGAAGCGAGTGAATCAAGAGCAGACAGATTCATTTATAAATATATCATGTCAGTTACAAAACTGTGATCAAACGATATTGAAATGCAATAGAACATACAGAATAGCAAAACACATCAAGCGCATCATGAGCAATATCATTAACTGTCATTGCTTCTTTCAGCTGCAGCTTCTGTACATTAAATGACTCAGACTTACGTATGTCATCTAAATGATCTTTCACACACGTTGCAATTGTAAACTTCTTTCTCAGTTTCATCTGATTGATTGTAAAGATTGCAATAAAGATCACATCATCATTTTCTGATGCAGTCTTGAATATTGTTTCAAGTTGAAAAGACTCATTTAATGTCTGAATGCATACGTTTGAAATCTATGAATTCAAACATAAGCATTTAGCGAGCGCATTGAATAAGTTTACTCATTGCAATGCATGAGACATCTTTCTTTGCACATCAGACGCAGCGTCGATACATTACTTTTTCATGAAACTCAACATCGCAGCTTTGCGTTGTCTCTTCATCATGAAATCTACATGCACATTTAATACACATTACTCTGTTTGATATCTCAGAAGCATCAGCACTTCTTTCGTTAATTCTCACGACTGAGAGCTCAAAAAAATCAGTAACAACATCTAAACACTGAGTACGTAACTTATCATTCTTTTATTGCTAGAAGTTTAAGACGAGTTAAGCAAGAATTTTGATGCTGAGAAAGCATCAGAACTCATTTCATCGCTCATTTTTTCATTGAAAACATTCAGATCATCATTAGAATCAACAGATGTAATGAGTTTCAAAACAGAAAATGACGTCACATGATTGCAAGAACGTTGAAAATTCAACTTCTTTATGACAATCTATGATTGTTAAATTGCAGTCTCAATCTGTTATGATTCTAGTCTTCATTTATTCTTTCTAGTCTTCATCTTGATTTCATTCTAATCGAGTCTAATGAGCATTTGAGTTAAAAGTGATGTCATTGAAACTCTGCATCATATATGTAAGACATCAACTCAATTGAGTCTAGCACAGAGCTGAGAAACACACATATAAGAATCAAGTTCTTTTCTGTAGATACTTTTCTTTCTTAGCATTTATTTATTAGTTAAATGACACTCATATGACTCACTCTATGTCGATCTCTAACAGTAGATAAATGCTAATCAACTATTCTGCTATCAATGTGTAAATGATATGAAATAATCTACTTCGTTCATTCAGAAATTCGCAAGAAATTCTTCAAATTTGTATCACTTTTTATTCGTAAGAAATTCTTCAAATATTGTATTCATTTGTTTATCAGAAAATTCACAAGAACTTCTTTGAATTACATCTATCAAATTTATCACAATTTATCTATCTTTATCTTCAATTTCTCATCATGACACACGACTTTGAATCAGTCGAATCTTGAACAACTCGTCTGCTTAAAAGCATTGCAAATAAATGAGTTTTTCTTCTTTCTTTCAATGTCTCAGCTGAATCTCAGAATGCTGCGATCTCATGAAACATCAAGATCGAAGAACAACTTTGTCAGTGAGCTATTGATCACTCGAACAAGATCATCAAGATGTTAAATGAACTAAGAGATCAGCGAGACATGACTTTGAAATGCAATGAGCATTGAATCGTTCTACAAATTGAACATATCAAGAGATTGAAACAGCTAAAGATCAATCACGCGTCAATGAACACTCTAGAAGAGATAAACACTCGATTACGAGAGAAGATGTTGAGTCTCAAAGATAGACTCAAAGAAGTACAGTGTTCAGTGAATCAATCTCGATCTCGACAATCTACTGAGTCTCGATCTACTACGAATCATCTATCTCAACAAGATATCAAGTCGCATGCTTCTATCGAGAATCATACTTGACGAGAGATGTTTACTAAGTTCATCTCATTCAAAAATGAACATCATCGATTCTACAAATTTTCAAATTCATCTATATTCACTGATGAAGATGAATCGACTTGAGAAGATTGAAGAAACAAGATGAACGACAAGCTGATTGTCAATGTCAATCAATTCAATGATGAAATCATTTGTATTGTTTACATGATGTCTAAACTAGAAGATGACGCTGCAAAGCACATCTTTACTCGACATTGTTTTGATTTCTTGAATTCATTCACTTTAATCTACAAGCTATTTGATCATTTGAAAGAAATATACGATGAACTGAATAAAAATCGAAAGTCTCGACGTGAATACAACGCTCTGAGACAAGCAGACAAGTCTTTCAATGTTTTCTACTTCAACTTTATGAAGCTATTCAGCTATCTTGATTATGATGATTGCACTCTGATGAACGATCTTCAGAATAAAATCAACAATCGCTTGCAGAACGTTCTATCAGTCTGTTCAAAGAACTTTACTTCGCTTTCTTGTCTAAAAAAATTTCTTCAAGATGTGAATAATAAACAGCGAGTCAACTATCAGCTACGCAGCGAACGTCACACTGTCATCATCAAAGTTACTGTCGTATCTGACAAATGTGTTACTTCATTGTCAGTGATGACTTCAATAATCAATTATGTTAAGTCTATCATCTTTTCTATCTTTGAGTCTGATTAAGCAAAATCATTTATCATCTGTTACATCTGCAAAACTTCAAGTCACTTGTTCAAGAATTATGTCAGAGACGAAGCTAGACTAGAGATACTATCAATATAAAAGACTGATATTATTATTATTACTTTGATAGAATTTAAATACAAGACAATACATCAAATAATGTACAAGATGAAAGACAAAGAGTGAAAGAAAAGAGCGAAAGCTCAACTTCTATATACATGAATTGAGCAGAATCAAGACTAAACAATAGTTTTATTGACTTAAGATTATAGAAGTTTGCACACATAACTGAAATGATTAAAACAGAATTGCTGAGACTAAATTAAAATGATGATGACTAGATTGATGACTTGATTCATTGAACTAGTTCAATGAATCGAGATTATTTAAAATATCAACGATTTATATTTTAAATTGAGTTGATGATCTGACATCATGACAGTAGCTTCTCTCTTCAAGACTGAGCTTTTGTGAGATGATGAAAAGAAACAAGATGAGATGAGAAAGAATTGAAGATGAAGATTGAAACAAGATGAGAATTAATGTGAACGCATTTTAATGTGATGAAGCACAGATGAGACTAAAATAGATCTGAATCACATTTGAATCAGATCTGAGCAAGATGTTTGTAAAATAAAATGAAATGAGATGCATTTTAATGTAATGATGCACAGAATTGAAATACATCTGAGTCACATTTGAGTCAGATTTAGACGAGATGTTTAAGTCAGATTTAGACAAGATCTGAGTCAGATCTGAGTAAGAAAAAGATGAAATGCAGTTTAATGTGATGATGCACAGCGAAATTAAAATACATTTAAGTCACATTTAAGTCAAATTTAAACAAGATGTCTGAGTCAGATTTAGACAAGATTTGAGTCAAATTTGAGCTGAGTTGAGATGATGAAGATTGAACTTAAAGTTCTTGACATTGACATTGAAATATCACACATGACAGTACATGTGATTCTTCGACGACAGAGTTGACGAGATGATATTCATCAAGCGCTTGCTCACAATTATTCAGAAGATAAAAAGACTCTCAAGTAGAAAAGTGATTTTTTCAATTGATGTAATACTTGAGCAGAGATGAGTTATAGTGTCTATCATGTTTGAAGTTTAATATACTGTTTACATATTTGAATCTTTTATCATTCTTGATAATAATGAGTTTTTAAGATTTCTGATGTTGATTTGAAAGAAAATCACTTGTGATATGATTCAAAAGAATGACATGAAAGATTAAATAAATTTTCATGAATGCTGAAAAATTTAACTCAATGATCAGAAAATTGTTTTTAAAGATACACTTAATCTTGAAGAAGTCAACATTATGATTGTCTAACTTGATCATAAGACAAGCGATGCTGAGATTGCAAGCATTCAGTCAGACTTCATCTTCGACGAAGTATTTAAAACAAGAATGATGAAAGAGATTAACATTGAATTCATAAATGATCTGAGCTATAAGCATCTCATCATGTAGATGCTCAGTTAGTTTCTTCATCTTCTTAATGAACTTTTTGACATTGATTAACTTGTCTCAAGCTTGAGATGTAAGATTCT
>JAABUV010001882.1_pt1 | contig 29669 bp, 54 predicted proteins | sample 5559971 | NCBI WGS metagenome assembly JAABUV01 (sample SAMN10711881, study PRJNA513362) | rock metagenome | isolation source: Antarctica rocks | place: Antarctica: Victoria Land, Knobhead nord | collected 2015-12-19
CGCGCCGCCGCCGTCAGCGTGCGCGGCGGCGGCCGCGGCGGCCGCGTCCAGCTTGCGCGTGTGCGCCTTGAGCACCGCCGTGAACGCGTCCAGCACGGCCAGCGCGTTCTGGCGCACCTGCGCGCCGGGCCGCATAGGTTAGGGTAGAGTCTTACCTAACCCTACCCCATACCGCAGCGCTCGGCCAGGCGCCAATACACCTGCAAGCGGACTGGACGCCCGAGGCTGCGGGGCGCTGGTCTCCACTGACGTCCCGTCGGAAGAATGCAAATGGCAGGACAGCGCTACTGCTTTACACAGGGGGTTGCAGGAATGCAACTACCTGCACGTGTCCTGCGTCTCAATGTGACAGTCCACAGTGTGACGCTCCTACGTCACTGCACCAGAAGCACAGTGCGTTGCAGACACTCCTGGAAAGCATGTGCTCTGTGCTGTACTCTGTACCAGCGGCTAACCTCAGCAACCGCGCTTTGCTGCATGGTCATCGATGCGCAGGGCACGCACCTCGGGCACGGGGTCGATGGCGAGCGGCGCGACCGCCGGCACGACGCGCGTGGCCGCCTCCTCGGGCAGGTGCCGGTCCGCCGTCGCGGTCATGGCCTGCGCGCCCGGCAGCGCTGAGCGCATTCGCGGGCGCCGCCGGCCCTCGGCACGCATGCCCGGCGGCTAACCGCCGCCTCGCAGACCCCATCCCTCCGCCCATGCGGTCACCTAAAACTTCACCTATAGAAGCATGTCTCAGCAGGCGCGCGGGGGCGCGCCTTGAGCCCGGCCACGCGCGCGGGCGGGAAGGAGTCCTTGAGCGCGCGCGTGAACGCGTTGAGCAGCACGCGCCGGCAGGCCGCCTCGCCCAGGTGCGGCGCCAGGTTGCCCAGCAGGATGGTCGTGTTTGCGCGGATGGCCGGCTCCTCGTCCACCTGCGCGCGCGCGCCGGGGCGCCGTGTGATGCGGCCGCTTCGGCCGCGGGCTGCGTGCGGCACGACGCGCGCGCCCCTGTGTCCCACCGCAGTGAGCGCAGGCCGGCACAGCAGAGCACACGGGCGCGCATGCGCGCCCTGGCAGACAAAGCGCCAAGGGACATGCAAAGGTCTGGCAGGGGCGGCAGGCCGTCCACGTCCCCTGTCACATGAGGAACCCCCTGCAGGCCCTGCCTCTCTCCGGCATGGACACGGCCAGACGAGTGGGCCATCGTGCCGGACAGAGGCAGGGCCTGCAAGGCGTCCTTCATGTGACAGGGGACGCGGTCGCGCCACACACGCCCCCGCAGGCGCCCGCCGCCGGGGCCCCCGCGCGCGTGCGCGCCTGCAGCTTGGCCAGGTACTTTAGCAGCGACTGGTTGAGCGCCTTCTGGCTCAGCTTGGGCGCCAGCACCAGCATCGACTTGAGCGTCAGCTCGCGCAGGTACGCGTTGCTGTCGGTGAAGCCGGTCGCGACGTGCGGGTACACCTGCGCCTCCACCGTCGCCTGCGCGCGGCGCGCACGGCGCCTCGTGTTAGGGTTTCTGCATGCAGCCGGCCACGTGCGGGGACACCTGCGCCTCCACCGTCGCCTGCGGCCGCGGCCCGCGGTTGAGACCAGTAAACTTGCATTCGATGACGATAATTCCTTCGCCGCACTGTTCTGCTCGGAAGGCCGAGAATCATGGGTGCGGCGTGGGGCCGGCGCCCGGCAAGCTGCCTCTCGCGGGAAGCGGGGCGCGCCCAGTGCGTGGCTTGCTGGACGACCGCTGACCACATCCTGCCAGTCTGCTTCTAAGCGCACTCCACACAAGCAGCTTGTTGTCGCGCTGACGGCGCAACCAGAGTTGGTGCACGCGGCGCGCAGTCATACCAACGCAGACGGCAGGCAGGAATGCCCGGATCGCCTGGCCAGGCGCCCCCTGGTGGGGACCGGCCTGAACCCCCCGCTGAGGCGGGGCAACGCACGGCGCTGCCTGTGATCATGGTCGCACGGGGTTCCCAGGGCGAGCGCGGAGTCCATGCTGGGGTATGGCAGGATAAGGGTCAGGATCGGGGGCGCGCGCCGCGCTGAGGTGCTGCCCGTACGAGTCGATGCTCTCCAGCAGGCTGCGCCGGATGGTGCGGTCGTTGGACGCGAACAGCTTGGACAGCGCGGGCACCACGCGCGCCGCAAAGTCGTTGCCGTCCAGCGTCGTCCCAATCTGGCAGCGCCACTCGGAGGTCAGCCCAGAGCACAGGCAGGCAATGATGCAGCGCGACCGCGTGATATCTGAGAAAAGTGTGGAGCAAATAAGTGAGTGGAAAGAATACTTCCGGGATGCTCGTTCTCCCCAAGCTGCACCACGGAAGGTGACAGAGCTGAGTCAGCGCGGGTGCCGCCCCGGACTCACGCAGGCCCTTGAAGAGCGCCTGCAGGAGCGCGCCCAGGCCGAGCTTTCGCGCGGCGCGCAGCTCGGGGATGGCTCTGTGCGGCCGACAGGACACTGAGCAAGGGTGAAGACGCAAAACCGTCAGTAGAGCCGGGTTCTCACTGGCGTCACATCCCCGCTAGCCCGTGTGTGCGCGCGCGCGCGCGGCGCGCGCCTGCAGCAGCGCGCCGAGCGCGACGGCGGGCGCGCCGCCGTACTCCAGCGCGGCGGCCAGCATGGGCAGCAGCTTGGCCTGCGCGACCGGCGCCGGCAGGCCCGGCAGCGCGGCCGGCAGGCGCTTGAAGAACAGGTCCTTCTCCGCGCTGTCCTTGACCGCCAGGCTCTCCAGGAACGCGATCGTGTCCACGAGGCCGTTCTTCAGCGCGGGCGCCTCGGCCAGCTTGGCGGGGTTGAGCCGCCGGCTGGGCTGGCTGGCCAGCAGCCGCTGGTAGCTCTGCGCGCGGCGCGCGCGCTGTCGGCGGCGCGCAAGCAGCCCATTTGGCAGGAAGCCAGCCCGGCGGCCGGGCCGGAGAGCTGGCTCATGCGGCTGACGAAGCGTGCGCGCTGTGCACTGCGCTGCCGGGCGCGTCGTCGGCTGCCCAGCAGTAGTGCACCCAGCGGAACTGCCGCGGGCGGGGCGGACCGGCAGGACGGCCTTCGGGATGGCGTCGATGCTGCGCAGGTCCTCGATGCGTGCCAGCGGCTGCCCGGCGTAGGCCTCGTGCATCAGGCAGCCCAGGCCCCAGGCGTCCACCGCGCAGGGCGGCCCCTGCTGCACCGCCGCCCAGTCCGCCTTGCCCACCTGCGCCGGCACGGCCGCGCGCGCGCTCAGCGGCCACCCGAGGGAGGCCTGAAGCCGCAGCGTGCGCTTGCTGCTGCTTGACGCGCTGCCTAGGTGCGTGCTCCTCGATTTGCTGCTCGGTCACAGGCGCTCTGCAGTCGCCAGGTGTGCCCGCTGTCAATCGTCAGCGACGCTCATCATCCAAGGCGCGCCTCGGCAGCCTTGTACTGCGCGCCGACCGCCCACGCGCCCGCGGCCAGCGGCCACGGCTCGCTGCTGCCCAGCGGCGGGCCGCCCGCCTCGCACAGCAGGTCGAATGCGTGCAGGCGCCAGTCCAGCTGCGGCGTGACGACCACCGCGCGCATGCACACGTTGCCGTGGATCTGCCGCGCGCGCGCGCGCACCCGCTCCCGCCTGCCTCGCCCCGGGAGTCTGCAGCAAGCGATGCCTTGGGTGCCGCCCATGTCATGCCGTGCGATAAGGTCTTGTTAAGGGGCGACACGCGGTTGGTTGGTGACCTGCTGTGCAGGTCTGCAAAGACCACAAGGACATGCTAGGTAGCAGGGGAAGCCAGCCGCATGGAAGGGGGCAGCATGCGGCCTGTCGCTGCTCTTCGTCGCGGGGTGTCAGGGCTGTGTGGTTGCGGCTTGTTGGGGCTGTGGGGAACACAGTCGCTGCTGTTGAACATGTCAAACTGTAAGCTTGCTAGTGCAGGGCGAGCACCAGCTGGCAGTCATTGTTCAGGAAGCCGACCGCCTTTGCGATGTGGTACAGGCCCATGGCCAGGTACTCGTTCCTGTGCACCGCAAGCCACACAGGCGCTCGTATGCAACACGTCTCCTGAGCACCACAGCAGCTCGCAGCCCCAGGCTGCGCCCCGCGCCGCGCCCTGCAGCGCCAGCACGGCTTTGTGCAAGCACGTCCTACCCATACCTGGCCAGGTTCCCAGCAGGCCGCGTATACAGCTCAGAGGGTCAGGGCTGTGGGGTTAGGGCTGTAGGGAGCGCACCGCGCCTCGCCCTGCACGTCCAGCTCGGCGAGCGTGTCCGCCAGCGGCGTGACGGGCTCGGTGACGACGTAGATGACGACCTCGTGCTTCTCCTCCACCTCCAGCGTGTCCTTAAACGCCAGGATGTTGGGGTGCCGGACCTGCGCAGGGCGCGGCGCTGCAGCTGTGCAGCAGACCAGGTCTGTCACAGTGCGGTTGTGTATGCCCTTTGCTTGAGTGGCTTTGGCCGTCTCTGCCGCACCGACAACTGCGCCAGCCAGCGCTTGACAAAGGCTACGCACGCCACGACAAGGGCTACGCAATCGCGCCGCACGCGCGAAACACCGCCACTGCAAGTGAAGTGCAAAGAGCAGCTGGGAGTGGAAGATGCGAGTGCAGACCGGGCCAGACACATGACGCTGCTGCTGAAGCGCAAGCTTGCAGGCACCCACTGTGCACAGTCACGCACCGTCTTGAGGCGCTTGACGCCGTTGCGGGCGCTCAGCAGCTTAGGATCACTCCTGCTGCCGGCACTGATCTTGAACACAGACACCGCCGCGCCATCCTCCCTTGCCTTGCCCCGGTAGTGCGTCCAGCTGCCCCAGGCCGTTTCATACGCCTCCCCGAGTGTGTATGGGAATGTGGGCCCGCTGCTCACGAGCGCAGAGAGCTTGGCAAACATGGTAATAACTCGCTATGTCAGCAGCAAAACAGGCAGCTGCGCTGCACGGCTTGCTTGCCGCTGGCCATCAGAGCCGGTGCTGTCTCGTTACAAGCGCTCCACGGTCCGACTCTGCTTACGCTCACCGCGGCAAAGAGGCAATGAAGCTTGTACGCACGTCACGGTTATGCAGCGCCAGCCTTGACATTCTGCCTTTCAGGTCCCTGGGCCGGAGGCAGGCTAAAATCTAGCGCTCATATGATGCATCCAGGCTCATCAAGCCAGGATGCAAAGTTTGCATTGCAAACTACAAACTCAGCTTCACAAAGCAGTGCCTGATTACTACAGCGTGCTTGAGAGCTGCGCAATGGCCGGTGCTTCGCCAAGCTTGGACAGCGAGAACGAGTCGCAGCGCAGCCCGCTCGACAGTGCTGTCCAGTCTGCGCGCGATGCCGCAGCGGGCATTGGGAGTCAGCTAGCGCGCTTGCTGCGCCTCCCGCCGGCGCACGCGCCGAAGCGGCAGGCGGCCGGCGACCGCGAGCGGGCAGGGGCGCACGCGCTGGCAGGGCCGAGTCGGCCAGCGGGCGCCGAGGAGGCGCTGCTGGTGCCTGACAGCTTACGCAGCCCAGGCCTTGGCAGCAGCCAAGGCAGCCAGGTGCAGGGCGGCGCGGCGGGTCGGCCAGCGGGCGCCGGAGGACCGCCGGCGCTGCACGACAGCTTCAGCAGCAGCCACGGGAGTCAGCACGTGCAGGCCGCGCTGCCGGAGATACTGCCTGGCGACAGGGAGGAGCTGGGGCGGGCGACGTGGACGCTGCTGCACACGCTCGCGGCGCAGTTCCCGGACAAGCCCTCGCGGCAGCAGCAGAAGGACGCCCGGACGCTGGTGCGCCGCCGGGCGGCGGGTCCCCTGCGCCGGACGCTGCGCCCGGCTGGCGGTGAGACGCGGTGGCACTGGCGCGCCAGGTGGATGTGATGACGCGCATCTATCCGTGCGCGGAGTGCGCCGAGCACTTCCGTGAGGTCGTCAGGTGAGCCGTGCCCTGGTGGCCAGAGCCAGACCTACACGATCGGGCGCCTGACAGGCCTGACTGGGCTGTCTTACACAGGAGCATGCCTCCGGAGGTGGCCACGGGCGGGGCGCTGCGGCAGTGGATGTGCCGCGCGCACAACGTCGTCAACCGCAGCCTGGACAAGCCCGCGTTCAACTGCGCGCTGGTGGACGCGCGCTGGGGCGCGCTGTACTGTGGCGAGGAGCTAGCGTGTGACCTTGCGCTTGGGAAGCCGCGGCGGCATAGCTAGCCAGCCTGGTTGACACAGGGGAACACAACCTTGGTCCTGTTGCCAGCGATACACATGCATGGCCATAACGAGCCAGTCTAGATTACAGGCGACCGCGTGCAGAACAGGCAAGAAACATGCATGGCCACCATGGCATAGCATCGCAAAATGCATGCCTCGCAAAATGCATGCCTGGCAAAGTGAAATAGTTTGAGTTGTAAAACAGATCATGCCTGTCCAAGCGTTGGTTGGTTTGGGATTGCACTGCTCACAGTGTAGTGTGCTCACTACTCACAGTATGGTGCTGGCATTCCACCCAGTATGGTCAAGTGCGGTGTGTCCAACTCTCACAGTGCGGTGTCGACGTTTCCCACCTAGTCTGACATTTCCCACCTAGTCTGGTCAAGTGCTGTGCTCCTGGCTAAAGACTACAATGCACGCTTGGCGTGTCGGTTGAAGCGCTGCGGGTGAAGCAGGCGGCCGATGCTGCCTCCGTGCAGGCCTGCAGGGCAACCCAGTAGGTGAGTGTGTGCAGGTCATGCGAGCTCACCGGCCTCCAACACATTCATGCTGCGGCGCACCTGTCACAATCCAGAGCCACGCGCGTGCTTGGTCACGCCAGCGGCGAAGCCTCCCCTCGGGCTGCGCAGGCGTGCTGGAGGGAAGGCCAGCGACTGTGACAGCAATCCCGCAGCCGGCCATGAGGACTGCGCGTCCCACTCGCCAGGCGCGCTCCTCATGGCTGGAGGAGGTCAGGACAAGGACGTGCTCGTCCTCGCGCCCCAGGAAGAGCGGCGCAAGCGTTGTGAAGTTGCTGACTGTGTCTGTGGCGGCCGTGTCTGTGCGGACTTCGGCTCTGCCACCAGCCGCTCTGCAAGCCGCTGCCACGTCGGTGGCGGGAGAGCTCACATACACTGTGACCGAGGGGTCCGTCAGGGCGCTGGACTGGCCGCAGGCTTCCAGCACGTCCGCGGCCTGGCGCAGCAGCTTCTCATCCCTGCTCCTGCTGAAGCCGCGGAGGTGGAGCCCCGCGCAGAGCTCTGCGGCGAGCTGCTCGCGCTCGCTGTCGCCACCCAGGACGAGCACCGCGCTAACAGGACAGGATCGCCGGTGCTCAGCCTTGTCAATGCTGGCGCCAATCAAAGCCCGGGCCACGGCGTAGTACATGCCTGCGACAAACGTAATCTCTAGGATCGTTATGATGAGCATGGCGCAGCATGGTTGTCCAGCGCTCTGCTTTGAAGCCAAAGGGCAGCCGTGGGCCGAGTTCTCCAAATACATGCAATTGCAAGATGCATTTCAGCAGACCCTTGCAGGGTCGACAGCTTGGCTGAAGGTCAAGAGGACTCCTTGGCCGGGAGGAGGTAAGGCAAGATGAGACCCCCTAGTACGCGAACTCCTTGGCAGTAGTCGTGAAGACCAAATTGCTGTTTATCTTCAGGACTGCTCGCTAGCAAGATGCAGCGCAGAGATCACCAGCTAGAGCAGCCTGGCTAGTCCAGTGCCCGTGGTTGCAGGCTGTGTCATGGGGGCCATGGAAGACCAGCCGAAAGCGCCCTTCTCGGTGCATGCGCGCGGCGTGCAGCTGCTGGATCATGGCCGGCTGATGGATGGGCAGTATATCGGCCTGAGCGCTTTCCGCTCGCTGCGCGACATCTCTGGCTCCCTGTACACATTCCTGCTCATTCAGGCGCGCGTCTGGCCCTTTGTTGAGTCAGCAGCTTGGAACCTGCAAGCGCACAGTGGCGTTCAGGTGTTGTGGCATGTCTGCTATCAAAGGCGCTGCAGCGACGTAGCGTTATCAGTTGCTCCTTAGGCCTCAGAGCAGATAGCCTGGAGTACCTGCCGAGCAAACGGTGTCAGAGCGGCCGTCTTGCGCGCGGCTCCTTGAGCGCATTGCTCCTCGAGCGCGTCGCAGCGCCCGCAGGGCTGGCTGAGCGTGTGGAGCTCAGCGATAACTATCGTCAGCGTGGCCTTCTTCGCGTATGTGCCGCCGCACGGCCAGACCGCGGCGACCGACTGGACGGTGCCCGCGTTTGCGGTGCTGCTGCCGCTCTTTGGCCTGGTGTGGTGGGGCTTCCAGCGGCGCGAGGGCGCCCTGCGCGACCTGGCACAGGGTGCGCAGGTTGGAGCCCCTTTGCTCAACACCAGGCAAGGCGTGTTGGAAAAGGACGGCTTGCTTTGAGGACAAGCTGACGCACGCTCAGGCAGCGAGGGCCGCTCTAACGGTGCTGGCGCCTGGCACTGCTGCCGCCGCCCTCCAGCCACTCAGGACCATGTCAGGGCGCAGGCCTCTGTGTGGTGCAAGGAGACAAGCAGCGAGCATGCGACTGCCCCTCAGTCGGCGTGAGTCAAACTGGCATGTGATGGACCTGCCAATGTTGGTTGTGGGGCTTCACACAGCGCAAGGGCAGGCTGCTCAGCGTGACCCAGGGTGCTGCGGCCCAGATGCTCGCGCGTGTGCGAGTGTCTCACGCCCTGGGCTTCTAAAAAGGGGCGCAGGCCCTGCCTGGCAGCGCGCCGCTGACCGTGTGCGCGCACGCGCCCGCAGTGAAGACGCTGGTGCTGCACCTGTCGCTCGCGCACCGCGACAGCCTGCCGGCGGGGCAGCTGCCGCCCGGGCATGCGCTGACCGTGCAGCACACCCTGCACCTGCTGCTGGGTGCCCCCCGCAGCCCGGCCCCCCACCCGCCGTCCTCCTCCTACACAGGTGTTCAGCTTTCCTGCACCGCCGCGTGCTTGCTTCCTGATGTGCCCGCTGCGTGGCTCAGACAAAAGAGCTGCTCGCAAGCAGAGCAGCCTGCGGTAGAGGCCAGCAGAGCAGCTTGCGGTGGAGGCCGGCCTGGCGCTGTCCGACGCGCGCACCGGACAGCATAGTGACACCGCGCGTGTGCGCAGAGGGCCTGCGGGGCTACTTCCTGCCCTCGCGTTTCTACAGCCGCGAGTACCCCTTCACGCGCGTGAAGTCCGGCATGGCGCGCGGCCCGCCGCCCCGCGCGCTGTGGAGCGCACGCACAGCCGGGCCGCCGTGCGTGCGCGTGTCGCGGCGCGTGCGCGTCGCAGGCACCTGCCCGGCTCCGCGCGCGGCCGCCTGCGCACGTGCAGCCAGGCTCTGCATGGCAAAGGAGCAGCGGCAAGCTCAGAGGCGCCCTGACGCTTGCGGCCGCGCGTGCGCAGATGCAAGTCGCGCAGCACCGCGCAAAGCAGATGCGCCGGCTGACGGCCGCGTTCCGGCGCCTCGCCCGCGCCACAGAGGTGCCCCGCCCGCGGCCGCCCCCGCCGCGCCGCCTCGACCTGTATACAGGCGCACACATTTGCAAGGCGGCCCGCGCTGTGCTGCTGGCACCGCACCCGCGCTGTCTTGCTGGCGCCGCACCTGCGAAGAGCATCGGCTGTTGGGCGCGTGCCTATAAGGCCGCGGCAGCTGTGTGGCGCGCCCGCAGGCTCAGGCGCTGTTGCGTTGGCAGCGTGGCCGAGGCGCGTGCGTGATAGGGCGGCTTGTGGGCGGCAGGCGCTGCGGCGGGCGGGGCTGGGCGACGCGCAGGCGGCGGGGCTGGCGGCGTGGGGCCAGCAGCTGCACGCGGCCGTGGAGCGCATGGCGAACGTCAAGGAGTACCGGTGCGCGCGCGCGCCGGGGCCGTGCCCCATGTTTGCCGGTGGCCTTAGGGTCCTGCACTGTCAGGGCCGAGTCTGCTTTCCAGTCGGCAGCCGCCGACGGCTCTACAAGGGCAAGCATGGCGCTGCCTGTCGCGAGCTGGCGGCTGTGACTGGAGGCTGCCCGGCACTGCCCGGCACTGCCCGGCACTGCCCGGCACGGGCTGACGCAGATCCCAGGCCAGCTAGTCTGCTGCTGCAGGTTCCGGCGACCCTTAGCAAGAGCCAGGCCGCACGCGCAGGACGCCGCAGGGCATCCGCGCGCTCGTGCGCTGCTACTGCACGCTGGTGCTGCCCATCTTCTTCGGGCCGCACTACGCGCGCCTGCGCAGCAGCCTCGGCATCGTGTACGCGCTCTTCCTCGCGCTCGTGGCGCGGCCCCGCCGCAGGCGCCTGTGCGAGGCACCGGCTCGGTCCGGGCAGCGCGCGGCGTCCCCTCGCCGCCTGTCTGCAGGGCTGCGGGAGCGAGAGTGGACTTGTCCTGATGTCACGCAGCGCGGATAGAGGTGTCTGCGCTGCTTCAGGGAACGCTCTGCCTGCTGATGCCTCCAGGTGCGGGGAAAGCTTGGTATGGAGAGCGTGCAGCATGGCAGGAAGAGATGCGCTGTCACAGCACCACCAAATGGCGCATCTGCTGCCGACCAAGTGCGGCAATGCAGCTGCCTTGCTGCATTTCCCAATTGACGGACACTGCTGCGCGCGCCACGCTCGTATGCGCGCGCGCAGCTGAACCTAGCCATCATCGGCGTGCTGCATGCGGCCATGGCGCTGGAGGACCCCTTTGACAACCTGGGCCTGGACGGCATCTACATCGACGAGGCCGTGTTTGACATCGAGCAGGCGCGCATGCGCCAGCGGCTCTGGCAGTGCACTGTATCAACTCCTCATCCCTCTTTACATTGGATGCATAGCCGTCCTCACTTCCACGGGCACACTTCGACAAGCACTGTTCAACAGGGTGCACTGTGAACTTTCACTTGAGAAATGGCATCGCAGCTCCTGCAGTCGTTTCAATTGTCAGGTGTCCAAGCGCTTCCAGGAACACATTGTTTCTGTGCGGTGCCCATGCAAGCGTCAGCCCGCACTTGCATGGCAGCACAGAGGCCTATCTGCACAGCGGCAAGCCCGGCAGTTGCAAGGGCATGGGTTCATGCATGCAGCCGCGCCGCTGCCGCGCCCTGTGCAAGCTCAAGTCTGAGCGCCTGTCCTTTGAGCTTGCCCCTGTGCGAGCTCGGATTTGAGCCTGCAGGCGATGAAGATGGACGAGGACGCCGAGCTGGCCGCGTCCGGCGCGCGCGGCGACGTGGCGCTGCGCATGCCGCCCACGCCGGGGCCGGCGCACGCCCAGGCGCTCGCCCACTCCGGCGACCGGCCGCCCGAGGCCGGCACCCCCTCCGCCGCGTCCAGGCCCGCGGCCGGGCCGCCGCCCGCCGCGCCGCACCCTGCTCCTGGCCGCCTCGCCGCCAGCGGCCCGCCGGGGTATGGCGGGTTCCGCCTCGGCAGCGCGCCACAGGGGCCGGCGGGGGGCCCCGGGCGGGGGACCGCGGGCGTCGCGGCGTCAATGCCGGCGGCGGTGGCGGCCGGCGGCGGCGAGCGACGGCGCGCGGGCTCGAGCACAGACGCGTCGGGTGCGCTTCTTGTCTCTGGTAGTGCGCTTCAGCATGCACAGCATAGCCCGGCGACTCCTTATGTCACCGGAAATGTTGTGGACTTCAGCAGCCCGACAGTATGTCCAGAGTGCGCTGCCTGATCATCAGTCTGGTGCGTGTCACAGCGCACCGGCATGAAGCTACTCGAGCCACGAACTGCATGCATCAACAATGGCAGCAGTAGTGGGGCAATAAACGTGGATGGCAGCACAGCAGGCAGCCGGCACATGGAGCCATGCTCTCCAGACACCGTCTGTCAGCTGAAAAGCTGCCTTAAAGTTTGTGGGGCTCATGGTGCGGGGCACCTGCACAGCAACAGCAGAGTGGTGCTAGCAGCGCACTGGAGTGTACCTTGATCATGGACACGGCTCGCAGGAGCGCGGAGCTCGGCGGGCAGTGACCCTGGCGGCGGAGCGCCTCTGCCCACCATCCCCTCAATTGGGTGACGAGCTCTCGAGGCCGAGGCATGGCAGGCCGCGCTTCTGCGAGGGCGTGGTGCTGAGTGTTGCGAAAGAGCGGCGCTCCTGGCAGGCGTCCGGGAGCCTGGCAGCTCGCTCATGCAACGCATGCATCCTGTTGGGCTCCAAGCTCGCATTGGCATCCTTGCTTTTATAGACGCTGCGCTTGGACTGAGGGTGTAGGCAGCAGCAGTGCACTGAGCTCATATACATGCTCTGTGCGCTGTTGCATGGTCGAGGACAAACCTAAATACAATCCTGAACAGCTGAAGCTAGCAGACTGGCCTGGCTTACATGGAAAGCAGAGTGCTGTTGGGACAACTATGCCCTTGTTTAGGGACTAGCTAGCTAGCAGACCTTGTCGTTGGCGGCCAGTGCATCTCACAGGAGGCCGCCTCTTCTATATAGAGCAGTGCGGAGCAGGACCGGCAGTGCCCTGGCGGCGGCTGTGGTCCTGCTAGCTTGCGGCCTTTGCTTTGGCGGACAGCGCAGTCTCAAAAAACGATACGACCTCTTCTATCTCTTCAGGCGTGGTGAAGTGGCCGACCCGCGGGTAACTCCTGAAGTGCACGGCCGCGCCGGCCTCCCGCAGCACCTCGTGCGTCCTCCTCCCGTACCGGTAAGCAATCTGCGTTCCAATATAACAAAACTCTATTCCCGGACGCCATGCTCACACAGACGAGAGGGAGCAACAATTCTATCTATACATGTGGATTCTCACATGCTCGTAGATACCTGGTTGTTTATGCAAGCGCGCACCGACGTTCCAGAAATGACAGACACTCAGACCTGTGGTCTTCAAAAGACCGCAGGATCACCAAGGGCACAAAAGCAGACGCACCGTGGGGTCGCTCTCGCCGTGGCAGAGCAAGACGGGCGTGCGCGCGTTGGCGGGCGACAGCTGCGGCGCCTGGGACGCCAGCGGCAGGTACCCGCTCATGGACACCACGCCTGCCAGCTCGTGCGCGCTGCGCAGCGCCATGATCGATGCGGCGCCTCCCTGTCCGACATGGCACGAAATTGTCGTCAGGGTCTGGCAGCATCACGAGCTGGTCAAGCCCTTGCCGCAGTCACATGCAGCTCTATCCCCACACAAATGCTGCGCTCGATGCACCAGACATGGCGGAACCCAGTAAAGCAGGCATGCCCGGCTGCGCATACTTGCAGCACGATGCCGTTGGTGCCGGAACGCCCATGCCCACTTCACACCCAGACATCAGACAGAGTGACTGGCATGCGTCAATCAGGGCCGCACCTACATTGGCCGGCGTATGCTCATAGCAAAACTGTTCTGAGCAGGCGCGTTGGGCTCTAGCACTCCCGCAATGTTGATTTGGTGTGCTCAGCACCACATGCGACTGACCGTGTTGTTTGCGCACATCAGGACAGGGCAACAGGCCGTCCTCGCACACTGTCAAAAAGGGTGGCCAGCAGCCTAGTATGCAACAGCGCGGGGGAACCAACCTGGCTGAACCCTGCGACGACCACCCGTGTGCTGGGGATGCCGGCGGCCGCCTCCGCCTCAATGAGCGCATCCAGGTACCTGCCAAAGCACCATACCACCGATTGGGCAAGTGCGAGCTGATGCGCTCCCCGCGTACACCAGGTGGCACGCGGCTGCATGGGCCAACCCAGGCAGCAAAGCTTCTGAACATACAGCTGCAGAGAGTGCGAGCTTTGGGTCACATGGCTGCTCATCATAACGCGACTGATTGTGGTTGGAGGAGCCCGAGTCGCGGAGCGAGCAAGGACGCCGCGGCGCACCGAGCGGTCTCGCGCAGGCCGGCCTCATCCTCCTGCTGGTCCATGGCCTCCAGCGTGGCCATGTCGTACCAGCCGGTCATCTCGGCGCCGCGGTTGAGGGTGATGGGCCGCTACCGGCCCCAGCGGACGGGTGCTTCAGGGTGCATGCAGGGTTGGGGTCTTTCAGGGGGGTGGGCGAGCCCTGCTGTGCGCAGCGACTCAGCCTACCAGCAACATGCAGGTGGGCAGCACAGCGGCCTTGCCTGCTATGGTCATCAGAATTAAAGTGGTTCCTGTGAAATAGGGCATGTAGGGGGGTGCCGCTGCCCACAGCAAGTAAGCCCATGTGCAAATTCAACTCAGGCTGTGCAACTCGGGCATACAAATGAGACAAAGAAGTTCCTCACGGTGCACAGCAAGCTGCACAGCCTAGGCGTGCATGACCGCTGCAGCGCACCATGGGGGCATTTGGAAATATAAATTTTGCAAAAGGCAGCCGCTGCGTCCACTGGTGCCCGTAGCTTGCCCACCCATCCGCTGTGTCGCCCTGCTCACTCGCACAATTGAGATTCAGTCACTCTCCTGTCTTGCAGGGGAGCCAGTGTCCTGCTTTGTAGGGGACAAGAAAAGCGTTTGCGCTGCAAGGCAATGATAGCAGAGCGCGCTGACCAGTCTGCAGCCGCCAGAACCCCTTGCAGTGCAGCGGTCAACCTTTCGGTACTATTGCAGGCAGCGAGCGCTGCAAGGGGAGCCTGCTTCTTATGAAGTATGCAATGCAGGCACACACAGTGTCAATCATACAACAGAGCAGGCCCTTGTGCAGGCGTGCCAGGCCATGCAGGCAGAGGACGCTGGCCGTGTGCGTCTGCAGCGCCGGGAACACGATGGGAGGCTTGTAAGTCAGGCCCAGGCTGCTGTTGAAGGTGATGGACTCAAAGTGCCGGTGGTGGTGCGCAGGCGCGGCTGCGCGGCCCAGTCCGCTGCTCATCAGCACCGGGCTGCCCAGCGCCAGCAGCAGCACGCCCCAAGCGCGCATACAGCTATGGCGATTGCATCCTTGCCAAACAAACAGCCAGTGCCCGGTTGGAGTGTTCGATGTCGCCACTAGTGCGGTGTACGATGGCTGATAGACAGGTGCAGTTGTGTTGTGTGGGTGTTCCATGAGCCATCTGCCATCTAAAACCCCCCCGTGGCCCCCGGAATGAGCCATTTGAAGGCCACCAATCCGGCCACCAATTACGAGTCATGTCCACCTTCATGCATGCTCCGGCATTGCGCATGCAGCTGTGCACGTAAAGTAGAGCGCCTTGAGTTGCAGCCCAGTCAATGAAAGAGTCGTCATGGGCCGGAAAGTGCTGCTGGTGATTGATCTGCAGCAGGACTTCCTGCCGGGAGGCGCCCTCGCCGCCGCGCCTGGCAGCGAGCGCATCGTTCCCGTGGTGAACAAGCTGCTGGATACGCCGGTCTTCGACCTGCGTGTCGCCAGCACTGACTGGCACCCAGAGGTATGCAGGCAGCCCTGTCTGCTCTACTGTTGCAACCAACACCTCCGTGGCTTCCGCACGTGCATGCCTTCAGCGTGCAGTTGTTGCAGCGTACGTTGCTGCAGCGTACTTTGCAAAACACAGGTGACACAGATGGCAGACCTGCTCAGGCGCTGCCGGCGTGCAGAGCGTGAGGTGCACCGCGTCACTGCGCAGGGGCACATCAGCTTCGCGAGCACGCATGGGAAGTCGCCCGGGGAGAGCGTGCCGCACCGCGGCATCCAGCAGCCGCTTTGGCCGGAGCACTGCGTGCAGGGCACCCCCGGCGCGGACCACCCCGCGGACCTGACGCGGCACCGCTGGGACCACGTGGTGCGCAAGGGCAGCGCGCTCGACGCCGACGCGAGCAGCCCCTTCCGCGACCTGCACGGCGCCGACCTCGGCCTGGCGGCCTTCCTGCGCGAGCGCGGCGTGCAGGCGCGCCTGCGCGCTGCCGTGCGGCCCTGCTGGTGGGGCCGCAGCAGCGCACGCACGCCGGCAGGCTAGGTGGCACCGCTAGCTTTGGACGCAGCAGGCAGCTGGGTCTTTGCAGGCCTCAATCCTCTCTAGCTTCACAGCTCTAGTCCATGCATGGTGGCACATTCTGAGTTAGCCTCTGGGTGACATGCACTTCCTGCCTGCAGAGTTGTCGCGTAGCGCAGAAGAAGCGGCCGTTGGCACGCAGGAGGTGTACGTGTGCGGTCTGGTGACGGAGGTGTGCGTGCGCGCGGCCGCGCTGGACGCGGCCAAATCAGGTTTCACTACCGTCGTGGTCGAGGACGCCTGCGGGGCGCTGGAGCAGAGCCCGGGCGATGAGGCGCGCGTGCTGGACGAGCTGCGCGCCGCCGGCGCCACAGTTACCACCTCGGCTGCGCTGCTCGGCAGTGAGCAGGGCTGATAGATAGCACAGGGGCACTTTCCTGTCTTCGCCACAGTGGCCCGTGTGTAGGCTGTGCAGAAACGGCGCTCACCAGCTTGCTGGGGCGAGAAGGCCCGGCATGCCAGCTGCCCGCGCGCCGTTGTCGCCCCTGAAAGTGCAAGTGCTATGCACCCATCCATGCAGAGCGCCGATGCGGGCTTACCCTCGTCCAGACACATAACCACTTGCGGGTGCCGGTGTCACCAGGTCAGATACTGTGCCAGGATTTGTTCTGGGTAGCATTTTTGGCGGCTGCGGTGCTGCTTCATGTAAATTCTGCATTTGTGGCTGGCTGGATGTACGTTCGCGTATGGCTTGATTTGCACACGTCGCTGAGCGGGGATGCATAGAGGCACATGCGAGGCATGCTGGCCAATATGCACGATTGTCTTGGGTTCAAAGCTGCAACCCCTGCTAACGCTAGCGTGACACCTGTCGCTCTTGCCACCCCGCAGGCTTTCTGATACATGAGTCTGCGCGCCTTGCCGCGAAGGGCCAGCCCTGCTCTGAAGCTGGGTGGGTTGCAGTGCTGGGCAAGTACTGTGGAGTGCTGCTTGTGTGTTTGCTGCATGGCAAGTTGCTGGTGCCACCGCACGTTGTAGGCTTGTTGGCGCTTGGCATGGCATGTCTGAATGCAGCCTAATTGTGCTTGTGTATCACCCCTGAGGTGCAGGTTGGAGTGAACACGGATGTATTTATGTTCTGGTCCTCAAACTCTTTCAGCAAGTGGTGGAAGGGCTGAGCCTTTCCTAGCAGTGAACATCACGCACTCTTGGCAAAGCAGTTACATGCACCGAGCTAATGGTGTCTGTCAGCTGCAGCCTGCAAAGGCCATGATGCCTGTGTTCAGCTCCCCCTGCGAAGTCAAGTGCTGTAATTATGTGTGTGAGGGATGACATGTGTGTGAGCAGCATCTGCATGAGGTTCACCCTTTTGGGGCCTTGTACTGCTTTACAGTGCGGGCATGCATCTAATGTTTCCAGCTCGCATGGCATCACGAGAAGGTGAGCAGGCGTGACCTACAGTATCACTCCCACAGAAGGCAGGCGGGGCCTAGAACCTGGTCGTTCAACATGTAGCACAGCCTCTAATGCTGGGCCATGCCCTGTCTGTGCGCCTACCAATGGGAAGGCCACAGATGCATGGCAGTGAGTGACTGCCACCACCTACAAACTTCAGATTCTGCAACACAAGCTCAGCATGGCGGCAGGTAGTGTTTTTTGTACACTGAGACAGCACTGCACGTCAATCGACTGCACTGCATGCCCAGGCGCCAACGTATAGCAACGGGCTTCTATAAACCCACCTAATGCAGAGGGCAGGGGGTGTAGCACCGCAACAGAGTCCTGCTACAGTTGCGAGGTAAAATTTCCCAAACGGCAAACCCCCATCGCGCGCACGTGGGCATGAATCAGGCATTGGCCTGCCCTTCCTCCACCCTACAGTGAGGAACAGCTCGGCGTGACACAGGTGCAGTGAAAGCTGCCTGGCGCTTCAGGAGTAGCCCACCATGCATGCGCATGACATGCGCTGTCCCTAGCAGGCTGCTGGTCAGCTGCAGCTTGTGCAGCCCGCATCCCTGCAGAGGCAGGCGCGGGCGCCTGCCGCCCAACAGCTGCTGCACCCAGCCATGCACGTTGCCAAACGCATGCATGTGTCTGGGGCCGCTCATGCCTGTGGCGCTCGGGCAGCAGGGAGTGCGGTGTGCTGCCGCTGCACGCATAAGCGCCTGACGCGGGGCGCCCGTCCGCGCCCGCCCGCGCCCATGGTGCACTACATGCGAGCGCGGTGGGGTCGCTGGTGCATGCCTCTGCATGCGTGAGAGCTGGGGCGGGCTCGGGCGCCTGCACCCTGCTGCGCTTGCGCACAGCCGCGAGCGGGCATGCAGAGCTGCAAGCGTTGGCGTCAGCAGGCGGCGGCGGAGTCTGCGGGCAGGCGGCCGGCTGCGCTCCGCCGCGCTTGCCGCCAACCTGAGCAGGCGGGCTGCCGTCTCGGCTATCCGGTACTGACCTGGCCACAGTGCGGCCCTGCGCGCGCCCACCACTGTCTGCGCTGGGCCAAGCAAGTGCAGTGCGTATGGTGCTCCGCCGCATCGCAACCCAAGCTTATTGCGTTTATGAAGCTCCATATAATTTGTCAGCTCTGTGGCACATCAGGTGGCACGGTCACAGTGGCAGTCCGCACCCAGGCCCTGCATGCTGCCGCCATCGCCGCCCTGCTGGAACGCGGCCGCCGGGGCACCGCAGGCAGGTTGTCGCGCGCCGGCCCTGCGCCGAGACAGCCGCTCGGTGCCGCCGCTGCTGACCCTGCTGCAGAGCCGGGGCCCTCGCGCTCGCCGCCGCCTGCTGGTGCAGGCGCGCCGCACTCGTCCTCGCCCGCGCCGACCGCTGCTCGCGCCATGGGGCTGCTTGCTACACACGGCATGCGCTGGTTGGCAGCCATCATGGTGCTGCTGGCCGCAGGCGGCGCGTCCCGACCCACACACTCCCCTTTGCCCTGGAGCTGCCAGGCTGCGCAGCACTGCGGCGGCTGCGGAGGGGTCGCTGCGCGCGCGGTCGGCGGCTGCGGCGGCCGCCGCCTCCGCTTCAGCGGCGGCAGCCGCCGCTGCAGCTGCGGCGGTCAGAGCCACTGCTGGGCTCACTGCAGCCGCAGTGAGCCCAGCGGCTGACCGCTCTGCAGCGGAGCGCACGGCAGGGCGGCATTGCAGCAGCCTGGCACCTGCTGACATGGACGCGCTAGGCGCTTGACCGTCTGGCCCGCTGGCAGCCGCCTCTGCGCTTGGTAGCACAGGCGCAGAGGCGCACGCTGCCGGGGCGGGTCTGCATGTGTACACAGCCGGCTGCTCTGGCAGGTGAGCAGCGCCCCGGCAGCCGCGCGCTCCCAGTGGGTGACCTAGGCTGGGCTGCTCACCCACCCACACGCTGCACGCTGCGTCTGCCAGTCGCGGCGCACCGTCGCACAGCAGCAGAGTGCGGCGGGCCGCTGCCTCTGCTTGCAAGGGGCTGGCTGCGTGCTCTGCGGGACACGCGGCCAGGCCAGGCCGCGACCGCGGCAACAGCGCAGCGGGGCTTGGCAGGGCATATATCGCGGCTACGTGCGCTCGCGCCACACCAGGCGACCAAAGCACGGCGGCGGCTGGCATGGGTCGCTCCAGCCTCACTATGCAGCTGCAGAGAGAGCGCAGGTGGCACGGCCGCAGGACCGGTCCCGGGCGCAGGGTGCTGAGCGTCAGGCCGCTTGCGCAGACGCAAGCAGCGGCAGCGTGTAGGTGCGCGCTGGCGGAGGTGTGCCTGGCGGCTACGCGCGCGGCGTCTGCACGCAGGACCTGCGGCGCGCAGGGAGCTCAGGATTGCATCATCAACAGAAAGAGCTTGGGGTGCTATGTCTACGGAACCTGGTCGCAACAGTCTTCAGCGGTGCCATGGTTGCCTGGCCAGAACGGATCGCCGTGCGGGCCTGCTGGGCGTGACGGCACCAGATCACTCACCTGATCGGCTTGGTTCCAGACGCGCACACACAGGTGACCCTGCGTCGCGACCTGACACACTGCTAGACACAGCACAGCTGCTGGAGCAGCCGCGAGCTATGGCGCCCACAGACGGCAGCTCCGCTTTGCACAGCTCCTGCTTCTTCATCGTTTGAATGGCAAGTAGGGCACATCCTGGGGCCTACTGGGCAAAACTGGGCAAAAGCGCTGTCACAGCTGCTGCTTGCTGTGCGCTTGTCGCGTGTGGAAGGTCCCGCCAGTACGATGAGGGCGGTCGGCTGCTTCGCAGGCTGCGCAGCCTCCCCGGCTTCCGCCTGGCCGCAGAGGTGCAGTACTTTCCTCCCTGAACCTGTGCGTCTCTGTCTTGCTCAGAAAAAAGCCGTTTTATCTTGCTTGCTGTTGCAAGCTATGCAGGGCGCCTGTGCATCTCTGTCACGTAAAAGAAAACAATCGCTTCACCTTACTTGCTGCTGCAAGCTGCGCAGGGCGCTCAACAGGCAAGCGCCGCAGCGCGTGTGCCGCACGCAGCACAGCGCTGCAAGGCGCCGCAGCAGCTGCGTCACTGTGCGTGCAGAGGACGAGGGGGTGGGAGACTCGCTACGAAGTGCGCTTGAAACGTTGTCCCTGCCCACACTTGTAATAACAAATTTGTGTGTGATCTTGCAGACATATGTGTGCGGGAGACACTTTGTGCTGGATGTGTGATGGTGTGGATGTGCCTGGCAGTGGCATGCAGGGACAGTGAGCTGTGAAAACGTGTGGAGTGAGCGCGTCTCTCTGTTGGCAGACGGTGAAGTGTGCACCGCAGGTGAAGCGAGGCGTGGGGCCAGGCTGGCTGGCCCGGCGGCGTCGCGCACACACTGCGGTGGCTGACATGGACGTCGCAGGTGTCGTGCGGTCAGGGGACAGGCTGGCCACCTCCGCAGCGTCGCTGATTCCCGCATCCGTCCCGCGCCCGGCTGCAAAGCTCGCGGTGGTTGGCGTGGGCGGTCTGGTTGCGCTCTGGATATTCCAGAGGGTGCGTCCACCTTGCCTCGCACGCTCTATCAGTTCCGATGCTTGCACGGGAAAGGCGCACAACCAAGGCCTGCTGCTTGCCGCAGTCGCACTTATACAGCCCCTGCTTGGATGAACGCGTAACTGGGTGCGCTGGAGTGTCTGTTTGGCGTGGCAGCAAAAGCTATGGCAGAGGTGCTTGCGCTGGGTCGTGCTGAAAGAATGCCTTCCTCCACGCAGCTTGGAGTTGGGGACGTTGGAGGGTTGAGTGGGTGTGTTGTTGCTGGCGCGCAGGTGTTGTCCACAGCGTTCTTCTTCCTGGTCCTGGGCGGTGCCGCATACCTGTTTCTGAAGCTGTCAAAGGGCGGGGGTGGCGGCGGTGGCGGCGGCGGCGGCAGCGGCGGCGGGGGCGGCGACCTCTTGAGTGAAGCCTCGCGGATTATGGACAAGTATAAGTGACCTGAGCTGAAATAGCTCTCGTTGCTGAACAATGCACGTTGGCTGGTATTGGTAACGAGCATACATTATTAATAATAAAAGATTAAAGGTAGTCTAAGTGATTTGGGGCTTGCGTGTGGCCCTTGGCAAGCTGTGTTGCAGCGCCAGAATTGCAGCGCACGAGCGCTTGCTGTTGGCGTGTGGTGCTTTTCTGCTGCAGCTGCGTTTTTGGCACACATATATGTGCAGGACAGCACAATTGGACTGACATGTACGACGTGCGACGTTTGGCACTGACATGTGCCTGTAGTAAAGATACTGCCCACTAAGCTTTGTGCATGACCGGCATCCTCTGCGGCAGATCACTTCCATGCGATATTATGTGGCAGCAGGCTGTTTGTGCAGCAAGCAAATTATCCACGTCCGTGCTGTACAGGTGCATGGAGTTCTGTATTTTGTTTGTCGGTGAGCACGCTGCATGCTGTGTGTTCAAGGAAGCTCAGAACCAAGCAGTGGCACATGTGAAATGTGTTGTTGCACAGCCGCCCAACAAAGCGACCTCAAAACCGTGCAGCCTGACTTGGAGACATAGGCCATGCGCAAGGCACAAAACAGACAGAAAACAGGACAGCCTAGACAAGGCCGATGCACAACACAGCCTGCTCCCAGCTAATGCATTTGTTTGACACAGAACCCTGACAACCAGTGCTCACTGCAGTGTCAGTACATCCACACGCCTTGTACAAGCTGACACGCCTCGCGGCCTGCATGCCAGGAGCGCTGCCCGCGGCAGGGACATGGGCGGTGCTCTCAGCCACAGCCAATTGCCAGGCGCCATGCTGCTGGGCTGGCAAAGCCTTGCTGAGGAGGGCAGGCCGACATGCAGGCGCGCAACCACAAGCGCGGCTCCATGCGCGTGCAGGCAGCGGTCGCCTTGGGGCTAGCATTCGTCCTTATCGGCCGTGCCGCGCTGCAGCGGCTGCGGGTTGCGCACGATGAGGCGCTCTGAGGGGTCGCGCGGCTGCACGCGCGCCGCGCGCCAGGGCGGCCACACCACCGCGAGCGCGGTGCCCTCCACCATCGCCAGGGGGACCTGCGAGCACTTGCGTACTCATTGCCAATCGCCGACTAGCTTGCCGCAGAGCAGCGTAAACTTGAAATGGCCACATGGCACTGCTTAGCACGACGCAGTTACTGCAGCAACCACGCCGCGAGAACATTTACTGCTGTTCAGACAGTGCTGGCAGCACCTCGGTGGTCAACCATCCTAGCACTCTTGGGGGGGGTTTCGCTCCCACTCCGGGCCACACACCGGGCCATAGCGGGTGCGGGAGTCGGCGCTGAGCTCCACATTGTCGCCTTCCACCCAGCAGTAGCCCTGTTGGGCAGGCAGTATCGCGGTCACAAGCACCATTGGGCGGACAGGGCTGCAGCGCCTACCCGGCACATGATGAGCATGTAAGGCAGGTTGCGCAGTCGTGCATGACCACACAGGGCACCGGAACAGTTGAGCTGCGCATGCTGCCCGCCGGCGAGCTCAAGGGTGCCCTGCCCGACCCCTACATGCAGAGCATGACGGCGTTGCAGCGGGGCCTGCTGCATGCTGGCGTGCTGGCAGGTGTCAACAGCTGCGCTCGAGGACATGGTGCGGGCGGCCCTACACAGGCCGCACGCGCCAGGAGCGCAGCTGGCTGCACATGGATAGCACAACGGCTCTCACTTCCTGTGTGCGTCACACGATGGCCCGTAGAACGCAGTGCCACCCACCGACGCTCGGGTGAGGCACAGCTGCAAGAAACGCATCAGCTGTCTTGTGCGCTGTGGAAGCTTGGGGGCCAAAAGAGGTGCTGGGTCCAGCCGCGCCTTTGGGATCTTTTGCACGTCAGCGCGCCCGGGCACATACAGCCAGTCGCCCTCCAGCGCCACCAGGCGCTTGATGAGGACCGCGCCCGGCACGTCCGGCGACCTGCAAGCGCTGCCGCGCTTCAGCGGCGTGTGAATCTCACGACAGCAACGTGGGCCTCCGCAAGCCTGCACTTTCTTTTCATGTTGTGCCAGCCAGTGCACAGTGCGCTGTGATACGCATACTTAGGTATGAGCCAAACTGTCTGGCGACCTGAAGTGCGGTCTTTCTAGCAGAGGCGCTCAGCAGTCTGCAGGCTGCAAGCGCCTCGTGAGCTGGGACTGCCACCGGCCAGACATGCCCTCACAAAGTGTGGCGGCCCTCGGGCGTTCGAGCGCGTTGCTCTGGCTTGTGGCACCCACACCACAGGCACTGGCGGCGGAGACGCTGCAGAGCACCAGCGGGAGCAGCAGGACAGACTTCTGCCCAGGCGCGCACCGCAGTAGCACCACATCCCCCCGCCGGTACCAGTGCGCCCGCGATGTCCACTTCTCGACCAGCACGAAGTCGTTTATACCAAAGGCGTTCGGTTCATCGGCGGAATTGAGTGTGGGCTGCATCGAACGTCCCCCCACTTCGTGCACGCCGTAAATAAAGCGCTGGAAGGCAACGGTGGCTGGCACCCATGCCGCGACTTGCCACGCCTGCATTGCCTGAGCCCAGAGCCCCGCTGCAGCAGCGGTGCTCTGCGCCATATGCTGGTGCACGCATCACCTAAATAACCTTGCAAGCGAGCATCATCGAGAGCACACAGGTGCTGATGACCAGTGACACGGCTGGCCAGAGGCCAACGAAAGGGTAAAGAATCAAGTGCACCAGGAAGACAGCGCCTGCTGCAAGCAGGAAGCGACGTGCCTGCTGCATCCAGTGCTCTGAGCTCCCTCCTCCCTGAGCTGCCCCTCTGGGCGGGACAAAACTGGGGAACCTTAGTTAGGTTACTCCTATAATCAGCTCTCCTAAGCTGCTTTTCAACAGCGCAGCTAGCACCAGCAGAGGTGTCTTTGACGCACTGGCAGTAGAGGAAGAGATTGAAGCTCTCGACTCACCCAGAAGCGGCCACCTGTAGCGCTAACGATGAGCGTGCTTGAGGTCGCCTCCGGTCGGGACTGGGAGGCGAAGATGGCAGCTTCTCGGACCTCGGGCAAAGCAGTGCGAACACTGAGCTGGCTGACTGCGCTTTGTGGCCAGAGTCGGTATATGACAGAGCAGCAAGTGTGGCGCCTGCCTGTTGCTAACGGATGCAGGCGCTACGCTGCAGGTGTGTGTTGACTTTACTGCGACCTGGTGCGGTCCGTGCAAGATGGTTGCGCCATTGTTCGCACGGATGGCCAAGGAGTTCACCAACGTAGTTTTCTTGAAGGTGGACGTGGATGGTGTCCCGGTCTGTTCCCCAACCTTCCATACGTTATTCTTCTTAGTGCGGTTGAGAAAAATAAATACACTCCAAGGCGCACTTCACTTCATACTTGCTTCGTGCTTCACTGTGCACAGCAGGGTTCTGCTTCCGTTCAGTCAGTTTGACACCTGACACAATCCCTACACTCCTGTGCACTGTGAGCGGTCAGTAGCTGTTGCCAAGCGTAGGGAGTAACGCCAACAAGAGGGTGGTGCGGGCTTGTGCAGGACGTCTCTCAGGAGTGCGGCGTGAGGGCGATGCCTACCTTCCAGATATATAAAGCTGGGAAATTGGTGCGAGAAGCAGCTGGACTGGCTTTCTTCACTATGGCGGCATGTGCTGCCTTTGTCGCTCTGAACTGCTCAGCGCAGGTTGGCAGTGAAACAAACGCTTTGCTTGCATAGCTGACCATGCTTGCGACAAGACACAGGTAGACGAGGTTGTTGGAGCTGATGTGAAGGGTTTGGCCGCCCTGCTCCAGAAGCACAACGCAGCGTGCAGCGTCTTTGCTGGCCGGGGCCGCACGCTGGCAGGTTGGCCCGCCACTGTATCCGGATGTCTGCGGAGGCATGTCCTCCCTCTTCAGATCATGTGCTGTCAGCTCAGGAACACATCATGCATGGCCCAAACCGCTGCCCACTGCTCCACACTTCATACCTTGCCTGCTGGTGGAGCAGTTGCTGAGCCTGGCATGGCGCATGTCACGTCTGCGCTATGCATGGGTAACCCTCTATCCAGGTGATGCATGACGCGCCAAGCTGCTTACTGTGCCCTAGTGGACGGTGCAGACGACAGCGGTGCGGCGCCGCAGCCCGCGCCCGCGCCTGCAGCGCAGCCAGCAGGCGCGTGGGAGGGCCCAGCGGAAGGCCCCACGACGGGCGTGCAGGTGCGACTATAGCACAGTGCAAACCCGCCAGAAACACCCGTGCGGCGCGCAGGCGCCGCTGGGCATGCTGCAAGCCAGAAGTCTTGCCATACCCGTAGCGCTCTGACTCATTGCCGAGGTGCTGCGGGATTCACCTGTGACGCATTTCACGATGTGCGTGCAGGTGCGGCTGATGGATGGCGCGAGGCTGGCCGCGCGTTTCAACCCTACGCAGACGGTTGGCGATCTTCGCCGGTGCGCCGCTGGCCGCTCTCTTTATTCTTGCCTGAGCGCTGTGATGCCCCGCGGGCACGCTACGGCGCTGCGTGGGGAGCCTTCACATGTTTTTTACTCTTTTGTCTACCTAATGAGGTGCTCGAGGAAGAAGTAACATGCGAGGATGAACTGCTGCACTCACATGCAGACGACAGGCAACCTGCGCATGCATGCATGCAGCGTTCAAATCAGGCAGAGTTTCAAGCTATCTACCTTGCTCTTCTGAGCGGGCTGCTTGCAGCGCGCAAGCACAGTGAGGTGGGCAGGTGCAAGGCAACATAGGCATGCCTACCCTGTGTCAGGCTTCCATAGCTGCCGGGTGCTCACAAATGACAAATGACAAATCAGAGAAGTCCGCTTCATGCTGACGAGTCTGCGCAACTCAAAATGGCAAGGGTGGCGCAGGTTCATTGCAGCGCAGGCCGGAGCCGCTGCCGCGGGTCGCCAGCTGCTGGCTGGCTTCCCATCACGGCCGCTGCTGGATGACAGCGCCACGCTGGAGGGTGCCGGCCTCCTGAACTCGGTGGTGACTCAGAGATCATCGCGGAGAGGTTGGGTCGGAGCTGGCAGCAGCGCAGCGGCTGGCGTCACTGGAGCGGCAGCAGCAGGTGGTGCAACTGTGCTTGCAGGCTTGCTGGAGAGCTGCTCGGCGCAGCTGCTGCAGCATGGGGGTGTATGAGTCGAGGCTGTCGCCTTGCTGAATTCAGCCATGGAGCAGTGGCGAGCTGCGGCATTTGCGGAACCAGCCGCAGGGGAAGGGTTCAGTGTGACATAGTCTGAGCTCAAGCATCCCGCCGGGCAAGCTGTCCTTCCGGCATAAGGCAAAATGCAAGTGTGCACACATAGCATGACTATGCTCACACATTTGTTAACACCGTACAGACGCATCAGTGGACTGAGTGTGCTTACAAATGAAAAGAACAGTGCATTGCCTGCCCAATCACCTACGCCCAGGTTCTACTACATACACTTACCATGATATCATAGGGGTTCAAGGAATCATGCTCTACACAGGGTTGGGGCTGCTCAAGCGCATGGGATGTCATGCGGTGAAGGGGCCCAGCGATTGGCTTCAGTTTTGCCCTTAACTAACTTGCCCTTAATCTTGTGCACAGATTGCAAGTGACTTGTTTCATGGAGCTGGCCCTTGGACTGCTGCCCGCACACCTACAGCGTGCCCCACACAGACCATGCAGTCTATAACGCTCTCATACTGCTTGCGCGCGACAGAGCCACATAATGTACTACAACAAGTGCTTGAATACCCGGTGCCTAAAGCAACCCAATCACCCGATGCCATGCACAGGCTGCCTATTGATTAGTCGCGCTTGGAGCCAGCCGGGCCGCCCCATGCCACCATCATAGGCTGCAGTGTGTGGCCATTTGGGTCCGTGATCAGAGTGCATGCACAGCCTCACGGGCTGCACATTGCCAGCAATGCCCACCTGCCCGTTAGAGTGCAGCTTCTGAGCGCAGCTTGAGCAAAAAGCTGTGCAGGCTGACTGCCTCTAGCAGAAAATACACCGCCCCCATTTCACGCGGCACGACTTCATTGGGCTCCCAAAGTTCTCCTCTGTCTGACAGCACTGCTACTACATACCTGCGCAGCGGCCTCTACTGCAGCAGGACCTGCACAGCCTCCAGCACGCGCGGCGCCAGCAGCATCACAAAGCGGTGCGTCGGGTGCACCCGGTCCTGCGGTGCCAGACGGGGCGGCCGTTCAGACAGATGCATTTGCTCACAGCAGGGTTGGGATATGACATGTGTGCGCATCCGTCACAGGTGCAACGCCAGCATCTTTATCATGAATTTTGTGCAAACGTGCACCATGAACACACCAGCCTGCACATCCACAGCGTTCCTGACCACATATCTATTTGCACACTTTCTGGGCATGCAGCTGCTGTTGCAGGGTCCTCTGTCACTTGGCAACAGCAGCAGCTGCCAAATGACATGCAGGGCATCTTTTGTTGCACGGTGATGACCTTCTCCTGAGGTCACACCATGCATGCGCGCGCCCTTGATGTCTGGATCTGATCACGAACGCTGCTGGCAGCCGGCAATGCAACTGAGGCCCGGCCTCGCAGCGGCCTGCTCAGCCACGGCACACACTGCGTGTCGCGGCGCGCGCGAGCGCGCCGCAGACGCAGGGGCGCACCCAGTAGATGTACTCGTCCGGGTTGCCGCACGGGACCGTGCTGGCGGGCGCGGCGATGCCGGGCACGGCACCGTCGTAGCACGCGTCCGCCACATTGGTGAAGCCGTAATTGCGCGCGCGGTTCTTGGCGTCCAGGAAGATGGTGTTGAGCGGGAAGAAGACGCCCTTGGCCGCCGGGTACAGCAGCGGGAACGCGTCCACCAGCGCCTGCGCGGCGCGGCAGGGTCAGAGGCCGCTGATCCGGTCGCTCAACAGGCGGTGTTCGCAAGGAGGATGGTGTTTTTGAGCGGGAAGCAGACGCCCTGGGCCGCCGGGTACAGCAGCGGGAACGCGTCCACCAGCGCCTGCGCGGCGCGGCAGGGTTTGGGTACTATAACCTGGTCTCGCACTCCGCACACTGGCATGGCGTCCAGCGGGAGGAGCGCCTTTGCTCGCCGGGCGGCAGCGGCAGCGCGGCCGGGAGCGCCGCCAGCGCCTGCGCAAAAGGGCCAGAGTCGGGAGGACTCCGCGCTGGCAGCGCCCACCTTTCTCCGCTGGCACGGTGTGCCTCGTGCAAGTGTGGTGCTGACCAGGCGTTGAGAGCACCGGCCGCTGGGTGCAGGCGGCAGATGCGTGGCGAGCACCACTAGCTCAGGAGTGGCCAGGAGGCCCGGATCGGTCGTTGGCAGCGGGCAACTGTGCCATTTAGTGCTGACATTTAGCGTTATGTCCAACCAGGGACAGGGCGCGCAGACCTGGGTCTGCGCGTCCAGGCCCGTCTGCAGGCCGAACGCGGCCAGGCGGCCCAGGTCGCTTGCGGCCAGCGAGGGCGCCATGACGCGCATCGTTGGCGCGTCGTGCAGCGGCGGCGCGCCCATGATGAAGAAGCGCCGCACACCGGCTGTGTACAGCCGGTCCACCGCCTGCTTCACCGCCTGCGCCGCGCACAGCGCATGCTCGCAAGCGCATGAGCTTCCCCGTAGCAGTGCCCTGCATGCTGTCGCTGCGTGCCAGGCGCATGAGGTTTTGCGTGCCAGGTGCGTGAGGCCACGTACGTGGATGCCGCTGCTTCGCACAGCAGGGCGGTGATCAGGTTGAACATGCATGACCAAACTGGTCCTCAGGGAATACTACGTGTGCAAAAACAAATGCGCTTTCGCACCATGGTGAAGTTTTGTGTGAACATCGGCACATCGTTGACGGTGGCAGAGTTGGCGAGCACCTGCAAGCAGAGCACGCAAACTGACGCGGCGCCTTCGACTGAGTTATACGCTGCTGTCGCTGGCATGCACTGCGTGTCACCAACGCTGACATGCACTGCATGGTCCCAACACCGACATGCACCACCTTGACAAGCTGCGACCATGCAGAAGCCACACTTAGTGTGATACATGTAGTCGCTAAAAGGATACTGCTGTCATGCGGTGATGCACTCTCCATGAGCAAGCTCCGCCAGTTTTACATGCAGACTTAGGCGATGTTGGGTGCATCTGGGCTCAGAGAACCCTGCCGTGCCGATGTGTGATAGCTGTGGGGATGCACAACCAGTGCTGCCTCCCAGCCTCGCATGCATTGGCGCCTGCAAACGGCTATACCCGCCGACTCGACGTCAGCAGCCCAAGGAGTTCGGCGGGAGGCAGCATGCCGCTGGCATGCACCGCGCTGGCCGCCCACGGCGCGCCAGATCGGCCAGCCGGCGGCGCACCGCTAGCAGCAGCGCCAGGATGTCGTTGCCGCCGATGTCGATAAAGTGCGGCGTCTGCGGGTCCACGTACGGCTGGTCGCTCAGGTACTGGGTCACCTGCGCCAGCGCTGTGCCGATTGGTCCACCTCTCGCCGACATGCTCACACCCGACCGCCTGCTCACTCAAGCGTGGCCGGCGACACAGTCACATGTGGATGGCAGAACAAGTTTGTGGACACAAGTAAAAGTCCCAAGGCAAGGAGGAGCTGGCGTACACCCGCGCCCGTCCCTTCGTTGAGCAGCGCAACAGGCTCTCTGAGGAGAAGGGTTCAGCCTGCCGGCTGGCTCGGCATGCACCCGCGTCGCACACCTGGTCCAGCAGCGAGGGAATGGTCGCGCCGGTGAAGGTCATGTTGTAGCAGCCGTGCGCGGCCGAGCAGGGCGGCGTGCTGGTCGCCTTGTTCA
>JAABUV010001884.1_pt1 | contig 29634 bp, 39 predicted proteins | sample 5559971 | NCBI WGS metagenome assembly JAABUV01 (sample SAMN10711881, study PRJNA513362) | rock metagenome | isolation source: Antarctica rocks | place: Antarctica: Victoria Land, Knobhead nord | collected 2015-12-19
GCGGCCGCCGGCCGCCCCGCGCGCAGCAGCTGCAGCAGGCGGCCCAGCAGGCGCTCGCCGTCGCGCGCGTCCTGCGGCGCCCACGCGCGGCCCTGCCTGCGCGCGCGCCGCGCCGGCCCCTGGCAAGCTTTCTACGCTGCTGCCACCAGCGGCTGTGCCAGACTGATGTCTTGGAGGCGGTGACTCTGCTGGCACAGTGCCGGCACCCAGCACCCCGTCAACTCCCAACACGTGGGGTTGGTGAGTCCGCAGTCTGGGCCGCTGCACCAGGCGCCGGCACACCAGCCGCCTTGAGGCGTGCCCCCTCTTTTCGGCCAGTCATGCGCTCGCTGCGCACCGGGTGGGCGCATCGGGGTCGAGCTCGCTGACCAGGCCGGCCGCGCCGGGGCGCCCCAGTGCGCGCAGCGTGCTCAGCGGCACGCCCTCGTCGCGCGCGAACCGCGCGCCGCTGCCGCCCGAGCGCTGCGCGGCCGCCTCCGCGCGGTCCAGCGCTTCTCCGGCGCGGTGCTCCAGCCAAGCCACCACGCGCGCCAGCCTGCGACCGCGCAGCCGCTGCAAATCTGCAGATTTGCCCTGCAGGGCTCCCCTGCCGCGCAGGTGCGCATGCCAGGGTGCTGCAAACGGAGCAGGGATCTGCACAAGGCAGCGTACACCATGAAGGCCAGCATGCCCAAGCCTGCATGTCGAGGCCGGGCTGAGCCTGTCCCATTGTTGCAACCTACTCATGAGGCTGACAGGGAAGCGGGGGGACAGGGTGGGGGTCCGCCCGGGCATGCGAGCGCCGCACCAGTTCAGGTCGGGCGCGGTCGCCAGCAGGCGCGCGACGCGCTGCGGCGCGGTCGGCGCGGCGGCGCAGCCGGCCAGGCGCGGGCCGCCGGCGCCGCCGGGGAAGCCGGGCCGGCGGTCCGCATGCAGGTGCGCCAGCAGCGACCAGGTGGCAGCCTCCGCCTCCAGCGCGTCCGCGCGCGCGCGCAGCGCCAGCGCGCGCGCCGGGCGGTGCTGCTGCGCGGCCGCCTCCGCCCTGGCCGGGCAGGCGGGCGCGCTGTCTCGCCAGGGCTGCCGGCGCTGCTGCCGAGCAGCGGCGCCGGCGGGTGCCGGCACAGCGCGCTTCTGCTCGGCAGCGCAGCAGAGCTGTGCAAGCCAGGCGTGCACGGCATGCGTGTAAGGCGGCCGGGCCGCTGTCTGGGCGCCCGTCGCGGCAGGCGGCGCACCGCAGCTGGTCGGCGCGGTTCTGGCACACAGCGCCGAAGGCGCGCACGGCCTGCGGCGCGCTCAGGTGGCCCTGCATCAGCTGCGCCACCACCTCCCCGAACGCCTCCTCCTCCGGCTGCGTGGCGCTGCCTGTCGCACACCCACACCATGTCACCACGTCCCCGCGCGGCCTCCTCACTGTTGCGTCGTCAGGAGTGCCTGGGCCGCCAGGGACGCCTCGAGCGCAGCAAGCTGCCCCTTGACAAGCCCGCTCGAGCTGGCCCCGCCAGCACGCCGCCCCAGCAAGTGCACGCCTCGAAAAATGACAGGCCTGCCTGCCTCCCAGCTGTCTTATTCAACATCGAAACACTTCAAGCCGCACTGCAAGCACGCCGCTACGGCTTGCTTGCGGCTGCTCAGGGGCAGGTGCAGCACGCCAGCGGTATTTGCCAGTGTCAGCAGCCAGCAGTGTAGGCTGCTCACCCATATGTGGTGCAGGTAGTGGCAGCTGCTCTGATGGCGGCGGTGGCAGCAGCATCAGCTGCCCGCTGTCGTCGCCATATTGCGGTTGCCTGTTGTCACCATACTGCGTTTCCATACCATTGGACTCTGGGCTGTACCCGGCACGGCGCCGCATAGCCCCAGGCGCGCTGCCATAGAGCGGGTTGCTGAAGAGCGTGTCACCTGCGTATGCAACTTGCGGATACGCTTCACTGGCTTGTTGAGCCACTAGTAGTTCGGGTGGTTGAATGCAAGCACTTGACACAAGGCGAGCGCACCATCACCGCCGTCATCAACTTCCATACTGGCGTGCTGCTCCGCTCCACTCACACGAGCTCACAGGTCTGGTGACAGCCTAGGCTGCTGTGTTGTACGTGATGCATCGCACCCACTGCTGGTAAACTTTGCTTACTGCGCAAGAGGTGGGTATGATTACCAGGCAGGCACTGTGTCGGCAATGCCTACGATTACACTTTCGTATGCTGGGACACAGCCTGTTTTTTATGCGCCATGAAGGCAGTGCCCTGCATGAGACGATGCATGGCACCCCGCATGTCCGTAGGTACGGTATCGGCATGCATGTTCAAGCAAGTCAGTTGTGCACTGTATGTGGACTGCTCTCAGGCTCGCAGCGAGTGCAGCAAACCATCTCGCTTCTAGGTCATGCAAGAGTGGTGCCAGGGCGAGGACACAGATTACATCCTGCAGGAACACCGTGTCAACAGCACAGCACCGCAAAGCGAATCATGCATTCCTCCCAAAGTACTGTCACCTCTCCACCAGGTCAATGCTGCAAGGCCATGCAAACGCATATTCTAGAGCACACGGGTCATAAACCAGCACTCTGAGTTCCAAAAACCATAGCTAGACGCATCCCCTTTTGGTCCTCAGGTGACGCAGTTCAAGTGTGCATTGCCGCGCATGACAGCATCATTGTCACGGCTGCCCGCACTCGCCTATCCTCAAAAGGGCCACCACCTGCACACACAAGACGCACAGCTCCTCCAAACCACACCAGTTGCATGCCTTTTGACACCATAAGCCTGGCCAAACGATATGGGACGACGGCTGCCTCTGCACAGCTCACACCCTTGCATGCACTTCCTGCGCCTCTCCCGCGCCGATGGATAAAGCGGACATGCACCACAGAGGCACTAGTCACCAGGCACATGCGTGGTGCACACTCAGCCCTTCACGACTGGCACGCGCTTGCCGCCCCCAATGTAGTGACACTGAAGGTTGCGCGCAGCCGCATGCTGCATGCAGGCCTGCAAGCGGCAGATGGTGCACGCTTGGCACGCACACTTGCTCGCATCGCGGCAAGCAAGGACTGCCAAGCCCCTACTATTCGCCAAACTGGCGCGCGCTCCTCGCGGGAGAACACTAGCATGCGCCGTGACCCAGCTCCTTGCACGCACGCACGGTGTGCGAGCATGCGCACTCGCTCAGAGCGCGCGCCGCTGCACGAGCGGGCGCGCCAGCACCACGCCCAGCGCCCTCCCCAGCGCACGCGCTCAGTAGGTGAGCAGGTCGCGGCGCCGCTGCTGGTTGATGTTGGACGTGCTGCGGTTGGCGCCCAGCGTCCGCAGCCGCAGCGCCTGCGCGGTTGATACGCGTATAAGCAAGCATGTATTTGTCTGGCAGTGCACATCAAGCGGTGCACCCCAACCCTGTAATCTCGCATTACAATGCCAATGCTTGGGTCCATGTCACGGGTCCATGTCCATATAAGGCAATTTTAGGCTTGCAAGGTGCACATGCACATGCACTTGTCATGATTAGCAGTGCAAAGCGCCTCACTCCTTGTATGCACAACACCGCCGCAGCCTTACGCACGAGCACGCCATGCTGAGGATAGAGAAGCAGCGGGACTGCACGCAGCAGCGCGCAGGGCGGCATGTGCAGGCGCCCTGCCGCGCCTGCAGCTTGATGAAGCCCTCGGCGTCCTTCTGGTCGTACAGGCCGCCGTCGTCCTCGAACGACGCGATCTTCTCATCGTACAGGCTGTACGGCGACTTCCTGCCGACCACGATTACATTGCCCTGCGCCGCCGCCGCTCTGGTTAGCCAGGCCGGCTGCCGGACGGAGGACGTGCACAGCGCTGGCGACATAGCGCGGCAGGCAGGCGCTGCCGGCAATCTCCTGTTCTGGCGGCCAGCTGCAGTGCGGCAGCCCTGCTCCGGCAGCCACGCACGCGCAGCTCGACGCGCGCGCCCGCCCGCCACCGGCCCAACGAGCCCCGATCCCCGGGCCGGCCGCACCTTGTACAGCTTGACGCGCACGACGCCAGTGACAAAGTTCTGCGTCGCGTCGACCGCGGCCTGCAGCGCGTAGCGCTCCGGGCTGAACCAGAGGCCGTTGTAGACCATCTCGGCGTACCGCGGCGAGAAGTCGTCCTTCATGTGCATCTCGCCGCGGTCCAGCGTGATGGACTCCATTGCGCGCCGCGCCGTCATCAGCACCTGGCCGCCCCCGCCGCCTGGTCAGCCTGCAGGCGCTGTGCGGGCGCCGGGCCGGCCGGGTCCCGGCTGCCCTAGCAGAGCGGCCCGATGCGCGCAGGAGCTCGTCCGCCGCGCGCATTCTGCCGCAACCCTGCTGTGCACTCGCCTGCATCGCCAGCTCATGCTAGGCCGGCGACACCGCGGCTCTAGGCGCAGGGTCCCCAAGCAGCTGCACAGCATGCGCAGGAGGGCTATGCAGTGCAGAAACTACAAGCACCGCGAGCGCGCACCGTGCCGCCAGGCGTCTCATACACGCCGCGCGACTTCATGCCCACAAAGCGGCTCTCCACGATGTCCACGCGCCCAATGCCGTTGTCGCCCGCGACCTGCGCCGCACCCGCAGCCGCTGTTCCCTTCGCCAAGGTGCAGAGCGGACAAAGCCGTCTGCGCAGGCTCAATATCTGCAGCTAGGGTGCATTAAGGCTGCCCCATGGGAGTACATTGGACAGCATGTAGCAGTGTGGCACATACGGCACCTATGCTCCATGCATTGGCTATGCATGCAGCAGGCGGGGCAGCGGCGGGCCGCGCCTTGTTGAGCGCGGCGAGCAGGTTGGCGGGCGTCATGGAGACGCCGTCCAGGGCGACGGGGTCCCCCCGCTCGAACTCGAGGTTCAGGTAGGTCGCCTGGTCGGGCGCCTGCTCCGGGGACACGCTGCGCGTGAACATGTCCTCGCGCGCCTCCACCCACGGGTCCTCCAGCGCATTCCTGGCGCACAGCATCATGACGCTCGGGCGTCTTACTTACTGCAGAGTGTTTTCTGCCAGTGTTCAACACTGTCTGAGGCCGCCAGTCCAACACCGTGCTCTGTGCGCCCAGCCTCGCAGTCTCGAACACGCTCGTCGGTACGATTTCAGGTAGTGTCAATTTACCACTCACTTGTCAATAGTCAGGCTCACTGGGCAACGCATGCCCCGCACGCAACCACTGATGACCCATTCAGCGAAACGCTTGGCGCCAGCCGCGCGCACACCGCAGGCGCTCGAGTAGGGCAGGGCTTAACCCTACCCTTGCGCACCCCTCGTAGGAGATGTGCAGCAGGTTGGCGTCCATGGAGAAGGGCGGCTCGCCGCGCTTGTGGCTGGGCACGGCGATGCCGTGCGTCTCCGCGTACGAGATGAGCTTGCTGCGGCTGTTCAGGTCCCACTCGCGCCAAGGCGAGATGACCTTGATGTCGGGCTTCAGGCCGTAGTACCTGGCGCCGCGCGCCGCGGCTGGGCCGTCAGGCGCTGACCCGCGGCACGGCGGGGCTGGCGGCATGAGCGGACAGAGGCTGGCCCTGACCTGCCTGCTGCAGGCCACACACCGGGCGCACACACCACGCCCGGAAAGCCGCGCTGGACGGCACCGGCGCGGCCAGACAAAACACAGCTGCGGCTCAGCTGCATGTGTCCACCCATCATTGCACAGCATACCCACTACTGTGCGCAATGGCTCGCGCAAAGTGGTCCCTGTGCCTGCGCACCCTCGCGGGGCGGCAGGGCGGGCGCGCACCCCAGCTCGAAGCGGACCTGGTCGTTGCCCTTGCCCGTGGCGCCGTGCGACACGGCGTCCGCGCCCACCGCGGTCGCGATCTCGATCTGCTTCTTGGCGATCAGCGGCCGCGCGATCGACGTGCCCAGCAGGTACACGCCCTCGTATAGCGCGTTCGCCCTGCGGCCAGAATGCGCATGCTCAGAAACAGCCTCCTGGCTGAGCAATAGGGATCGTGTGAGATCGCCAGCACCCCTCATCCAGCGCGTATGCCCTGCGGCTAGAATGCGCATTCTCAGAGACCGCCTCCCAGCTGAGCAAGCGAGGGACCGTGTGGGTTACCAGCACCCCTCGTACAGCGCGTTCGCCCTGCGACCAGAATGCGCAGGCTCGGGAACAGCCTCTTGGCTGAGCAACAGGCGTCGTGTGCGACCACCAGCTCCTACATGACGACCAGGGGTGCTCAGGCTGAGCGGTGTCCTGCTCACTCGCGCGAGCAAAGCGACGTGACGTGTGCAGTCTCGAGCAAAACAAGCAGTGCCTCCCAGGTCGTTCCTCACTCGTTGCGCGGCACGCAAAGTTTGTCACCGTCAGTACCCAAACCAGCGGCGCTGGTGCACACGTCCAAGCACGCTGCTCGACCGGCGCCTAGCAGCTTCCCTTGTGGCCTTGACCAAGCGGCCGCCCTCTCTCGCACGACACAAGCATGCCCCTCTGCTTCATCATGTAGAGGTAAAGAGGATGTGGCCAGAATGAAGACACAAGGTTTGCAAGGCTTTCGCTAACGCACAACCCCGCACTTAACTTCAGGCCGCCTCCGCAGCGGACCCTGACACGCATACTGCCGCTGCTGCGGCGCACCTGAACATGGGGAACACGTAGTCGCGCACAAACTCCTCGCGCAGGTCCTCAATGAAGATCTCCTTCACGCCGGCCGCCTCCGCCTTGGAGCGCGCCGGCTCCAGCTCCTCGCCCTGTCGCCCGCGGCGCGCGCGCGCTGTTAGGCACTGCCGCTTGGCACCACCGGTGTGCTGGCTTGCCTGACAGGGACGCCACCGACCACACGCGCGGCTGGCCCCAGGGGCCCCTGTTCGGCGCGCATCGCAGCCACTGCTCCATAGAGGCGCGCACTGCTCGCACCGTAGCGGCGGCTGCTGCGCGGTCCCTGCAGCGCAGCAAGGACGCTGTGCAGTGCAGCCGGTGCACACGCAGACTCATGCAGGGCACCTGTCGCGCGGCAGCTGGTCGACCGGCCCCGATCTGATCAGCCGCGGCTAGGGCAGGCCGTTAGGGCAGCGCGCCGCGCCCGCGGCGGGCCGCGCGCGCCTGGCCGAGGTCGGCGGTGAAGGTGACGACCTCGCAGTCGTACGTGTCCTGCAGCCACTTCAGGATGACGGACGTATCCAGGCCGCCCGAGTATGCGAGCACCACCTTGTTCACTTTCTTGCCGCCCAGCAGCTGCCCGCGCGCAGTGGCCGCCTGCCGGCAGCATGCACGCGACCTGGGGCCGCGCTGCGCCGGCAGCGCCGCCCCAGCCAATGCCTGCCGGCGCGTGGCCACAGAGCTGAATTCACCTGCGGCCGCCACTGCACCAGTCAGGCGGCCAGCCAGCTGGCTGCATAGTGACACTGACGCAGCAGCAGGGGTGTCATAGCAAGGGGGGAGAGCGCACCCATGACCAGCAATCCCGCCACCATCTTCGAGCCAAAGTGAATGAACAAGCTACCACACGTGGGGTGAAAAGGGAGACGTGATTGTATCAAGCAAGAGCGGCGCACGTTGCCAAGGCGCAGTCTCTTGCCCTACCCTGGTCACGTGTGAACGCCGAGACGAGGGTCGAGGGTCACCATCAGAGCTGTCATCAAATACGATCGCTCGATTTGGATGTCTGGATGCCTTCAGTGTGTGCCGCAGATGCTCGGGGCTGTGGGCAGCTCTCACACAGTGCACCCATCACCTGACACTTGCGGGTTTGGTGTCCTCACCAACCTTGTTATCTGCCACAGTGGTAGCAGCACTTACCAACTGAAGTCCGTTTTGGCAGAGCTGGGTTCCAAACCAGCACTTTCTGTGTTTGGCCCATAACAGTCACCGGTCTCCGCGCGGGTATGCGCAGCGCCGGCTCTGCCGGCGCACGCGTTGCCCTGCTGCTAGCTGCAGCCCTGGTGGCGGCGCCGGCGCGCGTGACTGCTGCGAGCCGCGGTCGCTTCATCGATGAGAGCACGTTCCCAACCTGGCGGGGAGAGCTCCCCAGCTCGACCCAGGGCGACGGTCTTGGAGCACAGAACGCGAGCTCCGCTTCCGCCGTGCTGCCGTCCCGTGGCCCGGCGGGGCAACAGCAGGTAGGCTGCTGTGAGCCCGCGAGGAGCCAGCGCACAGCGCTGCTCCGCCCTCGGACACGCTCGTGTTTGTCACACAAGCGCTTCTCAGCAGGGCTGACGACAGGGGCCTGCACAGGCGCACTGGTGGGGCGGAGAGGTGCAGGAGGTGTCCTGGACGCCGCGCGCCTTCCTGCTCAAGGGCTTTATCGGCGAGCACGAGGCGCAACACCTCATAGCTAAGGTGCGCTGAGCCCGCTGCGTGCACGCTTGGTGTGTTGCAGGGGTTTTTTGTGCGTCGTGCGCTTCTGCTGGCGGCGACAGAGCCGCGGTCGGCCGGTGTCCCGACCCCGGCTGGAGGGCTTTGGTTCTCAGCGCTGGCCGTTGCTGGCGGGTGCCGAGCCAGGTTTCAGGCAGCGCGCGCGGGCGCAGGCGCGGCCGACCATGACCAAGTCTGTGGTCCTGGACAGCGTGACTGGCGAGTCCCAGGACAGCGAAGTGCGGACCAGCACCGGCACCTTTTTTTCGCTCAATGTAAGCGCCCGCACGCGGCACCCGCATCGCTCCCCCGCCCTGCCTGGCCGCTCATGCGCCCCCCGCCTTGCCGGCCAGCGCTGCTTCATTCTTTACCGCCATGGATTTTTAGGGCCTGTAAGGGCTTTCAGGGCTGCTGAATGCAGCTGTCCGCCTGGCAGAGGCGGGCCGCCCTCAGCGGTGTGGCGCGCCTCGCTCCGCAGGAGGACGCCGTCATCACGGACATCGAGCGGCGCATCTCGCGTGTGACGCAGCTGCCCGAGCTGAACGGCGAGGGCATCCAGATCCTGCACTACGTCGACGGCCAGAAGTATGAGCCGCACAACGACTACTTCTTCGACTCTGTTAACCAGGCGCCCGAGCTGGGCGGCCAGCGCGTGGCGACCGTGCTCATGTACCTGTGCGCCCTGCGCTCGCTCGCACGTCTTCGGCCGGCGCCAGTCTGCACATCTGTCCTCAACGCCTCTGTCCTTCATTGTAGCACTGTGCGCGTGCGATTGCTTGCCACGTCAGCGTCCCTCAGGTTCTGTGACCGTCATCGACCCACGCGCTCGCCGTGGGCTGGAAACGCTTGTTACTCACTGCGCTCCCCGCGCACCTGCTTGCCCTGGCGGCCCCTGCCCGCCTGTGGCAGCAAGTTCTCCGCCTCTGGGCCGCTTCTCCTGCATGAGCGGGGGCTGCTGCGGCGTTATGCTGCAATCAAAGGGCCGCGCCTGAGCTGCGTCATTCCAGGGCGGGGATGCAGCATGGCCGCCTGCGCCGTTGCTGCCACCCGCGCACGCTGCGGCTGGCGGGGATGCGCCGGTTACTGCGGCTAAGCGCCCGCGGCGGCGCGCAGGACCACGCCGGAGGAGGGCGGGGAGACCGTGTTCCCAGCGGCGCCGGTGGAGCAGCGCGTCCGCGGCGCGCAGTGGTCGCCGTGCGCGCGGCAGGGCATGGCCGTCAAGCCGCGCCGCGGCGACGCGCTGCTCTTCTACAGGCGCGCCGCGCTGCGCAGGAGATGACATGACCCCGCCTCATGACAGAGGCCGGTGGACCGCTCCGGGGCGCCAGCGCTTGAGAGCGTGTCAAAAGGTGTTGATGAGCCTGGCAGAGTAGCGGGGCTGCATGGCCACATGCTGCTCTGTCGCGAGGATTTTGGGTGTAAAGGCAGGCAGGGCCGCTGGTGAGGCCGCTCCGGCCACCCGGACGCATGGTCGCTCTGTGCCAACAGAGCCCGCAGCAAACCACGATGCTCGCTTGGCAGCAGCAGCCCTGCCAGGAGCGAGCTCTGAGCGGGCGCTGCGCGCGGCAGCCTGCGGCCCAACGGCGAGCTGGATGAGAGCAGCCTGCATGGCAGCTGCCCGGTCACCAAAGGGGAGAAGTGGAGCGCGACGAAGTGGATCCATGTCGGCACCTTTGGCGGCAACGTGCAGGAGGCCAAAGCGAAGTGGTGCGCTTCGGGAGTAGGGGTCGAAGCGTCTGGACATGCATATTTTGTCGCCCCGCAGTGTCGTCCACTCCCTTGCCAGGCACTGCCTTGATTGTACTATGTGCAGCATGATCTGCAGGTGTTTCAGTGTGTCTGTGGGTCCATTGCTGTGGTGTTGGTGTGCGGGCTTGTTGTAAGCACAAACCTGATCATTTTGCTTGCCCTTGCCTGCAGCACCAGGCCTCCCTGCCCTGGTGCTGGGTTGCAACGGAGCACGATGCGCTGCCGCTGCTGCTGGGCCTGGCTGCAGCAGTGTGGCTGAGCCCGCCGCACGCGCGCGGGTGCGCAGGGGCAGCTGCCTCGACGTGGACACGCGCTGCGAGGCGTGGGCGGCCCAGGGCGAGTGCGACTCAAACCCAGGGTACATGCGCAAGTCATGCTGCCAAGCATGCGAGGGCAGCTCTTCTGTGTGAGGGTGTTCTGGGCCACTGGTGGTATGTGTGCAACGTGTAATGCGCTCTGACGTGAACACGCACTTTTGCCATGAAAGACCTTTTGCCATGGAAGCCGTGCAAGCCGTGCAACCACCAACTGTTCTACCAAATATTCCTGCACACAACACGGTCTACCTTGTGGCGGATCATCTGCTTCTGCCTCATTCGCTAAGCTCGTCTGCACCGCTATGCATGCGCGTGCGCGCCCCATGAACCGCCAACCTGACTAGGTATGCTCCCCGAAAGGTCATGTGCTTGCAGAAAGGCAGGCTAAGCTGGGCCTCCTCAGTGAAGCACGGGTGATCTGCTGCCAGTAGTAGATAACACCCTCCCGTCCCAATACAATTTCCGACCCTGCTCTAGTCAACTGCCATGTCTGCTTCTGCACGCCTGCTACTAGCAGAGAAATTTCACCATCAGCAGCCAGAGTCCCCTCCCGAGCAGATGTGCATCAAGCACCACCGTGCAGAGGCCAACGGGTCTGCAGCAAACCCCGGCCATGAGCCCCTGCGTGCCGTCAGATGACTGAAGCCTACCTGAAGCCTACGTAAATCAAAGGCGGACCCCGCCGACAGCTCTAGCACAGCCGCCTGCGGGGCCGCACAGCAGTCTCAAGCTGAGAGGAGCGAAGAGCATGTCAGAGCGCAGCAGAGCCTAGCAGAGAGCATACACGCGGGACATCAACGAGCCTGCCTGCTCTGCCTGCTCCCCAACATGACTGAAGCATGAAGCGCACACAACCGGGTCCAACCTGACCGCCAGCGCCACCCCGGGCCCGCAGCTACTACCTCCAGCAGTCAGCGCTGTGCCTGCCATGGGCGCGCATGGGCCCATGCCAGGCACTCGCGCGCAGCCAGCTATCTACCGTAACCCGGAAAAAACACACTGCATCAGCACGCCTGGGAGCACCAAAACATCTCAGGCCTGTAGAGCAATCTGTAACAGCAGCCAAGTGGCACTCCTGCTGCTTCAATTGGGTATCGCATGCCTTGTGACTTGCCAGGTGCCCTGAGACCCCCCCTGAACCCCCTGCACCCCGCCGGCCCGAGCCCACGCTGCCCATGCGATGGCCCCCGACGATGTCTGTCATGCTGGCCACAGATAGATTTCGTGGCCTCTGGTCCAGGCAGCGAAACGGCGCCTGCCTTGGCCTGGCCAAGCCTTGGCCTCAGTCTCGTCCAGTCCGCTTTATTCTTGGCCAGACACGCACACTCCGTGCGTTCCCCCTACCTCCGGCAGCACCCGACGCTCCTCCTGACGCGCGAGGCCTGCTCGCGGCGGCCCGGCACACCAAGCGCACAGGAGCCGGCACCATGCCTCCTCTGCCCAGACAACCTACCCGCCACGGTTGCAGCACCGCGCAGCTCATCCTCAGGCGTCACGCCTCGGTGTGCGGGGCCCAGGTGGTTGCCGCTGCCGGGCCTCCTGCATAGCAGCCGTCCAGCCGCCGCTTAAGCGCCTGCACCGCGCGCAGGCGCTCCTGCAGGCGCGCCACGCGCAGCTCCATCGCCGCCAGCACAATGCGCGCCTGCAGCTTCTGGCGCCTGAACGCCTGCGCGCGCGTGCTGGCTTCACCATGCCTGCAGATGGCGCCTGCGGGCGCGTGCTGGGTTCACCATGCCTGCAAGTGAAGCTGCAGCAGACAGGGCAAGGTGTGCTTTCAAGCCCAGCTGGGCTCCGTGGCGAGTCTTCTGGTCAAAACGTGTGCCCGCGAAGTGGTACTGTGCCTGCAGTGGCTCTTTGCCAGGCACAATCAACGAGGTGATTAGGGGTCATCAGGGGTCGGGCGTTTGGCGCACCGCTGCCTGATGTTTGTATATTGCGTAGGCCTGCCGTCGTGAGTTCTTGCAGGGCGTAGCCCAGCTCCACTGGCTCAGCGCGTCCGCCAGGCCATCCACAGGGCCAAGCAGCGGCCCTGCGCCGCGTCGCACACAGGCAGTGTGGGCGCTGTGCACACCGAAGCTGCATGCCATGACCAGGCCCACCCTGAGGTGCGAGCTGCCATATCCCAGTCGCGGAGCGCATATCAAGCTCGCGAGGCGTGGACGTGGCAGACGTGCCTGATTTGAAGACTCAGGCAGTACTACTCATCATGAGCGGGACATGATGGCAGGCCGTGCCGCATTGGTGCGAACCAGTCTGAGTGAGAGAGCATTATGAGCTGCCAAGCTGGGGTCAAGCTGGGAAGGGGTCAGGAAGATGAGGCCAGGAGGCAAGCGCGCCTGTAGCAGCCTGGCTGTCCAGGCTTGCGTACGGCATTGCCGCGCACTCGCTCCCCTGTCTACTATTTTTGGCTGGCGCAAGTGTTCAAACTCGGCAACAAAAGACCTCCAGACCCCGGGGGGGGGGTTTTTTTTTTTTTTTTGCGCTTCGTTTCCACCTCGTCCCGGTCCTGCGCGGTGCCTGTTTGATAAAGGCTGCACGATCATCGGCATCCGGGTGCACCACTGCCAGAGGGTTGTGTTACTCCCGCACGCTGGCTGTGGTGTTCTCACGCCGCGACAGACCATCAGTATGTAACGGGAGTCAAGGACTGCAAGGCGGGGCGCCCGCGCCTGCAGCCGTGAAGTTGCATGCCGCCCGCGCCTGAGCCAGGCTCCTGAAGGGGCGCTGCAGAGCAGCAGGGGAGCCCGAGTAGCCACATACCTTACGGTAGCTGCCGGCGAGTGCTGCATGCGCCCCTTGGCGCCGCGGCGGAGTCAGCAACGCTCGACCTCGCTTCGTGAAAGGGTCAGCATGGACGCGACCAAGGCGCACAATGCAGAGCCGGTGCGCGGCGCAGCCACCTTGGCACCTAGCAGCCCCGCTTGGCACTGCCCCCCTCGTTTTGCCTCTCTGTGTGCGCACTCCCAGGTTGTCTGTAATCCATTGCGCAGAGAGCTGCTCACGAAAGCCTGCGCAGAGGGTGAAAGGAAGCTGTAGGCAAATGCAGTTGCTCTGTTCCGGGCTTTGACTGTGTGTCGCAGTATCTGCAAAGACAGCATGCAGGGGCTGACAGCCACAGTTGCTGGGAGCTCTGATGCGGCTGCCAGCTTGGTTTGCATTGCTGTAAGGAGCTTGCAGCCAGCCCGCTTCCTGGCAGCAATGTATTGCCTGCAAGCTAGGCGAGTCTTGGCCGTAAGGCCCTGTGCTGGCGGTGCAGCTCGCTGGATGACGCAAGTCGGTAGCGCCTTTGCACGAGCAAGCAAAGCACAGCCTTCAGCAGTGTTGTCAGGGATGGGCATGTGGCTGGGTGCAACTGGGCTGCCTGAGCTGGCGACAGCAGGTCCGTTCAGGCCGTTCAGGCCGCTCACCTGCGCACGCTCTGAGCTGCCATCACCAGGCCAGCTTAGGCGTGCCTTCGCTGCTCGGCGCGCCATAACGTCGAGGCATGCTGAGGCTGTGACCCAGCTTAGCACTTTGACGGGGATGTGCCCCGACACTCCAAGCGCACGTGACTCTCGGCCTGTGGCGCTGGCTGCAAGCACGCGGGGGCGGCGGGGTCCCCCCTTGGCGCGCGGCGGCACCCGCGCGGCCGGGGCCGAAGGCGCGCCGCCTGCACGGGCTCGCACAGGGCGCTCACCGGTGCATGCGCGCGCCGCAGCCCGCCGGCCGCGCGGCCCGGCATGGCGCGGGCGGCGAGCGCGCGGAGGCCGACCGCATCGCGCGCAAGGTGTACTGGGGCCTGCTGCCGCTGCTGACGGTGATGGGCGTCTTCATCTACCTGGACCGCTCCAACCTGTCGTTCATCTCGGGCCAGATCATCCCCGCGCTCGGCCTCACCAACGCGGACTACGGCCTGGGCTCGGGCGCGCGCCCCCGCCGCCATGCCCCGGGACAGCCGGGGCGCCCTGCGTGCCGCGACGCGGCGGCGCAGGCCAGCAGGCTGGCGGCCTTTTTCAGGTTACCGCGCTCGCTAGCGCATGTAGCGCAGCGCGGTGAGTGACCCGTCAGCCGGAGGGTGAGGATGCCCAGCTCCGCGCAGCGGCGGAGGTTATGGCGCTGCGTAGTGCAGCAACCCCAGCAGTGCTTTGCTTGGAACACGCTCATTGAGTTGTGTCCTGCGCATTTCGGAGGGCGTGCAAGGTTTCTGGCTCGGCTGTCGTCGTGGCAGGGCACTAGGGGCTGCAGCGCTTGCGAGCCGCATGCCCCATGGTTGAGGCGGGGCCCCGAGGCGCGCCGGCGCGCGCCGCGCAGGGCTGCCCTACCTGGGCTACGTCGTGGCCAACATCCCCAGCAGCATCGTCGTGACGCGCGTCGGCGCGCCCGTCTGGCTGGCGCTGCTGATGCTGTGCTGGGGCGTCGTGTCCGCGTGCACCGCCGCCGTGCGCACGCGCGCGCAGTTCTACGCCATCCGCGTGCTGCTCGGCATCACCGAGGCCGGCTGCTTCCCCGGCGCGCCCGCCCACCCCCCCGGGGGCCGCGCCTGCCCCGCGCCCCTGCGGCTGTCCTGGGTGTAAGCCTCTGCCAAGGAGGTTGGTGCGCGTGCCGGCGGAGCTGTTACGGGTGCTGCCTGCGTCCGGCTTCCCCTTGCAAGTCTGGTTGGTGTCACTGACATGAGAGGCGACCTGTGTGTCTCGCCACTGGGTCAAATCTTATCAAAGCTTCTGAGGTTGTGCGGTGACCACGGGCGCTTGCTTTCTACCAAGGTCGCCCCAGCAGTGCAGCAAGCTTGCACGCGCATGCCGAAGCTGACCTTCTCATCCACGCTTGTGCGACAGGCGCCTGGTACCACCTGTCGCTCTTCCTGGACGACATGCAGCTCAACTTCGCGTTCGCCTGCGTGCTCGCAGGCTCGGCGACCGCACAGGCGCGCTCGCAGCACCATCTGCTATCCAACCCCAGGGGTGCAGCAACGGCCCCGCTTGACTGGGCGGAATCGAGCAGTGACCACATGTGTGCTGAAGTTGCTGAGCGGCCATGCGTCTCCAAGCGCGCTCAGCGGTCATGCGCCTCCCAAGCGCGCTCAGAGCCAGCTGGTGCCCTGGGACTTCGTGAGCAGAGCTGCGCTGCTCAAGGCGCAGTTCGTCTGGCGGGGCCGCTGCACAGCCAAGTGCTGGCCTGCGGCAGCATGCTGGCGCGGGTCACGCCTGCAAGGCGTCCAGCCCACGCGCCGGCGCTGCGCGCCAGGTCATCGGCGGGCCGCTTGCGTCCGGCCTGCTGCTGCTGGACGGCCGTGGCGGCCTTTTCGGCTGGCAGTGGGTGTTTCTGGTGGAGGGCGTGGCCACGGCGGCGTTCGGGCTGGTGCTGCTGTGCGCGCTGCCGCGCGCGCCCGACACGGCCTGGTGCCTGGCGCCGTCCGAGCGCGCCGCGCTGGTCGCGCGGCGCGCCGCCGAGCGCGACGCCGCCGAGCGCAAGGACCCGAGCGGCGGGACCACGACGCGTGCGCGGCCCGCGCTCACCCGCTGTCAGCGGATGCCGCCGCGCTGACATGTTTTGCGTGGGCCGCGGGCGTGCGGTGTCTGCGCTCTGGCTGTGCGGGGGGCGCCGCGTCGAGCCGCCGCTCTGGTCCACGACACGCCACAGCTTTGCTCCACCATGTGCAAGGCAGGCAAGCCGCCCCTGTGTGGCCACTTTGAAATATGGCCGCAGAAGCGGTGCGGGCGCAGCGCCAGCACGGACGGCAGCCGCTCGAGCGCGACTGGAGCAGTTCCTTGGCGCCTGCTGCCTGCCTGCGCCTGCCTGCAGCGCCGTGCGCCGCAGGGCGCAGTGCGCCGCGCGCGGCGCGCTTCATCAGTCTGCAATGCGCCCGACAGCACGCGCTGCACGCGTGGCAGGCGCGCTGTGCGACTGGCGCAACTGGTACATCGGCGTGGCGATGCTGCTGACGCAGTGCGGCAACGTCGCGCTGATGTACTTCCTGCCGCTCATGCTGCGCAACGCGCTGTACGGCCCCGACGCGGCGCCCGACGTGCCGCCCGGCTCGTTCACCGCCGGCACCAGCCATGCGCACGAGCTGGCGCGCGCGCGGCCCGCCTGCGTGTTCCCGCCATCTTGGTCAGCACCGCTGGCAAGCAGGGCTGGAGGGCGCTGCTTGGCCTGCCGCCCCCTCCTGGTGGTCGCTCCGGTGAGCGTCTGCGTGCCTTGCCAGGCTCGGCCGCCACAGCGTGCACTGGCGCTGGGGAAGGGAGTGCTGGACAGAGGTGCACCGCTCGCAGCGGACAGTGAGCGGGTGCGCGCTGACGCCGCGCGCGCGGCGGCGGCGGCAGGCGCGCCAGGCGTCGCGCATCGCGCTGATCACGCTCGCGCTGTACCTGGTGACGATGCTGGCGCAGGTCATCACCGCCTGGAGCTCCAAGCGCGCCAATGAGCGCCGCTGGCACATGACCGTGCCGCTCGTGCTCGGCGGCGTCGCGCTCATGTGCGCCCGCCTGGCGTGCTGTGCGCCATGGGTTACGAGGCCTAACGTCAACAAGCAGCCCGGACGCTCTCCTTGGAAGCCTTCTTCTGGCGCTGGCCACGCTGACCCGCTCAACGCAACATGCGTGCTCCCCATGGTGCATGCTGTGGGCTAGCAGCGGATGCGGTGTGTGCCGCGTTTGATCGGCAGACATTCGCGCACAGGCTTACCCAGATCTGCTTCGACCGCCTGGGCTTCATCCCGGGGTACATCGTGCTCATCATCGCGGGCGGCGGCGTCGTGGCGTACAACGGTGCGCCCCCATGGCGACCCTAACCTACCCTACACTGTGCCCGCACCGCCTGCGTGTTGGCAGTGCTGGGCTGCGCAGTCTGGCCCCTACCTGCGCGGCCGCGCAAAGAGAGAGACAAGGTAGGCACAGAGGAAGGGATCTGCGAGTTGACGCGCGCTGTGCCTGCCGGCATGCGCCAACAGTCATCGGCTGCCGGTGCAGCTCGGCCGTGCGCCACATCGACCCGTCTGCCCGGTTCCCTTGCAGGCCCCGTGTCGTCGCTGCCGGCGACCTACCTGCACGGCCCCGCGCGCGCGCCCGCGTACGGCATCGTCAACTCGGTCACCGCGTGCGGCGGTGCGCGGCGCACCCCCGGCCGCTGACCGCAGCCTGCATAGGGCTGGCCGCCCCGAGCTGTGCGACACCATGTGTGACGCTCTTGACCAACTCGTTACCAGCCAGCTCCAACGCTGTGCTCCAGTTATGTGTAGTGACAGCACTGCATGGAAAGTTGGCATGCATTACCGACTTATGCTGAGAGCGCGAGCCTCAAGGAGCTCTGCTAGCATGTGTGGGTGAGCGGGGCAGGCTCGAGCGGCTGCGCTGTGCGCGCAGGCCTCATCGGCCCGTACCTCGCGGGCGCGCTGAGCCACGACGGGCAGGACTACGGCACGCCGCTGATCACGCTGGGCGCGTTCGTGCTGGCGGCCGCCGTCATGCTCTTTGGTGCGGAGCAGCCCTGGCCCCCAAGCGGCCACAACGGCGGCGGTTACCTGTGTTCCCCCGCCTTTTAGACGCCAGTGTGGAAGGTTCTGAAAGCATGGGCGAAAGCGCGTTTGTGCGCCGGCCACTGACTGGCGTCTTGCAAACGCGCAACAGCACCAACTCTCAAGCGTAATGTGTCTGCCGACGGTGCATGACCCATCGTGCTGGCCGCAGCCTTCCCGACGTACGCAAGCCCGGCCGTGGAGGGCGAGGCCATTATCGCGGCGGAGAATGGCGAGCTGGCGCCAGCGCTGGCGCGGCGCGCCGAGTCGCAGGACATGCGGCAGCGCTCGCCGGCGCAGACCGCCTAGCCTGCCCGTCCTGCCCCCGGCCGGCCGCGTGCGCGTGGCGCCGGCGGTGCGGCGGCCGGCCTCGCCGGCCGCTGCTGTGTGTCTGGCCTGTGCGCCAGTGTTAGAGCAGGCGGGCCACTCGCCCAACGTACCTACCGTGGGCGCGTGCTGAATGCGGCGTTGAGTTCTGGTCTCCAGTATGTGCCTCCCATGGTCTCGGCCACCATCAGGCTGCGATTGGGCTTGCCCTGCGGCCTCTGCCTCGTGCAGGGGCGGTCCACAGATGGCTGCCGTGACGGTGCCTGGCGCACCGGGCTGTCTGTCGCCAGCTCAAGCTGCGACAGCATCTGTTGACAGACGAGGGAAACGAGACCATGTGTGCGTAAGTATTCTAGTGTATCATACTCTATGCAGTAGCGTGTCAGGCATGTTTGTCAAGTCAACGTCCACCTGCTTCAGGAGTACCCTTTCCAGCGAGGTTTTGTGTTTCATGTCGGGCGCGTATGGGGTTGTTCAGCTTCATCTTTGCAGATCTGGCATGCATGGTTCTGGAGTTAATGTCTCTGGAGGTGCTATCGGACGGCGCCGGCGTTTTGCAGGTGTCTATGTATCACCATGCTTGATGGTATACTGCACTCCATTTTGCCAACACGACGGCGCCGTCTTGCAAGGGTATGTGCACGACCATGCAAGGAGCAACAGAACATGACCAGCATTTGTCTGGCGACCTTTCCGTTTCTCAACACACGTCAGCCTAGAGCTTGCAAGACAGAATGGATTCCTACAAGCCCTATGCTGCCCGTTTGGCCTTCATGCACTTCAGACTGTACAGAATGCACACCAGCTCAGGGCAGTCATGTCAGGGTCGCAGTGGAGCTATGTCTGCAACAGTAGCTTTTGTGTACCACCTAGACCTTTTGTGTCATTGGTTGCTGTTGTTCAACAAGCCATCCACTTTCAGATGGACGGAACCACATCAATAGCAACGGGTAAATCGCCAATCCCTGTGTGGCTTAATGTCAACAGCATGCTGCATGCACCTGTGGCTGCACAGCACCTGTGGCATGCAGCTGCGTGCGGCAGCCAACAGGTTAAACCGAGGATGACGACCTACACTTCAAGACATGGGGGCCGTCGTGGGCACAGGGCCGCACGCACGTTGCCCCTCCCACCTACATCCGGTAAGGGCAGCGGCCTCACTCACACGGGGGCCGTATCAACACGAGGCGCACAGGGTGCCAAGCGGGGCCCGCGCGCCAGGTTTGGAACTGCAATAGCGGTCAGACGGGCGCTTGGCGGCGCGAGCGGCTGGGGATGCCGAGCGAGGCCGCGTGCCGGCTTTAGCGGCGCGCGCGGGCGGTCTCCCAGGCGCCCGCCGAGCAGGCCGCCGCAGTCCACCAGGTTGAGCGCGAAGGCCCCGAACACCAAGCCTGCCCGGGGCGCGCTCCCGTCAGGCCGGGCCCGACCAACAGGTGGGGCGCGGAGGCCGGGGCGCGAGAGGCTGCCCAGGCAGCGCGGTGTCAGGTCAGCCTGCTGCATTGGGTGCAGGGGCCGTGGTCACAATGCGGCCTGCATGCGCTGTTAGCGTTCAGGCAGTCCCCTGCAGGGCAGCTCTCCGCCCGCGCTGTCCGCCTGTGAGTGCTTGCCAAGCAGGCTCGATGCATGCCATGTGCATGCATCGAGCCTGCTGGGGCAGGCACCCGCACGCAGACAGCACAGGCGCAAAGCTGCCGCGCTGCCAGGGGCGCGCTACCAGGGACATGTGCTCGGGCGCACACCAGCTCCAAGGCGGTGTCAGCACACTGCGCTGGGCGGGCTGGACGCTGAGCAGGGCAGGCGCATCAAACGACCTGGCTGGCTGAGGCCACTAACGTGCAGTGACTGGGCGGCGGTCACGGACGCGCCCTGCAGCGTGAGGAACACGGCGAAGCTCCAGCGCGCGCCCGACGCGAGCGCGGCCAGCGCGCCCGACACCGCCAGCAGGCCCATGAGCATCTCGCCCGCGTAGAAGCGGCACATGCGCGGCGCGCGCGCCGCCTGCCGCCGCGCGCACTCATCACCGCCGGCAGCACGCATGCTGCAGCGCGCATGATGTCTTCGCTACTCCCACGCAAGTGGAGGGGTGCACTGAGGTGGCAGCTGTGCCCAAGCCGGCGCAGGCGCAAGCTCTGCCGCGCACATGGTGACGAAGAGCATTGTATTGTGCAAGGCCACATGTTGGACGCAACACCTCGGTAGGTGTCTTCATACCAGCAGGCGCCTAGGCATGCGCAGCAGGCCTGGCACTCAAGCATGCCTGACCAGGGCCTGCGCAGAGGTCATGCAAGGACCGGGTGCGTGCGTGGCGATGTACGCATGCTCCCCGCACATGCGAGCAGCACACGTGGTGTGCGAGGGCAGCGCAGCCGCAGCCCGCACCTGCGTGCCGGGCCGCCGATCGGACGCGCCGAGCTTCGTCGTGACCACCCACTCCTGCGCCTGCCGCAGGTCGAGCATGCCTGCGCACGCCGCCGGTGTGGTCGGTGCTGACAAGGTGCCTCGCGTTGAGCGCGTGTTCGTGGACGCTGCTTGCGAAGCACAGCGGTTGTCTGCCAGCGGGCCTCGCATGCAAGGCGGACAGCAAGGAGCCAAGCCATAGCCAGTGTGAGTCCGCAGGCTCAAGGTGGGCGTCCATACACGCCGCCCTGGCATCGGGCTCTCATGCACCGCTCCGTGTGCGCGCTGCGGCGCGCGGGGCGCGCCAGCGACCACCGCCCACAGCTTCACCACCCCCATCGCGTTCTCGAAGAGCACGTACAGGATGCAGTGCAGCCAGCCCTGCCGGCGCAGCAAGCGGCCTGTGGCGCCTGGGTGCGCGAGCGCGTGCTTCCGCCGCAGCACCGGCGCAAGATAGGGCACAAGGTACTCCATACCCTTGCGGCCATGGGCGCCATGCAGGCAAGCGCTCTGGCGGCTCCTTCCATGCAGGGCCGTCCTGTGGCGCCAGGCTTGAGCCTGAATCACAGGTTGTATTTTTATGTATTTTGTATTATTATGTACCTTATGTATTATCATATATGTACCCTAACCCTATACCCTACCCAAAACCTGTATGTAAGTGCAGGGCAGACGCAGCCGCAGCCCAGGCGGAGCGCGGGCCGCGGCGGGCGCGCCGTGGGCGTGAAGGCGGCGGTCGACAGCGTGATGACGACCGGCAGGTGGACCAGCGCCCATAGCGGGATGGTCACCTGGGCGTCGCAGCCGGTCGGCATACGCGCGGCCAGGCCCGCTGCCTGCCCATGCAGGCAGGCCGGGCAGCATGCGCGGGCTGCGGCGCGGGGCCGGCGCGCGTCGGGCGAAGCCTGCCTGGGCGCCTGACGCGCGGGCCGCGACGTGCGTGCAACGACATGAGGCAAGAGGATGCCATCAGGGCTTGCACGCGCATCCCTGGGGATCAACACGCGCAGCGGCATTGCTGGGCAGGGCAAGCTGGGGGCCACCGCCCAGCGGGGGCGTGCCCCACGCCTCGAGCGCGGCGTGAGTGCCCCTGGAGGCAGGGCAGCACGCGCGGTGACCTTGCGCAGGGCTGCGACAGGCAGGTAGGGCTGAGGGCATGATGTGCGTGGTCGCGCGCCTCAGGCGTGAACATGGAGAGCGGCACGAGCGTGCAGAAGAAGCCGAGGGAGACCCAGTGCGTGGCGAACTTGCGCACGCCAAAGTGCAGCAGCAGCAGCTCCAGCTTGGTGCCCAGCGGCAGGCCGCTGCGCCAGATGTCGGGCGCCGCGCGGCGCCACAGCTGCACCGGGCCGCACGTCCAGCGGTGCTGCTGCTTGCGGTACGCGAAGAAGCTGGCCGGCAGCTGCGCGCGCCCGCGCCCGCACGTCTCGCCTCTGCCACTGCATCCGCCTTGCGCGCTGAGCACTGAGCAGAGCATGTGGCGCATCCGCCAGGGCGGGCTGCATCATGCACAGGCTGCAGACACACCGTGCGCGCATCGCATGTGTGGGCGCGCCCTGCCGCACCGCGCAAACACGGGCAAGCTGAGCCCGCCGTCACATGCGGCAAGGAACACAGGTGCTGCGCACAGCACGGGCGCCCGGCGCCGCGGGTCTCGGGCCGCGCGGCGCGGCCCGGCGCGCGCGCCTCGTTCAGCACGGTGACGTCGCTGAGGTACACGCCGGCCCAGCCGGCCATGTACGCGCGCAGGCTGAGGTCCATGTCCTCCACGGTCGTGCGGCTGTTCCAGCCGCCCGCCGCGCGGATGGCCTTGGCGCGCCACACGCCTGCGCGCGCTCCGCAGCTCAAAGCAGCTCAACAGCACATACACAGCAACAGTCGGCTGATGCGGATGTAGCTCGCCCTTGATTGCCACATGCGCCAAACGCGGCGCCTGCGGTGCACCGCGAGCGCGCCCGGCGCGAGCGCGCCGGAGGGGAGGCGCGGGGCGGGGCGGGGCGGGGCGGGGCGGCGCGGGACGCGCCGGCGGTGCCGTTGAAGTTGAAGAACGCGCCGGTCGCAAAGTGCACAAACTGCTCGCACTTGCAGTGGAAGTTGAGCGAGATCTGCTGCGCCTGCGCGCGCGCAAGCGCGCCGCGCAGGCGTCAGCCTCGCGAGCGCGCGCAGCGGCAGCCTCACGAGCGGTCCAGGACTGATCAGGGCCCACTCCGGGCTCATGCCGCAGTAAGCACAGACCCCCCCAGACGAAAAGAGGCCGCCCGGCCGGCGCGCCTTGGTCAGGAAGCTCTCCTCCGCGTTGAGGAACGCCCATCGTGCCTGGACGAAGCCGACGCGCGGGTTGTCCACCAGGTATGGCACCGTGCGCATCTGCGGGCTGCTCGTCACGTCATGCGCGCACGTGCATCTCTGGGGTGCGGTGTAGCAGAGCAGCAGATGCATGCATGCATGCACTTCAGCTCATGTAAGCATGTTACATGCGCATGGCGCCATCAGGTGATGCAAGCACCTGCGCTTGCGGGTCGATAGGATACATGCGCCTTTGATGCATAGCACTCAGAGCTCAGCCTACTGCTTTGATGAAGGCAGGCCTCTTTGATGCAACGGTGGTCAGACAGCCGCTTGCCAAGAAGTCGGGCTCCGGCTTGAAGTCTGCGTCGAATATGGCGATGAACTCGCAGTCGCCCAGCAGGTCCATGCCCTGCGGGCCAGCAGTGGGTGCCAGCTCTTGCGCTCGCGGCGGAGCTCGCGCTTGCATGCGCGCCGGTTATGTGCACTTGCGCTGGTGCAGTGTGACGGGCCCCAGCACGTACATGCAGACATGCTTTGGCTCTCTATCGGTGAGCTGTCCCTCCGCGGAAGTGAGGAAAGCTAAAGTGTTCGCATGGGAGTAGCTGGAGTCTGCAGGGCGACACACGCCGCAGGAAACAACAATGTAGAAGTTGGCAACACCTCCTTCAGCGCGCCGGCCTTGTAGCCCTGGCGATTGTCGCGGCAGACGCAGTGTATGGTGACGCCGCGCTCGCGCCATTCTGCCACCTTGTCCTCAACCAGCGTGCGCGTGGCCTTGCAGGTAGAGTCGTCCAGCACCTGCGTTGCGCCAGGTGTTAACGCTCCTCTGACGCACTGTAGGCGACTCCACAGGCTTGGCCTGCGCTCACGCCGTGCAGAACTACTTGTGTGCAGCAGAGCGGGTGCTGCCGCCACTGCGTGTGTTTGGTCGCTGCGCAGATTGGTCCGTCCAATGTAACTTGGACTCTCCTCGCACTTCACGCATCGCACCAGCCTCGGACTTCCAGCAGGCGCACCTGCACACAGAAGCGCGCGCGCGGCCAGGCCAACTCGCAGACAGAGTCGATGATCGCCTGGCAGACCGCGGCCTCGTTGAACATTGGCAGCTGCACCGCGACGCTGGGGTAGAGCGCAGCATACACTGCCGCGTCTGGCAGTGGCCGCGCGCTGAAGCGCTGCTCCGGGCGGCGCCGCGTCCAGGCGCAGTGCAGCAGGATGAGCGCATGCCGCGCGACCTTGAGCACGCGGTCGATGGACACCACAAGCGATAGGGCCACAGCGAGCAGCACCAGGCTCTGCAGCAGCGTGACATAGGCGCTGTAGACTGCCCGGAACTCGCCTGAAGCGAGCAGCGTCACTGCATGCCCCCCAGGCGAGGGGCTCATCGGCCTCGAATCGGCCTCGGAATGCACTGCTGCCGGCCGACCTTGGGGACACAAGCAGGCGATGGGCAACGTCTATGCGATCGATGTCGAGTGTCACATGTGAACAGATTGCCCAACGAGCCAAACATGCATGTCATGGACGCTTAATGTGTGGCCATGGTGTGAGGGGTAGCTGGGCAACATGCTTACAATCTGCTCTGCACTGACTAAGCATACGCAGGATGGAAAAGCGATGAGCGCACGCGCACTGCCTTGCTTTCCATGCCCACCAGAAACGCTACGGGCTTGCAGAGGGGCCCCAGGAACCCAGCCCCGCCCTGGAAAAGCAATAGGCATTGTATGGGAAGCAGGCCGATGGGAAACCACACCGGCTCCGAATTAAACACGCACATGCCGAAAAGCCTGCTGCATGGAGGAGGACGGGCAAGAGTAGGGTAACACTGCGCTTCCGCCTACACCACCATCTGACACTGCCCCAGCCCTTTGCCTGCGTGGTGGGCAACACTAAGGGCTCACCTGCAGTCATGGGCGCCACGCGCTCCCCTTGGTAACCCAGCCCTCCCGCATGCTCCGCGCACACTCCATCCGAGGGCCACGCCGGCAGGCGCATGCCACGCACGACGCCAAGCAGGTCTGCAGCCTCCAGCTCTCATCTGCCTATCAAACCACACCACTGCTGTCCCCGACACCGCCTGACACACCGGATACGGCGCAAGCTTCCCGCGATGCACTAGAAGAACCCATGAAAACCCTGGGCCCGAGCGAGCGCCAGCGCGACACGCGCATGGCGCGCCGCCCCCGCCCGGTCGCTGACGCAACGTGTGGACCAGCGGACCCCTTGAGAGCACGGCGCATATGTATGGGCGGCCGACAGGCCCGCCCAGCCGCCCGCATTTCCCCTCCCCCGGCGCACAGCGCCGCTATCTGGAGTGAGTTCAACTGCCCAGTTCGCGTGCCGCCCCAAGGGCTGCGGCCCTCGCTAACAGTTCATATGCGGTTCCGGCCCTCTGCACGGGCAGCATCAGCCTCTGGTTCCTCCCATCGGTGTTGCTCATAGCCAGCGCGTGCCGGCGCTCGCCGCTCCCCGCGTGGCCCCCGCCCGCGCCCCCCCCCGGCATGCGCCGCCGCTGCGGACTGGCGCAGCCAGCGCACCTACCACTACAGACTGCTGCACAACTGCATGTCAGCAAAGCGTCACGCAAGCGCCAACCGCCCTCGTCAGCGTACCAAGTGCTGCAAAAGAAAACAAAGCCGGCAGTGCCCTTCGTCAAACTGCCTTCGCGCCGCCCTCGGGCATCGGGCAGCCATCAAATGCACACCGGCAGGCGTCAGGCAGGCAGAGGCGTGCTGCCGGTGCATCTGCTCCCCACACAGCGTCACCCCCTTCTTGCAACGAGGCAGCCGCAGGCTGCAGGCAAAGAAAATGCTGCGTCGCAGTGGACAATTGAGCGCGGAGCTTCCTGCGGAGGGTATGGGGAGAAGTTCGTCTATGCTCCAGCGCTATAAAAAGGCAATCCCGTCTGTTCATGCTGCACCCGCAGGCAGCGCAGACCCCCCGGTCCCCCGTCAAGAGCTGCTGCACCTGCTGTGCTAAGCAGCGCCTTTCACTGCGGCAGACTCCAGCCCACCATGTCCTGAGGGCGCTCCCGGGCTGGCGCACTCTGCCCCGAGCATTCCCCGAGCCCTCGACGCCCTCGGCGCGCCTGCGCTATGCAGGGCGGCCCACGCATGGGCAGCCAGCCTGGGGCCGCGCCCGCCGCCCCCGCGAGCTGCTGCAGGGCTCCACAAGGCGGCGGACTTGGCCTTCCTCAGGCTGCGCAGCATTACCCTACCCTAGCCCTGCAAGCCGCTGCAGGGCCCTACAAGGCGGCGGACTTGGCCTTCTTCAGGCTGCGCATGGCGGCGTAGTCGATGTTCTTGCCCAGGCGCTGGCCCAGCAGGCCGCCGCAGTCCACCAGGTTGAAGCCGAAAGCCATGAAGACCAGGCCTGCCGCGCGCGGGGCACGACGTGAGGGCCTGACGTCGCTGCGCACCAAGACGCCCTGCCCGCCGCAGACATCGCCGCGCCATGGGCCCCATCGGGGGCTGCAGCCGCGAGCGACACACTCGGCGATTCACGGCAGCACGCGGGCGCGCGCCGCCCGCGAGCCTACGGCGGCTCGCGGGCAGCGCACCCCTACCCTGACCTAAACCCTATCCGCGCGCGCACCCTGCAGCGTCAGGAAGATGGAGAAGGACCACTTGTTGACGGAGAAGATGCCGTAGAACGCGGCGGTGAGCACAAACGTGGACATCATCATCTCGTTGAGGTACATCTTGCAGTCGCGCACGGGCGCCGGCGCGGCGCCGGTGCCAGGCCGCTTGTCGGACGAGCCCAGCTTGGTAGTCACCACCCACTCGTTGGCCTGCTTCAGGTCCAGGATGCCTGCACGCGCGCGCGCGCGCATCAGGCTCTGCCAAGCTCTACGCGCTGCCTGCTTCCGCTCTTTTGCCTGGCCACTGCAGGCGACCATTGGGCGGCTGGCGCCAGGTGGTGGCGCAGGTCGCCCAGCGGCGCCGCGTGGGGTGCAAGGCAGGCTCGGCAGCGCCGCTGCAAGCGGGAGGGTGGGGCGGGGGGGGGCTCACCGGCCACGCACGCCCACAGCTTCACGATGCCCATCGCGTTCTCGAAGAGCACGTACAGGATGCAGTGCAGCCAGCCCTGCCGCGCCCGCGCTCCGCCGTCAGTTTGCGCCGCAGGACCGCGGCACCGCCTCGCACCATAGGCGCGTCCGGCAAGCACGCGACCGGCGCCGCGAGGCTGCCAGGGCGGCACGCGCGCTGGGCTGTCAGGGTGATGCAGAGGTGGCCTGGGGCGACGCACCTTGGGCGTGAACATGGCGGTGGTGATGGTGACGATGACGGGGAAGTGCACCAGCGCCCACAGCGGGATGTTCACCTGCCGCGCGACAACTGGGCGCGTCAGCACTTGCAGGGCCGCTCACAGGCACCTCCCATCTTAAAGCCATTTGTAAAAAAGGGTTTTAGCAGGCGAACAGTTGAGACAGCCAGGGCTGGGGGCGCGCCTCCGGCGTGAACACGGTCAGCGGCACGAGCGTGCAGAAGGGTTTTAGCAGGCGAACAGTTGAGACAGCCAGGGCTGGGGGCGCGCCTCCGGCGTGAACACGGTCAGCGGCACGAGCGTGCAGAAGAAGCCGAGCGAGACCCAGTGCGTGGCGAACTTGCGCAGGCCAAAGTACAGCACCAGCAGCTCCAGCTTGGTGGTCAACGGCAGCGCGCTGCGCCAGATGTCCGACGCGCAACGGCACCACAGCTGCACCGGGCCGCACGTCCAGCGGTGCTGCTGCTTGCGGTACGCGAAGAAGCTGGCCGGCAGCTGCGCGCGCCCGCGCAAGCCCAGTCAGCCAGGCCCGCAGCGCCGGCCTGGCTCGGAACCTAAGGCCCGACACGACTGCGCGCGCACAGCGGCCGACGCGCGCACGCCCCGCACGCAACCCGCGCAGGCCTGTGCATTTGCATGAGGCAGCATGCCACGCTGCCTCCTCCCCAGCCTGGCGCCGTGCTCGTGCACAGCAGCGCCGCCGTCAGAGGGCACCGCGGCCTGGGCGCCCCAGGCGCTGCACGCCCGTGGGGGGCGCGCCTCGTTGGTGCAGGTGGTGTCAGTGAGGTAGATGGCCTTCCAGCCGTTCACGTACGCGCGCAGGCTCAGGTCCATGTCCTCCACGGTCGTGCGGCTCTGCCAGCCGCCGACCGTCTGGATCGTCTTGCGCCGCCACACGCCTGCGCGCCAAGCAGAGTTGGCAACCAGCTGGGCGGCGCTGCCCCCCGTCCGCTCCTGCGCTGGCGGTGCGAGCGCATGCGCCTGGGAGCCTGTGTCTGTGGCCAGAGCCTGTTTCTGCGGCGGGGTGCGTTGCGGTTGAGCTGGCACATGGGCAGCGCATGCCAAGGCACACCCCCTGAGCGCCCGCAGGCAGAGCGGTGGAGAGTGCCTGGTCAGCACTGCCTCACATGCCCGCCGAGCCTTGGCGAGCGCGGCCGCCCCAAAACCCGCCATGCACCACGCAGGGCGAGGGGGGCGGGGCACTGGGACCCGCCGCAGGGGGCACACACCTGCGGTGCCGTTGAAGTTGAAGAACGAGCCGGTGGCAAAGTGCACGAACTGCTCGCACTTGCAGTGGAAGTTGAGCGAGATCTCCTGGGCCTGCGCGCGCGCGACACAGCCTCGATATGCATGGCCCTGACACCAAAGCAAACTCGTCGCTCCCCAGTCACACACCGCCGGGCAGAAGCGACCATCGTGCCAGGCAGCTCTGTCAAGGCCCAGGCCGGCGGCCGCGCGCCCCACCAGCACACCTCTGCAGGGTTCAGTGGCATCATGAGACACGCGCGCACAGGCGTGCGGGGACGCCAGCATTTAACAGTCAGGGCGATGTGACTGAATGGTAGCCTATGAGCTATGGGCTGTGGCGAGCCGAACGCCGCGCCTTGGTGAGGTACGACTCGTCCGGGTTGACGAACACCCAGCGCGTCTGCACGTAGCCGACCTCCGGGTTGTCGATCAGGTACGGCACCGTCTGCGTCTGCGCGCCGCCGCGACGCCACGGTTCGCCGAGCGAGCCTCTGCCACAGGCTTGCGCTCTATCCGCCAGGCAGGCAGCGCGCAGCCGTCGCCCACCGGCCGCAGCGCTGCACACGGAGCAGCGAGCGCACGCGCTACGACGCAGCCAGCGAGCACACAGAGCACAGTGCTTCAGCGCCGGGAAACCATTTCCGGGGCACTGGCAGCCGTCGACACGCGGGCGCGCCCGGCAGAGGGGCAGTGGGAGGTGGGCGTACCAGGAAATCGGGCTCGGGCTTGAAGTCCGCGTCGAAGATGGCCACAAAGTCGTAGTCCACCAGCAGGTCCAGGCCCTGCGGACACGCCAGCAGCGCACGTGAGCCTGTGTGTCATGTCCGGGGCTGGTGGTGGTGCCTCTGCCGCGCTGTCTGGCAGCGCCCCACGACGCGGCGCAGCCGACTGCAGGAGCGTGTGCTGCAGCAGGATGGCATGCGTTCTGCACAGCCGCTCACTCATGCAAATCACTGCTACGTGTGCAGTGAACAATACGTTCGGCAGCAAAATGTAGCCGGCTGTCACGGGGAAGCCACCACCACAACCCCCGAGCGGCCGCCTCCCCTCAGGCCGCAGGCCTGTCCGCCGCCGCGGCGGCGCGCAGTGAGGCGCGGGCGCGCGCGGGGCGCGCCTCCTTCAGCGCGCCCGCCTTGTAGCCCTGGCGGTTGGTGCGGCGGATGCACTCGCAGTTCACACCGCGCTCCTTCCACTCCAGCACCTTGTCATCCACCAGCGCGCGTGTGGCCTTGCAGGTGGAGTCATCCAGCACCTGGCGCGCCCCGCCCAGCGTCGGCACAGGGCGCAGGCGAGGGTCCGGCAGTG
>JAABUV010001886.1_pt1 | contig 29623 bp, 25 predicted proteins | sample 5559971 | NCBI WGS metagenome assembly JAABUV01 (sample SAMN10711881, study PRJNA513362) | rock metagenome | isolation source: Antarctica rocks | place: Antarctica: Victoria Land, Knobhead nord | collected 2015-12-19
CGCGACCCAGAAGGATCGTGCGCAGCGCGCCGTCCTGCGGGATGTGCCGCCGCCGCGTGGACGCAAACCCAAGACCATGAAGGCGCGCGAGCGCATGCAGCGCAAGCTGCGCACCAAGCGCGGACGCATCCGCTATCGCCAGCGTGGCGCCTCGGTCGAGCCGGTGTTCGGCCAGATGAAGGACCGCCAGGGCGCCCGCCGGTTCAGCATGCGCGGGCTCGCACGCTGCCGCGGCGAGTGGCTCCTCGATGCCGCCGTGCACAACCTGCGCAAGCTACACCGGGACTCTGTCCGCCGCGTGGAAAAAGCCACAGAACGAGCCGCGAAAAGGATGCAGAGAGCCGCATAAAGCGGCCTCGCGCCTGATTCTGCACTTTTCCCACCCGTTCATCACCCCTACGCCGGCAATCTCGCAACAGGCTCCTGGGATTCCCAGATTGCTGTGGATGTGAGTCCATCGGCTCCGTGTTGGATTCGGGGTGGGCGGCATGGCATCGGTAGCGATCACGTGGACGGAGTTGGACGGCGCGGGGCTTCGTGCGGCGGCGGGGTCGTCGGACGCCAAGCAGGCCCGGCGTTTGCTGGCGCTGGCGATGGTTTTGGACGGGCATCCGCGGCTGTTGGCGGCCCAGGCTGGCGGGATGGACCGCCAGACGTTGCGTGATTGGGTTCTGCGTTACAACGCGCTTGGTGTCGGCGGCTTGCGCGACGTGGCACGCAGCGGCCGTCCTGCGGCTTTGTCGGCCGAGCAGATGCAGGAGTTGGAGGGCCTGGTCCTGGCCGGGCCGGACCTGAAGCGCGACGGCGTGGTGCGCTGGCGCTGCGTGGACCTGCGGGCACAGATCAAGGTGCGGTTCAAGGTGGACCTGCACGAGCGCACGGTGGGCAAGCTGCTGCACAAGCTGAAGATGATCCGCCTGCAGCCGCGGCCCTTCCACCCGAAGTCGGACCCGAAAGCGCAGGAGGCATATAAAAAACTTTGCACGCCTGGCAGCCGGCACCTTGCCGCCCGAAGCGGCCGGGAGGACCATCGAGGTCTGGTTCCAGGATGAAGCTCGCGTGGGCCAGCAGGGGACCTTGTCCTACATATGGGCGCCCATAGGCTCGCGCCCGGCCCGGGTGCGCGACTGCCGGCGCCAGAGCGCCTACCTGTTCGGGGCCATCTGCCCCGCCCGCGCCGTAGGCGCTGCCATCGTCATGCCCCGGGTCAGCAGCGAGGCCATGACGCTGCATCTGGCCGAGATCAGCAAGCAGGTCGGCGCCTCAGCCCATGCCGTGCTGGTCTGCGACGGCGCGGGCTGGCACCGGCCCGGCAGGAAGTTGACGGTGCCGGACAACATCACCTTGCTGCACCTGCCGCCGTATGCGCCCGAGCTGAACCCCATGGAGAACGTCTGCCCATGGAGAACGTCTGGGAGTACATGCGCAGCAACCAGCTCAGCATGACCGTGTGGCGCACCTACACCGCCATCCTCGACGCCTGCTGCAACGCCTGGAACAGCCTCATGAAGGATGCTGAACGCATCACCTCCATCACAAGCCGGACATGGGCACAGGTCAAAACTTAAGCCGGTTGGTATAAGCCATAAGGTGCTGTTTCCACAACCGTCTTGAGTTGAGTTGTCCTGATGTCTGCGTAACCGTGCTGATGCCTGCCTATGGGGTTGGCGGAGACGGGACAGCTTTGGACGCCTGGATTTTGCAACCTGGTTGCCACGTTGATCGAGTGCTGCAAGCCGCCACACGAGTCTGCGCCGGGGCACCCGCCAACGCAGACCGCGCGGGTGCTGGCCACCCTGCGCTGGTTCCTGCGCGAGAGCACGCCTGCCACGGCTTCGCCGTGCTCGCCTCCGGCGGATCGCTTCGCGGTGACGCCGCTGGCGGGCGGGCGAGGACAAGGCGGGTGGCCCGACCCTGCGCCATGCGTTTGAGCGCCCTCGATCGGCTCCGCCGATCGCTGCTTCGCAGACGGGCCGCGGGAGCGATGGCGCGCACGGGCTTGCCGCGCAAGGTGCATGCGCTGCTCGTGACCATCGCGAAGCGATCCTCTGGTGGGACAACACGCAGAGCGTGTCGAAGGCTGCGTAAGCGGGGCAGATTCCTGGGCAAGAACATTACTTAAATCATTCTATCCTGACGCTGCAAAGGAATAAACGGTTTAGTTTCAGAGCGATGGCGTGATCTGCCCATCAGAAGGTTTGTTCTGCTGCACCTGCGTGCCCGGGAATCTGCCCCACTTACATGCCTGCATGCCCGCCAACCCTCGTGAATTATTCAGGCTAGGAATTATCGGACAGGATGGGATTCCAGAAAGTACAATGGTGATCGGCGCCGAACTGGCTCTCCGGCAGGTAGGTAACCTGGTCCTTCAGCGACAGCAGCAAAGGCTGCGCACGGTAGTCGATCCAGAACGGAAGCTGGAACGTGGGGAGGTCCGGATTGCCGCTGATCGCCAGGTTGGTCCAGTATGTGATGATGCGCTGCGACAGCGCTAGATCCTTGCCGGTTACCCTATCGCCATTCGGCGCCGTCACGCCGAACACGTAGGGAAGGTCGGAGGTATGATAGGCGCCGTAGTCCAAGCCCGGCTCCGGTGGCCCGAGCAGTGGGCCTTGCGCCGGGTTCGGCTCGTTGAACTCGAATCCGAACACCGGGACGTGGCGCGACAATGCCTTTCGCTTCAGCGCAGCCGGGCAGGCGAGGGCGCTGTCGGTTTCCGCCGCGGCAAGCGCGTCAATTGGGGTCAGGTAAGCACTGAGCGGATACTGCTCCAGCACCGCCGGCGCATTGGTCCCATACATCTTGTTCAGTTGGGCGGTGTAGCCGTCAGGGGTCAACGGCCCGTTCAGCGCCGCTTCGATGGGCCACACAAAGGCGGTCGCCTCGTCATGGGTGCTGCCGATGATCGTGGGGACATGGTGGAAGGCCCCGGACCGGAACGCCTGCAACGGCCGCAGCGGGAGCACGTAGCCGTCGATCACAGGCTCGGTGGTGCCGCTCGCTCTCAGGAACGCGGAGGCAGGCAGGGCGCGCAGGCAGGCCGCGACGTCGGCGGCGTCGGCGCAGCCGACCGAGGCGATCACCGTCCCGCTGCCCGCGTCTTCGGACGCAGCAAGCGGCAGATCGGGGATCAGCTGGAGGCTGGCGGCGCTCTCGATGATGGCTTGCTTGAACAAGCCCCGGCTTAACGGCGAAACGAGCTGGTACTCGACCGAGTTGCCCCCGGCAGACTCGCCGAAGACGGTCACGTTCTGCGCGTCGCCGCCGAACGCGGCGATGTTGCGCCGCACCCAGCGCAGCGCCGCCTGCTGGTCCTGCAGCCCGTAGTTGCCGGAGACCTCCGCCGGGCTCTCCTTGTCGAGCGCCGGCGCGGTGAGGAAGCCGAGCGCGCCGACGCGGTAGGTGACGGTGACGACGACAACGCCGGCCTGCTCGGCGATATACTGGCTGTTATAGTACGGAAACGTCGCCCCTCCCTGCTGGAAGCCGCCGCCAGGGATCCACACCATCACTGGCCGACGCTCTGACGAGTTCTGCGCGGGCGTACGCACATTCAGGTAGAGGCAGTCCTCGCTGCCGATCGGGACCGGCCCATTCGCGCCGGCCTGTCGGTTCTGCGAGCACGGCTGGGCCACTTGCGTCGCCTGCACCGGCGTAGTCCAGAACGCGTGCTGGCGTGGCGGGCGGAACCGCAAGTTGCCCACGGGCGGTGCAGCGTAGGGAACGCCGAGGAATGCATTGATCGTGCCCATACGGGTGCCGACCACGTCGCCACGGTCGGTGCTCACGACCGGCGATGCCTCGGTCAGATCGCCGGCCTGCGACCAGGCCGGCGTGCTGCCGAGCAGGGCTGCGCCGCCGAGCGCCGCGACGGCCAGCGCCTCGCGGGACCACTTCATAGGCTGGTGCCTGGTTTTGATGTGCATGGACGCTTCCTTTTTTGGATGTTGGTTATAGATCAATCGGCATAGGCAACGGCGCAATGAAGCCGTATGGGATGCTCGGTGGCGGCGCCGCCGTACCGCATGGACCAGCGAAGGCGCCGCCGCCGCAATGCCTCGTGCCAAAACACATCCGAGATATGAGTCGACAAGAGCCCGCTTTAAAATTTGTGATGTAGCCCAGTGTTTTTCCTGACTGTAGTATTTATGTTTTATTGAAAATGATGGGAGGTTGGCGAAATCTCCTTCAACTCAGCAGTGAATGGATTACCATGGATTGCTGAAAGACCCTCCGCAGTGAAAGCTGCTTGCATCATCGATGTTCCCTGATCCATTCCAGACCGCCTTGGAAGGATAGGGGCAGATGGGGCGCTGCATCTGGATGCCCTGGCTCGTATCGTTATCCTTGAACTTGGTGGCGATGAACTTCTGCGGCGCAACGCCACGCTCGACCCAGGCCAGCAACGCGCTCACGGCGTCATGCTCCGGATCGGGGGAGACAGCGGTCTGGTTTTCCACTCCGATGTTGTCCGGGCCGATGTCGTTCGCGGCGGCGCAATGCCCGACGCCTGGAAGCATGAACAGACGGTAGAAATCCTGGACGTCCTTCACTCTGCCGCCCGCCATGCTGTCGACGACCTCGCCGTAGTACTTCGTCGTCCACCCGGGCGTGAAGGCGCCGTCGTCCCAGCCATGCCATTGGATCAGCTTTCCGCCCCGGGCTGCGAACCGGCGGAGGTCCGGGTCGGTCATGTTCATGACGCCGAGAACGCGGTCAAGCTTGGGCAGGTCGGCATGCAGATCGAATGTCGAGCCGTCCCAGTTGGGATCGCCCAAGGCAAGCCGGTAGTTGGACAGGCCGAAAGGGGCGAGGGAGTAGTTGTACTTCCACCTGATCTGCTCAAATTCTGATCCCCGCGGCATTCCTGAGAACACCCACTCGCCGGTTGCGGGATCTCGCACTGGCCTAAGTGTCTGTCCGGACTGTTTTTCAAGAAAATCAATAGCTTATGATATAAGCGATACAGGAATTCAGCAATCAAAACAAATAGTACTATGCGGAATCCATAAGATAGGATTCACATAAAGAATCTAAATCATTGAAAATGCTTGCGATAGTTCCGGACAGACACTAAGGTTTGCCGCGAGGGCGGCGCCCTGCGCCGGCGTGATGCAGGTCGCCGGGTCCTCGCCTGGCTGGCACACGAGCGTGCGAGGATCCCACCTGCACTGCCTTGGATTGTTGATCAAGCCGTCCGTCACGCCGTCGGCGGCGTCGCACGCCGCGGTCACCGCATCTTGGGCGAGCGCCAGGATGTCCGTGCCGCTCGGCCCCTGGATGCCGCCGTTCCTGAGATTCAGCGTCATGACAAGCTGCTCGGTCGCGGCATGCGTCCAGCCGGTTGCCGCACCTCCGGCGAGGATGCCGTCGAAATCGGCCGGGAAGTCGTGCGCTTCCCGCATCCCCTCTCGGCCACCGTCCGAGCAGCCGTTGAAGTATGATGCGAGCAGTTGCTTTTCGTAGTAGGCGGCGATCAGGCCCTTGGCGTTCACCGCCAGCTCATGAGCGGCGCGCCACGCCATGTCGTCCACCTTGACGGGATGGTCGATCCCCCAACTGATATCGAACGGGTTCGAGGTCGAGTTCACGTGGCCATCGTCCGTGGCGCCGGTGGCAAAGCCTCGCCGCAGTTGCGGGGCCATCTCGCTCCAGTAGATCACGCCGCCCCAGCCGTGATTGCCGACCTGCTGGTACCTGCCGTTCCAGGTGTCCGTCGGCAGCCAAACCTCGAAGCCGATCGACGAATCTGGCACGGGGGTCACGGTGGCCACGACGCGGCAGAACGCCGGCAAGTCCGTGAATGCCTTGACGCTCCCGGGTGGCTGGTACGTGCCCGCCGGGATCGATTGGGCACTCGTGACCGTGACGTGAGGCAGGTTGGCCGTCAGCAGGCTCTCGCAACTGGCCGCGAAGGCAGTCGAGCCGGAGCCGGCGAGCACGGTTCCCGCCAGCAGCCCCACTTTGCTAAAGCAAGCGACTTCTTTAAACCAAGCTGTGCTTATCCAAGAAACAGGATGACTGCCCATGATATTTCCTCCATGCAGTATTGTTCATTATAGCTCAAAATGAGATGAGCTTGGCGATGATACCTGTAAACCACGTCGCACAAGGTAGAAAACGCACACACGGCAGGGAACATGCAAAATTGTGAAGAACGCCGCAGCCAGGTTGTTGTCTGGACCGATTTTAGATTATTAGATGTGGTGACCATTCTCATGGCCGCAGCCGACCTTGGCATCCCCGTCGCCGTATCCTGCCCCTAGCGTGCGCCACGACTGCGGGAGGCGGCCCCGCTTACGATACGAGGCGATGAACCGGAAACGATCTGCATCGCTGTCCGGGCCAGCCTCGGAGACCGCGCTCAGTTGCATGACCGGCGATCCCGCCCCCTTGTAGACAGGCCAGAGCGGCAATCCCGCGCCGTTCGGATTGCCTTGACGCGCAAAGTTTGTCCAATAGGCCATCATCAACTTGGCCATCCTGCGGTCGTCCTCGCCCGGCGACGCCGACTGCGGAGCGAAGCGCTGCGGTGTGAGGGTGCCGAAGACAAAAGGCAGCTCCGCTGTGTGGGACGCGATGGGCGAGTACGGCGAGGTGTACGAGAAGTGGTAGGCATAGACGTCGGCACTTCTTGGCCGCCGGCGTAGGCTCAGCATCTCCCAGACCTGTTCGGAGATGATGAGGTCGCCATCCAGGAGCAGGGACGAGGCCTGGGCCTGATCGGGGCTGGAAGCAGGGTACAGCGCCTCGAACAGCGGCAAGCATCTGCTGCCGAACAACGTCTGCGCCGCGGCGTCGAAGGTCTCCAGCGTCGTGTAAGGCAGCGCACGCGGCTCGAAAAGGAAGTATTCAGCCGAGTTCCAGCCGCCGAGCAGCGGCACGTCCAACTGTTCGCCCCGTGCAAAGACAGCCGCCGGCGAATCCCGAAGCACCTGCCCGTCCACGCTCGGCGCGAACGCCGTGATTCCGGGGTCGGAATTAGGGTCCCAGGCCGCGGCCGCGTTGATCTGCTCAGCCGGGACCGCGCGTACGTCCTGCCCGGCGAACTGCCCAGCAAAGGCGCGCCCTTTCGCGAGCGCCTCCTCATGGGTGGCAAGTGATCCATGTTCGCTGTCCCAAAAGGCGCCACTCTCGGCAATGGCCCGGGACAGCAGGCCACGCGACTGCGGCGACGCCAAAAGAATACCCACCGCGTGGGCACCGGCCGACTCGCCGAACAGCGTGACCCGGCTGGGATCGCCACCGAAGGCTGCGATGTTCCCTTGCACCCAGCGGAGCGCGGCGAGCTGGTCCTGCAGGCCATATGCCCCTGATCCTCCCGCCTCCTGGTCGAGCGCGGGATGAGCCAGGAAGCCGAACACGCCGAGCCGGTAATTCAGCGAGACGACGACCACGCCGTGGGCGGCGAGGTTGGAACCGTCGTAGGTCGGCGAGGCCGACGAGCCGAACTGAAACCCACCGCCATGCAGCCACACCATGACCGGCCTCGCCGCGCCGTCGTTCGGCGCGGGTGTCCAGACATTCACCGTTAGGCAGTCCTCGCTTTGCGAGGCGCTGACAGCGGGGGCAGAGCCTGGTGCTGGCGCCGCGATACATGCAGCGCCGAAATTCACGGCTGTGCGGATGCCGGCCCAGGGCGGCACAGGCTGTGGCGGGCGCCAACGCAGCGATTCCGTGGGTGGCGCTGCATACGGGATGCCCTTGTAAGCCATCACCCCTTGCGCATCGGGCGCGAGACCCTGGACCCAGCCGGCTGTCGTCAAGACCGTCGCCGGCTGCGCCTGAGCCGTATGGGTGGCCAGGACAGCCACTGCCGGGACCCATGCGATCAACTGAAGAATGGCTTGAGATGCGGACAAGAGATGAAGCCTGCCCCTCCGGCCGTTCGTCAGGCCCAATTTCCAGTCAGCCGACCGTGCGGCCCAAAAATCCCTAAGCATAGCACTCCGTCCCCCCACCTGTTTGTTTCGATACCTAGTGCACTTCCGCAATGATCGTATTGAGCTGAAACGCCGCGCTCCGATCGCCCACGCTGCCATGAAACCCAAATGCCGAAAGGCATCGTCGTGGACCGCGCTCAGCCATACAGCAGTCCCGGCAGCCACAGCGCGAGGCCGGGGAACAGGAACAACAGCAGGATCAGCACAAACGGCGCCAGGAGGAACGGGACGATGCCGCGGTAGATCGTCATCGTGCGTATGTCCGGCGCCTGCGCCTGCACGACGAACAGGTTCATGCCCACCGGTGGGTGGATCAATCCGACCTCGACCACGATCACCACCACGATGGCGAACCACGCCGGGTCGTAGCCGTAGCTCGCGACCAGCGGCAGGAACACCGGCACGGTGATGAGGATCATGCCAATGGCCTCCAGGAAGCAGCCCATCAGAATGTAGGCCAGGATCACCAGCGCCATCACCAACCCGCCCGGCAGCGCCAGCGCCAGCGCCTGCTCCGCCAGCAAGTTCGGCAACTGGGTCTGCACGATGAAGTAGGCGAACAGGTTGGCGCCGATGATGATGACATAAAGCGTGACGCTCGTGACCACCGCGCCCTCGACCGTCTTGCCAAGCTCCCGCAGGCGCAGCCGGCGGCCCAGGATGCCGAGCAGGATCGCGCCGAGCGCGCCGATGGACGCTGCCTCCGTCGGGCTGAACACACCGGCGTAGATGCCGCCGATAGTGACGATGAACAGCGTCAGGAACTGCCACGGCCCCCGCAGCGCCCGGACCCGGTCGCCCAGCGCGGCACCCGGCGCCGCGGGCGCGTCCTGCGGGCGCCGGGCGGCGACGACCAGCGCGGTTGCGATGTACAGCACGGTCAGCAGCAGCCCCGGGATCAACCCGGCGGCGAACAGCTTCGGCACCGACTGCTGCGCAATGGCGCCGTAGATGACCAGGATGATGGACGGCGGGAACAGGATGCCCAGGGTGCCGCCGGCGGCAATGGCCCCCGTTGCCAGGCTGTCCGAGTAGCCCGCCGTCCGCATCTCCCGCAGCGAGATCGGCGTCATGGTCGCCGCCGTGGCAATGGAGCTGCCACAGACCGCGCCGAAGCAGGCCGACGCACCGATGGTCGCGACCGCCAGCCCGCCCCGCAGGCCCGACAGCATGACCTGTGCCGCGCGGAACAGGTCCGCCGACAGCCCCGTTCCAGCTGCGACCCCGCCCGTCAGGATAAACAGCGGCACGACAGACAGGGTGTAGAGCGATGCGGTGTCGAATGGCGCCTGGCCCAGCGTGGCCACGGCGCTGGACCAACCGGACAGGGCGAAGTTGCCGAGGAAACCCACAAGGCTGAGCGCAGCCCACACCGGAAATCGGAGCAGCAACAGCGCGAACAGCGCCACGATTCCCGCCAACCCGACAAGGCCGGGACTCACCGTTGCACGCCCGCAGATGACGGCGGCCCCGCAATTGCCGCGGCCAGCGCCGCCAGCACCGACCCTGCCATCCCAATCATTGCCCCGGCCCAGACGACCCAGATCGGCAGACCGAGTTCCAGCTTGCGGTCGCCGTAGTCCAGGGCTTGCAGGGCAGGCGCAATCATCGCCCAGGCGATCAACCCGAGCATCCCCAGCATCACCAGATCCGCTACCGCCACCAGCAGCCGCGTCCGGCGCGGCCCGGCCAGGTGGTCCACCAAGTCGATAACGATGCTCTGCCGCCGCAGCAGCGTGGCCGGCAGCCCGTTGAAGACCACAACCGGCAACAGGCTCTCGACCAGGTCGTAGGCCCCGGCAATCGGCCGGCTGAATAGATACTTCAGCGCCACGTCCGCCACAGTCACCGCCCCCATGACGACCAGGGCCAGCATCGCCGCCGCCAACTGCACGGCCGCGATGCGCTGGATGACCCGCATCCCTATGCCGCCCCGTTGCGCCAAATCATCGCGTGTAGTCCGCCAGGAGCTGCGAGGCGGGCTTGCCCGACTTGTCCAGCGCGGCGGCTGCCTCTGCGACCAACGGCTGCAGGGTCGTCCGCAGCTTCTCCATCTCCTCTGGAGGCAGCGTGTTGATGCCGACCTTGGCGGCGAGCATCGCGTCCCGGCCATGCTGCTGCGCCACGTCCCAGCGCGCGCCGAACTTTTCGGCGGCACCCGGGCCGGTCGTCTCGTCCAGGATGGCGCGCAGCTCCGGCGGCAGGCCGTCATACTTCGCCTGGTTCATCACCAGCACCAACGTCGCGGACATCAACACCGGCTCCATCACGTGCTGCGTCACCGACATGAGGCCGAAGCTTTCCGCGGCCTCGTAGTTGAACACCGCCCCGTCGATCACGCCCTTGGACATGCCATCCGCGATCTCTCCCGGCGGCACCTGCAGCGGGACGGCGCCGAGGGCGCGCAGCACCTTGGCATGCTGCTCTCCCTGGAACCGCATCTTGAGGCCGCGCAGGGCCGACACGGCACTGATCTCCTTCCGTGCCGTGAAGAAGGTGCTGAGCGGCTGCACGCCGACCCACAGCACCCGCAGCCCGGCGAACTCCGGCTGCAAGTACTTGGGCGCCAGCTCCGTCAGCCGCCGGGACATGACCGCGCTCGTTTCGCCCGCCTTGGGCTCGACGAAGGGTAGGCTGGCCAGCTCGGTCATCGGGTAACGGCCCGGCGTTGCGCCGGTCAGGCCCACCGCCATGTCGGCCTGCCCATTCCGTGCCAGGTCAAACTGACGCTGCACCGGGCCAAGCTGCGCCGCGGGGTACAGGCGCAGCTTGAGGCGTCCGCCTGAGCGGGTCTCAAGCTCCTGGCTCCAGTCTTCCAGCACCTTCTGCACCGTGTGATTCGGCGGCAGGTAGTGCGACACCTTCAACTCGAAGGGCTGGACCGGCGCCTGGGCATGGGCGGCCCAGGACGGCCCCGCGACCAGCATCGCGGCGGTGAGCAGGCGTAGCGCTCGTTTGAGCATGTTTCTCTCCCGTCTAGTCTTCTTGGTCAGGAATGGCCGGTGACGCGGTCCAGCAAGGGGCCCGGTTCGGGCAGCGTGTCGCCGCGCCAAGCCACGTACTGGTCCGGCCGGATCAGGGCGAAGCGCGCGCCGTACCGGCCGCGCAGGCCAGGCTCGCCCGGGGCCGCCACCTTGAACGGGATGCCGCGCCGGGCCGCAGCCCGCGCCATCGCCTCGGTCCCGTCGCGCCCATCGGTCGCCAGCAGGGTCAGCCCCGGCCCGAAGTGGTCGTACAATGAGGACCCATCCGGCAGCCAGGCATGGGGCGCCAGGCCGCCGGGCACGGCAGAGGGCACGTACTCGGAAAAATGCTCCGGCGGCGGCTCGGCGCCGTCCGGCACCAGGACCGGCGAGTTGTCGTAGCGCGCGCCCAACACGAGGCCAAGCGTATAGAACTCCCGCCCCTTGGTGGCCTGGATGATCTCGCCGACCTCGCGCCGGGCCGCCTCGCCCTCCGGTCCAGCCGCCTCAAGGGCGGGGCGGACAAGCTGGTTGCCAACGGTCGCGTAGTTGACGACGGACTCCCGGATCGTGCGCTCATGCACGGGGCGTCGCTCCGGCTCGTAGCTGTCCAGCAGCTTGAGGCCGCCCCAGCCCTGCAGCCGGGCCGCCAGCTTCCAGCCGAGGTCCACGGCGTCGCCGATGCCCATGTTCATGCCAAAACCGCCGAACGGCGGGTGCAGGTGACAGGCGTCGCCGGCCAGGAAGATGCGGCCCCGCGAGTAGGCGTCGGCGATCAGGCTGTGCGCCACCCAGGGGTCGGCGTGAATGACCTCGACCGAAAGTTCGGCGAGGCCGGTGCCGCGGCGGACCAGCTCGACGGGGTCAACGCTGGCAGGGTCCACTTCGTTGGCGAGCTTGGTCGCCATGAAGAACCATAAGCCGTGCTGGTCCATCGGGCCGAGCAGGCCGGGCACGTCGGCGTTCACCATCCAATACATGATGGCGGGCCCGTGCTGGTGCCGGGCCGCAAGGTCAGGCGCGCGGAAGATGATGCTGTAGTTCTTGGCGACCGCGCTTTCGCCGGCCATCCCGATCCCAAGGTATTGCCGGACAAAGCTGCGCCCGCCATCCGCGCCGACGAGATACTGGCTGCGGACACGCCGGACCGCGCCGGACTTCACGTTGACAACGTCCGCCGTCACGCCGTCCTTGTCATCCTCGATCCCGCGCAGCTCGGTGTCGAATGCCACCTCCACGCCGGGCAGCGAAGCGGCCTCGGCCCGCAGCACCTCTTCCAGGGTGTACTGCGGCACCCACTGTGCCTCCTCGGAGTAGAGGTCGTTGCGGACGCGGGAGCCGTTGAAGGCATTCTCGAACCGGCTCAGCGCCGGGCCGTTCATGCGGGTGGCGAAGACCACGTCCGGCGGGTAGTCCGGCGGGATCGGCGACGCCTGCCGCAGCGCGCCGGCGATGCCCCAGCGCCGCAGGTGCTCGCGCGTGCGGACGTTGGTGGTCTTGGCGCGCGGGCTGTAGCCCACGCGGTCATTCCGCTCCACCGCCAGGCAGCGTATGCCGCGCTGCCCCAGCTCGATCGCGAGCGACAGCCCAACCGGCCCGGCGCCGGCGATCAGCACATCCACGTCTTCCATGGGCTGGGCTACTTTGCCGCTTCTTGGGCGATCTCGTGGTTGACGATGAAGTCCGCCGGCGGCGTCGGCCCCCAGACATAGAAGGCGTCGTGGCCGGGATGGTCGGCGGCCTCCCAGTCGCAGTCCACCGGGATGTAGTCGATGTCCGCCGAGTACTCGCTGTAGCTGCCCCACGGGTCCCGGACGTAGTGGAAGTAGTTCGAACCGAGCACATGCCGCCCCATGCCCCAGCCTTCCGCGTAGCCCTTGTCCGCCATCTGCATGGCGCCCAGCCCGACCTCGTGGATGGAGCCCACGTCCCAGCTTAGGTGGTGCAGGCCGGGTCCGCCGGACTTGGCAAGCGCGATCATGTGGTGGTCGCTGCCGTGAATGCCGTGCATGAACGCCACCCCGTCGCCGGAGCGGTCGGACAGCCGGAGACCCAGCACGCGGCTGTAGAACGCGACGGACCGCAGCACGTCGCTGCTGAACAGCAGGATGTGCGCCAGCCGGCGCGGGTGGACGAAGGGCGCCTTAGAGCGGGGATGCGATCCCTGCACGCCGGGCGGGGAGGACGGGTTGCTCTGCACTGCCTTTTCGTTCGGCGACGACTTCTCGGCCACGCGCATCTCGATCAGCGTGCCATCGGGGTCGCGGAACCAGATGCCATTGGACTCGAACCCGGCCGGCGGGTCGAGCTGCGCCACGTCGTTCTGCTTCAGGCAGGCGCGCAGGCCCTCGAGGTCCTCGGGATAAACGCCGAAAGACAAGTAGGTGAAGCGCTTCGCCGGCCCCTCGGTGATGTGGCTCCAGCGGTGGTCGTTGCCCACGGTGTAGAGGCCGAGGCCCGCGCCCTCCTCCCGCACGTCCAAGCCAAAGCCGGCGTAGAAGCGCTCGGCCTGCTTGAGGTCGGGCACCATGAAGTTGAAATGGTCCACGGAATGGACGCCCAGTTCGCCGGGGCGGCGAGGGCGGGGCGGCAGGCTCCTGATCTGGGTCATTGCAATCCTCCTCTGCGCCGCCTCATGCCGTGTGGCTCTGCTTCAGGGTCAGGCCGGGGCCTGGCCGGGCGGCTTGGCGGCCGCTCGCGCAGCGTCGTCAACGCCGGGCCGAAGACGCAGGCGCCATCGGAGTTCTTGCCGGCTGTTCACTGCGTAAACACATGCTGCTTACCTCCCGTGTCCGCGTCCAGCGCGGCATTTTCCCCCTTATGGCACCGCGGCAGCGATCTGCTAAGGATGGCAGATTGATCCCAGCGTATCGCTTCAGGTATCACCGGGCGATGAAGCTGCATCACTTGCGCGACGTCGTCGCCATCGCCGAGCGCGGCGGCCTGCGTGCTGCCTCCCGCCACCTCCAGCTCGCACAGCCCGCGCTCACGCGCAGCCTGGGCGAGCTGGAGCGGGAGCTTGGCACGCCGCTGTTCGAGCGCCACGCCCGCGGAATGGTGCTGACGCCGGCCGGCGCGGCCTTCGTGCAGCGGGCCACTGCCATCCTGCACGAGGTGCGCCGGGCAGGGGAGGAGGTCGAGCAGTTGCAGGGCGGGGTGCGCGGGAAGGTGGCCATGGCGCTGTCCATCGCGCCGCATATCGCGCTGCTGCCCCGTGCCCTGCCGCCGTTCCGGGCGCGCTACCCCGACGTGCAGGTGCGGGTGATCGAGGGTATCTACCCGACGATCGAGGCCGGCCTGCGGGACGGCAGCATAGACTTCTACATCGGGCCGGAGCCGGGGCGGCCCTTGCCGCCGGAGCTGCTGCAGGAGGTGCTGTTCAGCAACACGCGCACCGTGCTCGGCCGCCGCGGCCACCCGTTGTCCAGCGCGACCTCGCTCGCGGAGTTGGCGGAGGCGGAGTGGGCGACGACCTCCATCACCCTTCGGGCAGATGAGGAAATGGGCGAGCTGTTCCGCCGGCATGGGCTGGGAGCGCCACGGCTGGCGCTGCAAAGCCAGTCGGCGCTGACATTGATCGTCAGCCTGGCCTGCACCGACCTGCTGGCGATGGTGCCGGTGCAATGGATGAACTTCGTGCCGATGGCGGACGTGCTGCAAACAATCCAGGTGCGGGAGGTGCTGCCTGCGGCCGATATCGTGCTGATCCGCCGCGCTTCGCTGCCGTTGACGCCAGCGGCAACCTGCTTGACGGACCTGCTGCGCCGCGCCATTCCCGATGCGCGTCCGGGCGGCCGGATAATGGTTGAGGCGCCCAGCCCAGCCCGGCCGTCGCGGAAGCGGCCTGCCCTTGCGCGGCCCTCTGGCGCATAAATGGAGAGGCCAGCCCATGCATGGGTGACATCCCACGCGGCCCGAGCGGCAGCACGCCTTCAGGACCGACGCTAAAGACATCCGCTTATTGAACCGCGCCTACTGCGGAGAACGGATCTTGTCCGCATCCCGCATGAACGCATCCACGGCCTTGTTGAATGCCGCGGCGCCCGAGAGCTGCACGAAGTGGTTGGCCGAGCGGACCACGACGTGGCGGCCTCCGGTCAGCGCCGCGGCTTTCTCGCCGACCGCATCAAAGAAAGGACTCCAGCCGCCAGTGATGACCAGCACCGGGACGTGCGCCCGGGCGATGGCCTGAGCGGCCTGCACCATGGCGCTCGGCGTTGCCATCCGTGCTTGCAGCAGCGCGCATCCGTAGCGTGCCGCCAACTGTGGGTCGGCATCGAGTGCTGCAACCGCGGTGTCCGAAGCGTTGCCGCCCGTTTCCACCGCCCCCAGGCTGTGGGCGAACCCGAGCGCGTAGTCCCGCGGCGTTTGCGCGGACATGAGCAGCCCCGCCCAGCGCAGGGTGTCAGCCTTGAGCACCGGGTCGCGCTCGACGGCGGGATCGCCGATCATCAGCGATTGCATCGCGGGCTCGACGAGGACAAGGGACCGGACGGCCTCTGGGCGTCGGGCGGCGGCCAGCAGCGTCTCGGCCCCGCCCCAGGAGTGGCCGATCAGGTGCGCGCCGCCGCCCAGCATGTCAGCAATCCACACGGCATCCGCCTGCATGTCGTCAACGCCGCGCGACCCGCTTTGGCCGAACCCCGGGCGATCCACGAGTTGCAGCCGCCATCCCTGCTGCGCCAGCGCTTCCTGCTTGGCAAATGTGCTGGGACCCCCGCCGAGGCCGCCCTGGACGCCCCCGTGCACGATGAGCACGGACGGTCCCGCAGACCCCCAAGCGGTGACGTGGATGGGATGCTTGGCCGCCTCCGTTTCTGGCAGGCGGGCAGCGGCCGGAGGGCACTGGGCAATCAGCACATCGCGGTGTTCAAGCGCCTTCGTCGCTGGCGTGACGGCCTCCTTCGCGGCATCGGCCGCTGTCTGGCCATGCGACGGGCTTGGGGCGCAGGCAAGGGCGCACACCGCCAAGCCAGCCGCGACGGTTCTGAGCATCGTGCGATCCCTTCAAGGATGTTGACAGGTCATGCGTCCCGGGCGGCGGCAAGCACGCCGCGGATGGCCGCGGCGAACGGGCCGGGTTCGAACAGGAATGCGAGGTGGTTGCCCGGCACCATCTGCACCGGGCGCCCCAGCCCCTCCGCGACCTTCCGCGTCGAGCGCACGTAGTAGGCGTCCCCGCTCTTTTCTCCCGCCAGCACGGCCGCCGGCACCCCGGCGGCCTTGATCGCGGCGAGGTCGGGCTTGAACAGGGTGATGTTGAGGTATTCCTTGGAGAAGAAAAAGCCCATGTCCTTTGCCTGGCCGAGGCCGCCAGGCCGCGACCCGGCCCCGGCGGGCGGAGGCGTGAGGCCGGCCAGCCGGCTGGCGAACAGCCTCATGGCCGCAGGCGCCCCCTCGGTCTGCGAGGTTTGATAAACCCGGTCCACAAAGGCGAACGTGTCCTGGTCGTCCCCGAGCAGGCCGATTGCCGGCGGTTCGTGCACGGCCAGGAGCGCGATGCCGTCCGGGTGATCGGCGGCCATTTGCAGGGCGATGTTGGCGCCGCCGCTGTTCCCGAACACCAGCGCCCGGCCGTGCCCCGCGGCGCGCAGGACCGCGACGGCGTCCCGCGCCTGCTGCGCCATGTCGAGGGGCGCGTCCTTGTCGCCGGTGCTGCGGGCGTTGCAGCGCCGGTCATAGGTGATGACGGTGCAGGTGTCCGACAGGAGCGGCGCCAGCGGCCCATAGACGCTGGCGTCCCCGCCCGCCCCCGGGATAAGCAGCAGCGGCTCCCCGCTTCCTTGCACGTCGAAGGCCAGGTCCGCGCCTTCAGTGTGGACGGTGCCAGTGTGTTTCATCGTTGCTTCTCCTGCGGCATGCGTTGGGCGAAGGCCCCGTCCGCACGGTCCCGCCGTCCGGGCGTGCTTGCAGCGGGGGGCACCGCTATCAGAACGGCTTGATGCTGGTGCCCAGCAGCCGCCCGAGCGAGACCACGGCGAACAGCCCGGCCTCGAACCCGTCGCGCGGGCGGCCCGGGGGCGCTGGCGGATAGTAGTTGTCCGGGTTGACGAAATACTCGACGATCGGACGCAGGGCGATCGCGGGCGTCAGTTGGACGTTGCCGACCAACTCGAACGAAAAGCCGTCGCGGGGCTGCTCAGGTCCGTTGCGCCCGCCGCGGATGAGGAGCCGCTGCCGGCGGGTTTCGCCGTTGGCCTCGACCTGGCTCAGGCGCTGGTACTTCGTCTGCACGCCCAGCGCGTCGAACGGGCGTCCGGGGATGAGGCCCGTGAAGTTCACGCCGATCATCGCGTCCATGTCGATCGGCTGTGGCTTGCCTGCGGACACGTCGAGCGAGCCATAGACCGCAATGTTGGCCGGCGGACCTACGTCGCCCGGGGCACCCCGCCAAATCACCTTTTGGCCCTGCATGAACAATACTGCGCCACCTGGGTAGTTCGCGGCTTGGAGCAGCGCGTTGGCCGGGGCGCCGGTGCCTTTCAGGTTCGTCCGGCCGTGCCGTGTGTTGTACTCCACCCCAAGCTCGAGGTTGGAGGGATACGGGTCGTTGTTGAACTCGCTGCGCTGGCCGACCTCGGCCAGAAGTTGCGCGCCGCTCGCCTGGTTGGTGGCGAACACGCGGCTGCCGTAGTTGGTGGCGGTGCGGTAGTTGTCCTCGAAGGCGCCGCCCTGCACGTACCAGGTCGGGGTGATCCTGTAGGTGGCGCGCCCGCCCCAGGTTGGATAGGGGTTAGAAGGGAAGTCGCCGTTCACCTGGACCGTCGTGGAATAATGGGTGAACGGGTCCAGCGAGTTCGGCAAGAAGAAGTAGTTGTAGATGTTCGTGCGCCCGGCCTCGACCGAGAGCCTGCCGTTCAGGAACCGCTGCTCGTAGGTGAGCAGGGACAGCAGGTTGGTCTGGGTCGCAGGCGTGGTCTGGAACCCGGTCAGGATACCGCCGGCCTGGGTGATGATCTGCGGGATGTCGCTTCGCAGGCCGAAGAAGGTCATGGAGGCGTGGATATTGCCGCCGGGCAGGTTGATCAGCTTGCCAAGGTCGAGGTCCACTGCCGGCCTGAACGCGCCGAGATTGGCGGTATGGCCCGTGGCGACGCCGGCGCTCGGGTTGGCCAGGAAGTGGTCGAACGCGATGCCGTGGAAGTCAATGCCGCGGTCAAGCAGCCTTCGGCCGAACTCCTGGAACAGCCCGACGCGCGGTAGGGGAGAGGTCGGCGTCGGCGCCTCTTGCAGGGTCTGGTCGCCGGTGGTGTTGTTGCCAGGGCGGGCCGACTCGCCTTCGGGGCTGGTCGGGGCAGCGGAGGCCGGGAGCCCGGGCGCACCGCGAGTAGGGATCTGGGCAAGCGTCATGGGTCCGGGCTCGGCCGCACGCGCCGGCGATAGCGGGAACGCGGCGAGAAAGAGCACAACGGGTGCGATCCCGGTTATCGGACGCATAGGACAGTCCCTCCTGATGCCGGTTCGTGCCGGTCTGCTGCTTTCATTGACGCGCTATCCTCACGGCGGCACGAGGCGTTCGGATAGCAATCCTACAATGATCGCTGAAAGATGACAGAATAGTTGCGGCGATATGATTCAGGTATCGGCTGGCCGACGCCGCGCCAGGGAGCCGCGTCAAGGAGAGGTCGCGCGCCACCCGGACGCTCAACATCGCGCCGCTTATTGGCCGGGTGACGTCTATGTAGCCGCTGTAGCGAGGTCAGGCGCCTGCTTGCGCGCCGTCCGAGCCACCCGGCAAGGCCCGCAAGGCCTGCCCGATCTCGGCGCCGCCTGCGGTTGCAAGCGCAGCCAAGCGCGCGGCCGCCTGCTCCTCGGCCAGCGGGATCACGTAGCTCAGGCTGCCCAGCACCCGGCGGCCGTCGTCCAGGATCGGCACGGCGATCCCCATGCTTCCCGGGTCGACCTCGGCGCGGGTGACGGCATGGCCGGCCCGGCGCATCCCGGCCATGGCGCCGCGGAACGCCTCCCAGGTGCCGCCCAGCGCAGCGGCTTCGACCTCCGCGCGGTTCGCATCGTAGACGCGGCGCAACTCGCGAGGCGCCAGGTGGGCCAGGATGATCTTGGAGGTGGCGCCGCGGAACAGCGGCATCGGGCGGCCCCGCTCGTAGCTCACCCGGTTCGGACAGTCTGGGTCCGCCTCCTGATGCACGCACAGCACCGTTTCCCGGAAGATGCGGCACAGCAGGACCGTGCTGCCCGTCGGAGCGAACCGCCTGATGTCCGCCATGACCGGCTTAGCCGCGCGGAGCAAGGGGTCGGTGATCTGGATTTGACGGTCATACTGGATGATGGCCGGTCCCAGCGTGTAGCAGCCGCTCGCCGCTGCCGTCAGCAGCCCGGCGTCCACCAGGCCGGCGACATAGCGGTAGGCGCTGCTTGCGGACACGTGCAGCGCGGCCGCCGCCTGCTCGACGGTCCAGACGGGCCGCTCCAGCGTGAACAGCTTGAGGACGCCAACCGCACGGTCCGACCCAGCCATCGAGAACCTCCCCACTCCTGTGCGCCGCGGCGCGCCCGACGCTGGCGTGACCACGCCATCAACATACCAACGCACGAACGTATCGCACATAATGCGAAAATCAGCATCGAGAACATACAATATTCGCTTCATTCAGAAAAAGCGCGTTGACTTTCGTCGCCATGCGGGATTAGCACCGGTCCAACAAGGGAGGAAGGTCACCGATGTCCACGGCCGTCAGCGCGGGCGCCTACCTGCACCACATGCAACTCCAGAGCAGCGATCCCGCACGGCTCGCTGCCTTCTACGCCGATGCAATGGACATGACGGTCCGGCCACTCGCGGACGGCGACTGGCTCTGCGAAGGCCCGCTGCGCCGGGTGCTGTTCACCCGGGGCGAGAACAAGCAGCTGGGCTACGCGGCGTTCGCCTGCCGCGATGCCGATGGGTTGGCCGCAATCCGCGCCCGTGCGGAGCAGGGAGACGTTGCCATACTTGCCTCGCCCAGCCCGCTGTTCGGGCCGAACGCCTTCGCCGTGGCGGACCCGGACGGCAACCTGATCGCCTTTGGCCTTGCCGAGCAGGAGCCGCACCGGCCGGGCCTGCGCGGCCCGCTGCAGCACCTCACCCTCGCCAGCCAGGACCCCGACGCCTTCGAGCGGTTCTACGTGGACAAGCTCGGCCTGCTCGTCAGCGACACTGTCCGGGACGGCGATGGCCGGCTGATGGTGGTCTGGATGCGGACGAACCACGAGCACCATACCCTGTCGTGTTTCCGCCATGCCCAGCAGGGCATCGACCACCACAGCTACGAGGCCGGGGACTGGTCCGTCATCAAGGACTGGTGCGACCGCATGGGCGGCCGGCGCGTCCCGCTGATGTGGGGACCCGGGCGCCACGGGCCTGGCAACAACCTGTTCGTCTTTGTTGAAGACCCGGACGGCAACTGGATCGAGATCAGCGCGGAGCTGGAAGTGGTCCATGACCGGCCGATGAAGGCTTGGCCGCACGAGGAGCGGACGGTGAACCTCTGGGGCCGCGGCATCCTGCGCGCCTAGCAACCCTGCCCAAAGCCCCACTGACGGAAGGTACTCGCATGAAACTCGCCACATTCCGCATCAACGGCGCCGCCACCTGGGGCCTCATCGAGGGCGACGAGGCCGTAGACGTCGGCGCCGTCCTGCGCGGCCGCTTGCCCGACCTGAAATCCGCCATCGCCGCCGGCGCGCTGGCCGGGCTGGACAGCCAGGCCGCGCAGGCCCAGCGCTACCCGCTCACGGCCATCGAGTGGCTGCCGGTGATCCCGAACCCCGACAAGATCCTCTGCGTCGGCCTGAACTACGAGAACCACCGCAAGGAGACCGGGCGCGCCGAGGTCGAGCACCCCACCATCTTCGCCCGCTACGCCAACAGCCAGACCGGCCACCTCGCGGACATCGTCCGCCCGCGCGTGTCGACCGACCTCGACTTCGAGGGCGAGCTTGCGATCATCATCGGCAAGCCCGGGCGCTACATCGCCCAGGCCGACGCCTTCGGCCATGTCGCGGGATACGCCTGCTACAACGACGGCAGCGTGCGGGACTTCCAGCGCCATACGCACCAGTTCACGCCGGGCAAGAACTTCCCGGAGACCGGCACCTTCGGCCCCTGGATGGTCACGCCGGACGAGCTGGGCGACCTTGGCCCGCTGCGCCTGCAGACCCGCGTCAACGGCCAGGTGGTGCAGGACGCCCTGATCGAGCAGATGATCTTCAGCATCCCGCGGCAGATCGAGTACTGCTCCACCTTCACGCGCCTGGAACCCGGCGACGTCATCGCCAGCGGCACTCCGGGCGGCGTCGGCGCCAAGCGCACCCCGCCGCTCTGGCTCAAGCCCGGCGACCGGGTGGAGATCGAGATCGACAAGGTCGGCCTGCTGCGCAACGGCGTGGCTGACGAGGCCGCATAGGGCCACAACCGATGGAGCCGTCGCAGCGCCACTACCCGGTCGTCGTTATCGGCAGCGGCCCCATCGGGCTGACGCTCGCCAACCTGCTGGGCACGATGGGCGTGGGCTGCCTGATGGTGGAGCGCAACTTGACCACCGTGCAGGAGCCGCGCGCCGTGTCCATTGACGACGAGTCGCTGCGGACCATGCAGGCGGCCGGCGTGGTGGACGACGTGCTGCGGTTTGTCGTGCCGGGCTACGGCTCGCATTACTACTCGCCCGGGCGCATCTGCTTCGCCAAGGTCGAGCCCACTGGGCGGCCCTACGGCTATCCCCGGCGCAACGCCTTCCGCCAGCCCATCCTTGAGGGGCAGCTCAAGGCGGCGCTCGCCCGGTTCCCCCGAGTGGAGGCGCTGTATGGCTGGCGTATGCAGGAGTACGGCCAGGACGCGGACCGGGTGACGCTCAGCTTGGCCGGCCCGGCGGGCGAGGCTGTCACAATGACCTGCGACTACCTGGTCGGCTGCGACGGCGCGGCCAGCCGCGTGCGGGAGCAGCAGGGCGTGGCGCTCGAGGGCACCACCTTCGACGAGCGCTGGCTCATCATCGACCTTGAGAACAACGAGAACACGGTCAAGCACACCGAGGTGTTCTGCGACCGCCGCCGCCCCTGCATCACCCTGCCGGGGCCGGACCGGACGCGCCGGTTCGAGTTCAAGCTGCTGCCCGGCGAGGCCGACGCGGACCTGCTGGACCCTGCCATGGTGGAGCGCCTGCTCCGCAGCCATGGCGCCGACCCGGCCGCGACGATCCGGCGCAAGGTCGTCTACCGGTTCCACGCCCGGGTGGCGCCGCGCTGGTCGTTCGGACGGGTGTTCCTGGCCGGGGACGCCGCGCACCTCACGCCGCCGTTCGCCGGGCAGGGCATGAACAGCGGCATACGCGACGCGCACAACCTGGCCTGGAAGCTGGCCGCCGTGCTGCGCGGGGAGGCCGGCGCCGGGCTGCTCGCCACCTACGAGCAGGAGCGCTGCGACCACATCTGGCAGATGATCGGGCTGGCGCTCCGCATGGGCCGCGTGATGTCACCGCCCAGCCGGTTGCAGGGCGCGCTGACGCAGGCGGGCTTCCTGGCGCTCAACGTCTGGCCGCCGGCGCGCGACTACGTGGCGCAGATGAAGTACAAGCCGCCGCCGCGGTTCAACGAGGGCTTCCTGGTCCCGGACGGGCGGGGCCGGGGATCGCTCGTGGGACGCCTGCTGCCGCAGCCCATGGTGCGGACGGCGGACGGACGCGACGTGCTGCTGGACGAGGTGCTGGGCAACCGCTTCGTGCTGCTGGTGCGCTCGGCTGCCCCGGCCGAGGCCGCTGCCCGCCTGCGCCAGCCCGTCTGGAACCGGCTTGATGCGGTCCGCGTCGTGCTCGTGCCGGTTGGCGCGCCCATCCTGGCCGTCGAGGGCGTCACCACCGCGGGCGAGACCGATGGCGCCTTGGACGCCGCGCTTGCCGGCTATACCCATTGCACGCTCCTGCTGCGGCCCGACCACTACGTTGCCGCCGCCATTCCGCTGGACAGCGCCGATACGGCAGCCCGGGCGGTCGAGACCCTGCTCGCCGCCACCTGGGCGGCGGCGGACACCGCATCCCTGCCAGCGCAGGACGCCGCCTGACGACGCCGAAGCGAAACCTGGCACGAGACCAGGCCCATGAGGGAGAGAGACGATGAGCAAGACCCATCTGATGAGCAAGACCTGTCTATCGCGACGCCAGGCCCTCGGCCTGCTCGCCACGGCCCCTGCCCTCGCCGCCACCCGTCCGGCTGCGGCTGCCGCGCCGGTCAAGGTGGGCCTGGTCCTCACGATGTCCGGGCCGTTCGCCTCCAGCGGCGAGATCATGGCCAACGCCGCCAAGCTCTATCTGGCCACGGAGGGCCAGGCGGTGCTGGGCGAGCAGGCGGTGGAGCTGATCATCCGCGATGACGGCGGCACCAATCCGGACGCGGCCAAGCGCCTGGTGCAGGAGCTGGTGACGCGCGACCGGGTGCAGTACCTCGGCGGCTTCCAGTGGACGCCGAATGCCAACGCCATCGGCACGCTGCTGAACCAGGCCAAGGTGCCGTGCGTGCTGATGAACGCGTCGGGCGCCAACACGACGCGCCTGTCGCCCTACATGGCCCGCACCTCCTTCACGCACTGGCAGATCAACATGCCGCTGGGACAGTGGGCCGCGGGCACCAAGGGCTATCGCCGGGCCTATGTGCTGGTGACGGACTTCGCCCCCGGCGGGGACGCCGAGGCCGCCTTCACCAAGGGCTTCACCGAGAAGGGCGGCGAGGTCGTCGCATCGGTGCGGATGCCGATCCAAAGCCCGAACTTCGTGCCCTTCCTGCTGCGCGCCAAGGAAGCCAAGCCGGACGCCGTGTTCGCCTTCCACCCCGGCGGCGTGCAGGCATCCGCCTTCATGAAGGCCTATGCCGAGGCCGGGCTGAAGGAAGCCGGCATCCAGCTCATCGGGCCCGGCGACCTGATTAGCGACGAGGAGCTGCCCAACATCGGCCGGGCTGCCCTGGGCGTCATCACCGCCGGGCAGTACAGCCTGGCGGCCGACCGTCCGGCGAACCGAAGCTTCGTGGACGCCTGGAAGGCCGCCTACGGTTTCGCACCCGTGCGCCCGAACTACATGGCAGCCGGCGCGTGGGACGGCATGCACGCCATCTGCACCGCCATCGCGGCCACCGGCGGCAAGGCGGACCCGTCCGCCGCGATGCGCGCGATCTCCAACTTCACCACCGACGCCAGCCCGCGCGGCCCAGTGAGCATCGACCCGGCGACGCGGGACATCGTGCAGAATGTCTACATCCGCGAGGTCAGGATGGTGGGCGACGAGCCGGCCAACGTGGAGATCGAGACCATCTCCGCCGTGAAGGATCCCTGGAAGGCGCTGAACCCGGCTTAGGCCGGCACCCTGCCATGGGCGTCCTTGTCGACATCGCGTTCCAGTCGCTTGCCTATGCAAGCGTGTTGTATCTCATTTCGGTCGGGCTGTCGGTGACGCTGGGCTTGATGGGGTTCGTGAACCTGGCGCACGGCATCTTTGCGATGGCCGGGGGCTACTTGGCGGCCGTCGCGGTGTCCGGCTACGGCGTGCCTTGGGCTGCCATGCTGGTGCTGTCCCCGCTGGCCGTCGCGGTGCTGGCCGCGGCGCTGGAGCGCCTGCTGTTCTCCCGCCTGTATGCACGGAGCGAGCTGGACCAGGTGCTGTTCTGCATCGGGATGGTGTTCATCGCAGGCGCCGTAGTCCGGCTGCTCTCAGGCCCAATGATGCGTCCGATGCCGCTGCCGGCGGCGCTGCTGCAGCACATCCAGGCCGGCCCGTTCAGCTTCTACGCCTACAAGCTGCTCGTCATCGGCATCGGCGCCCTCGTCGCCGCCGGCATCCTGCTGGGGCTGGAGCGGACGCGGTTGGGCGCGGTGGTGCGAGCGGCGGTCGAGAACCGGGGGATGGCGGAGTCTGTGGGCCTGCGGACCTCGGCGATCTTCACCGGGACCTTCGCATTCGGGGGCGCACTGGGCGCGCTCGGCGGAATGCTCGGGGCCGACGTGTTCGGCCTCAACCCGGCCTATGCCCTCGACGTGCTGGTCTATGTGCAAATCGTCGTCGCGGTGGCGGGGCTGGGCACCTTGCGGGGGTCGTTCATCGCCGCGCTGCTGATCGGCCTGGTGCAGACCGTGTCCGCCTACTACCTGCCGGCACTCGGCACGGTGATGCTGTTCCTGGCGGTGTTCCTGCTGCTGCTGGCGCGTCCGCGCGGCCTGTTCGGGCGCATCTGACCGATGGATGCGTCCGGCGACCTGCCCAGCTTCCGCGACGCACTCGCCCGCAAGCACCGGTTCCGCCCAATGGAGATCCTGCCGCTGGTAGCGCTTCTGGCTGTCCCGCTGCTGGGGCCGGAGTACTACGCGCTTGGCACCCAGGTGGCCGTCGCGGTCATCTTCGCGCTGTCGCTGGATCTGCTGGTGGGGTACGCGGGCGTGGTCACGCTCGGCCACTCCGTGTTTTTCGGCATCGGCGCCTACGCCACTGGCATCGCCTCGGTGCGTGGCTGGGGCGAGCCGCTGAGCGGCCTGCTGATTGGGGCCGCGGTGGCCGCCGCCGCCGGGGCGGCGCTGGGCGCCGTCGTCCTGCGCACGGCGAAGTTCACGCTGCTGATGCTGACGCTCAGCTCCGTGTTCCTGGCAGGCGAGGTCGCCAACAAGGCGGCGTGGCTGACAGGCGGCGTGGACGGCCTGGTGGGCGTCAGCACGTGGCCGCTGCTCGGCGCCTTCGAGTTCGACCTGTTCGGCCAGGTCGGATATGCTTACGCCTCCGCCGTGCTGGTCTTGGTATGGCTCGGGATGCGCTGGCTGGTGCATGCGCCGTTCGGCCAGTCTGTCATGGCGGTCCGCGACAATCCCGGGCGCGCGACGGCCATCGGCGTGCCGGTGCTCGCGCGCCTCATTCTGGTCTATGCGGTATCCGCCGGTCTGGCCGGCCTCGCTGGGGCGCTGCAGGCCGAGATCAACCAGTTCGCGGGCCTGAAGGACATCGGCTTCGAGCTTTCGGCGACTATCCTCGTCATGCTGGCGCTCGGCGGGGCGGGCCGGCTGTACGGGGCGATGGTCGGACCTGTCGCATACCTGGTCGCGCAGGACCTGCTGTCCAAGGACAACCCGGTGCTCTGGCAGCTCTGGCTCGGGGTCTTGATCGTCTTGGTCGTGCTGTTCGCGCCGGGGGGCATCCTGGGCATCGCCGACCACATCGCCCGCAGGCTACGCCCGTGACTGCCGCGCTTGAACTCGACGCCTTGGTCATGCGCTTCGGCGGCCTGGTCGTGACCAACGGGGTGTCCCTGTCCCTGGAACCCGGCGCGCGCCATGCCCTCATCGGCCCGAACGGCGCCGGCAAAACGACGCTCGTGAATCTCGTGACGGGCCGCTTGCGTCCGCGCTCCGGCACGGTTCGCCTGGCCGGCCAAGACGTGACGGCGCTGCCGCAGCACCGCCGCACCCGGCTTGGACTGGTGCGGAACTTCCAGGTGACCAACCTGTTTCCCAGCTTCTCAGCCTTCGAAAACGTGGCCCTTGCCGTCGCCGAGCGCGACGGGCATGGCCTGTCGATGCGGAGCCGCCGGGGCTTCGCGTCGCATGTGGCCGACGAGGCCGAGGCGGTCGCCTGGCGCATGGGCCTTGGCGCCATCGGAACGACACCCGTCAGCGACCTTGCCTACGGACAGCAGCGTCTGGTCGAACTGGCCGTGGCGCTCGCCCTGCGGCCGCGTGTCCTGCTGCTGGATGAGCCGGCAGCGGGGCTGCCGTCGGCGGATCATGCGATGATCCTCGGCGCGCTGGACAACCTTCCGGCCGATGTCGCCGTGCTGCTCATCGAGCACGACATGCCGCTGGTGTTCCGCTTCGCCTGCGCCATCACCGTGCTGGCGGAAGGCGCGGTCATCGCCCGCGGCGCACCCGACGCTATCGGCGCAGACCCGCGCGTGCGGGCGGCCTACCTGGGGTCGCGCGGATGAGCGCCGCGCCGCATTTGGACGTCGTGGACGTGGCGAGCGGCTACGGCCCGACTCGGATTGTGAACGGTGTCAGCCTGAGCCTGCCGGCCGGCGGCGGCCTGGCGCTGTTGGGGCGCAACGGGGCCGGCAAGACCACGCTGCTCGGCACCATTGCGGGCCGGGTGGGGCTGCAGGCCGGCAGCGTCCGCTTGGACGGACGCAGCATCGGGCGGTTGCCGCCCAGCGGGCGCTGCCGTGCCGGGATCGGCTTTGTGCCGCAGGAGCGGCAGATCTTCGGCACGCTGAGCGTCGAGGAGAACCTGCAGGTGGCCGACCTGCGCCGGACCTGGACGGTCGAGCGGGTGTTCGACCTGTTCCCCCGGCTGGCCGAGCGCCGGCGGAACGGGGGCGCGCAGCTCTCTGGGGGCGAGCAGCAGATGCTGGCCATCGGGCGCGCGCTGATGGGGTCGCCGACCTGCCTGCTCCTGGACGAGCCATTTGAGGGGCTGGCCCCGGTGATCGTGGACGGCCTGCTGGACGTGCTGGCCCGGCTGCACCACGAGGCCGGGCTGGCGATGATCGTCGTCGAACAGCACGCACGTCTTGCTCTCGACTTGGCCGAGCAGGCCGTCGTCCTGGAGCGCGGCCGGGTGCGGCTGTCGGGCACGCGCGACGAGATCCTGGCCCGCTGGGACGAGGTGGAGGACATGCTCGCCGTCACGCAGTAGCCGCGCTTATGCTTCAGAAAGGAAAGATGGTGATCGGACGCCGACGCTTCTGTGTCTGCGCCTGTGCCGCCAATTTCGCGCCAGCCCGCGCCCACGCCCAAGCGGTCCTAGCTTCGGCCGGCCTGGCTGATCCGGCGCTGGTCGAAGATTTGGTGGCCGCCAACCGCATCCTGTTCGACCAGGGCGTGGTGGACGGGTTCGGGCACGTCAGCGCCCGGCACGACAAGGACCCGAGCCGTTTCCTGCTGTCGCGCAGCATGGCGCCGGGCCTGGTGACGGCTGACGGCATCATGGAATTCGACCTGGACGGCAACCCCGTTGATGCGCGGGGCCGCGCCGTTTACCTGGAGCGGTTCATCCGCGGCGAGATCTTCCGGCTGCACCCGGCGGTGATGTCGGTGATGCACAGCCACTCACCCGCCGTGATCCCCTTCGGCGTGAGCCGAGCGTCCCTGAAGCCGATCTATCATATGAGCGGCTTCCTGGGTGCCGGCGCCCCGGTGTTCGAAATCCGCGACGCCGGCGGGCCCGCGACCGACATGCTCATCCGCAACCGCGAGCTTGGCCGCGCCCTGGCCACCGCGCTCGGCGAGCATCCGGTCATGCTGATGCGCGGCCATGGCTCTGTCGTAGTTGGCCCCAGCATTCGCGAATCCGTGTTCCGGGCGGTCGACGTTCCGGGCGGTCGACACCGAGGTGAACGCCCGCATGGGGAGCGAGGCCCTGCGGCTTGGCGACGTCACGTTCCTGAACGAACAGGCAGCGGCCCAGGCCATGAAGACCAACGCCGGCCAGGTGAACCGCCCTGGGAGCTATGGCGCAAGAAGGCCATGGAGAGCCGCTGAACGGAACCAGATCGGCAAGAGGGAAGGGTCACGCTGCAGCAAAGCCTAAGCTGCTGTCTCAACCGCCTCTGCGGCGGACCTGGCGCGCCGGCCCGGCCCGGGCAGCGCATCTGTGGCCCAGGACTGCTCAAGCAGTATGCGGGTCGTCAGCTCCAGGTGCCGGGTCATAAGGGTCCTGGCACGCCCGCCGTCACGCGCAAAGGCAGCGTCCATGATGTCCTGGTGCTCCCGGTTCAGGTCGCGCGTGATCTCCGCCAGAGGGACGGACAGCCGCCGGTAGCGCTCGCTCTGGGCATAGAGCGTCGCCCGCAGCCGCAGCAGCCAGGGGCTGTCGCAGGCGGCGACCAGCGCCTCGTGGTAAGCGGCATGGGCCGCAGACCAGGCTTCGTTCATGCGTTGCGGGTCCCCCGGCTCGCGCTCTGGCGTGCGGGACAGGCGGTGGAACGCGGCAACGAGCCGCGCCTCCCAGCCGACGTCGCCGACGGCGATGGCCCGCTCCAGGCACGCGCCCTCGATCTGGGCGCGCACTTGCGTCAGGTCGCTCAGCTCGTCGGCCGAGATCGGGGCGACGCGGAAGCCGCGCTGCGGCTCGGCGACGACCAGCCCTTCAGAGGTCAGCCGGGACAGCGCCTCGCGCACGGCACTGAGGCTCACAGAGAGAGCTTGGCACAACTCGCCGATCTTCAGCCGCGACCCCGGCTGTAGCCGGCAGGCCAGGAGGTCGGCGCGAAGCCGCTCATAGGCGTCTTGTGTCCGGCTGGAACTGGCAGGGGGGGCACGCGACATGATGGCGAGCCTAGCGCAATCAGCAGCAGAAAACCATACTGGAGACGATAATAGATTTTCCGTTGACTCGTAGACTTGCTGGGAGCATCACGGACTGAGATTGCCGCGACAGGCGGCGCCAGGGACAGCAAGGAGGAAACACCCATGCGCTTCGCTGCATATCGCCGCAATGGCGTCGAGGGCCTAGCGGCATCCAAGGACGGCGGACGCTTCCACGGTTATGCCGCCACCGACAGCAAGCATCCCGGCAGCCTGTCCAGCCTGGTGGCGCGCGGCAACGATGCGCTGCTTGCCGCAGGTGGGGTCCTGCTCGCCGGCCCGGCGGTCGACCTCGGCGCTGTCGAGGTCCTGCCCCCGCTGCCGTCGCCGCCCAAAATCCTGTGCGTCGGCCTGAACTACGCCGACCACTCGGCGGAGAGCGGCTTCGAGGT